>CEPK01043373.1_pt1 | contig 35293 bp, 41 predicted proteins | sample 356231 | NCBI WGS metagenome assembly CEPK01 (sample SAMEA2620259, study PRJEB7988) | marine metagenome | biome: marine biome (ENVO:00000447); feature: deep chlorophyll maximum layer (ENVO:xxxxxxxx); material: "saline water (ENVO:00002010), including plankton (ENVO:xxxxxxxx)" | depth 80 m
ACAATTCATCCGTCAGGTGAAATTGAAGAGACGGAAGAAGAATAATGTCTAAACCAACAGTACAAGAAACCGCAGCTAAAATAGATAAACATGAAGCTGTGTGTGCAGTAAGATATGAACAAATTGATAATAGACTAAGAAGGTTAGAAGCAATACTTCTTTCCTGTGCTGGAGCAATTATATCATTGCTAATTTACATTGAATTTATGAGATAAGGATAAGGTCATGGCATTGCTGCGGGAAATTGGTATATGCCTTGCCTGTGTTATTGGTACATTTACTTTATACTTAGGGATGTTATCAGCCTTTGATCATGATTGGTTAATTTTCTTAACGGTATTGCCATACAATTTAGTTTTTGTTTGGTGGTACAACGAAAGGCTTAAAGGGAGAGCTTAATGTTTACATCTTTATTAGGATTATTTTCACCTATTATATCTACAGTACTTGAAAGAGTGCTCCCAGAAGATAGACAAAAGGTAAAAGAGATTGAAGCTCAAATTAATTTAGAGCTTATTAAAAACGCAAGCATAATAGAAAGAGGTGCTTCAGATATTATTTTAGCTGAAGCAAAATCTGAACATTGGCTAACTGCAAATTGGAGACCACTGTTAATGATTATTATTACGGCTATAGTCGCATGGAATTATTTAGCAGCTCCATTAATAAATATAATAATTATGTTAAGTACGGGAGCAGCTTTCCCATTAACAATAGACCTACCAGAACAACTTTGGACACTACTAACAGTAGGTGTCTCAGGTTACATCGTTGGGCGGTCAGGAGAGAAAATAGCTGATAAAATCAGAAAACCACTCTAAAACGGCCTTCATAGATGCGATCTAAGAGCCTTTTAGGGGTCGGTTAATAGTAGAGTAACCCCCTAAATTGAGAAAATTATGGTACATAAGAATATAATAGACCTACATCCAAAGCACCTAGCATCATGCCCTGAGTGTGGAGGAGTACAGTTTTTCGTTGAAGCACAATATATACATTTCGATTTGAACGGTGCTGAGATGGAAATAGTAGGATTAAAATGCGTGAGTAATGATTGTAATTACTTGATCGAAGTTAATCCTAATCAACAACCCGAAATGGAATTTCAACCAGACTAACGGAGTTATTATGGGAAGAAAGAAATTAGGGGAAGATGTTCTCCAAGAAACTATTAATATATGGAAAGAGTGCGGAAAGGATTTAACAAAAGCTGCTACCACAGCTAATGTAAAATACTTTACATTTTACAGCAGACTAAACAAAGCTTTAGAGCAGTTTGCTGATGATGATGATGAGTTTAATATAAACCCACCATTTGATCCAACAGAGCCTGTAGAAGAAACTGTTGAAAGGATGCTTGTTAATTACGATCGTAATCAAAGAGCAGAAGAAGAACGAGACCTTATGCCTATTAAGGTTAATCACGATAAACCAATTTGTATCGCATTTATGGGTGATCCCCATATTGGTAATCCTGGTTGTAACATAAGGCAGTTTATGAACGATGTTCAAACTATTCGTAATACAGAAGGTATGAAAGTTATTAACTTAGGAGATACAACTGATGCATGGATAGGTTATCTGTGTAAACTGTATGCGAATAGTCCTATAAGCGTAGACAGCACATGGAAACTCGTTGAATATTTTTTAAGCAAGGAACATGGTCTTGGTGATCAATTCTTAGTAGCGATAGCTGGTAATCATGATTTATTTCATGATAGTTATGGTGATATCTTAGAATGGATTAAAGAACCAAGAACAATATATGAAGAGTGGGCTGCGAGTTTAGATATACAGTTTAGTAATGATGCATCTTGTAAGATACATTGTGCTCATGATCATCCTGGTAGATCACAATATGCTCCTAACTTTGGACAAACTAAAACAGCAATGTTTTTGTCTAAGTATGATATTGTTGCTGGTGGTCATACCCATGATTGGATGATATCTACTTTTGAACAACCCGCTCAAAATCGTGTTTGTACTACGATCAGAGCAAGAGGGTATAAGCATCACGATCATTATGGAAAAAAACTTGGTTATCAAGAAAAGAAATTTGGTCAGACAATTTGTTGTGTGATTGATCCAAGAGCAGAAAACAAAGTCGATTTTATAACAACATTTCCGTCAGTGCAGACAGCTGCGGAATTTTTAAACTACAAAAGGAGTAACTTATGATGGGTACTAAAAGTATTTTGATGGGCTCAAAGAGACGCAAGAAAACAAATAAATCATCTAGTGGTTATGAGACAGGATCAGGAGGCCCTAAAAAATTAGGCGGGTCTGTAGTAAGATCAAATCTCAAAAAAACTACCCGTAAAAAATCTCTCTACTAATATTCCTCAGAGAGTACTCTCTGAGTTTTACTTTTTCAGAGAGTAAATAGAGAGTAAACTATCAGTTACTAACAGTATTTTATAGTATCTAAAAGTAGATAAAACTGCTATTTAGTGCCTATGAGATACTGTTTTAACAGGTTCGATCCCTGTCGGGCTCACCATCCACATATTCCCGCAAGTCCTTTGTGGGTCTACATTTCCAAGCATATCATAAACATTAATATACCTCTCAGAGAGCGGAGAGAGAGTAGCCAGAACGGTTTTTGCTCTGATTTTCGGCCGTATGTTTGCGGGCACACCCGTAGGCTGAATGTAAAAAAAACATATAAAGTACTTGTAATTGACAGAAACTGTCATTATATTAGACATATGAAGTTAATTAGTCGTAACCAAATGGAGGAAAATATGACACCTTATGAAGCCGTAATGATAGCAGAAGGCATTGCTAACCAAGAAGACATCACTGAAGAAGTATATTTAGAAGCATGGCAGCTCCTAGTAGATACAGGATTAGCCTACCAACTTCAGGGATGGTTTGGCCGTCAAGCCAACCAATTAATTGAACAAGGTTTAATTAGTGGGAGGGCGGCTTAATGTATATCAACCTAAACAAAAAAGAAGTATTAGCCACTGAGATGTTTTTAGATAACTATTCTGATTTAACTCTTGATGGTGAATTTAATCGCAAGCAATTAGAATTGTTAAATAATTTAATGGACACATTTAACGAGCTTGCTCGTACAGCTGATAAGCTAAAAGATGATGAAATGATTTTACAAATTGGTATCACTAAGCCACTTGTAATTTTCTTATCTAAAATGTTTGACTATTATAACGATGGTAACGAAGAGATTTACCTAAATATAATCGGTATGAACAGGGAGGAGCTTTTTGCTCTCTTTGATAAATTCAAGGAGGTAAACTAATGAAAATATATAGAGATAATACAAAAGCGAAAGCTAAAGTTAAGTCATGGTGTGTAGAGATGGATGACGGAACTAAGAAAATGTTCGCAACTAGAGATGAAGCTAAAGCTTACTCACTAGACAAAGATTATGAAATAAAAAATGGTATGCATATATCAAGTGCAAGATCAGTTTCTGTTTACGCGGCTGTAAATGATTTCATTAGAAGACTAGAAGATATTCAAAAATCTGAAAGAGAAATTGCTCATAGAAAATGTGTAATGAAAAGATTTCAGGATCGCTATACAGAATATACTGCTGATGGTGAATTTTATTCTAGTAAGAAGGTGCATAGTATTGATGTCTTTGAACTAGAAAATTATATCAAGTGGTTATCTAATGAGCATGGCAACAGTTATAAAACTATTCAAAATCATATCCAAGTTATTAAAATTTTCTTTATTCATTGCTTGAAAAAGAAATGGGTAAATGAAAACCCTGTTAATAATTTAATACTTACTGATATCATAACTCAAGAAGCTAAAGATGATTTAGCTGTTAAGCTTGGTCATAATGTTGTAGGTGCAATTCTTGATGCCGCGGACAACCTGGAAGCAAAAACTTGTATTGAGTTTGCTTGTTTTACAGGATTGAGAGCATCCGAACAAAGAGCCCTTCAATGGAAAGATATCTCTTTTGAGGAAGATAAAGTTTATGTGTATAAAAAAGCAGATAACAAAAACCGTGTGGTAAACTCTACCAAGAGTAAAGCGGGTAAAAGAGATGTCGATATCGAACCAAATTTACTCAATAGTCTTTTGGATTGGAGAGGTGTGACAAAGTTTAGTAAAGATGATGATTTTGTATTCCCTTCAGATGACGGGAGCGTAGCTGATACGGGTAGATATCGAAGACAGTTTTTATACAATGCTATTAAAGCTGCTGGAGTAGATAAAATCAGATGGCACGATTTAAGACATTATTTTGCATCTATCCTCCTGGAGCACTTTCAGGATCAGCTTTGGACTGTTACTGAGAAGATGGGTCATGCAAGTATTAACACAACTCACTCTATCTATTCACATTGGTTTGAGGATGCTGATAGAGACGCAAAGATTAAAGCGAAATTTAATCAGATAAGGAAAATATAATGGCAGATAAATATGAAGTGGTAATTCAGTGGAGTAATAATGAGATTGAAATTTCTCCTGTTGTAGATGAAGAAAAAAAATACTCATTTAACTGCAAAAACGAACTTAAAGCATTTCTTATGGGTGTAACCGAAAGAACTAAGTATCAGGATTTCCAAATTAGGGTGGCTGATACGGGAAAACTAATCACTACATCAGAGCTAGTTAAAGATAATGCTAAATTTAAATTGGATAGACCATGACGCAAGAAACTAAATTTCCATTTGAGCCTAGAGAAGACGGTCTTGATGATTTAAGACTACAGTTTTACCGTTTCGCAAAAGAGATGGGTTTTAATAAAGAGGACTGTGCTAGAATTATTGAAGACACTGATGCAGAGGTTGAGTTTTTTTTAGCGATGCCGCCTGAACAAAGGATGTCTGAGATATCGAAAATTGAAGCTGATATCTCTAAGCTAATACAAGACACTAATTATAATGGGGTAAATGTTCTTCCCCGAAAAGAGGACATTAATTAGAGAGGAAAGGATTTATTCTTTTATATTTGAGTAACACTGAGCTCCTTCGGGAGCTCTTTTTTTTGGGGTTACTCTACTATCAACTTATACCTAAAAGGCTCTTAGAACGCATTTAAACGGGTCAATTTTTCCAATTTATACTGTTTTCTTCGTGATCCGCAGCTTCTAACAACCTGGAAGCTAATAGACGCATCCTACGGGGTGACATTTTAAATTGGAAATAATTATCGTATAAGAGAATACGGATTTCTCCTTGGACAGGCCAGATCAAGAAATTGTCTGATCTGCTAGAGACCCAAAGAGGCCCTCGTAACATATGACCTCTTCCCAACCTTGATGCTATCAAGTTTATTCTCTTTAATAAGTCCTCTAACTTTTCTTTGTCTGACTTTTTCGTTTCCAGATTGTCCGAATAGGATGTCCGCGGCTTCAGGAACGCTATAGAGCTGTTTAATATCTTCTTGAACTGTCTCATTCATTATAAATCAAAACCTTCTATCTTGTCTTCAGTGTGCGGGAAGGGATCATCAAATGGAGGTTCTTCAGAAGCAGCTTTCATTATGTCTTCTTCTAATGAGCCTTGATCTAGACTAGATACTGTTTCTAAAGCGTCTACATTTGGAAACAAACGAATATCTTGCACATTAACATCATACTGACCTTCACCCATTTTTCTTTGAATACTAATTCCAAGACTAGATTTATTCTCATCACAGTAAATTGTTAATAACTGATCTAAAGTCATACTATCAATATTTCTATCGGGATGAGCTTTTTTTAATTCAGCTATGGTTACAGGGCAGTTAGTCCACATGACAGCCTTATAGCTACCACTTTGTACAGCGACATTAATACTATCATTAGTATCATATTCCTTCTTAGCTGATGTTAATGATGATTTGATTGTTGAATTACTAAAATTAGGTTTCATAAACTTGTCCTCTCTAATTCTCTTTTTTTGTTATTCCATTCTTGTTGATAAGCATTATAAATATTTACATATTTTTTTTGTGTAGCAGTCAGGTACGGCATTAACTCTGTAAGTAACTTTTTCATACCATCTACACTTGTTACATTTTCAAATCTTTTAGTTTGTCCATTCCAGAAGTCTTTTGTTCTGTTAAAACTTTGTAATATGACCTGAAAATCTGAGTTAGGGTTTGTGGAAAGCTCAGGTAGGGGATGGATGTCCTCACGAGAGCTTTCCATTTCACCATCTGAAGGAGAAGGATTGTCAACATTATCGATCTTCTTCTTAGATGATTTCTTTTTCGGTGTAGCAACAGCCTTTTTTGGTGTAGCACCAACTCTGTCATGTAATGCTTCTTTAACCCAAAGCTTGAGACCTAAACCGAATAAACCAATATTTTTTACTAAGCATCTTTTTTCTGCATTAACGATTTGATCAACACTTGGATCAATGATGCTGTTATTTTTATTATCTGTTACTGCTAAAGAACACTCTTGTGTCCATCCATTTATAGTAACTTGTGTTTTAACTGTTACATGGTGAGTGTCGGGGTCTTTCCAATAATGTTGCCCTGTCTGTTCATTTTTCATTGTTAAAAAACTAAATTCTTCGACCAGAGGATGGTTTGTTATAAGAATAATAGCATTGGGCCATGCGATGTAATTAAATTTTCCTTTTTTCTCTATATATTGATCTACATCTTCTTTTAATAATTCATTAAATAACTTCTTGTCCATCTTCCTCTCCTCTTACTTTCTTAAAATTGAATAAGTTTTTATGAGCGGGATTATTCCTTACCCATAATCTTGCATAATACGGCTGATGATTATTATTAATCTTTAGATCATCACCCGTTGTGTGAATATCAATTTCCCATCTAATACGATTTATTATCATTGCCGCGGATATCTTTTTCTTCCCGCTATCAAGGTACTCATAACAAAACCGATTGAATAACTTATAAACGCCGGGGTTTTCTTCATGAAACTTGAAAAACTCTTCTTCTTTTTCATTAACAAATTCTTGTTCACATGGTGTGAAATCAAAAACTTGCTGACCTTGAAATCCATAAACACCCGTCATAACAATTTCACCGCTACTAAAAGTGCCAACAAATATAATGATATAAATATTATAATCTCTTTATAATTCATCCGTAAAAACCTATGTATAAAAATATAGCTGAAAAAATCAGCATTAAGACGCTAATAAATTCTGCAATTCTTTTTAATGTATTCATTTAATCCTCCAATGGTGGGAGATTTTGCTAGACTGGCTCTCCCAAGCACAGCATGAAGGGTTATGATGACCCACTAGCAAAAGCAGAGATGCAAATGGAAATAAAAAATCATCTCTACTATTCATGTAAACCCCACACTCTTTTTGCTATCTCAACGAGCTCAGGGTTTTTTGTTTTCCATCTCCAATCACTAAAGTCAGGCTCAATCATGCCAAAGAAATCTTCGACACTGCCATTAGCAGCTCTCATTAATCTCTCTCTTGTTTTACATTTAATGATTGTTGTATTCATAACTTGATCCATGTATTGATCTGATAACTCAGAACAGTTTTCACTATTAAAAATTTTATAACCACTTTGGTTAGCAACAACTATTGTTGGTGGTTTTTTATTCGCAAATGAATATCCCGCAACTTGACCTAACCATGCTTGGCTTGGTCTTGCTGGTAATGATTTTTTTGTAAAATTATTTTTAGGATCAACTGCTCTTTTATTAATTGACGGCCAAACAGTTTTTAATTCGATATTCCCAGATGCATAATCTACTCTTCCGTTATACTGAAGAGCACAACCAGGCAGATCGACTAAATACTCTTTTTCCCCCTCCCATTTATTTAGCCGAAGTGCCTGTCCAGCTTCCCGTAGACCATCAATGGCATTACTTGCTACATCGTCTATAATTGTTTGATAATGATCGTGTTTTAAAGTATCGCTGAGGTCATATTCAACGGGTCTGTATGAAATAAATTTATCTTTAGCTTCTTTATACTTTTCCTGGTCATCATGAAGGATAATTGCATCAGCTAATTCTTGTACGCATATACCCGCAGCCATAGCCGCAGATTTTTCTGTATATAAATTAATGATTTTAAATGCTTCTAATTTCTTTTCTTCATCATCGAAAAGCTTAACTGTATTCCATGCTTTTTCTAATTGAGGTCTCTTTACACAGTAATCAAATACCTTCTGATCCCACGGTACTCCATGTGGGTTAGAGTGATGTCTAATGTGTAATTTTGTAGCCCAATCGGGCGGTTGAATATTTGCCATAAAAAAAAGCTCCCCTTACTAGGAAGCTTCTTTTTTAAGATTATTCGTTTTGGTTGTCAACTAAAATGACATTTAGTGTCGTTTAATATATCAGAAGGTACTCTTATACACTATTAAAGCTGTCGCACTTTAGTACAGACCTATCATATATAAAGCGATGTCTATCACTATATAAATTGACAACAGCATATATAGGATATGCCCACTCCAGATAAACATCCTTAACAACGACCCCGCTAATTGGAAATTCTATTGTATGTTTTCCAAAAGGTTCTTTGTAAGGAAGCCCGATATGAAGCTGTTTATCTAGACCATTATCTTTGGCAACATCCTCTTCTGATATTTTAAGATAACACCACTCTTCTTCAAATTTATGGCTTTCCTCTTCATGAAATACACTGTCCATAACAATTAAAGTATTAAACCTAATATTAGATGTTTTTTTCATATTTATAGAACCATCCTTAGACTTATAGTAGTTATTAGAAATACTCATAAGCATAACCCTATGATCATCAAAACTAATAGGTGGAATTACAGTCTTTGTCTTGTCAGTATTCTCTGAAATAACGACATTACTTGCTCCGTTATCCTCTACATAAGCATAAGCATCTACTGTTAATGGTTCAGGATTAATTAAAAGACTTTCAGCTGTTACACCTAATATCCTTTCATATTCTTTTGCCTGATCGATAGACATCGATGTTTTACCGTTTAAGTGTCTACTGACTGTTTCTTCTGCCACTCCTAGCTCTGCTGCTAATTTCTTTTGGTCTATATTGGTATTAGCATTTAAAGCTTCCTTTAATACTGTGTTTACCATTTCGTTTCCTTTCCTTAAATTAACTATATTGTTCATAATCTTGTTCTCCCTTTTTTACAAACATTATTACTATTAAACACTGATAGGCACTGTATGTTACTTCTACACACTCTGTCAATAAAAATTGATAGACAAACAAAACGAATTGACATAACGAATAGTATTATGACGGCATTAAAAGATACTAATAAGAACAGATTAGAAGTTTGGCGAAAGAATAAAAAACTAGGTAGTCGTACAGGCATGACCTACAGAGAGCTTGCAAAGCAGATCGGAGTTTCTGATGCAGCTGTAGCAAGGCGGTATTGTTTACCGCTAGATCATAAAGATTTCTCACGGCCCGCAGACCACATAATGCAGAACATTATAATGTTAACAATGGGTGAGGTAGGTATTCCTGATTTTTATAATTTAGATGTGAATTTTGAGAACGAAAATGCTGAAGAACATACCTCCTAAGTTAAATGAGTTAATTACTGTTGTTTGTGAAGACAACAATGTACAACCCTCCTGGTTGCTTACAGAACGCAGAAGTAAAAGAGAAGTTTACGCAAGATGGATGGCTTATCTATTGGTGAGAGAATTTACACCTCATACATATAATAAGATCGCAGTTATTTTTAATAAAGATCATAAGTCCGTCTACTACGCTTTTAAGAAAATGGATGATAACCCGCAGAGATTTAGTGATGACTTTATTTCATACAAACAACTATATGAGAATTGGAAAAACTGAGAGTACTAGATTTGTTTTCGGGGATCGGAGGAATTTCACACGGTCTTCACATGACGGGTGGCTTCGAGACAGCTGCATTTATAGAGATAGAACCTTATTGTCAGAAAGTACTGTCAAAAAGATTTCCCGATATACCTCTTTATTCAGACATCAAGGAATTTCATTATGCTGAAGAAAGAAAAAACATCGGATCAGTTAATGTTATCGCTGGAGGATTTCCCTGTCAGCCGTGGTCAGTCGCTGGAAAAAAAGGTGGCACAAAAGACGACAGAGACCTCTGGCCCGAAATGCTTAGAATTATTAAAGACATTAAACCAAGATGGGTTATCGGAGAGAATGTCCAAGGCTTTGTTAACATGGAATTGGGTCTCGCCCGTACGGTCACTAACTTGGAAAACGAAAACTTTACCGTCAGGACATTTACATATGGTGCTGTCGGTCTCCAAGCTCCGCACCAAAGACAAAGGTGCATCATTGTGGCCAACTCCAAGAGCGACTAAAAGAGCATCAAGTTTTGAAAGACCATCACCATCTATGATTAAAGGTACACATGGATGGAGCACATCCGCAGCTGTAACAGATAGTTTAAGCGAACGGCCACATAAAGATTGGTGGAATACACCTACAGCTTTTGATGCTGGTAATCCAATGTCACAAGAAAAGGTTACCAAGGAAGCTACAACAAATAGAAAGGGTAGAAAAAATCCTGGACACTTAAAAGAAGAAGTATTGGTAGAGGAGGGTTATCGCTTCTGGCCAACTGCAAGAGCTGCTATTGGCATGAATATGAGAGCTACAGAAAACATGGCTAACCTTAGACATAAGAAATATTTAGAAACAGAAGTCGCAGCTGTACATATACATGAAGAAAAGAAAGAACCAGGAGGAGTACTTAATCCTGATTGGGTTGAGTGGTTAATGGGGTTTGAAACAGGATGGACTGATATTGATAGAAAAAAGACAGTCAAAACTACCTGGGAAAAAGAACCTAATACACCACGCATAACACATAAAAAAGAAAACAGAGCACCACGATTAAAAGCTTTAGGTAATGCTGTTGTACCACAGATGATGATCCCTCTGGGATTAGCAATATTAACAGCAGAAAAAGGAGATTAAAATGTATGCCGAAGAAACGCTCAAAGAGATTAATAGACAGAAAAACAGGAACGCTAGGAAACTGCATTGTATGTCAGCGGTTGCATTATCGCCAACACGACACATGGGTGATCAACGGGTCAGGCAAGATTTTGTGCGAATTATCGCTAAGCGATTGCTTCGACCGATATTTGAAACGAGGAGAAAAGAAGGAAGAAGGAGTGGATGGCTTGACCGATAAAACGAAATATGATACCGAGAGCTATATAAAGCAGAGCACTTCACAGCAAACCAAAACAAAATATATTCATAGCCCTAAAGCAGAAGACAAGCTTGGCTATATAAAGCATGATATTAAAAAAGATATTAAAAGCATTTCAAAGCATTTAAATCCTAATTACAGCGTAGCAGTAGAAAAGCGAAAAGCTAATGAGTTTGAATATAGATGGAATAGGTTATGGAAGCAATTAGCTAAGAACCTTTCAAGATCAAATTACGCTGAACTCCAACAACAAACAATGAAACTAAAAACGGATCAACACAGAGCTCATTGGATGGCTAAGATGGAGAGAATACTTGGCATCAAATATTAAGCTATTTAAAGAAGAAGACTGCAACACACTGTTTGAAAAATTCCTACAAGCTGCGGAGACTGAACGAGGACTACCAGAACCAATCAGAGCACAAAAGCTTACAAGCTGGCCAGACTATAGAAAGACATGGCAAGCATATGGATGGGATAAAGCAAAACAACCAAAGATCAGACCAACACCAAGACAGATAGATGAATATGATCGAGTACTAGAACTTAGCTTTATAATGCCACAGGAAGATAGAGATTTAATATGGGCAGTAGCTCACTCCGCTGCTTACCGAGAGAGAGGCCCTAATTGGGCAATGATAGCACGAATAAGAAATGTTGATTATAGAACTGTCAAAAGACAATTTATTGATGCAATACTTAGTCTATATTACAAGCTCAAAGAATTATGAGTGACAGATACTGACAATTTAATTTCATCTAAATGACATTTCAATGTTGCCAATGAAACGAAACAGATTATAAATCATATATATTGGACAGCTCTTTATGAGCTTCAAAGCTAGGACAGTTTCCTCCCTTACTAATTAACTATCAACAACATAGATTAAACTCTATTGCTGTCCTAGCAACTGATCAGTAAAAATTAACATAAAACTTAGAGGTAATAATGCCTAGAAAGAAACGATTAACTGAAAAACAATTTACTGAAGTCTTAGATAGATTGATGTCAGGTGAAAGCTTAACATCAATATGTAAGGACAAACACTTACCATCATGGCGAACAGTATTAAGACATTGTCAAGATACTGATGAAGCATATGAAAGATATGCTAGAGCTAGAGCTGCACAAGCTGAAGTTTTAATGGACATGATTGGTGACATATGGAATGAACCATTTCCTTTAGAAGCTAAAGAGAAGCATAGTGAGGTTTTAAGACGAGATAAGGCATCATATTGGCTCGATAAGAGAGCAAGACAGATGCAACCAAAAGGTCTAACAAACAAAGCTAATGTCGAGAAGGATCAAGGTGTCATAACTATTAAATGGCAGAATACTGAGCAAATGGATAAGGAAGATATCAAGCCAGCTGAAATAGTACAGTTAGTGAATAAGGATAATTAAAGCGTGTTGTGTTCTGTTTGTGTCAGCACTCGCACGCACGAGGGCAATATGTGTAATTAATACCCATATCATCCAGGTTTATTCTCTATTTACTCTCTGATCGCTAGAAATCAGCAGATAACTCCCATAGTTTACGGGTAATGTACCCGTTGCGGTGAATTAATCGCAGAAAACGGGGGGTACTATTCTGCGTCAGCCAAGGCCCTACCCCCCAAGGAAAAAGTCCGCGGGTATTATACGATATTATTCCATAGAGGAGATACTGATTGTGACTGAGATTGTCATACCTTATAAACCAAGACCACTTCAAGCGGAGCTACATGATGCATTGGAAAAATACAGATGGGGGGTCGTTGTTTGTCATAGAAGATTTGGAAAAACAGTCATGGCAATCAACCATGTCCTTAGAGCGGCAATTCTTTGCGACAAAGTCAACCCACGCTTTGCTTATCTCGCTCCAACCTACAGACAGGCAAAAGCTGTTGCTTGGGATTATATAAAACAGTTTACAGAACAGATACCTGGAGTACGGTATCACGAAACAGAATTACGATGCGATCTACCTAACGGAGCAAGAATATCTCTACTAGGTGCTGAAAACCCAGATAGCTTACGGGGGATATATCTTGATGGATGTATTATGGATGAGGTCGCAGATATGCCTGAAAATATATTTGCTGAAATATTAAGACCAGCTCTTTCAGATAGAAAAGGGTGGTGCATATTTATAGGAACTCCTAGAGGGCATAATATATTTTATGATTATTATGAGAAGGCAATGGGAGCAGATGACTGGTATACAATTTTGTATAAAGCGTCTGAGACAGGAATTTTAGATGATGAGGAATTAGACGCTGCGAAGGTCATGATGTCTGAGGATCAATATCTTCAGGAGTTTGAATGTTCATGGGTAGCGAATGTACCTGGAAGCATCTACGGTAAAGAAATGCATAAAGCATTAGAAGAAGAGCGGATCACAAAAGTGCCGTATGATCCAGCTCATAGAGTAAACACCTATTGGGATTTAGGAGTAGGTGACAGTACGGCAATTTGGTTCACACAAGAAATAGGAAGGGCAATTCATGTTATCGACTATTACGAAAACCGCAACGAAGGTTTACCACATTATATTAAATATTTGGCAAGTCTCGATTACATTTATGATCGACACTATGCACCCCACGATATTGAAGTTAGAGAGCTGGGCACAGGGAAGTCTCGTAGGGAGACTGCTTACGATCTTGGTCTCAACTTTATGGTCGTTCCTAAGCTTCCACTTGAAGATGGTATTCACGCTGCTCAAATCATATTACAGCGGTGTTACTTCGACAGTGCAAGCTGTAAAGAAGGCTTGGAAGCTCTAAGGCAATATCATAGAGCATATGATGAGAAAAAACGAAGCTTTAGGCCTTCGCCTGTGCATGATTGGTCTTCTCATGCTGCTGACGCTTTTCGATATTTGGCAGTCGGTATTAAAGAAGTCCGACACAACAACCAAGCACCACAAAAATTCGCAGATAGTGAATATGACCCGTTAGGATATTAAAAAGGAAATACAATGCCGTTTTCACAAGACATGATAAATACTGTAACGCAGAGGTTATATTATCATCCCGAAACAGGAGAAAGAGCTCCTGAAGGAATGATATTCCAGCCACAAGCAGATGGTACTGTTAAATTAGTATCACTTGCAAGTTTAGGTGGTGGAACTAGAACCCCTGATCAGATCGTAAAAGAAGAGCCTGTTGATACTCCTATTATAAATACGGATGATAATCCCCAGGATGAAAGAGGTGATCCTTTTGTACAGCCTTCTGGTGTTGTCTATTCAAACCTAAGTCTCGTTATCGAAGCTAGAAGAAAATTAGGTCGTATGATGGGAAGAAGAAAGACGATCGTAACAGGGCCGTTAGGATTATTATCACCAGCTCCGTTAACTTATCCTGTAGCTGTTAACCAAGAGCAAGCTCAAGCAGCTGAATTAGAATTACAAAATGAAGGAACAGAATAATGTCTACAAGCTTTTTAAACTTTAATTTTGAGGATTTAGATTACTCAGATTATGCCACAACAGTACCTACTGGAGCTAATCAATTTAAAACTACAGGATTAGATACAACATTAATTACAACTAATAACGCATCAGATTTCACACTCAATAATGAAAATTTTATAAATTCACAAACTAGCGGAAATACTGCTTTAACAAGTGGTGGGTCAGAAACTACTGGTGCAACATCCGATTTCGATTATTCAACTCTATCTTATAACTTCAATCCATTTAGCACTGGCGGTAGTAATTTCATACCTGATCTTTCTGCTTTCTTCGATGCTGACGGGAACTGGACTGGAGGAACATCTGCTGGCTTGCTAAAAACAGATGATGACGGAGATGATGGAGATGACGGAGATGATGGAGCAGATAGTGGAGATGATGGAGAAGACACAGTTTGGTTTGATGAATATGATGATACTGGAAACCAATGGGGATCAACATCAGATATTTTTCAAGACGATGAAACAATCCAAACATTTACTGGTTATATCCAAACATTATTAGATCAATCTGCAACAGGAGACACATATCTGCCTGATGATGTTACTATTCAAGATTTATTAGTTACATTTAAAGACGCTGGTTATACACCTTCAGATACTTTACGATATTTATCTCAAACAGCTATCACTGCTGAAAACTCCCCTATCAATAAATTAGCTACTAAATTCAGAGATGAATATTTTGAAACTATTACTAAAGATGGAAAAGTCTATTTCAAATATACAGGCGGTGACGAAGGCTTGAAATGGGAAAGCATTGTTAAGGGTGGGGGGAGCTCTTCTAGTGACGAAGACTTTAATTGGCAAGAAGCTGGATGGAAATCTGAATATGGAGAATTTACTTCTATTCTTTCTAATGACAGTGGTGGAATAACATATGGTGGTTTTAATCCTGATACAGTAGATGCTGATCCTAATTTTACTAAAATGACTTTAAACGGTAAGGATGTTTATACAACAAGTATTACTATAGCGGACACTGAAATTATAATTGCTTTAACTAAAGATGGTAAAATTTTACAGAAATCAGATGCAGCTGGTAATCAATTACAATGGTCTATGGATAACTTTACAGAAGGCTGGACTGACGGATCAACAACTAAAAAAAGTAATAGTGATGATGATCTAAGCGGATGGGCTCAAAGTGCTTATGCTAGTCTTTTTGGTAGAGATTTACCAGCCAACATATTAGAGACTTTAATAAGTAATGAAGAGTTTCTGAATATGGATGATAACGCTAAAACAATATTCATATTAAAGAATTTATCTAATGCGGATGACAAATTAAGGTTTAGACAAAATCTAACAACTGGCGGTGAAAGCATACAAGGATTTATGGAAACATATGGATTTACTTTTCAAGAATTACAAGAATGGCTTGATTGGGATTTTCAGAAAAACCAGACTTGGACAAAAACTTTAGATGACATAAAAAAAGCGAAAGAAAAGAAAGACAAAGAAAGTAAAGGCCCTAAAGGTTTTGTTTTACCAAAAAATGTTGTCCACATAGGTGATGAAGATGCGGATGCAAGAGATACTAGATTTAACAGAATGGGTATGGCTGCAAGAAATTATGCTAGTGCACCTTTTGCTGGTATGGGTCTTTTATCTGCACCAACAATTAATAAACCATCATTAGTAGCAACTAAATTTGCGAAAGGTTAAACAATGGCTGTAAGTGAGAAAGCTGCGAAGCTAGTAAAAAGATTTGATACTTTAAAACAACAAAGATCAACTTGGGAACACCATTGGCAAGAGCTTGGTGATTATGTTGCTCCAAGAAAAAGTGAGATAGTTAGAGTATCATCTCCTGGTAATAAGAGAACAGTAAACTTATATGATGCCACAGCAGTACACGCAGCGGAATTATTATCTGCATCATTACATGGGATGTTAACTAATGCTTCTACACCTTGGTTCAGTCTTAAATATACTGCTCCACAACTTGATGCTAGTGATGAAGCTAAATCTTGGTTAGATGAAACCAAGAAAATAATGTATCACACATTTCATAGAAGTAATTTCCAAGAACAAATACATGAGCTTTATCATGATCTAATTGTTTTTGGTACAGGCATCATGCTAGTAGAGCAAGATGACGAGTTTGATGTTCGCTTTTCTACAAGACATATTTCAGAGTGTTTTGTTTCTGAAGATAGTACTGGAAGAGTAGACACTGTATTTAGAAAATTTAAAATATCAACAAGAGCTGCTTTAGATAGATTTGGTGCTAAACCATCTATTAAAGATGCTTTTGATAAAGACCCATTTGATGACATGGAGCTGCTTCATGTAGTTATGCCTAGAGATAAAAGAGACATAACAAAACCGACAGCAGACCAAAAACCTTTTGCATCAATTTATATTGATCCAGAAGCTGTGGAGATTGTAGGTGAAAGCGGGTTCGATGAATTTCCGTATATGTGCCCAAGATATTTAAAAGCATCTAACGAAAAAGGTTATGGTCGTAGCCCAGCTATGACTGCTTTACCTGATATTAAGATGTTAAATAAAATGTCTGAGGTTACTATTAGAGCTGCTCAAAAGCAGATCGATCCACCTTTAATGATACCCGATGATGGTTTTGTATTACCAATCAGAACCGTTCCTGGAGGTCTAAACTTTTATAGATCAGGAACACGGGATAGACTAGAGCCGCTTCAGATTGCGGCAAATAACCCACTCGGTCTCCAGATGGAAGAGCAGCGTAGACAAGCAATTCGAGCGTCTTTTTATGTGGATCAATTACAACTTGGCGTGGGCGGGCCTCAAATGACTGCGACCGAGGTTCAGGCTCGAACAAATGAAAAAATGCAATTACTAGGCCCAGTACTTGGTAGATTACAAGCCGAGTTATTACAGCCCGTTATAAATAGAGTATTTATGATATTAATGAGAAAACAAAAATTCCCACCACCTCCACCTATGTTAGCTCAGGCTCAAGGTGAAGTGGATATTGAATATGTATCACCATTAGCGAAAGCTCAGAAACAAGGCGATATGCAGTCAACAATGCAGTTATTTGAATTAATGCAACCATTAGCACAAGTCGATCCAGGTATTGTTGATTTCTTAGATATCGATGGAATAGCTAAACATTTAATTAGAGTATTAGGAATACCAGCTGAAGTAACTAAAGGTGAAGATGAAGTTAGAAATATAAGGTATCAAAGAAAAGCTTCACAAGCTCAAGTACAACAACAAGCTACAGAAATGAACCAAGCTGAAATGTTAAACAAAGCTGCTCCAGCATTAAAAGCTTTAAATGAAGAATAAACCTCAAATGGAAAGTAATCAGGAAATACTTGATAGATTGTATAGAGAGGATCAAGAATTTCTTAAAGAAACTTTTGGAGAGGAATATGTCCGAGGAAGATCAAATAAAAAAAGCGATGGCAATTAAGTCTGATTATGAACAACTATTTAAAGGTGTTCTTGGTGAGAATATTATAGAAGATTTATGTAAACGATTTCATGTTTACACAACAATAGTTACGACAGATAAAATTGACGCTCATGAACTTGCTTACGCTGAAGGTCAGCGAAGTGTAGTCCTATGGTTGTTGAAAATGATTTCAGCAGAAGAAAAACCACAGGAAGGAATAATGGAAAGTCAACTTTACACAGACCCAACTTAATAAGGAGAAATAAATGTCTGAACCACAAGTAGCCGAACAGGCAGCGGTTGAACAACCGTCTGACGGTGCTGGTGTTGATGACTGGAAGTCAATGCTTCCAGAAGAGATACGAGACCACCGTTCATTAGCAACAATTTCTGATGTAGGAAATTTAGCTAAATCATATGTTAACGCACAAAGCATGATAGGTGCTGATAAGGTAGTTATACCTGGAAAGCACGCAACACCTGAAGAGAGGATGGAATTTTACCAAAAGATCGGTAGACCTGAAAATGCTTCTGATTATGCTTTTGATATTCCTGATGGTACTCCGCAAGAAATTGCTGATTTCATCAGAGACGCAGCTCACGCTTCTGGATTAACAGCGGATCAAGCGAATACATTTTTTAATAATTATAATGAGTTTGCTTCTTCGCAAAACGAAAGAAACACTCAAGCATTAAACACACTAAGAGATAATGCGGTACAAGAATTAAAATCACAATGGGGTGATGCTTATGAAGACCGTGTACAATTAGCTCAAGCAGCTATTATTGAATTTTCTGGGAGTGAGGAAAATGCAAATACTTTGTCTAATACTCTACAAGCTGATGGAACTAAGTTAGGAGATAATCCAAACTTTATCCGTTTAATGTCTAGTATTGGACACTTTATCACCGACAAGATCGGTGAAGACGAAATTAGCTCGTTCAAACCAGCTGGAACAAGATCACCTGATGAAATTCAGGATGAGATTGCTCAATTAACAGCTCCCACTACACCGTATTGGGATAAGAGACATCCTGAACATGAAGGGTATGTCCGAAATGTTTCTAAGCTGTATGAACTGCTTCACCCACAAGCTACTGAAGAACCAGTAGCCCTTTGAGGATAAGTCGGTAGACCCCTCCGTTTTTGTGGACACGATAGTCCTTTTTTTAAACTTGGTCTCACATTTTGTGAGGTAGCCACCCAAAATTGTTATTATGGAGATTTTTAAGTGAGTACACAAATAACAACAGCGTTTGTTCAACAGTTTTCAAACAATATACAAATGTTGTCACAACAAACAGGATCACTATTCCGTAATGCAGTCCGTGAGGAAAGTATCACTGGTGAAAAAGCTTTCTTTGAGCAACTCGGTTCAACCGCAGCTGTAAAGAAAACTTCAAGACACGGTGACACTCCGCTCGTTCACTCTCAACACGACAGAAGACAAGTCGTAACTGAGACTTATGAATGGGCTGACCTTATTGACGATAGCGATAAAGTAAGACTACTTATTAGTCCTGAAAGCACATATGCTAAATCAGCTGCTGCTGCCATGTCTAGAAGTATTGACGATACAATTATCGCTGCGGCTACAGGAACTGCTTACACAGGAAAGAGTGGTTCAACATCCGTTTCATTATCTAACACTATCGCTGCTGGCGGTACTGGTTTAACTCTTGCTAAACTGATCGAAGCTAAAAAGAAGCTTGATCTTGGCAATGTTGATCCATCTATCAAAAGATACATAGCTGTTAGTCCTGAACAAATAGAAGACCTTTTAAATTCAACAACAGTAACATCAGCTGATTACAATTCTGTTAAAGCATTAGTATCAGGTGATATCGATACTTTCCTTGGATTTAAATTCATCTTAACCAATAGACTATCTAAATCTGGTTCAGACCGTAAATGTTTTGCATGGGCTGAAGATGGTATTCTACTTGCTACAGGCATGAACTTAAAAACCGAAATTTCAACTAGAGCTGACAAGTCTTATTCTACTCAAGTATTCTGTGCACAAGACATAGGATCAACAAGAATGGAAGAAGCAAAAGTAGTCAGCATTGACTGTCAAGAGTAAGGAGATAAATAATGGCTAGTGTAAAATCAACAAACATTACTAACCTTGATGCTTCTCCAAGCACTCTTCCAGACGCTAGAGAAGTTTCAGGTAAACTACGAGTATTTACAGACACTTATGAAGCAAGCTCGCTTGCTGCTGGTTCTGATATTACTGTCGCTAGAATACCTACTGGTGCTAAAATCATAGACATCAAAGTTATTGCTGACGCTTTAGGTGGATCAGTAACTCTGGCTGTAGGTGATAGCACTACTGCTGATCGCTACATAACTGCGACTGCTATGAACACGGCTGATAAAGTTATATCTTTATTAGGCGATGGCGAAATAGCTGGTCACAACTATGAAGTAACAAGCACAACTAATGATATTCTCATTACGACTGCTGGTGCTGCTGCGACTGGTACTATTCAAAGTACAGTTATCTACTCTGTAGAGTAACGATGTTCAAAATGTGAGGGAGTGAGCGATTGCAGCTCCTTCACATTATTTCCTAAACAAATTAAAAGAGGTTTCAAATGTCAGCAGTCTCAGATGTAGGGATATGCAATTCAGCTCTGAATATGATCGGAGCGTCAAATATTCTTGATTTAACAGAAGATAGTAAAACAGGGCGTATATGTAATCAAAGATACTCATTTGTTAGAGATGCAGTTATGAGAGCACATCCTTGGAACTGTCTTATTAACAGAACTTCATTAGCTGCGGATGCAACTGCACCAGCTTTTGAATTTACTTATCAATACACACTCCCATCTGACCCGTATTGTTTACGATTATTATCATTGGATGATTTAACAATAGTGCATAGGGTAGAGGGAAGAAAAATTTTAACCGATGAAAGTGCAATTAATATTGTCTATGTGGCTCGTATTACAGACCCACAACAATATGATACTCTATTAATAGAAACTATCGCAGCTCGTTTGGCAGCAGATATTGCATATTCAATAGTAGGATCAAATACGCTCGTAGCAGATATGTATAATCTTTATTCCAATAAATTATCGGAAGCTAGATTTGTAGATGCTACTGAAGGTACTCCTGGAGCAATAGATAATGTTGCAGATACTGGATCATTATTAAGTGATACATTTATAAACGCAAGGTACTAAAATGCCAAAAGCCGCACCCGCCTTTACTGGTTTTACTGCTGGGCAACTTAGCCCTCGTATGGATGGTAGAACTGACTTCGATAAATATTATCAAGGTTGTAAAACCTTGGATAACTTTCTCGTGCACCCGCATGGTGGAGCATCTAGGAGACCAGGAGCTATTTTTGTAGCTGAAGTCAAAGACCATACAAAAGCAGTAAGATTAATTCCATTTGAATTTAATGTTACGCAAACTTATATGCTTGAGTTTGGAGAATATTATATTCGTTTTTATAAAGATGGAGGAACAATAACTAGTGGTGGTAATCCATATGAAATAAGTACACCTTATACAGAAAGTGATCTTGATGAAATAAAATTTACTCAATCGGCAGATGTGATGTATATCTGTCACCCAGAATACCCTGTAAAAAAACTTACAAGAACAGACCATACAGCTTGGACACTTACAGATGTTGAATTTAATTATGGCCCAATGATGGATCAAAATTTAACTGAGACTTATTTATTCTCATATAATGGAAGTAATTGGTCTGATCGTGCAACTGGTCAAGTACATCTTGGTTCATTTACAAAAACAACAGACAACACTAATGGTCAAAATAATTATGAAGCAACTATAGTAGGTATTAACAATGACACGGGATTTAAAGCTACTGATCAAGGTAGAATAATTCAGGTTCATGATGGCTTTGTAAGAGCTAAAAAAAATACAGGAACTAATGCTAACCCAATAGTTAATTGTTTATTAACTAAAACATGGTCTAGTTATAACTCAAGCAACAACCAACTAACTCTAAATAGTACAAGTAATGTTCCGAATAAAGGAATTGTTAGGGTAGGTGACGAGTTAATATATTATGGAGGTTTAACAAATTCACCTCCAAACACATTAACCAATGTAGTAAGAGCTTATGGAGGAACTTCACAAGGAAGTCCATCAGGTGGCGATACTGTTGAATGGGCAAATGTTATTATTGGTGATGTATTAGAAAATCCAGATGGAAGAACAGAACTAACACCTGAATATAGAAGCACAGGAATATCAACTCATGAAGGTGATCCTTCAGGTACAGGATTAGAGCATAATGATAGAATGACTGATCAACAAAGAAAGTTTGTTACCGAAGGCTTTAAAGAGAATATGTTTATAGAGTTTGAGGTAGGTCATGCAAGTAATTATCAAACTTTAAATACTTGGTATAACAATGATAAATGGCCCTATCTAATTGTTAAGTGTACAGATGATACAATACTTTTAGCTCCATCCGACCAATTAGGCACTTATACTAATGCTCAGTTAAATAGTGCTTCTAGTCCATATAAAGGTAGTCGATTAGCTGGTTATCTGGGTGAGAATGATGGCACACAACAAAGAACAGTTAATGGTGTGGTTAATTATTATTATGGTACAGATATTGAAGCTAATAGAAATTGGGCTTTAGGTGCTTTTTCTGATACGACAGGATATCCAAGAGCTGTTACTTTTTATGAAGAGAGATTAGTTTTTGCGGGAACTAACAATAATCCCCAAACAATCTTTTTTTCTGCTTCTGGTGATTTTGAAAATTTTCAAATGGGAACTGCTGATGCAGATGCCATTGTTTATACTATTGGATCAAATGAAGTTAATGTGATCCGTTATATGGCTTCAGGTAGCTCATTAATTATTGGAACTAGTGGTGGTGAGTTTGCTATTCAAGCTTCTGGTACTGATGCTCCTGTTACACCAACAAATATACAAATTAAAAAACAAGCTAATTATGGATCAGCAAATATTCAACCAGCTAATGTTGGTAATGTGACTTTATTTGTTCAAAGAGCTAGAAGAAAAATTAGAGAACTAGTTTATAGCTTTGATACAAATTCTTATGAAGCACCAGATATGACTATTCTTGCTGAGAATATTACAGAGACAGGAATTAAATCTATCTCTCATATGCAAGAACCAGATAATATTTTGTGGTGTGTTTTAAATAATGGTCAGTTAGCTGGTATGACTTACAGAAGAGAAGAAAGTGTTATTGCATGGCATAATCATAAGTTTGGTGGATCATGGGTGCAATCAACATCTAAATTAACTTCATCAATAAATAATTCTGTTACAACAATTCCTGTAGGATCAACTGCTGATTTTGCATCAACAGGAACTATTGCTATTGGTTCTGAACAAATAACTTATACAGGAAAAACAGCGACATCATTTACAGGATGTACTAGAGGTGCAAATTCAACAACTGCTGTAGCACATAACTCAGGTGATGCTGCTACTGTTTTAAATGCAGTAACTTATGATTGGGGTGTTGTAGAAAGTGTTGCTGCAATACCTGGAGTTTTAGATGAAGATCAACTTTATCTATCCATTAAAAGAACTATTAATGGTGAAACAAAAAGATATATTGAAAGACTAAATTATTTAGACTTTGGAGATAAGGTAAATGATGCTTATTTTGTTGATAGCGGATTATCTTATTACGGGTCAGCTGCGTCTTCATTTACTGGAGCTGTACACCTTGCTGGACAAACAGTTAATGTGTTAGCGGATGGAGCAGCTCATCCACAAGTAACAGTAGATAATAGTGGTGCTTTTAGCTTGAATAGAAACGCTACAAGCGTGCATATTGGCTTTCCCTATACTTCTACCCTTCAGACTATGAGAGTGGAAGCTGGTGCAGCTCAGGGAACAGCTCAAGGAAGACCAAAAAGAATACACGATGTTTCTATAAGAGTGTATAGAAGTGTGGGTCTTAAAATAGGGCAGAACATATCTGTATCAGATATTGTTCCTTTCCGATCTGCTGCGGATGAAATGGATCAGGCATTACCTCTCTTTACGGGAGACAAGACTATAGAATTTTCATCAGGATATGACACTGATGGTTTTATCTTTGTAACTCAAGATCAACCATTACCATTAACGGTATTAGCATTATATCCAAGATTACAGACATATGAAGAATGACATTTAGAATAATACAATTTGAAGTGCATCATATGAATGATGTTTTAACTTCAAGTCCATCTATTGGTTCAACTATTGAATGGAGAAATCCTACCAATGAATGGAATTACGAAAAGTATTTTTCTTTAAATACTAGTTTTTCATTTATTGATAACGGTCACATAGTAGCAACTTATGGTCTAAAAAAAATGTGGGATAATGTTTGGCATATTTGGTTCTTTGGAACTGATAGGGTTCACAAACACCCGCAAAAGATTTTAAGATTTATTAATAAATCTTTACCAAAACTTGCCAAAGAAAATGGCATTAAAAGAATACATACACAAGTCCATGCTGATTGGGATAGAGCAATTAAAAGCTTAAAGTTTCTTCAATTTGCAGAGGATGGATTTTTTGAAAACTACGGCCCAGATGGGTCAAATTATTATAACTATAGGAGATTATTCTGATGGGTTGGGTAGGTGCAGTATTAGGTGTTGTCGGTGGTGTTATGTCTTACAACGCTTCAAAGAAAGCGGGTAAGGCACAACAACAAGCTTATGAACAACAAGCAAAAGTCAATGAAAGAAATGCAAAAGTATTAGACGCTCAAGCATTATTATTAGGTCGTAGCACTGAGTACAATGTACAAAGGTTTCGTAAACAATTTGATAAAGTACAATCTACTACCAGGACAGCTATTCATAAATCAGGTTTCAGATCAGATACAGGAACTGGTTTAGTTTTAATGGTAGAAAATGCAAGAGAAGCACAAGATCAAATTGATATTATGAGATACAACACTTCTGTTGAGCAAGATCAATTAAGAGAAGAAGCACTACAACAAAGACTTGGTGCTGATATGAATATTCAGTATGGCCGTGCAGCGAAAGCTGGTGGCTATGCTTCAGGAAGAGCTGGGTTATTAAGTGGCGTAACTACAGCGGCTTCTTTTTATAGTTAGAGATTTAATATGGTAAAAATTCCAACATTTGAAAATCAAGCAGAACAAACTTCTGAGGGTGGGAGCATTATGATGAACCCATCAATCTACAATCCTTCTGCTGCAAGTGCAAAATACAGTGGGCAACAAGACATGGCTAACGCTGTCACACAGCTTGCTGGTGTGGTTAATAGTTTTGCTCAAAAAGAAAGAGAAGTTAGAGAAACTACTGAAGCCATTGAAGGTATAAAAAAGATTAACAATAGATTAATAGATATTGAACAGGCTTCATTATTATTGCCTGTTTCTGAAAGAGAAGCTTTTCTTAAAACAAATTATGGCAATCTAAGTAACACTATTAAGAATGGTGGTTTATGGGATTTCAATGTTCAGGTTGATAATGGAAAAGGTGGTTTTGATACTATCTCTTATTACCAAGGTAATCCCGTTAATGAAGATGAAAGAACTTTTAAACCCGCATCAAGTAATAGAGTAGAGAAAGTTTTAATTGATAAATTTGGTCAATTAGAAATATCAAGTCTTAAAAGTGCAAGAGAGTTTGCTATTAAAAATAACATAGCTAACTTAAAACTCTCTCAACTAAATTCAGTAGATATGAACATACAAGGTGCTATCGGTGGATTTAGAAGAGGTGATCTTACTGTGGAGTATCAACACATAAACGAAGTTTTTGCTATTGATGTAAATCCACAAAGCCCTACTTATTGGGTTAATATGTTAGCTCAAGGTTTAGACCCACAACAAGGCCCAGATGCTTTTGATATCATGGTAGCAAATAATTTACTAACAACTGCCGAAGCGGAAGAGCAAAGAGTAAAAAAATGGAGAGAATATTTAAAAGGTAAAATTTCAGTACAGGAAGCAAGTCTTGCAAATTTAGGAGATGATGAATTTTACAAAGGATATTCAGATTTAATAAATAGTCTGCAAGGTGATATTGAATACAACAACATCACTCATGGTTTAGACCAAGATTGGTTAGCTGTTAAAGTAGGTAAATTAACAGAAGAAAGAACTAGAGAAGAAAACCGTAGAACTATAAAAGCTATAAAAGCTTCTAATGATGAAACAAAATACATTAAAAACCAACAAGACCAAATAACTGAGGAAATGTTTTCATTTATAAATAACCCAGAGATTGAAGTAAGTGAACAAGAGATATTAGAACTAAACATAAAAGGTAAAATAGTTACTGATCTTGAAACAGGAACATCAAGATTAGTTAAAATAACCGAGCAACAGCGTGAAAACCTTCTTAAAGCTGTCAGAGGTAAAACTACTTATAATCAGGGTGCTCACGATGAATTACTAAAAAGGATAAGTAACCTCAACACCATGAAAGGTGAAGAAATTGGTCAGTTAAAAACAGAAATACAAAGCTCTGGACTTGATCCAAATACAACACAAAATTTATTAAACGCACTTGATACAAAGGTAAAAAATACACCAAAATATTTAGAATACAAAAAAAATAGAGATGATTTGGAATACATCTTAAAGGGTTCTGGTTTTAAAGGCTTTGCGGTGCAAGGACAAGACAAAACAAATCAAAACCTTATTGAAGATACGCTGAGATACTATGATACAATAACATTATCTGGTCTTGAAGGGGATCATGACGCAGCTGTTGCAAAAGACTTAGCTTACGCTTTTTATGCAGCTAACGATGATACATCAAGTATGTTTGGATTATCTCCTAGAGTTATATCGGCAATGGGAGGTAAGAAAGTTAAAGACCTTACAACTGTAGATATTAATAACGGTATTAGCTTTATTAAAAAAACCATTTCTGGTGAAGGAGGAAAGTTTCATTTAGGAGCACTTACAACTGACCTAAATAGGCTTGAAGCTATATTGGATGTTAAATCTGCAAGAGAAAATGTTCAAATGACACCTAATTCTGAACAAGGAGAAAATCAATCTAATATTAATATGGCAAGTAAGGTTGTTCAGTCTCAGATAAAAGCTCAAGCTACACAAGCAGATATAGATGACGATCTAAAAATTGAAGACAATATCAATCAAATTACAAGGTTAAAATAATGGTTATTCTTACAGACATAATTAATGATCAAGTTAAAAAATTTGAGATTAAAGATAATTCAGAAGAAAAAGGAATTCTAAATTCTTCTGCTACAAATATGCTAGTCAATCAAGGTTACGATGTTAATGATATTTTAGAAAACCAAGATAATGAGGTTGTATTAGAAGGATCACCTACAGCATGGGATGATGCTAATATGAGACATTGGTTTGAAAACGAAGATGTGATCATGGCTGGTAAACAATTTGTACAAGCATTTAATTATAGTGATCGTATGGCTATGATGCTTCCTCGTGAATATGGTACAAGTGTTTCTGCATTTTCTCCTCTTGGTGGTGCATTTCGAGACCCAGATAGTTTTAAAGATGAAGATTACGCAAATTTTGCCTTACAGTTTATTAATAAGAACAAACACAACCTATCATCTAACTTATTTAACTGGGGAAGATTAGGTTTCTTAGAAGATGATGAAATAGAAAAAGCTTTTATATATGGAAGAATGAGAGCTCTTTATGATGATTACTTTAATGCTAAACCATTACCAGATCATCAAAGCCCTTTCTTTTTAAGAAGAGGACAGGGTGATGCCAATATGATTGCACTATCAACATGGAATACTCTTAATGATCCGCTTAATGTTGCACCTATAGGATTAATGGCTGGTAAAACTTGGCAAATGAGTGGTCAAATTTTAGGTAAAGAATTAACTAAAAGAGGTTTAGGGCCTTTAAGTGGCCCTATAGCTGGTGCTGGATGGATGGGAACTTATTCTCACTCAGATCACATGAACCAAGTATTAGGTGGTTTAATGGATGAGATTGATTGGGAAGAAACAGCAAAAGCTGGAAGATTGATTTTCCCTGTTATGATTAATCTAGGTGACGAACAAGTACAAGAAGCAATGATGCCAATTATAGAAGCTGCTAGAAATGGTGATGAATTAGCTCTTGATACATTGAGAGAACACATTGCATACCAACAACCAGATATCTTTTTAACAGCAGATGGTGTTCCTAATTGGGAGTATTTAAGTAAGTTAGGAAAAGATATTGCTTTAGGTGCTGTTGTTGGTGGTGGACTACAGTTATTATTTAATGCTGGTAATATAGTAAAGATGCTCCCAAGCGGTGGTAGACAACTACAAGGTGGATTTTTATTCCCTACAGGAGTAGATGCATTATCACCTCAAGAAATTATGGCTATTAAAGATTTTGCTAGAGGTGATGCAAAACTTTATAAGCAATTAAGACGGGAAGCTATAGCTGATAAAAAAAGAATATTCTCTGATAAAAGTTTTGACGAATATGAAATGGTAAGACTTGTAGAAAGCCGGCCTTTCATTAAACAAGAAGATGGATCGTATTTACCTAACTACCAAAAACAAGAATACAACATTGCTAACAAAGACACTAAAACTGTAGCGAATAATATTGTAGATGATATTGAGAGCATAGTTACAAGAGCTGAAAGTGGTGATGAAGCTGCTATTGAAATGTTAAATAGATTAACATGGTACAGAGATGTTGTTTCTCAAAACAGAGAAATATTTGGCGGTACTTCTGATGTTGTTATGGATGTAGCTTCGGCAACATCTCCTGGTAAATCAGTAAGATCAAGTGTGAACATGACATTTGATATTATGGAAAGATTTACTAAAGGATATTTTGATGATGAGATCGCAGCATTTAATGCGAGACTTGCAGAAGGAAAGGTTGTTAATAATAAAAAGTTATCTTTAGAAGGATTAAAAGATTTTCCTAAAATTAGAACCGCAGCTGGTAGACTTTATGGTACTAGCTCACTTGCAGCAACTGAAGCCTTAGTAGGTGCTTTTGGACAAATTAGTGCTGGTAAAAGCCCAAAGACAATTCAATTTCTTGAAAACCTAAAAGGTACTTCTAATGAAGCAACAATAGATGTTTGGGCTGCGAGATACCTTAGAAGATTAAGTGGAGAAAAAGCTATTCATAATGTTGCTGAAAAAGGTGTAGGTGGAAAACATTTAGTAGGAAGCACAGCTGAAAATCCAAAAATTGGTGGTGACTTTGGTGCTGGTCAAAAAATGTTTAATGCCGCTAAAGATCAAATTAATAACTCTGATTTAATAAACAGAATAAATGCTATTGTTCCTGATACGGGAAAGTTAAACGCTGATGATTTACAAGCTATTGCATGGTACTCAGAACAAAGTCGATTTGGTGATTACAAAGGTGGAAGTATTGCTGATATAGTAGAAGAGAAAAACTTAACAAGAACAACAGCTGGAATTAGTGGAGAAAGGCTTAACGCTAGACCAACTAATTATGACCAAGCTGAGATGGCTTCTGAAATTACTTCTGTCTTAGCAAAAGATACTGAAGCAAAAATTATTAAAGCACAAAATACATATGGTAGATATGATGGTGTTGATGAAAGAGCTCTAGATGTTGAAATAGTACATACCGATAAATTTGACGATACTGAACTTGTAAACACATTAAAGAATATTGCTACCGAGAAAAACCAAGATAGTTTCTTTGTATCAACAGTGGTAAGAGGTGATGATGTTGCAAAAACAAATGAACCGTTACGACCTGGAATTGAAATCTATTTTGATGCCACAGATAATATGTCTATTGTAAATGATATTACAGATGAGCTTAATGCATTAGGTGCAGATGGATTTACATTTGTAACTGATCTAAGACAGGCTAATAGAGCAGATGTACAAACTAAATCTGGATCACCTGATAGTGCAACAATTAACGGGATAAGACTTCAATATATTCCAGAATACGATCCTAATTTTAAACTTGAAAACTTTGATGATATTGTTGATAAGCAGAGAATATTTTTTGCCACAATAGTTAAGAAATTATTAGAGAAGAAAACAGCTATTAAAAATGCTGATGTTGTAAACTATAAAACTAAAGTGTATAACAAGGATGGTAATGATTATAAGTTACAGGAGCTTCAATAATGGCAAAAGATTTAGCAGATTTATTAGCAGAAGAGTTTGGTAAGGATAGTGAAGTCTATCAAATGCTAGTTTCAAATAATAAAGATAAAAGAAAGAGTAAAGATCAAGTCACTTACACAGGAGCTTTAGATGGATCAAGAAAGAATAAACAAGATTAAGAAAAATTTTGGTGAAAACAGTAGAACATATAAACTGTTAATGGATAACTTAAAGAAGGTAGAAGCTAACAATACTACATTTGAAGAAGATAAAGTTACAGGAAGTGTCAATTTAAGACCAGAATTAGAAGAATAAATGTAGTCAATGTAATCAAACACATTTATAAAGATTTAAGTTAGGGAGCTCTGTGCTCCCTTTTTTATTGGGATTATCATGGAAATCGAAGAAATAGAAACAGTAGATACTTCTGCTGAAGCACCACTAGTGCCTTCTGCTGAAACAGAACTAGTACCTAGAACAATGACAGGCGAAGAACTAGTGGCTGATACTATCGTTAGACAAGATAAAAAACTTGTTGAGGAAGGTTTACTTCTTGCAGAAGAAGGCCCTGATGACGATGCTCCAGAAAATTTTGTCCAAGCTGGTTTATTTATAAAACCTAACAAAAAAGCTAGAGCAAATATTAAAGGTGCGGGCAATCTTGTACCTGAATATGTTTTAAAAAACCAAGAGCTTGCAGATGACGCAGCTATGAGCAGAGATGCTTTTGATACTACTCAAGGCGTGAATGAAGTTAATATTAATAAAGGCGATATTGGTGAAAATATAAATACATTAGCTGATTTAGAACAACAGCTAGTTATGAAAGAAAGTGAAATTAAGTCCGCTACAGGGGATGATGCAAAAAGACTTATTAGAGAAAAAAGTGAGATAGAAGCAGCTATCTTTAAGCTACAAAAGAAACTAAAAAATATTCAAGATGATGGTTTATATAAAGAATATATTTCATCAACATTTATATTAAATGAAGGAGCTGCATTAGATAACTTTGATGATCAAATTAATAAGTTATTTGATAACCTAGCTGATGAGGGTGGTGCGGTATCTTACTTCACATTAAATCCAGGTCGAATTGATAAGAAGACGGGAAAGTCTATTGAATATCAGCCTTCGGATGTTATGGAATATATTAATGCGATAGCAAAAAATAAAGAATTACAGGCTGTAGCAAATACACAAAGAAGAGGTAAATTGCCCAATGAACAACTTTTACAACTCGCTAAAACATTAGGAGAAGACCCAAAAAAATTACGGGAAAGAATACTAAAAACTAATAAGGGTGAGATGTGGAACGCAGAAACTTTTACTGCTGCAAGAATAGTTTTAGTAGATGAAACAAGAAAATTAATACACTTAGCTAAACTTGCAAACAATCCAGAAACAGCTACTCCTATGGTTAAGCATGGGTTTATGGTTCAACTAGAAATGGTTAACCAAATACAAGCAAGAATTTTAGGTGTAAGAACTGAAATTGCAAGAACAATGCAGTCAATGCAAATATCGGTTCAAGGCTCTCAAGATACAGCATTAATGGCTGAAGAGTTAAATACCTTAATTAGACAACATGGTGGTGAAAATCAAATTAATGATTTAGCGAAAGTCCTTGCTGAAACTATAGGTGTTGAAGATGCTTTAGCAGTAGCTAAAAACAGAAGTGCTTGGAGTAGAGGTTATGATGCTATTAACGAAGTTAGAATTAATTCATTATTATCTAGTCCAGTAACACAAGCAAAAAATATTATTTCTGCATGGGGTTTAATTACCGAAGAGCAAGTATATCTTGCTAGGACAGCTCAAAAAGAAGCTAATAAAGCAAAGAAAGACCCAAACTATATTCCTAAATTAACTGAGGAAGAAGCCCTTGGGTATTGGTATGGGATGCTCAATGGTATTAATGAAGCTATGGTCTCAGCAAAACTTGCTTACAAATATAATAGACAAGTTTTACCTGGAGAAAAATGGAAGCCTAACACAATGAGAGAAGAAGCTTTCTCTGGTGAAGGCTTAGGCATGGATGAAGGATGGGCAGCGTCTTTAACTGATACCCTTGGGAGAATAGTAACTCTTGATAGAATACCAACAAAGCTGTTAACAGCTGGCGATCAGTTTAATAAGAATTTAGCTTATAACGCAAAATTATATCAGTTAGCAATTAGAGAATTACAACTGAATAGAGGTGTTAATATTGCTGACGATCCTAACGCTTCTGATTTGTTGGCTGAGTTAATTGCTAATCCAACAAAAGAGATGAAAGAGCAAGCAATACTACACGCACAACGAGTTACTTTAACAGATGAGTTATCTAAAACTAGTGAAGTATTAAATAGACTTGCACAACATAGGCTGGGTAATTTGTTTGTTCCATTTGCAAAAATACCTTTGAAATCGGCAGAGTATTTAACTTATAAAATTCCTGGTTTACATAAGTTACCATCAAACAAAAAGTATCACGCAGCAAAAGAAGCTGGTGGAGCAGAGTGGGCTAAGTATCAAACTGAATTTAATTTTATGTTAGGTCTTGGTGCTACATGGATGACATTAGGTGCAACAGGAGTATGTACAGGCCCAGCACCGAAAGATAAAAAAATACAAGCCTTTAATCAGTCCAGAGGTGTATTACCAATGTCATGTAAAATTGGTGATAGCTGGGTTAGTTATCAAGGCATCGAACCTTTCTCAACTATTATAGGTTTGTATGTTGGGTTAGGTGAGTTAGCTGGTAATCCAAACATTGATCAGTCAACTTTTTCTGAAATTGCTCTTAGCGGTATTGCTACTATTCATGGTGTATTTACCGAGCAAACTTTGTTACAGGGTTTCTTAGAATTAACATCAACTATTTCTGCTGATTGGGGTATAGCACACTCTCTTGAAAGTACGGTTAAAAATATTAAAGAACAATTTGTTCCTAACGCTATAAAGCAAGGATCAAAATGGATTGATGGTACTAAAAGAATGGAAAGTGAAGTAGATGATTGGTGGGATATTATATTACCAGACTATGCGAGATACACACCTTGGAGATCAAATCAACACGCAGCTCCTATAGATCAGTTTGGTGAGCCTGTAAAACATCCTGATATGTGGGGTCATATAAAGGTATCAGAACAAAGAGAAAAATTTACTGATGATGGTAGAGAGATTTATACAGAGCTTACAAAAACAGGAGCGGGTCTACCTGGTTATTGGCAAGATACATTTTTCCTAGAAGGAATAGAAATTGATGTTCAAAATAACAAAGCATTAGAACAAATGCATATCGATGCTGGAAAAATATTTTTAGAATACTTACAAGAATACATTGATACTGATTATCAAGGGCTTGTTCGAGAGTATCAAATAGACAATGCGAATTTCCCAGGAGAAGTAGGTGGAAAATTTAATGAGAAGATAACCACAATAGGTGGGTCAAGTTTCTTTGGTCTTGATCCAGAAGATACCAAGAACAAGAAAAAGATAATTCGTAAAATGGTTAACAGTCACATTGGATCAATGTTTCAAGCTGCTAGAAAACAAGCGAGTTTTGAGTTTGAAGACAATCATCCTGAGCTTTGGGCAGAGATCGAAGACGGGATCAATGTGATATTAGGCAGACTAGAAACAGCAGAAGAAAATACAGACTACAAATATAATTTTAGAAAAGGACAAGAATTTAAGGTGAAATAAAAATGACAATATCAACAACAATAAATAAAGTTAGTTATACAGGAAATGGTTCATCCACTACTTTTGCATATACATTTAAAATTTTTGCAGCTACTGACTTAAAAGTTTACATAAGAGATGCAAGTGGAACTGAAACTCTTCAGACAATAACAACACATTATACTGTTACCAATGTTGGAAATGCGAGTGGGGGTAATGTAAATTTTGTTACACCTCCATCAAATACGGATAAGGTTATTATCCAAAGAGTATTACCTTTAACTCAAACATTTGATTATGTGTTAAACGATCCTTTCCCTTCAGATAGTCATGAGGATGGTTTAGATAAATTAACTCTACAAATACAACAAGTACAGGAAGAGGTTGACAGATCAATAAAAGCTTCTGTTACAAATGAAATTACTTCAACTGAATTTACTAATGATGCCACAGACAGAGCTAACAAATTATTTGCTTTTGACTCCTCTGGTAATATTTCAGTAACGAAAAATGTAGGAACTAATAGAGGTAATTGGGCTACAGCAACAGCTTACAATGAAAGAGATTTAGTAAAAGATACTTCTAATAATAATATCTATCAGGTAAATACCTCACATACATCTTCTGGATCACAACCTCTTACCACTAATGCTAACTCATCAAAATATGATTTATTAGTAGACGCTGCTACAGCAACAACATCAGCTACTAACGCTGCTGCAAGTGCTACTGCAAGTGCAAATTCTGCGACTGCTTCGGCTAATTCTGCAACAGCTAGTGCGACCAGCGAAACAAATGCTGGTACATCAGAAACTAATGCATCTAACTCAGCGACAGCATCAGCTAACTCCGCAACAGCTTCCGCTAACTCAGCTACGGCTTCAGCTAATTCTGCGACATCAAGTGCAACAACTTTAACCAACTTTGAAAAACAATATTTAGGTTCTAAAGCTTCTGCTCCAACAGCAGACAATGATGGCAACACTCTTGATGCTACATATGAAGGTACATTATATTTTAATTCAACAACTGATGATCTTTATGTTTGGAATGGATCAGCATGGGAACAAGCATCCTTTAGTGCTGGTGGCTTTATGTCTCAAAACAATAACTTATCTGATGTAGCTAATGTTGCAACATCAAGGACTAATCTAGGGCTTGGCACAGCATCTACATTAAATGTAGGAACATCTGCAAATAATGTTGTTCAGTTAGATGGTAATGCAAAACTACCAGCCGTTAGTGGTGAAAACCTAACAGGGTTATCTTCTGGTACTGATGCCATTGATATGGTTATTGGAGCTGGATCAGATGCTGTTACCTTGGGTAGTGTTGTTACAAGAGAAAGTAATGGTGAAACTAAAAAAGTTAAAAAAACAACAACTGTTCAAAACCTATCATTAGGACAATCTTCATCTAGTACATCTGGCCCAAGCGGTAATACCCAGATGGGTGATAATAGTTATCTAGGTGAATACCCAGCAGCTACAGCTGGGGTTGCTAATGATAGCGGTAAATATTGTATCTTCTATAGAGCAACAAGTAGCCGTACATATATACAGATATTTGACTATGACTCAGCATCTTCTACATGGTCAACACC
>CEPK01007212.1_pt1 | contig 34986 bp, 27 predicted proteins | sample 356231 | NCBI WGS metagenome assembly CEPK01 (sample SAMEA2620259, study PRJEB7988) | marine metagenome | biome: marine biome (ENVO:00000447); feature: deep chlorophyll maximum layer (ENVO:xxxxxxxx); material: "saline water (ENVO:00002010), including plankton (ENVO:xxxxxxxx)" | depth 80 m
GTACTCGTACAGTACTATCGTACGATAGTACGAGTACTGGTAGTTTTATGTTTCATATTTTAGAAGGAAACTTTCTAGCAGTTCTTATTTTCGCACCTACCAACGGCGGCTTGATCACGACAACCCACCAGACAGTGCCGACGGCGCGGAACCGCAACGAGTGCGTGAGCGTGCGTCGAAAATCACAACTCCGCGGAAGGCACAAACGGAGAAAATGCTGTCCCACAAGCAGAGTTTTCTTGGTGCGACTGACGATTCTTTAGAAGAAAACGGAGACAGAGTGCGGAAGAGGTAAGTCACTCACTAGTCACTTTTTCGGAGGTAAAACGTCTTTTGTAGACCAAAATGGTCGAGCAGCCGAAGTCCAACTCATATCCAATCCAACGAAGATCGATCACTGCACGTAAATGGGGGAAAATCGATGCGTAAGAGTGAGCTATCCTTTAGACGGTTGCGAGACGTGAACACAACTTGCCCAAGTGATAGTTCTATCAATAGTACAGAATTTGATGCGACGGGGAGGGTACGTTTATCATCACCATCACGGAAATGACATTATGGTTTACTGTAAGCGTTGCAGCTTGTACTAACGGCTGGACTTGATGCACACGTTAGAATATTTGCGAAACAAGCTAATAGTGACAGCTATAACTTCAGACACTCCCTTTTTGTCGAGGTAGATTCACATGCCATCTAAGACATATTTCATGACCTTGTTATTATTAGGGAGTTCCAATATATCGCGCGGGATTTTTGGGAAGAGATTACGGGCAGGTACGCTTATTTTCATCTACAAAGCCACACCACAAACAATCACGAACAGATTCTGCTTGCTGGCTCACATTCGCTTTACTTGAGTGATATTGAAACGAATACAACCGAAAAAATTCAACTGCATGGGAATTGGCGGCCATCGTCTTTCGTGGTTCGTTGTCATCATAAAAATTGTAGCTAAGGCCTGACTACTATTGAATATAGATCCACCAGAACACAACACCCACAATGGCTTGTGTGCCAGGAGAACAAGGAAGTATTGCTGTCATGTCACTGAGTTCACGCACAAAGTTGGCCACATTGACGGCTGAAGGGCATATCAGTGGCGCAACTTTTGGCGCGTGCGAGCGCGATTTGATGACAGTAAACAACGAAGGCACGGTTCATGTCTGGTATACTCACTTCATGTTTCAAGCTACGTATGTTTACAATCTTTTTCAGGGACTTACGAATGAACAGATGTAAGCAAAAAGTCAAAGAAACTGCATTCTATGATGCAACTACCCTTGCTTTTTGTGACGCGAAAGGTGCGTCCTTGTGCTGTAAAATTACAAGTACGAAATAAATATGTGATACAGGACTTCTGGCGGTTGGAACAGCGTCTGGGCTTGTTGGCCTTCAGACTGGCTGGTACGAATTTCAATACCCATCTTGCATGCTACTGAATGATCAAAGGAATTCGAGTTGTAAAGATGATGTGCTCTCTCCCGTTAAGGTGGATGGTTACGAATTATGTGATGATGTCAACTTACTGGCATTTTTGTGTGATAGGTGGTGCGGAGTTTAAAGACGAAGATTGATAGCTTGCGTTTTGACAGTACTGGTGCTCTTTTGTTAACGTCCTCTAGTCAGTTAAAGGGTATATGTTTTGGCTATTACATTTTCTATCAAATCAACTTTACAAACAGATGGTGTTAGAATTTTTGACACTGTGACTCATCATACACTGTCAACATGGCCAACAAAGGCAACACCTTTGCATTATGTTCTATCGGGAGACTTCCATCCTCTAAGTACACATTTAGCGTTAGGAAATGCGCGCGGTAGAGTGCTCCTTTACAATCTTCGCCAGACTTGAGATGAAAATTTTGTAACATGTATTTTTTGTATCACCTTCATTCGAACTGAACAGAGAATGTGATCCCTTCTCTAGTGTAAACGTGTGTGTTATGGTCTACAATGTTTGTATCACTGAGCTCTAAACTCAAGAAATCCATGTAATTCGCATCCTGCTTGACGTGTGACGAAAGTTTCAGTGAGGCCGAAGAACTTACGATAAACATGGGTCCAGCATGCCAAACTCCAGGTTCCATTTTAACTACTGTGTCACCTAGAACGACTTAGGATACCCACAGAGGTCCACAGCGTGAGTCTCAACCTTCGATTTGGAAAACTTCAATGTCTTCAGCTGTCGGAAATTGCTCCAGAGAGAAGGTTGGTTTTGCTACAGCAAGATACCTGCCACTCACGTGAGTTTCACAGTGCGCAATGCTACATGTCTTACCAAAGCTTATTGCTCGTACTCATTAGACACTGTGAGACTTTTTCATGATATGTTATTTCACTGAAACTCAGGCCGCGATTCCGTGATCGAAATATGTACAATCGAGGAGTCCCATCACAAATTTGCAGCGACAAGTCCTAGTTTGACTTCTCAAGTCACTTCCAACGTTGCCTCTTAGCTTACCTGTGCACCATAAGGCTTACCATCTTCTTCCCAGCTTAGAATCTTAAGTGTCCATCTAAGAGATAGATAGAAATAGCGACGCGTGATTTTGTCTCACCTGACCGTAAGGCTTGAAGACAGCATTATCTATGGGTTTAGCAACAAGGAAACGCTCTCCGCTCACGTGATCAGCCGAGTCAACTGAGTGGACGCGGAGACAAGTCCTCGCGCGGAAGATGAACGAGGACCCTCTTTTCCAACGTGAACGAAGATATCGTCCTGTAAAAGAGGAAAGTGACTTCATGGCAAGTCCCCAAAGACTGTCGTTAGTTGCAACACTTTGTGCGTTCGTGGCGCTGAATTGGTGTGACGGTTTATGTTTGGTGACACCGTGTGTCGCGACGAAGAACAATGCTGTTTCATTTATTATGCACAATATCTACTGTACTACGGAGTCTACGAAAAGCTGCATCTGTACCCTAAAAGAGTGCAAAGTGTTGTTGCCTATGAGGATTCTGTGTCCTTTTTACGATATCACTACAGTACGAAGTTTTCACTGCATCTCTTAAATTGCTGAAGTCGAACATTCAAGCAAAAAAAATCAAGAGTTGTCCAACACAGGTACAGAACCATATACCAAAGTGCTCGCTTTGATGGTAATTCCCTGTTCCTTTTGTGAAACTCTCAAAGACTGAGTTGGAGGATGAGCTTCATCAGTTGATCTGTTTAAAAGGTGAGGATTGCGGCATTGAGAGTAAAATCACCTACAATATAGTTCGCTTGACGAAGGGGTCAAACGTCTCTATTTCTTGCCGTTTCAGACTGTTATACAACGGCGACGATTGATTCTGTGCGTCCGTTTCGCTCTTACACTGGCACCTTTAGTTTAGTAATTCGTTAGATAAATGTAGACTTCTTACTCGAAACTGAGGAAGCTCTTTTTCTGTACAGAATTCTTCCTTCCTCGGTAAAACTGGCAGGAAAGCTGGCAGGTATCCAGGGTACTCGATACCAGCTACTGCAAGTGTTGGGCGCAACTTCGCACAAGTTCTGATTAAGTTCTGATTCCTTGTTTCGTAATAATGTACTTACCCGTGGCCTCTTGCGTGTAAATGTACTAGAAGGCTTGCCAATAATTGTTTGCTGCCTCCTGGTTGTCTTCTCAAAATATTCTAACAGCTCACAAGCGTCACCGAAGGTGGCCAGTACGTCTGCAGCATTCACAATCGTGCGACCCTAATAACTTCCAAATTATGGCGAAACTAAGAAAAAATATCTTTAATGCTCACTCCAACACTTGCACTGTTCTTTGCCGCGATGGCAACTTCTTGCAAGTAGCTATCGGTGCTATTAGACTCACTTGTCAGAACCAGAATTAGTGGAATACTTACGTCGCTAAAACTTGCGAGAAAATCTCTGAAGTGGTCCCTTTCACGATGTCATTCGTCCCACATATCTAATTTTGTTTGAAATGGTGGAACTTGCGCGCGTTTTAACTCACCTTCGCTATAAGTTGCAGGTGAAGTGAACGTGTGAAAACGCCTTCCATCGCCTAGAACTCACAGCTGTGTGTAAAACCGTATAGATATGTATGGAAGTTTTACTGGTGAGCTCTGGGTTTATGTGCAAGTGTTATCTCGCGTGCGTCGACTGCGGCTTGTAAGCGCCGAGTCGATAGTTTCGACGACTGCGAACACCGCCCGCTTCGTTTATTTCGGCAAGTGGGCCTAATAATCATTTTAGGCCGACTAAGAGTAACGTAGTTAACTAAAGTTAAGTTATGACAAAACGGGGGTAAGGTTGTGAGGACGGGGCCCAGTTTTCCTAAGTTCGCCTAACACGTAGATGGTCTCTACCGAGATTAGATGTGTCGTTTTCTTATGCGTCACAAATGCTAAAGCCAACTCCTAACTCATCCTGATAAGGTTCTCTATTAATACCACCATACCTTGAATATTGGACCCTAGCATAATAGGAGATTCCGATAATAGAGTTTTATAAGACCTAGACAATCTAGATTCTCATATTGTCATTGGACTAAGATTCCTTAGGTATGAGCATATCTGAGTGTCCAATGACAATAACTTTGCCATTAAAGTCGTAGTTATGGTCGATATCACGTGCGAACTGCGCGTGTGGCACACGTCAGAAGTCGCACGGAAAGGCGTGCGGTGAGATGGCGCGACTTGTGCAATGCTCAAGCTTCTACTTCTCTCCGGGAGGTCACCCGAGACTTCAAACTCGGGCTGTGTGCCGGAGGTTCTCGTTGCCCATACGTGGTACAAATTCGCACACTATTTGTGGGGCCAAAAGTTTTCGAAAATTTTCGCGTGAGCGCAGAGAATACGGTACCTCTGATACATCAAAGAGTCGAAAACAGGCTCCACACCTCATGGCTTGTGCGAACGGTGCAAACCTAGCTGAAACTGAGTCGAAAACGGGTCATGGGCAAGAATTTCTTCGAGTCCGCTTTGGAGTTTTCATAAGTATCCTACTTGGCTATTCTTGTTATTACCTTACGCGGAATAGTCTAACTTTTACTGCGCCAGCGATGGTGGCGACGCCGAGTCTTGGCCTCGATATAACATCGATTGGAGTCATTACCTCCATATTCCCTTTGTGTTATGGCTGTAGCAAGTTTGTAAGCGGAGTTGTTGGTGACATGCTTTCGCCAGCTGTTATGCTTGGTGGAGGACTCATTGCGACGGGCGTTGTGAATATCTTATTTGGATTGAGCGCTTCTTTACCTCTCTTTTGCGCATTGTGGGCCATGAATGGAATATTGCAAGGCTTTGGGGCACCAAGTTGTGCAAAAATATTGACTTCTTGGTTTGCTGCCAAGGAGCGTGGAACGTACTGGGGTATGTGGAATATAGCACATAATCTTGGGGGCTTCGCAGCGCCAATTTTGGCAGGAACTGCCGCTCGCACATTCGGTTGGAGTTGGGGGCTGTGGGCTCCTGGTACGATAGCGGTTCTTGTAGGTACTGTGATTGTGACTACCCTTCGCGATGCACCTGAAGATCGCGGCTTCCCGCCTGTGGAACTGGAAACTACGAGCGCAGTGACACAGGCAGATGATGTAGAAGATGCTAAACCGAGTCTTATAGAGAATTTACTACATAATGTACTCTCAAACCCCTTCATTTGGGGTCTTGCATTTACTTATTTCTGTGTATACGTTGTGCGACAGGGTATCACTTCGTGGTCTATCTTCTACTTAATCAAGGAGAAAGGGGTGATCGACGCTGGCGCGGCTGCAGTTCGTGTGTCAGGTCTTGAGCTCGGTGGATTAGTCGGTAGCCTGATTGCTGGGAAACTCAGTGACTGGTACATCGCTCGTGGAACAGGCGGTGCAGTTGGTAAACGAATCCAAATAGTCATCGGCTATCTTTTTGGTGTTGCCATGATGCTAATGGCCTTCAAAGCGGTACCAGCCGGTCTTGCAAGTCTACAAGCGATCATCGTATTCCTTATTGGTTTTTTCCTTTATGGTCCACAGATGTTAATAGGCCTTTGTGGTGCAGAGATCGTTGGCCGACGTTCTGTCGGGGCAAGCGAAGGCTTTCTCGGTTGGGTAGCTTATCTTGGTGCTGCAAATGCCGGTATTCCTCTGTCACTTCTCGTGCAACAGTACGGATGGGACGCCTTTTTCACTGCACTTCTCCTCGCGTGTACAACTGGGGTGATGTTACTCTTACCGCTCACTGGAGCAAAAAGTTACTTGCAACGCAAGTGATAGGACTGGAGTTCTTTGGTTTATAATTTTCGTAAATGTGCCAACTACAATACCAGTGCGTCAAGTATTTAATTAAAACTCGTTGTTGAAACATTGGAACTGGCATGCAAGTGTACTGAAAGACTTGCTTCTTTGAATGCATGCTTTAAGAGCTTTTTGTGCTGCCGTGCCTCCTGACGACCCAGTTTGACCGCGGCTTTTCTCGACTTTTTCTCTTCGCGAGTTTCGCCTTTTCTCCTAGTGTTCTGTCTCCAAGAACCTTCATCTTTTCTCGAGATATTCTGGCCACCTTGACATGTGGCCAGCACTGCACTTGAACTTTCAGGGAACGCAGTTGTTGAAGTGGATAGAATGCGTTTTGCGCGCGATTCTTTGAGCGGTAATACCCTAGGACAATTTTCAGAGATGGAGTACGAACTAACAACGGTCTCGCAGTCCAACTTGGATCGTATATTGTCCACACAAGTACCGTTTGCCTCTCTTGTTCTTGTGTGTCCCTGCTGTATTTTCATTTGATCAAGTTCTGGCAGAGTGCGTTCTATCGATACTGCATCACACTGGGTTTCATTCAATAAATTTAAACTATTCAGAGTAGACAGTATGTCGACTTTGTTACTGTGTGCAGGAACGTCCAGTAGGGAACTATCATCATACGTATGTAACACTGCATTGAACTGTGCATCTGTCGATGCCTTTCGTTGTGATCTATCCACTTTCTCCGCAACTTTGGTGCCGTAAGATCGTACTATATTCGGCAACGCATGTGAACCTGTTGACACAGTATTCGATTGTCTTGTGCCCGTCCCAATTATCTGCTGGAAAAAGTCTTCATATTCCTCATTCCCGCTAGAAGAATTTGATTCAATGTCTGTGAGTTCGAGGTCAACTTCACCTCCTTGAGCTTCGCCCCTATCTAACTCGTCAATATGGTGTACTACTGACGACGCTCGAGTTGCCGTATCACCAGATGAAGTATTTCTAGTTCCCTCAAGTTGCCTCGTTGAGAAAAAAATAGCTGAAGGGTCACCGATGGCGCGTAAATGGCAGTCGTAGTCATAATGATCAAGCGGTGATTCTGAGTTCAAATCTAGAGGTCTCGTGTGAGTAATGGACTGTCTGGCAGCACTATTAGACGCAGATTGTTGCTGAGCTGTGGCCGTGCCAGAGTCTTGAAAAGGTTCGAAATGGTCATTCACGTCTGTTCTAATCCAGCGTGTTCCATTGGCCGCAGCTGCTCCGTTTCCAGGAAGTAGTGTATATTTCGCAGTGGGAGCGGTGATGAACTTCTTCTTAGGCATGTTTAGTCGCCTTTGACGAACTGAGCGCGCAAACCTTCACGGAAGTCTTCACCGCGTTCACCGCGCCGCCGTCACTGGACTGAAAACGTTTGATATGTTTATGTAAACATAAGTAAACACAAGGTATATACAATGTGTGTGTATTGTACTAATGTAGTTATATCGTTCGCTGTAAAATAACTATCGACTTTTGGTATCCATCCATCACACTATGATTTCTACGATTTTTCAGCAGAGGACAATCTTGTCAAAATTCGCGGATAGAGGGAGAGGTACACAAAGGTACACAATAAGAGCTTCTCACCACAACGTTTCTTCTTTCCGCATGACCTCTCAATGCACACGCATCATGTTTCAGCGCCAAACGCGCCAAATGCTGCATAGGGTGCGTATCTGCGTGGGTCTTCTTGGTGAATAGCTTACTCAGCTGTACGTTAGGAACTTCGCAAGAGGGGCGCTACACGTCACCTTCACACATCAAAACATGTTTCGATGGCGTTGAAGACTGGCATCGTAGGTACGTAACCGAAAAATCCAACATACGATGCTTTTGATCGTTATGTACCGTTAGGTCTACCGAATGTTGGTAAAAGCACTCTATTCAATGCACTTGTTGAAAACAGTGCGGCACAGGTATCCAGAGCGAGCAGTCAACGAAGCTCTTTCTTGAATTCAATACCAGGCATCCAACTTCCCGTTTTGTACTATCGAACCGAATTTTGGTATCGTTAATGTGCCGGATAATCGACTTGACACGCTCGCGTCGATTTCCAATACTGAGAGAATCATTCCAGCAACTGTTGAGTTTGTTGATATTGCTGGCCTTGTGAAGGTAAGCAAATGTCGTAGAATGAGAATAAAATGACCCTGCTTAGGGTGCAGCAGATGGTCAAGGTCTAGGCAATAAATTTCTATCGAATATTCGAGAATGTGATGCACTCGTACACGTTGTTCGCTGTTTTGAGGATACAGACGTATGTGAATGTATCACTAGCCTTACGACTCAGCCTAATCGGTCATTAGATAATCCATGTCGATGGGAGTGTTGATTCTGAAAGAGACATCTCAGTGATCAATTTTGAGTTGATCCTTTCCGATTTGTCTCAAGTGGAACGGGCTATCGAGCGTGCTTTAAAAACGAGGGGCAAGGTGATCTACTGTATGTTTCAACTCTTGATGCCTAAGTGTTCATAGATGGCGGACTACGATGCCAAAAAAGAGATATATGGGAAGATTAAGACTGCATTGGAATCAGGAAAGCCCGCAAGATCAATCGCACTTTCTGAGGTGAGTTGATTTTTTAGTTGTGAGAGTCGGCAAAACAACTCATGTGCACAGGAAGAGCAAACTATGTTGAGCAATCTGAACTTGCTGACTATGAAGCCATGCATTTACGCAGCCAATGTTAGCGAGAATGACCTAGCAAATAAGGTAAACTCATGTTCGTAAATGGGTTATTAATGAGATACCGAATTCTCAGGGATCGAACAATGCGAACGTGGACAATTTGAGAAAAATTGCAAGCGATCAAGGCGCAAGTGTGGTGATTGTTTCGGCTCAGGTAATTTGCAAACAATGGTTCAGTGACAAGCTCAAGTTCATTTCATGTTTCTAGGTCGAGTCAGAGATAATGCAACTAGAGAAAGCTGAGCGTAAAATCTTTCTTGATGACCTGGGTGTTTCTGGCAGTGGCCTTGAATCCTTGGTAAGCTCAGCCCTACTTCTGTGCCTCTTATTGAATAACATCCAATATTGATAGATTCGAGCGACATATGATCAGCTGGGACTGCAGACATACTTTACCACTGGCAAAAAAGAGACAAGAGCATGGACCATCACGGTTTGTCTTGTTTCTCGCTTCTGCAAAGGCTTTCTTACAAACTAAATGTAGCGCGGATACACCGCCCCCCAAGCCGCGGGAGTTATTCACTCAGATTTCGAACGTGGCTTCATTAAGTACGTATAGATCATTTGCTTTTCCTTCATTACCTTAGTTTTCATGCAAGATGTGAAACTGTTGGCTATGATGACTTTGTTGAATCCGGAGGTTACACTGCCGCCAAGGTTTGTTGCAACATCTAATAAGCAATATTTAACTGAAATAATTTCGAAGGAAAAAGGTTTACTTCGTCTCGAAGGAAAAGAATACGTCGTGGAAGAAGGAGATGTTCTTCTGTTCAAATTCAATGTCTAGTCTTAGGACTCCTTGCAATTTCTATTCTATATAAACATCTGATAAATAGCTCTGTTGAGATTGAAAGGTACTGGTAAGATCTTTCGAACCCGGTTTGTCTATATGATCATCATGCGTAATGCCCATCGTCAACTCATTATGAGGAGTATTGAGCACAACATCTTCTCCTACGGTTCACTTGAGATTAGCTCATATGTAGTATCATTTTCGTACCCTTGCCAGTTAAGCGTTTCGTTGTTGATGGCAGCGCAACAGCATATACCTCCACTTGCCCAGAACTTGATGATACCCATAGCTGGTACGGATCAGTCAGATGTGGAATCTCTAATTTAGTACCTCCAGGTGCTCTAAGTGCTAAAAGCGTATGAGACTGTAACCGGGAAGCTTGAGACAGGCTGCTTTCAGTTATGAAGAGCACACGCTGTACGAAATTTCAGACAGAAAACATCGATGGTTGTTTGTGCATGACCTCGTAATTAGCGTACGACAACAGCTGATTGAGCTGAGCTGACAACACTTCAGTCACATTTTTTATGGCGTTCTCCAGTCTATCGTAGCTCAGTACACTGTCAACTTTGCTCTGCTGCGCAGAGCCGTCTAGTACTTCAATATCGGATTTAATTTGTCTTTTCCATCGAACAGTGTTCTTCGATGTTTTCTCTATGAGTCCTATACCCTCTAAAACATTTGTTATATCGTAAATTCTTCGCTTCTGGACACCAAGAGAATTGGCTGCAGAGTTCAGATTTACGTACTTTTGACCTTCGGTTGTCAAAAGATCTAAGAAACGTTGAGTCAAGAGACCAAGTGAACTGCATTGCATCAAAAATCAGGTCCAACTCGTTTTAGAACTGAACGATTTTACCTATCGCGTCGGCTTGTGCGTTTAGAATTCATAAAATTAAAACCACCGGGAGTTGAAACGTTCTGCCAGTTCGGGGAACTCACGAATACAAGCAAAACCGTAAACACTGTACAAGCGATAGAAACCCCTATCCTACGGTTTCTTTGCTTTCGCTCCTCAGCTTGAAGCGTGACACACCAGACCCACTTGAGATGGTGACAAAACGTTCGCTCGCGCATATTTTTCTCGATTTCATCTGTAGAACTTGTGACGCATTTAAGTTGAAACGTCGCTATCAAATTCGCAAACGTGCGCATGGTACAAATGCGCCCCCGTGGTGAACCGATAATATCAGCATACACAATCTTTGCTTCACTCAGGAAAACTGTCAAAACCGATCAATAAAGGAAAGGAAAGGAAAGTTCACATTGCAACTAGATTGCAATGGTACCACACCTGGTGCCAATCGACGAAGGACAACGCCACCACGGATTTGCTCGTGCGTCAGAACTGTGAATGAGCACCTGGCATACCTGTGAATATGCTGCTGGAGGAGTTCATCGCATCTACTAAAAGTGGCTTAGTCGTGTACACGTGGCGTTCTAAGCCCGATCAAGAGCTCCGAAATGCTTTAGTCAATGTTCTAGAAGAAGTTTTACGCGAAGGGCGATCCGGAGAGCGAGCCATGGTAGGCGCACGCAGTAACTGCCCTTTGCGCCTTGAGTGGCAAGTGAATAACACAGTTTCTATGGTATTTCTGGCTGTGTTCATATCAGATGAGCGCTCCCCGTGTGAGACTGTGTGTTTAGATCGCATCGTAGAGGAGTTCGGGAAGCATTACAACCCCGATCATCATCTCGATAAAAGATTCACGGAGTTCATCAACATGCTTCAAACGCCAAAGTCACAGCGGGGAGAAGCTGCTGAGAAAGTTACCAAGAAGTCAGTTGTACAACAGCATCGTAACATGGAAAGTATGTCTTTAAATGTAACAGATGAGGAAAGTGAAGAGATTCTGGATGGAGATATCGATTCACAAGTGGTGACTTTTCAGAACACAGTTGTTCCAAGTGAAAGGATGCGTGATAACAAAAGCAAGTTGGAAAAGGGAGCTCGGTTGTGGAACTCTGATCCAAGTTTTATTGACAAAGTATCATGGAACAAAAGCGTCTCGCGTGATCAACTAGACCCGATTCTGAAAAAGTTATACGAGTCATTAGTGCACAAAAATGTGGCATCACTTTTAGCCACTCAGGTTTGCGCAGACATCCACTCGGCGCTCGTTAGTGAAAATATTTCAAGTAAAAGTTCACTTAGCGAAGTCATCGATACAACGATGAGAAGATCATTGAGGCAAATTTTATCTCCGGGACAGTGCACAGACTTACTTTCACAGATAAATACAGCAAAATTGAAGAAGGTACCCTTCACAATAGTATTCATTGGTGTGAACGGTGTGGGAAAGAGTACCAGTTTGTCAAAAGTTGCAGCCTGGCTCCGTTCGAACAATTTATCCGTCTTAGTTTCTGCATGTGACACATTCAGAGCTGGCGCTGTCGAGCAGCTCCGCACGCACTGTTGTCGACTGGGTGTGCCTCTTTATGAACGCGGATATGAAAAAGATCCTGCTTCAATTGCACGTGATGCAATAGCACAAGCAAAGCGGCAAGGTATCGACGTTGTGCTTGTCGATACAGCAGGAAGGATGCAAGATAACGAACCTCTAATGCGATCGTTATCAAAACTTATTGACACGAATTCACCTAGTCTGGTTCTTTTCGTCGGTGAGGCGCTTGTTGGCAATGATGGCGTTGATCAACTACTGAAATTTAATCAGTCTTTAGCAGATTTTTCCACGCGTGGTAAAAAGCAGGTCATAGATGGCATCATTGTTTCTAAGTTTGATATGATAGATGACAAGGTGGGCGCTGTCTTGTCGATGGTTCATGCATCGAGAGCTCCTATATTGTTTGTAGGCAGTGGGCAGACGTATCGCGATTTACAAATTCCAAACTTGGAACACTTGATTGACTCTTTGCTAAGCTCTACTTGATGTCTTTGCCAAACAGTTTTTCATCGAGGTAGTGACATTCGTATCGAATTTTGTTCGGGTGTGCAGTGGGGCAGTGAGTAAGCTCTTGCGATTGCGCAGCTTTTGCAAAACCTTCATACCAGTCGTCGGCTGTGTCCGGGGCGTCCGGGGCGCGACGCTAGTGTTGTGTATGGCCTCGCATGACGTACTTAACGTCCATAGATATTGTTAGTTGCTTCGAGACACTGTGTAATACTCGAAATAAAAAATAGCACTTCACTTCTTTAAAGTATGCGGATGATGATCCGCTGCGCTTTACTTGTTCCCCGTAAACGTCTTGGAATATTCCCGTGCTGTACTTTTTCAAGCAACAGAAAGGGTGATTGGTATTTTACGGTTTGTGACTCAACGCGATGAAAGAATATTCTGGGAATCTTCCGACTCTTCGGGGCCCCTGGACGGGCCGCCGCCACGGCAGGCGCCACAAGTTGCCGACGGTTGTGGCCTCGTACCCGCAATGAGTGCGTCACAAGCCATCGATCAAGCCTCCCGCCACCTCTTGGGTGTCGCGACTTCGACGAAGAAATTCGAATGGATCGCCGTCATCGGTGGTTTCCTCGCCTTCTTCGCTGCGTTCGGTATCGGTAAGTTAGAGCACCACATCGTGCAATCTCTTGAGAAAGTTCGCTCGTTTGTCGATGCACCCAATCGGTCCCGGGGATTAATGTACTGATGAGTGTCAAACTTTGCTATCCGTAGGCGCGAACGATGTCGCGAACGCTTTCGCCACCTCTGTTGGCTCTGGTGCTCTCACCATCAAAAATGCCGTCATGCTCGCGGCCGTCTTTGAGTTCACTGGCGCCATGTTCATGGGCGGCCACGTGGTGAAGACTATTCGTAAAGGCATCGCCAACCAAAAGTGCTTCGATGGCAGTTTTTCTACGGACCCGGCGAACCCTGCCCAATCGACGATTGGTGATCCCGGTCTTTTGATGTACGGTTGCCTTTGCGTCATCTTCGCTGTCTCCATCTGGCTTGTGGTCGCCTCCGCTTTGGAAATGCCCGTCTCCACCACGCACTCGTGCGTGGGTGGTATGATCGGTATGACTATGGTTGCCCGTGGGTCCGAATGCGTTATTTGGACGAAGAAGTCTGACGATTTCCCGTACGTCAAGGGTGTCGTTGCCGTCATCATCTCCTGGCTCCTTTCCCCTATTATTTCCGGTGGTTTCGCCTTCTGCTTCTTCGTCGCTTTGCGTACGTTCGTCATGCGCTCGGAGCACTCTTACAATCGCACCGCCATCGCTTTCCCTGTCCTGCTCGGTTGCACGCTGTGCATCAACATCTTCTTCATCGTGTACAAAGGAGCCAAGTTCCTCGAGCTCGACAACACGCCTGTTTGGAAGGCCTGTGCTATCGGTTTCGGAGTCGGCGGTGGTGCCGGCATTCTGTCGTATTTCCTCGTCGTTCCGTACATCAAGAGAACTACGGACGAGCTCTACGACAAGATGCAGCTTGAAAAGGCTGAGACTGGCTCCGAGAGGAAGGTTGAAGAAACTGTCGTCCGTCAACCCCGGGAATACCCGACTGGTGTCTTCGGTGCACCGATGCGTATGTATTACGCCATTCAAGACCACCTCGACGCCTCTCTCGCCCACAAGGCTTCGGACATCTTGGAAGAAGACATGGCCGTGAACGCGATTCACGAGAATGCTGAAAAGTTTGATGAAAAGACCGAACTCTGCATGCGCTACTTGCAAATTCTCACCGCGTGCTGCGACTCTTTCGCGCACGGTGCCAACGACGTCGCCAACTCCATCGGTCCGTTCGCCGCCATCATTGTCATTCTCAAGTCTGGTACGGTGTCAAAAAAAGCTGACATGGGTACCGATGCGTACTGGATTCTCGGTTTGGGCGCCGCCGGTATCGTCGCCGGCCTCGCCCTTTACGGTTACAAGATTCTCCACGCTCTCGGTACCAAGATCGCCAAGTTGACCCCTAGCCGCGGTATTTGCATCGAGCTCGGTGCCGCGTGTGTCATCATCATGGGTTCTCGCATGGGCTGGCCGCTTTCCACCACTCACTGCCAAGTTGGTGCCACCGTTGGTGTCGCCATGCTCGAGGGTCGCAAAGGTATCAACTGGTTCATTGTGGGCAAGACTGTTCTCGGTTGGATCATCACGCTCGTAGTCGTTGGCATGTCTACTTCCATCTTCTTCGCCCAAGGTGCTTTCGCGCCGATGGTGTCGTACCCGTGCTACGTGACCAACTCCTGCTAGTTGCGTACGTTGAGACGAAAAGAGTAGACGACAAATACTGGGATGAACCTTATCTCGCATAGTTATTATCAATAAACACTCTTACAATATTGTTTTCACTATTCCTGTGCGTTCAATTACAGGTAAAAAGCAACGTGTAGTACCTCACGAAGTAATAACGCCATAGTGAAACAGCATGCGAGTACACATTGACCTGACAAGTACCGCAGAAGATGCGGTTATATAACGTCACTTCATCATGCAAATTTCATCATTCGTCTCTTTAGTTGCAGCATTTGCTGCTGCAGTTGGAAGTTCTTCTCAGGTGTCATCTGCCCACTTTCCATGGCACTCTTATACTCTTGCTGAAGTGCTTCCACTTTCACTTGCAAGCCATCAAACCCAGTTATGACTTTATTTTTATCTGAAACAGTCGTTTGATCGCTCAAGTCGTTGACTCGATCACCACTAGGGTGTCCGTGTGTAGTTCCAGGTCTATCTGAATTTAGAACTTTTGCTATCTGTTGTGATGAAAAAGTTGAGCATGGAACCTCATGTTGCTTCGGTTGATGTCCATAACTCGGTGCTATTGGTACATCCTGAACCGAAGCAGAGTCCACACTACCAATCGCCATTCTTACTTCTAATGGGAGGTCGGAATCTATGACAGGAGTGTCTACTGAATCCACCGCATATGCCTCTATTTTGTTCTGCAGGTGCTGCTCGAGACGAGCCCTCCTGATTGCCTTCGCATAGGTTCGCCACGATCTTTCATCTAAGCCGTAGTTAAAGTAAGAGCTCAAGTCAGCCCCTCTTTCTCTCCAGGGAGATACATCTATATTATCCAAATCTAGGTCGAATATACCCCCGTGACCAAGCTGTAAAAATTCCTTGTACTCGTCTGGTGGTATGAAGCGTGCACCTCCTCCACCTCCTGGAAGAATACGCTGACCTTTACCATTGTATCGCGCATTTGGCGGCTGTCCGTTGTATGTGTTCATTCGTCCATCCGGCAAGTAAATGAGACGAGTTTCCTGTTGTTTCGGAGCGCCAGGTGGAGGTGCGGGCGCGGGTGGTACCATATTTTGACGTGAGCCTGTGGAAGTGAAAGTCAGTGAAAGCTTCCATACACTGATGCGTGGATTATTAAAAGAGAAGCACGAACGCGATTCGATCATTGAGTGCGTGCGTTGCGGTGAGTACCTTTGTGCTGAGGCGATCTACCTTCGGGTCTTACACTTTCGGAGTACAGCTGTGGCGACTCGTCAAAATCACCAGTTAGAATATTGTGTGCGTACCTCGTCGAATAATATTTCATCCATCTGCTCATGCCCACTAACTTGTTCCCTCGTCTTCGTGCGTAGAGCTACTTGAGGAAGTGGGGCATTTTTTTTTCTCGAACGCGAATCCTCTCGACGGCGCGATGCAAATGCATACTTATGTACCAGTATACAGGTACAAGTACTATAGTGTACTGTAGTGTACTTGTAGCTTCTCAAACCACTATTAAGTTTCCGGACGGAGTCAGAATTGTTTCGGCGCACGTAAATCGTCGACATATTTAGGTAGAGAAATAGACCATATGAAACAAAGAGATATCTTCCTCCGCCACTCTAGTTGTCCTTTTACCGTTCGAGGCGTGGCTGCCCAGAAGGTCAAGGACTTTTCGTACCCGTACACTCGAACACACCGCGCGAAAATGTATAAGAGACTCGCGATTTGATGCCAAGCGCAATTGCTGTCTGAGTATGCGTACTTCGTTGGTTCTTTCGACCGGTAAAACAAGTTCTGGGTTCCCGATGCCAGGGACACCTGAACTGAGCTGGCAGTGTGCACTTGCGGTGATGTCTGCAAAACGTTGTGGAATCCACAATCAGGCTAGTCGGCGACGCCTTAGCTTATCGACCCAAGTGGTCCCTTCGGGCTGGAGCCAAAGTACTGATATCCCTGCAGTTCTTCACGTAAGTCTGGACCACTGCAGTGACATCAAAGTGGTACAGCACTTCTTAAACCCACCACCCTTAATGGCTATTGGTGATGAATTTGGAATAACACCATCACACCTCGTTCCAATTTTAGTTGCGTTTTGTCTTGGTGTTGTTTGCACTGCTCTGGCACTGCAATTTCAGCAAAAACACAAGAAGCAACCTCATGTACAGTCAAATAGTAGACAGATTCTAACTGAAATAAGTCGTTTAGGTGAATCAGAAATTCTTGAGCTGGTCGAAGAACTACCCTCTTGGTTGACTTCGCGTGACTTTGAACGTGGCGGCTGGCTCAACAAAGTTCTCTCGGCTGCGTGGCCGTATCTAGATAAAGCTACGTCAAACGTTATAGTTTGTGCTCTAGATCCGATATTGCGAGCAACAAGACCAAGTTTCCTCACCTCTCTCCAGTTTGAACGTTTTAGCTTCGGCAGTGTACCTGCAATTATCGAAAGTGTAAAAGTGTATGAAATTACAGGAGAGGGTGCTGTCGAAATTGATCTTCAGGTTTCTTGGGCAGGTGACCCGGACGTGGTCCTGGGTGTGCGTGCAGCTCAAGATACCCTTGCAGTACCTGTTTCACTCACAGAGGTGCAGTGTAAGTTTACGCTACGTTTGATTTTTGCTCCATTAATCGGCAAATTCCCTTGCTTTGGTGCGTTGACCATTGCTTTAACGGAGGACCCTGAAGTAGTCTTTGATCTTCGTGTTGTTGGCGGTGATATAACTCTAGTCCCAGGATTGGCGCAACCGCTACGAACATACATTAAGGCATTGATATCTTCGTACTTGGTTTGGCCTCGATGCATAACAGTTCCGATCCCAGGCACTGGATATACACTACCATCAAGTGACAATCAACAAGATCACTCTGGTTTGCTACATGTGGAAGTTATTTCTCATAATTTACTTACAGCTCAACCTGGTGAGCTTGGCCTGGAGGTCTGTTGGCCTGGTGTCTCAACAATTGAAGAAGCACGTGTGAAAGCTCTCTCTCATGGAAGCATGAACTCGTTGGAACCTATAAGTTTGCGTGTCACAGATCCAAGGTATCAGGTGTTGAAGTTGAAGTGGTATGGCTTATGCCCGGAAGAAGGAAATGTACTGAACATCATGGAAGCAGAATCTGTAATCGTTTTGGAAGACCTGGTGCGCTTGAGCTTATCGAGTAATAAATATGCTATCAGTGATGTTGCTAAAAGCTGGGGGCCCATCACTTTAGTAGCTGAGTTAGATCCTGTCAAAAGTGATGCAGAAACAATCCCTAGTGTGAGTGGAGTACAAAACACAAACCCTCCTTTGACAAGACGGGTTTCGAATATCTGGAAAGCTACGAAAGGCATTTTTGTCAAGAAGCGTGTTTCAACTTCTACGATACCTATAGACGCTAGTGGCAATCATGAAACCAGTTTGAATGACAACAGTGGTGCCAAAATGATTCAGCTGACACTTCATTATCAGGCACTACAATGCAATGTAGATGTTACTGACGGCAAACGTCCTACGAGCACTTACGAGGATAATAGTAACGAATTAATTACCGAAGTTGGTGCGGGTAGTTTCAGTGATGGCACAAGCAAAAGTCCTCGTAGGCTGTGAGTGACTGAGTTGAGGATCTTACATGTGTGGGGGGTGGTACATCCTGATACCATGGTGAACGGTATGGTGTCGCGGGTTCCAGGTATAATTATGTGCACTAAATTCTATGGATTTGGTGACTATCATCAATCATTATCTTCCCATCGTTTTGTAGAGTTTGCAAAAATGATTTCACATCTTCTTCAACTACGGCGTTGCATCCGTCCCAAGTATGGACGAGTTCCTTTAGAGTGGATAACGGGACTGAGGGGCTTCGCTCCGTCAACGTTGAAAGTTCCCGACAGAAATAATCAAACGGCTGGAGTGTGTGAGAAGAGAGGCACGGATCAACTGCTTTCACCTTTGTAACATCACGTTCCATGATAGAAGTCATTATTTCCAGGGCGACTGTGGCATCAAGCTTGTCGACGGTCTTTGATAAGCGCAATTTTGCATGTGCTGTGGACAATCGGATCATCGTCTCAAGTGTTCGAGCTGTCACCGGAATATCATGATGTGCTCTCGATTTCGAATTCCGCCAGTTGGAGTAATATTCTGCGAGGCAACGTTGTGCTTTGATGGTCAGTTCTGGAACCCGTCGCTTCTTGACGTAGGAAATGAACTTCTTCAGAAAATCTTTAGAGACTGTATCAATTCTCTCTCTAGAGGAAGTTTTCGAAATATTTGCCGTTGTATCCCCGCCACGGACTGTACAAGAAAGTGAGGTTTCACAGGCATGCATGGCAAGCACGTGGGAAGAGATTATGCGATCGTTCCATGTATTTGACTCATCGAGTACCACAAATAGAATATCAAATCTAGACAGCAATGAGTCAGGTAAATTAATATTCCGTTGTACAGGCTGAGAATGATCGTATGTGCCATAAATTGGATTTGCTGCAGCTAGTACACTGCACCTAGCGTTCAGAGAAGCGTGAATGCCTGCTTTTGCAATAGTGACTGTTTGTTGTTCCATGACCTCATGTATTGCCACGCGATCTGCATCATTCATCTTGTCGAACTCATCAATACACACAATCCCGCGGTCAGCCAGCACCATAGCGCCTGCCTCCAGTCGTTTCTCGCCTGTATCTTGATCAGTAGAGACAGCGGCTGTGAGGCCAACTCCAGACGACCCTTTGCCTGTGGTACTTATTGCGAAAGGTGCGACGCCCATGACGCATCGTAGAAGCTGAGATTTCGCCACAGAAGGATCACCGACCATTAGGCAGTTTATATCACCACGAATGTGTGTACCATTTTGCAAGTTTTTTTCTACACCACCGACCAGTAGCAGGACTAGAGCTTGTTTAATTGTCTCGTGACCAAAGATAGAGGGTGCCAAGGAGCTACCCAATAAAGCTAGTAGATCGTGAGGATTTCTTTTCGACATTTCTTTTATCTTTTCGACATCTTCGCTCGTTAGATGAGGCACGCTTATTTCACCGACTAGAGGAGTGACATTGATTGCCACAATCAGTGTTCGGAAGGTACCACTAGTTGAGGGCACATTTGACAGCTTTGAGGGAATCACTTTGTAGACACCAACTACGTCAACACGATCACCAGGTTTGCACATGTCAACTAGATCGCCTTCAAGGACTACATCGACAGATCTCGGCAGTTGTCCACTTGGTGCCTGTTCAGGCATTTCTTGGACTGTGATACATTGTTGGTCACTGTATGTACTGAGACCATATTCAGTCGTCAGCTTGTTTCCGGATTCGTCCCTTGAGACTATGGCAAATGATGTAGGGGCACCTTTGAGAGTTGTTGCGTCTCGATAAACTCTTGTTGAAAAGGTCTGTGTAGCTTCACAAAACTGACGAATCTTTGTAAGCTTTTGACGGACTGCTGTACACTTTGTAACAATTCCCCTCACATTGACTATTTTTTCGACGTAGTGCGAGAGTAGATCGCGTGGCGAAATTGTACGACTACCAAAATGGCCCTTCAGATAAACCTTGATGACAGGCTGCACTTTCAGGTTACTGTTACGATGAAGTTCTACTTCCTCCAGAGCTGCTGTGAGGCTCGCCAAATAAGCAGTGGGATTGTCAAGCAGCTTTTCCACTAAATCACGGTCGTGTACATCCTCTAAGGTACAGTAATCACGCAATTTATCCAAATCAACCGCATAGCGGCCAGTATCGGTCGATATTTCGTAGCTGTTTTCAATTTGCTCAAGGAACTCGACGAAGCTCTTCTTTGCGGCAACTATGTCCAACTCATCAGTGGACATTTCCTATACAATAGACGTGGAGACCGGTTCTCTTACAAATTCGTTTGGTGCCCTGTCCCTGACGCAGTAGGCACTTGTCTTTATGTGTGCCCAGTGGTAGCGTGTTGGAGAGCAAACGTCGGATTTCAAAATTGAACTTCGACTTGTGACGGGCGCATGCGATCAAGCTGGGTCCAATTTATTTATTGGGAATCAGAATCGAACAATGCATATGAATAATCGGAAAATGCATAAATTGAAATATCGGAAGGCGCGGCCCGAAGCGGAGCAATTACGACGTACAATATTATACTTCCTATCTGATAAGACTTATCAATATTGATAAGTCCAAATACATGTCGCGTCCGAAGTCGGGCGCGGCTAAATCTCAGACCGAAGCAACTTTTTATCAGTTTCATAATACATATTATACTGCGTTGTTAACATATCCAGGGGAGATAAAAACACGTTTTAATACCTCCGCCTGCGACGAGTCGGGACCGGTTCTCACGAAGGGACTCCCGCCCTTCTTCTGGAATGGTTCGGAGGAATAATGGCTTGAATAGATAGTGTACTATGCAATTGCATTAAAACGTGTTTTTATATATTTGAATAGAGTTTAATGTATATTAAATACGGCATGCGTGAATGATAAAAAGTTGCTTCACCGTGAGATTTAGCCACGCCCCCGAAGTCGAATAACAAGCCACGCACGAGTTAAACATTGTCTCTTCGATCATATTTAGACCCCTCTGATGAAGGCCGGCTTGTGTCACAACCACGCACCACCCCGTCAGGTCGCTGCTGCATTGAGTCGCCGAAAACTTGGTCTACTGGGCGCTACTTGCGTCCCAGTACTGACGTTCAAGCGCGCTTTGGTACGTAACGCAGTGTCTTCGCCAAATTGATACAACTTCATGAATGACATAGGCTTCGACTCCAGGGAGAGTTCCCGGTTTTTCTCCGCTGAGTCAGGATGGCACTCAGACATATTTGCGACCGATTGGTAAGAGTGGTGGACACGGAACCGGGTGGAGTGAAATAACACCATACCGATTTGTTACGTACGAAGGTTGGGAAGAAAAGCCTGTGAGCATTGCTGACCCTGAGGGTACAGAAATCGATGCTAAGTTCGCCAGTGAGCAAGATGGTGAGTTAAAGATAATACTAGCACCTATTCTCAGATTTGCAGACTTCCCTGCTGAGGTAAGAAAATTTAGAGAGTACAGTGTGTACCGTGGAATGACATTCATCTTTGTAGTCTAATCCACGGATTCAAGATTTTCTTACTTTATCAAGCTTCATTAAAGGTTTTGGTCCAGAACTTGTTGGTGCACCGGTACAAGAGGAGGATGTAGTTAATAGCTATGAGGATGAACGTGAAGGACTGACATTTTACAACTATGAGTTGAAGAATCATTGGCTCATCTCGGCTACGGTCTATCAGCGAAGAGTTTACATCATGGTACTTCATAGTAGTTCACTACAGTGGCGACGGTCATATGCGAAACTCCTGCAGACTGCAGCTTCCTTTTCCATACCACGTTCAAAACTTTGATCCTACGTAACGCTTCGTACTATGTGTACTAATAAGAATATTTATAAGTTGATCTCACACAGGTGGCCAAATTGGCACTCCTTTGCGATGTACCGAAAAATTATCACCGTAACTCTTTGGTTTGAGTTCTTTCCGCAGGGCACCGTTTATGATTGTTGAACCAAAGCATCTTCGAGTCAGCGACTCGATGCCCGTATGCACTATATCTAAGCCATGGTACTCGCAATAATTAGTCGCCGAGTGCTTTGTAGGAAATGCAATGGAATCTTTGCTGAGAACGGAAGGTTGCGCAGTGCTTGACCAACCAGTCAGTGGGTTCTGCCAACGTCTTGCAGCCAGCTTTGGTTGCACCCTCCATGAAGTTGTGCACGAGCCCTGCTGACACGTTGTAGATATATTTTGCTCTAGGATAACCTAATTTCATTGATAAGTCAGACAACGGCAGGGAGTAAAGCATATTCCACACACGCGCACAACACGCACACGCACACACCTGAGATAACTCGGCTGAGTCAGCAGAGAGGCGCTTCGTCAAGCCACTCGAAAAGAGACGGCCGCTAAGATTAGAGGTACGGAGTGCAGTCATTCTGCGGAATGCAGTCAACGCGAAATGTTTCCGAACAGTGCTCTAAGGGATAGCTGAAGTGCGCCATAAACGTCCACCACGTGCACGCACGCGACGTGATCAGGGGCAAGTCAACTCGTTCAAAGAATGATGGACTTAAAGACCGTTGTTACAGGGGGGAGATGTGCTGAAGCCCGATGTTTGCTAATTTCGCTAAATTTGATGATTGTTCACGGCCCAGGGTTATACTACGGCAAAGTGGAAGGCTACAATCGTACATGTATGTACCCCAAGGCAAAAGAAAAACACTCGTGCTGAGAGTGGGGTTCGAACCCACGCAGTCAGTGACTACCAGAACACTCTTTCGCACGATGTTTCGGCGAAGTCCGCTGAAGAAGACTTGAGTCTGGCCCCTTAGACCACTCGGGCATCCCAGCTCGTCATGAAGTGTAAAAAGTAACATTATAAACTTGATGGCGTTGTGGAAGGTCTTTTGTAGAAGACGAACACCGGGGTGCAGACGTGCGTGACTGCGCGCGTGATGATACCCCGTCACCCACGTATGACTTCTACTCTGGGCATTCAAAAATGGACCAGGGCACGACACGATTTGAACGTGTACTCTTCTGTGCGATACACGACCTCCGCATTATCAACCAAAGTAATGAAGATGAAGAAACTTCGTTGTCGAGAGACTGCGAAAAGTATCGAAAATACTGATGAGGAACATCTAAGAATGCTTTGCATGGAATCGTAAGTCATGCAAGAACTAACGGCGACGAACTTGACCCTCAAATAGTGACACCTCCCTGAGTTCGCAAAGGTCAGTACCTCGTTTTAGCAACAGGTGACTAAAGAATAGAGTGAACGGCCACGAATCCTATGACAGAATCGTAGTGGCAATGCTCGTAAATCTAGGCTAAAAAATGCTCTGAAGATGTATGGTTCAGGGGGTACTTTAGCCTACGGATTTTTGAATGCAGTTTTCTATGGTTTCGGTATCGCTTTCGTGTGGATTTTTGTCTGCAAGGTGCTGGAACTATTTTTCTCTTTATCCATGACTTAATAAACAAATAGATTCCTGTGGGTGTGAACGTTGACGAGTTTTTTCGTGCTTTAGCTAAAGTTTCTGCTTACACCTGGGTCAGTCACTTGCTTGAACATTCTCTAGCTGCTCACTTGCTCACACAGGCCTTCAGCCAGGTAACAAAGGGTGTGAGAGGTTTCGCTGCCATTGCCTTGGCTAATCCAATGAACGGCGTGATCCAGCGCGTCTCATGTCATTTCAATTTATCATATAAGACGGTAACATCACTGCTTGTGCGATACCACTAAACTGACACTGTGGCAGATTTTTCTCTCCTTAGTGTGTCTTTGCTTCTGCTTTGTGTTCACTGTCATTGCGCTTCTAGCAATAGTATGGATAGCATAGTGAAGAGGTTTCCAGCACGCGCCATAGTCTTATAATAAGTAGTAATTATGTTCTGACGCTGGCGCAATCTATCCTTCAATGGCTGAAAAGTAGAGTTGTTCACTAGACATAAATTCATTTTCTACGAGCAACTTGAGGACAGACCACTGAGATGGAAAGATGGGTCAAAGTTATTCACTTAGATGCAAACTATGCAGACTTGCAAGCAATTCTTTTACACGGTTGTCTATTTCAATTATCGCGGAGACCTCGTTAGATTGCTTGACACCAAAAGGGGAAGTTTTACTTGGCTAAGAGTAGTACGGAAGAACTTGTGTGAGGATGTATGACCACGCAACTCCAGACAAACCGCCGACGAGCCAGCCAGAAGTGAAAGAGGCCCAGCCATCCGCACTTTGGAGGGGATCCTTGGAGATCGCTCTACCGCTCAAGGTCTTGACACCAACCACTTCGTCACGTTGGAACGCGGTGGCACCATAGATGCTCAGGCAGGCAGTGAGGATCAATACAAGTCCTGCACCAGACAGGCACCCCGCAAGTTCAGCCGCATCCGTGGCTCTAAGAGGACCGAGCTTGATGAAAGGACCGGTTACGAAAAAACCGTGAGCAAGCCCAACTTCAACACCTCTCAAAAGTGGTGCAACGCCAGTTCGATAGGCCGGCAAGTTGGAGAGGAAGTTCGCCACGTCAGGCGACGATGTCACCGGCGTCTCGAGCATGCCAATGAAAGGATCACCATTGATTGGCTTGATTATTTGCACCTTATCTCCGGAAGCAGACGCGATCGTACGCTTGCTTAGTCTGGCATGCCAAATGATGAGTCACGCGAAGCGCGTTGGTCAGTCAACGGGGCCGGATCGGCTGCGACAGAGCGAGAATGTAAGACAGAACGAGTCGCAGCGTTAAAAAAAAAATTCGGCACTTAAAGAAGAGTATGTGCACCGTACGGACCTCGGGTGAGCTTGAGCAGATCGGATGGAAGTACCTCGCGATCGCAGCTGGAAGCGAAGGGTGTCAGTCAACGGGAAAAGTCTTTGTGCGATATTGCGAACAAGTTCAATTGAGAACGAACGCCGTACCTTGGTTAACACAGGCTTTGTCACGCCAGAGAGTTGAAGGGAGTGCATGTTGACCGGTATTTCGCCGTGATGTGAAGCGCTCAAGATCCGCACCGAGTTGTTGATCGATCCCCGCGAAGAGATACGATGAGATGGATGCGTATCCGCGCTTGGTCCTGGTGTGAATTATTACATATCAAATATCTGGAATTTGTATGAAACAACCATCCTCGAGTCGACTCGCATCACAACTTTTTGTCGCGGATCATAAAATTTTACATACACATGTGAAGCGATACAGTATTGTACATATTGAGCAAAACGCGCATCCCAAACCCCAGCCCGTGGTTAAAAATACCGTCTGAAATTTTCAGAGGTGGCGAAACTGGTTTCAACGTGTGGACCTGAGTCACACCTTTTATTACGCTTAGGAATCATCACGCAGGCGCTTAAATCGGGATTTACTTTAGACAGCCAACCTTCCGATTTCTGTGGGATAAATGGGTGTTCGCGTCGGCTCCAAGTTTACACAGAGTTTCCGCACTGGCAGTTCGGACAAGTCTGTGAAGGGACTGGGGAGTTTGATACCTTGGCAAGTGACAGGACCCGTCTCTCATCCTGAGTGGAAGGATGTCCCCATCTCATCTAATGAGTATCGCACAGTTTCCCCGTCGTCCCTATCCAATAATGCGAAGATTCCTCAAGCTTCTCACAGGCTTGTTTACAATGTAGGCTATTTTCCAAGGGATTCTAGAAGGTTCAAACTATTTTCAGAAGAAAGTGTGAGAAGCATTTGGCCCAGTTCTTTAACTACGATGTCGACTAAACTGTATGAGAAGAATTCTCCACCACAAACTTCTTTTAGTCGACTGGAGAGAACCAGTCTACTTGATTATCCCGATGGTGGCTATAGCTAAAACTGCTATTGCTGTTCGAAAACACTTGACTTGTCGCGATTATACGTCTCGCTAGTTATCTCGTACGTCGGTGCAAATTTGTAAAAAAATAGCAAGAAATTCGCTCGAGTCATTTTTCATTCCGAACTAAAGCTACTGAGCTTATTTAAGAGTTCATCTGGCGACTCTGCCACAAACAATAACTCCCTCGCCGACTTGCTTATGAAACCTAATGACACTGATTCATCTAAAAACTTTAATAATGTGTCATAAAATCCATCAACGTTCAATATACCAACTGGCTTGGAGTGGAAGCCAAGTTGCTTCCATGTAATCATCTCAAAGAGTTCTTCGAGTGTCCCAAAACCACCAGGCATGGCAATAAAGGCATCGGCGAGAGAAGACATGTGTTGCTTTCTTTCATGCATGTCCTTTGTCACAATTACTTCTCCGCGTGTTTCGCCGCTGATTTCTATGGGTTTTAATTGCTCTGGAATCACTCCTATAACTGCACCACCTTGGTTATGTGCTGACTGGGAAACTACCCCCATGAGTCCAACGGATCCCCCGCCGTAAATTAATCCTATGTTTCGACAGGCCAATTTCGTTCCTAAAGCTTCGGCGGCATTCACAAATTCAGCTTTCAAACCTGTGGATGAACCGCAGAAAACACATACTCGCCTGAGTACCATTCGTGCAAATTTGTGAAGTGTCTTGGCCCAAAACTACAGACAATAGTGTCACAACATAAACATGAGCAACTTTGAGGCACGTGAAAGCAGATCGCAACGTGATTCTTCATGAGAGGCGTGCTGTTTTACTTAAAGTCGGTTTCAATTTCTCTCCATCGCTTCGCATTTAGGACACGCAGCAGAAAACTTATTTGTTACAAAGGGTTTGAAGTTCTAGTGAGAAAACTTGAGCATATAGACACTTCCAACAGCCACTCCGAGAATTGCGCCACATGTCACCTGGAGTGGACTATGCCCAAGTACTTCTTTCAACTTCTTATCACTGATAGCAGAACCATGAAATAAATCTTCCACAATTTTGTTAAGCACTTCAGCTTGCTTACCGGCGTGCCGGCGTACGCCAGCAGCATCATACATGACAATGAGCGTGAAGACAAGTGATAATGGAAAATAGACACTTCCTAATCCATACTGGTGCACGATTGCAGTTGTCAGTCCAACAACGAGTGCAGTGTGAGAACTTGGCATACCGCCACTGTCAAACATTACTTTGTAGTCCCAAGTCCCCTCTCTGTACGAAGAAGTAAAGAGCTTGGCTATTTGGGCGAGAAGCCAACTTAAGAAGGCGCTCATAAAAATATGATTCCCACTTAAATCTTGCATTGCAGACGAAAAACCGGCTAGTAGCGGTGATGCACAGAACACTGTCAAGTTGTCAGCATTTTTTGTTGAACTTGGAGAGTGTATAGCTCTTCTCAGAGTTTTGTTCTGGAAGATAAAAGAATTAGCGAGCGCAGAGCGCTGGAAGACATAGTTGTTGGTGATGAACGCGATATGTTGGCAAAATCCTTGCAGAAAATGCTGACTCCAAATCAGGTTGGGTTGTTTGGGTTGAGTATTCTTTCTCTGTGGGGGTTGCAACGAAACAAGCCCTTCACAACTGGGCCCTGAGATGGATTCCATAGGCGAACGAACGCAGGATCCACTGCGAGCCTGAACGTGCGCTGCTCGACGTTTGGTGTATCTTATTTCAATATTCCCTTGAGATGACTTTACACAGCCGTACTCATTTGCCTCCCTTCGTACTTGTCGCCGGGCTCTGAGTACTAAGGTGGCACGCGTTGCGTTCAAGACATTGTGCATCCTTACGTCTACAACGAGAGATGCGGGGCACCTGAACCGTCACGGCACTGAAGTCTGCTCGGTTCACTCAGGTTCCCTCTGTCCCGGTCCAGCAAAGCAAAGTTGGCAAGCTCCGATCAATTTCATGAAACATATTATTTTATTATCATATATAATGTCTGAATATGCACATGTTCAAGTCAGTTCATTTCAAAGCCTTTTTCACGGATTGTCACCTCAAAAATGATTTCCCTTCAAGATAGTGGTGCACTAACCCACTCGTGGCAAACCCCACACTGCAACGTGCGTCTCGACAGCACGTAGCTGGAATTCGTCTGCACTAGGCGCTCTAGTCAAGACGAAACAATAATATACCAATTGATTGTTTAAGGTAAGGGAAGAGGAGTAAAACTTGCGCGAGCTGTAGACCTGTAAACGCTGAGAAAACGATCGACTACCCTTATCTGAACAAACCGACATTGTAAACTTTCTTAAACCGAGAGGCGGATCCGTCAGAGTGAAGTATCAGATAAAACGCGCAACACAATCACAAGTTACTGAGTAGTGTTCTTCTCGCTCACTAGGCACGCATCTTGACTCCAGCAGAGTAGAACTTCAAGCTCAAGACACAACTGATGAAGTCTTTTACAAGCAGACAACCGACCCAGCACATCCTGAATGGAAACACTCAAACTTTACGGCGGCGGTCGAAAACTCGCATGGCCGTCATTTCAATGGCTCGAGAGACTGATCCGAAGAAAAGAGTGGTTATTACTGGGATGGGACTATGCTCAGTCTTTGGCAACAACTACGACAACTACTATGCCAAACTTCTTGCTGGCGAAAGTGGGGTTGCCCCAATCGACCGGTTTGATACCATTGATTTTCCGACGAAGTTTGCTGCGCAGATCCGTGATTTTGACAGTGAGGGATACATCGATAAGAAGAATGACCGCCGCCTTGATGACTGCCTCCGGTATGCGCTTGTTTCTGGCAACAAAGCGTTGGAAGACGCGGGTCTTGATTCTGCTGCGATCGAAACGCTTGACAAGCAGCGTGTTGGAGTCCTTGTAGGTAGCGGTATGGGAGGTCTAACTGTCTTCCAAGATGGTGTTAAAGCTCTCGTTCAAAAGGGTCCGAAAAAGATTACCCCGTTCTTCATCCCATACGCAATTACTAACATGGGAGGAGCGATGCTTGCCATTGAAAAGGGGTTCATGGGACCCAATTACTCCATCTCAACCGCATGCGCGACGGCGAATTATGCATTCCACGCTGCTGCAAACCACATCAGAAATGGCGACGCCGAAATGATGATAGCTGGTGGATCTGAAGCCCCTATCATCCCCGTTGGACTCGGAGGTTTTGTGGCGTGTCGAGCGCTCAGTCAGAATAATGGCGATCCTGAAGGCGCTTCTCGGCCATGGGACAAATCGAGAGATGGCTTCGTTATGGGCGAAGGTGCCGGCGTTCTTGTCATGGAAAGCTTGGAGAGTGCAAAAAAACGTGGAGCTCGTATCCACGCGGAGTATCTTGGAGGAGCTATCACTTGTGATGCACACCATATGACTGATCCGCGAGCTGATGGCCTAGGCGTCTCTTCGTGCATAGAGCTCGCCATCAATGATGCAGGAATAACTGTCTCTGACATTAACTACATAAATGCACATGCCACCTCAACGTTAGTTGGTGATGTTGCAGAGGTTAACGCTGTTCGCAAAGTATTCAAGAACGTTGAAAATGTCAAAATGAATGCAACCAAATCGATGATTGGCCACTGTCTTGGTGCTGCGGGAGGTATGGAAGCTATTGCTTGTATCATGGCCATAAAGACTGGAATGCTACACCCAACACTTAACCAGCACGATTTGGAACCCATCGTTGAAGGCATCGATACATGTGCGAATCAAAAGAAAGAACATCAAGTCACCGCTGCTATTAGCAATTCCTTCGGTTTCGGTGGTCATAACTCGTGTGTGATATTTGCACCTTTTGAAGAGTAGTGTTGAAGACCGATCACTAAAAACATTCGCAGTACACTCCCATCATCGCCACGAGATACTTAAAGTGATTTGAAGATTTGAAGACATTTTCGGACGACGGAGCGTTGTGCTGATGATTAAATAAATATTTTCAATCTTTCAAGCTGTTCAATACCTCAGCCTTTAGGTTTAGCCTTCCAGCACCCCCCCCCAGATTGGGCACAGCTTACACACCTTGCCACCCCCTTCGATTAGAGAGATCCCTCGGATTGACAGAAGGGCTAAGGTTCCGCGTAGACAACTTCCTGATCATCTAAATTTCGTTCCCGAAAGAACTCAGTCGCTCTTTCAACGACACTGAAGTGGTTGTAGTACCCGAACGTCAGAGTGTGAACTGGGGCTGCGCGTCGGTTGAAACTATCATAAACCGTCGCGATCGCGGCTGAAGTGTGTGTTTAATCTTATAGGACCAGCGAAACAAACCTCTGTTCAACGCGTTTGTCCAAGATGAGCTACCCAGTCAAGGGACAGCTGTTTGGTTATGTCGGAGTAGTTTCTTCCTTGGTTTTCTCATGTAAGTATCTTACGAAACTTTCGTGTATAATAGTCTTACATATAGTGTACGTTAGGTTTAGGAGCTGCGTATGGAACCGCGCAAGCTGGTTTGGGAATGTGCAGAGCAGGGACCGGAGAACCAAGAATTGGTGTCAAAGGTATCATACCGGTGGCTATGGCTGGCGTGCGGGCAATATACGGACTTGTGCTTTCAATTATCATTTTAAGTGGAATTCACAACGAGGAATATTCCGAATATAGCGGATTTTGTCATCTTAGTGCTGGGCTCTGTTGCGGTGTTGCCCAGTTTGTTAGTGGGATCACCGTGGGTGTTGTTGGCGAAAGCTCTACACAGGCCATCTCCTTCAGACCTTCGCTTTTCGCTTCTGCTGTGCTAATCTTGATATTTTCCGAAGCTTTGGCCTTGTATGGACTGATTTGTGGTATGATCATGGCCCAGAGCAGTTAGCTGAGGTACAGTGTTTTTGCTGAGCAGCAAATAGTTTTCTTGTGGAGGGGTTGGGGGACAATCACGACCTTCTGCCAATTTTAGTCTATTGATCGCAAATGGATGGCATTATCTTGCAAGCACGAACATTCTGAGCAAACTGTGCTTCTTTAGTCGATTGATCAGGCATGCAGATAGGCGAAACTTTTCACTGTCCTCTCAACAGACTTGACCTACGATGCTTAAATTTGCTATTACTGGGGTATTTCATCCGAGTTGACCGCTTTAAAGTTACTCATAATGTGAAGAATGCGAGGTATACCACGGATGAGAGTGGGAGTGATCACCAAACTCAACGCAGTAGTTCCAAGTAGAAGCAGATAAAGTTTTCGTTCCACTAACCCAGCATTCGAAGCGCGTGACAGAAGAACAAATGAAAACTCGCCGATCTGAGCGAGGGAAATGCCTACTGTCAGACATACACCGGGAGAATAACCAAATGCTCGTACCACAATGGCGACGAGGCATGTTTTTAGCGTTACTATAATCAGCAGAGAGCCAAGTAGAATGTCTGCATGAACCCAAAGGAAAAACGGGTTAACTATGAGTCCAATAGATACCATGAAGAGAGCAGCGAATATGTTTTGTATCTGATGAAGATTCTCCACTGTACTTTCGGCATGAGGGGTAGCAGAAATCATTACACCAGCAAAGAATGCACCAAACTCTAATGATAAACCAAGTTGATCACTACCTAACGATATCGCGAGACAGAAAGCAATGGCAATAATCTGGAAAAGTTCTGGCACTTGTTTGGATGCAAATCGAAACATTTTCTGCACGAGCGTCCTACTCAGACAAAAGCAAGCGCATAAAAACACAGCTATTTTGAAGAAAATACCAACGAGTGTAAATAAACACTGTCCGAGAGTCTTTCCCCCAGCAAGAACTGGTACGAGCGCAAACAACAAACCAACACAGCAATCTTGCAATATGAGCGTTCCCATAGTGATCTGACCATGTAATGCATTGGTTGTACCACCCTCAATGATACATTTTCCCGCTATCGCTGTGGAGCTCATCGATAATAGTGCCCCCACAAATATTCCTTCTTTCATACCTGCACCAGTCACGTCACTGACTACTCCACACAGTAACATCATCATGGCAATCTGTAAGCACCCTCCTAGCACAGCGACACCACGAACTTGTCGCAGCTTGGCAGCACTAAACTCGAGCCCAAGACCAAACAAAAGGAAAATAATTCCAAACTGTGCTAAAGTTTCAACTTGGACCAACTCCACAATTACACCGAGACCACCTGGACCTATGAAGGAACCAGCCAGTAAGTATCCTGTGATTACCGGTTGTCCCAGTAGACAAAAAATAGTCGAACCTATTGCGGCTGAAAAAAATAATATCACAAGATCACGAATCAATTGTAAATCTTGTTGCAGTTCCATCGTTCCACTCTTTGGATTTGATATGACAAACTCATTATCAGACGAATCAACTAGCCTTTCGACGTCCTCAGTATCTGCCTTACCTGTCCGTATCACTCGATCAATACCTCGCGAAACATCCCTTAGCTGGCCCATCAGTGAGTCTTGCCCATTGTTATTGGTGTCCACAGTGTCCCCGTTTACAGTGTCCTCCCGGAGCAGAACATCAACTCCCTGTGGCTTGTTTGGCTCCCTATCGTAGGAAATCTTAGTGGGATGTTGACCTTCATCGTGCGTCCGGGTCACTCTAACAACAGTTTCCAATGTTCCTCCACCAGCACGAACAGTTCCATCAAAACTTCGGCCTGCCCCCTCTGAAACGACACCTTTGACAGTTTCATTTTCATCAAACTCTTTCACCAATACTTTGTGCAACTGTCCAGCAATGGTAGAATCAAAGTGGTTTGAATTCGAATCGGAATCGGCCCCGATATTTAGATTTTGAGATTGAGTTTCAGAGCCAGACTCAAATGAACTGACGGGGACTGTGTTAGACTCAGCCAAGCGTCTGTGTTGGCTCAAGTCCGCAACTCTCGTTTCTGCACTCGCACTCACAGTGAAGTGTAGAGTTGTCAGGAGGAAAATGTGAAGACATACTCTAGCACGCGCAGGTGGCATCAGAGTCAATGTTGAACGGACAACGGCCACTTCGTGAAAGGACTTCAAATCAGATCTTTCTGAAGTTGAATCAAGCTCAACTTGAAAATAAACTGGAATTGTCGGTACAGCGCTCGCTGACAAAATGAATCCGTAAGAGCGTACAGCCTCCCGTCGACGGTTGTATGCTTGGAGAGCCCCTGGGGAGCTTTGCGAGTGTTTCTCTTCGGAAGATTAGAAGATTAGAAGGTTGGAGGAGGTCGCCGTCGTCGCCGCACAAACACGGAGATACGGATGGTTAAATACTCCGAATGACATACTAATACGGGGATTTCACTCCCTCTCTTCCAGCCCTGGGCATGAAGTTTTTCATTGGGGTTTTATGCGGGATTCTATTCAACAAACAGTATGTTCTAAATGTCGGCAATAGAAATTAAGAACTGGCCGGAACCCGTCGTGACTTCCAAAGCACCTTCGCACTTTTTGTTTGCGTCCCTTCAGGTTTTCATCCTCTTCCCGCTTATCTGGTCACCGCGTTTTTTCTCCACGTGTTTTACGTTTTGTGGCGTGTTGCTTTTTGTTTTCGTTCAGCCCTAAAGTGACGAAACGACATGCACAGAAAGGGTGGCGGGAAATCAACTCGACTCGTTCTTCCAGGAACTATAAACATTGGTTTTGCCCCACAAGAAATCATTGCATTCAACGGATATACTCTGAATGGAAGGATGCTTGTCAAGAAAGTTGGCAGACTCGCGTGGCAAACTGGACGCTACGTTAGTTGGCACCAACCAGCAAATTGGACTTCTGAACAGAAAGTTCTTGGCGTCGTTCTGTCGAAAAGTAGAGCTTTTTATACCGTAGCTATAGCAAGGAATAGGGTTGGGGTCGTGGGTATGTTGGAAGTTCATGGTGGCCTAAGCAACATTCATCGGGGTCAAGTGGTATATGTACGAGTAGTAGCGTTGCCCTCCTCCTCCAGCCATGCGTGTCGTGTCAGTCTGGCTGTACCTCAGAAAGATTCTCAGCCAGGGACCTCTGAACAACGTATATTCACTGCTATGACGCATGGATATTTACTAGGTTTACTCAGTCGAGATAATTTTCAGCCCATCAGGTCGTTGGCAAAATTAATTCAGGAAACCAACGTCGACAAGCCATTGGAGCGCGATGGCATCAGTGTCGACGAATGTGAGTATGCAGCTGGTGCAAATCATTTTGTCTGGGTCAGAAGTCCACGCAAAAGAACCATGATTGATGTTCTCGGTCGATTTGCACGGTGTATGGCAAATGATCGTAGTGCAGTTCGTCCGCAGTAGATGAGTTTGCCGTCATAAATTTGTTTCTTATTTAATTGAACTTATTTGAATTGAATTGAAATAAATAATTAATTCGAAATATTCGGTAAGCCGCTCTTCGAATCAGTGATGACTGGATGTAAGGAGCGAGGAGCAGTACGGGCCGGCACATGCGTGGATCTCACTTCTTAACGAGTCGCATTCTTTCGATCGACAGAAGTGGAGATGTGTAATAGTTGAGTTAGTTGTGTCAATAGAGTCGGCGGAAGTGAAGCTGAATTCTTCGCGGTTGTCTGCTCGTTTACAATCCAATGTCGCAGCACAAAAACGATGACGATTACAAATTTTCACTTCCATAGGTGTTTCGAAATTCTGACAGACATTTGCGATTGGACTTAATTTTCGCGCTGCGTTAATTTTAATTATTATTGTATGACTGAACTGTTTTAAAAACACAGTGTGTAGTGCTAACTTGGTGTATGAGCTTCGCATATTCCAATCACGCGCTCCCCGCCGGTGTTTCACGTCACGTGAGCGTCGTGAGCGTCAAAACCAGGCCAGGCTGTTGTAATTTAATTGGCAATCATATTCTGATGCACAAGCCAATATTCTTGATGATCTTACCGCCAGTCTGAATGGAATCAATGCGATCAACTGGGAGATTGCGCGAAAATTGTGTCTTTTCCCGGCCGGCC
>CEPK01175205.1_pt1 | contig 33424 bp, 32 predicted proteins | sample 356231 | NCBI WGS metagenome assembly CEPK01 (sample SAMEA2620259, study PRJEB7988) | marine metagenome | biome: marine biome (ENVO:00000447); feature: deep chlorophyll maximum layer (ENVO:xxxxxxxx); material: "saline water (ENVO:00002010), including plankton (ENVO:xxxxxxxx)" | depth 80 m
CCTGCTGGCGGTTCTCCTACCCGAATCCATTACGGTGGCGAGGGCCCCTGCGGGGAGCTCCCAGTCCGAATCGGGCCGTATCAGTGGGATCCCCTCGAGCGAGCATGCCGCCTCGAGTTCCGGCGAGGACTGGATGGTGGCCATTCGGACGTCGAAGAGGGCGTTCAGCTCAGGGAGTACCCGTATCAGGTCCCTCTCTGCTCCTCCCATGGCCCCGAAGGTACCCTTGGCAACAAGCAGCGCCGGCAGGGGGTCGCTCACTATCGAACCACCCTCCTGTAGACCTCTAGTACCCTGTCGGTGACCGATGACCACTGGTATTCCACGGATGCCTCCATTCCTGCTGAGCCCCAGGCAGACCTCTGACTATTGTCTGCTAGGGCGACCTCGGACATCGCAGAGGCCAGGGAGGAGTGGTCCTCGCTGGGCACCGAAAGCCCGCAGCCACACTGGTCGACCATGGAGCCTAGCCCGCTTACGTCAGCCATTACCACTGGGGTGCCGGCATGCATGGACTCTAGCAGCACGGTTGGGAGACCCTCGAACCTCGAGGGGATCGCCATAGCTACTGAGTTCTCGTAGAGCCACCTCTTCTCTGAGTCTGAGACGAGCCCGAGTATCGTGATGTGCTCCCTAGATGGTGACCTAGAGTGGCGCTCTCCGAGCCACTCGGAGAGCTCTCCCTTTCCAGCGATTGCGAGGTCGAAGCCGGGGTCTCCCCCGTAGGAGTCGAAGGCATCCATGAGGACGTCTACGCCCTTCTGGTCGCTCAGCCTTCCCACGAAGGAGACCAGTGGCCGGGATGCGTCCCTCCCTGCCAGGGCGGATGGCTCCGAGGGGGAGTCCTCCACCGGGGAGAATCCGTTCGGGATCACGTCCAGCTGACCCCTGACGCCCTTGCTCCTGAGGAGGTCCTCGAAGAATGGAGTCAGTACTATCCTAGCGTCGGAGGAGTGCAGGGTCCTCCTCCCCTGCAGGGCCCACCTGGCCCTCTTCAGGGCCCTGCCGGCCAGTGTGGTCTTGACGTAGTCGTTGTGGTATGTTGTCACGACTGGCTTTCCTTCTCTCTTCGCCTTGGCCAGGGTCCTCCTGATCAGCACGGGGAGGGTGTCGTGAAGATGGACAACGTCGACATCGCCCAGGTCTAGGTCGCTAACTGAGACCAACGGGTCTACCCCAGATATCACCCTCTTGGGAGGGATCCTGATCACGTCGACTCCGCCCCTGTTGAATCTAGTCTCTTCGTGGGCAGGCACGTCAGCGCACCAAACAGTGACCCTGTGGCCCCTCCTTACGAGCTCCCTGCCGATCTGCTCCACGTGCTGGTCTCCCCCGCCAACGTGTGGCCAATACCACACGTGCGCGAGGAGGACATGCAGCGGCCGGGACGCTTCCATCGTGCTCCGACCGCCTCCATCGTTTGAAAACACCAGTACCCGTGTGAGATGCCAACATCGCGTTTTAGCTCCAATAGCCAGAATCATTCAATAGAGCGGATTAATCGGCAGGGCCATGGGGAGAAAGAAGGCGATCATCACAGGAGTGACGGGGCAGGACGGATCCTACCTCTCTGAGTTCCTCCTTGCGAAGGACTACGAGGTGTTCGGGGTGGCCCGAAGGTCGAGCCAGCCAGTGCAGAACAAGAGGCTGATCAACCACCTCCTGGACCACCCGAACTTCAACGTCGTGAGCGGCGACCTGAGCGACCAGGTTTCCATGGACCAGTGCGTCAAGTCAGTGGGGCCCGACGAGTTCTACAACCTAGGTGCCCAGTCATTCGTTCCGGAGTCCTGGAGATCCCCGACATACACTGCCGACATAACTGGCCTGGGGGCACTCAGATGCCTAGAGGCAATCAGGGCTCACGCCCCTGAGTGCAAGTTCTACCAGGCGGGATCCAGCGAGCAGTTCGGGATGGTAAGGGAGTCCCCTCAGAACGAGCTCACCCCATTCTACCCGAGGTCGCCGTACGGTTGCGCGAAGGTGTTCGCACACGACATCACCAGGAACTTCCGCGAGTCCTACGGGATGTTCGCCTGCACGGGCATACTGTTCAACCACGAGAGCCCAAGGAGGGGAATCGAGTTCGTGACCAGGAAGATCACCCAGACTGCGGCAAGGATCAGCCTCGGCCTCCAGGATTTCATGGAGATAGGGAACGTGAACGCTCGACGCGACTGGGGTTACGCTGAGGACTATGTCGAGATGATGTGGAAGATGCTCCAAACTGACACCCCGGACGACTACGTGGTGGCCACCGGGGAGGACAAGTCAGTGAAGGATTTCATCGAGGCGGCCTTCGAGCACGTAGGCATGGAGCTGGAGTGGTCTGGGGAGGGCCTCGAGACCACGGCCAAGGACCAAGATGGGGTCGTGAGGGTCAAGACGAATCCGGATTTCTACAGGCCCGCAGAGGTGGACCTCCTCCTAGGCGACCCTTCCAAGGCGGCAGAGAAGCTGGGATGGGTCCCGAAGACGGACTTCAAGCAGCTCGTTCTAATGATGATCGAGAACGACCTAGAGCTCCAGAAGGCCGGAATGTAGTAGTTCTGACCGAAATCGCGGTAACCGGTGGCGAGGCTGCGTCCCCGTTATTAGCCCGAGCGCCCGCACTTGGAACATGTTCAGGCGAGTAGTCCTTGCAAGGGGCTCAGTAGAGCCGTCGGGATACGGAGCCAACCACGAGGTGGTGAGCGAGCTCCTGGACAGAGCCAAGGTCCCGGGTTGGACCAAGGCTTCCGTGATCGAGGACCCTACGAGGTCTCGCGGGCATCCGAAGAGGGTGTCGCAAGCGTCTGAGGAGTCGCAGGCCGACCTCCTGCACATATCCTGCCAGGAGGATGCTAACCTGGTCCCGGCCAAGTCAAAGGTGCCCGTTGTGGTGTCGGTCCACGACCTGTTCGACTTCCGCCCCCGTGCGATAGACGCTGGGGACGTCCCAGTCCCCCTGGGAAACAGGTACCCCTCGTCAGAGAGGTCCAGGCACATCGCCTCCTGCAAGGAGGGTATGGAGAGGGCCGACGTCCTCCTGTGCGCTTCACAGATGACCTTGGAGGACGCTAGGGGGATGTTCCCCAAGACCAAGAGTGTCCTGGTCAGGGACTCTGTGGACGACCTCCACTGGGACCCGAACAGGAACCCTAGGCCGAGGTCGATTCTGGGCGATTCGGGGGACGAGTCGAAGTGCCTGCTTGTCTCGGTGGGGGAGAAGGACCCACGGTGGAGGAGCCAGTTCATCAGCGAGGTCATGGCGATGATCCCCGAGGAGATCAGGGAGGACTTGGAACTAATCAGGATCGGAGTGGGCACCATTGACTGGGAAAAGGTCGCTGCGGCGTTCCAGCATGCGGAGGTCTTGCTATACCCAGGAGTCTCGGTTGGCTTCCGAAGCCCACCGCTTGAGGCTCTGGCGGCAGGCTGCCCGGTACTGGCCTCAGACCTCCCACTGCATGGCGAAGTCCTCCCCCCGAGATGCCTGCTACCCGCAACCGACCCGGAGCAGTGGGTCTCAGCGATAACCCAGGTTCACTCTGAGTGGAGGAGGTCTGGTGGGGTCCCCAGGCACGTGGACGAAGGGCTTCTATCAGTGGCCAAGGAGCGCTTCGGCAGGGGAGCTCACGGTGAGTCGCTTTCGAAGGCCTACGACATGGCGATGAGGGGGAAATGATGTCTGAGGCTCAAGGGCCGAGAGAGGCTGTGGCTCCCAAGAAGGTCAGGAGATACGACATCGATTGGCTCAGGATCGGCCTCTTCGGGCTACTGATCCCCTTCCACGTCGCCATCGGGATCTACTGGTCCACCTACGGTGCCGAGATCAACCCCAACTCGGAGCCACCCTCGTCCGAGCTCCTGGCGGGAGAGGAGGATCAGCTACGTTTCGTAGAGGAGAACGACGTCTACACCCCGGAGTCAGTTGACTTCACGAGCATGGTGCTCCACTGGATGCACCAATGGAGGCTTGCGGCCCTGTTCATGATCTCGGGGATGGGGACTGCCTTCGCCTTCAAGAGGAGGACCTGGCAGGTATTCCTGAAGGAGAGGCTGACTCGTCTGATAATCCCCATGTTCTTCGGGGCCTGGACCATGGGATTCGCAGGCTCGGTGATCCTGGGCGGCGAGGACATGAGCCCCCTGGGACTCACCCTCGGCTTCCTAGCAGGGGTCATCTGGAGGTCGCTCGTCTTCTGGGTGCCAATCTACGGAAAGCTGATCGCACTCGGGCACTTGTGGTTCCTCTGGAACCTATTCCAGTACTCTGTGATCCTCACTCCACTGTTTCACATAGTAAGGAGGGATCCCGATGGCGCCATACCTAGGATGATGAGGGGCATCTTCACGCTGCCATTTGGCCTGGGCGCCTTCTTCCTACTCCCGCTCACACTAACCCTCACGGAGATCCTGTTCAAGCCCTGGTTCCCTGGCTACATCGGTGTCGCTTACGAGTGGTTCTGGTTCCTTGGATTCTTCGCAATCGGGTACGTCTGCATCTCAGCCAAGGAGGAGTACTATGGACTCATAGAGAGCAAGAGGCTCCTAATCACGGGGATCACGGCGCTCTTGACAGTGGCGTTCGTATGGCTCCGCCTAGAGCAGCATGACTCAGGGGTCCCATACGTCGACGGGGGGTGGCTCGAGAACGGCATCTTCCACGACAGCAACACCCTCCTGGCATGCTTCATTCACAGCTTCCACGCGTGGTTCTGGTGCCTGACCATCTTCTCCTGGGGCGCATACCTGCTTAACGTTCCAAGCGATAGGCTAGCCTACCTGAACCAAGGGGTCTACCCGTTCTACATAGTCCACATGCCGCTGACGTTCGCTGGCCTGAGAATCACTTCCGAGATCGGTCTCAGGGACTACTCTGCCGTGCTGGTAGCAACGATATTCGTCGTAATCACCTGCTGGGTTTTCTTCGAGGGGGTAAGACGAACGAAGGCTACGAGTTTCCTATTCGGCATCAAGCCCCTGAAGAGGATCGGGTCATTGGCTAGCAATGACAAGAATTGAAATTCATTACTAGCAGGGATGGACGTCCGAGGGTCCCTCGGACTCGATGGTGATCAGATGAGAAATCCGTTCGACAGAGCCACAGAAATAAGCATAGAACACCCAAAGAAGGTACTTGCGATCGGTTTTGTATCGACTCTTCTTCTATCGTCAATGGCAATGTTCCTGGAGTTCGATAACTCCGAGGACGCATTCTTCCCCGACAACGAGACGGTCCAACTTCTGGACGAGGTTGAGAGCGAGTACCAGGCCAGCATTGACTTCGTGAGGATAATTGTCAGACCTGATTCAGACCTCTCGGATTCCTCGACTTGGGCCCATCTGGGTATGATGGAGTCGATACTTCTCGAGGAAGAGAACCTCTCAGGCGTCGCTTACCCACTGTTCGGAGGCCAGGCGAACAACGGGCCTGCGAGCTCCGCGATATCCTGGCTCAAGTACCAGAGCCCAGAAAACAACGCAGCGTGGATCAATGGCCTTCTAGCTTCAGTAAACGCCCTCGCTAGTGCAGAAGAAGAAAACTACTCAGCGGCAAAGGAGGCCCTCGAAGCCTCGATCTCCGGAATACCTGCCCCCGTTGCGGTAACACCGCTAGAGATGTCGTCATGGGACTACTCAGATCCTTCCGAATGGTTGCCTAGAATACTGGCTGGAGAGGACATCCAAGAGGAGTTGGAAGCAGTCATCGGAGCATCGCAATCCCTAATCAGCGAGAACGAGAGCAGATCTGCTGAGCTTGCGGTTCTGAAGGGGCATATCGCAGGGCGAATTGCCCCACTTCTGGGATATCAGTCTGTGGAACTAGGCTCGTCCATAGCCGGCACAGTCCCAAGCGATACGGTTGACCTGTTAGCCAGCAACGGTCCGTTCCTTGTCACGATGACGGTATCTACTGACCCCGAAGACCACGGAGGTAAGGGCGCCGAAGAGGTGCAATCCGATATCGTGCTATGGACCGAGAATGTAGAACGGGAGATATTGGCCATGGATGACGAGTCATCCAGTGTTTTCTCGTTCTCCCAGTTCCAACAAGGGCAGAACGCTAACCTGGGAGTTGAGTTAGCAATACTGAATTCGGCTTCCCTCCTCATCCTAGGGTCGATACTATACTTCACGTTCAGGAGTTTCAGAGACACTGCTTTCGTTCTCGGGCTGACTGTGTTCGGCATACTAGCAACCTATGGTACATCGGGTCTGCTCACCAAGATTGGCGTGGATATGACTTTCAACGCAGCTATGAATTCTATTCCTGTCCTTCTGTTGGCCATCGGAGTCGACTACGGGCTACACGTGGTAAAGAGGGTGCGAGAGGAATACCTGGAGGAGTCGGGAGACGACACCAGCAGAATATCCGCATTAAGCGAAGAGGCAAGGAGGAAGGCCATAAGGTCGGGAACCACTCTGACATCTATCGCGCTGCTAATCGCCATTTTCACTGACATGGTTGGGTTCCTCTCGTTCAGGCTATCGAGCCAGCAGTTCCTAGTTGTGTTCGGAACGGTGATTGCGATTGGCCTGTTCTACGTTTACCTGTTCAGCATAACAGCTCTACCAGCACTGATGACGATTGTACCTCCTAAGGACATGGAGATGGGCAAGTCCGTGAAGATCGAGAGGAGCCACCTCGTTCAGAGGATATCACGGCTCTCGGATAAGCCGGCCGTTACAATCCTGGTGGCAGCATTGATCACGGCCCCAATGATGATCGGGGTCGGCCAGCTAGAGGTTGGCTTCGACACCAGGGATAACTTCGACGACTCTGTGCCGGTCGTAGCTGATTTCCTCCTCATCTCAGAAGACTTCCAAAGCAGCCCATCCCCGATATACGTAGTAGTGGAGGGAGACATAGTTTCCGAAGAGGGTTGGCATGCTCTGGAGTCGGTAGTCTCAGTCCTCGGGCAAGACCAGAGAGTCACTGTTGTCGTCTCCGACCTCAAATCCACACTTCTCTCAGCGAGGGGTGCGAACCCTGATCTCTCGTCTCTAATGAGCTCCGTGGAAAACGGCGAGGAGGGGAGCTGGTCCAGCCTCAACTCATGGCTCACGGAGACCCCAGAGGGCAGAAGCCTCTCGGCCGGGATGCTCTCTAGCGATGGGGAGCAGACACTGGTCTCGTTCCAAGCGGCTACCCTTGACTGGTCAAGCACCAACGCTTTCGAAAGCGAGCTCTCCAACGAGCTATCCGGATCCATGGAGGCAGGTTTCACGGCAGATCTGAGCGGAAGGTCTCTGATACTGGCCCAAATCACCTCGGACGTAGCAGAGGCGGCCATCCTCTCCACTGCAATAGTGGCAGGAGTGATCCTCCTGATGCTCGTGGCAATCCACACCTTCAGGACCAAGGACGTGCGGCTTGGTCTCGCGAGGGGGTTTGTGACTTGGATACCATTGCTCGCGGTTGTGGCATGGGTCTACGGAATCATGGGGTTCACGGGTTTCCAGCTAAACTCTCAGACAGTCACTATCGGGGCACTCACCCTGGGCCTGGGGGTCGACTACGCCGTCCACCTCTCCACAAGGATAGAGGAGGAGGTTGAGAAGAACCCAGAAGGGACTCCAGAGGAGTGGGCTGCGGCATCGATATCTACCACCGGTCGAGCGATGGCTGGAGCAGCGGTGACTACCGCAGGGGGCTTTTCCGTGCTGAACCTCTCCTCGCTGGTCCCGCTGCAGCTATTCGGGCAGGCTTTCGTCGTGGCAATCACCCTCGCGCTTCTGGCCAGCGTACTGTTACTCCCATCAATCTACACCAACCTGATGAAATGGGAGATGAACAGGTCGTCCAGCCTCGCTTAGGATAACTTCAGATGACAACCACTTAATAGGGAATTTATCGGCACCGGCTCTATGCTTCGTGTTTCCAACCTGAGAAAGGGATTCGGTTCCGGTCGCAGGAGGCTCGAGGTCCTGAAGGGCATCGACATGGAGGTCCAGAAGGGGGAGTTGGTCAGCCTGATGGGGCCTAGCGGCTGCGGCAAGAGCACGCTCCTGAACATAATCGGGGGCCTGCTAGAGGCTGACTCGGGCAACATCTCCCTCGATTCTTTCGACTACGGCACGAAGTCCCCAAGCAGGGTAGTTGACGTCCGGAGGAAGGGGGTAGGGTGGATCTTCCAGGACTTCCACCTAGTCGACCGATTGAACGCACTTGACAACGTCGCCTTCAGCCTGGAGCTTTCCGGTATTGCCTCCAAGGAGGCTGAGCAGAGGGCCAAGGAAGCCCTTGAGCGAGTGGGGCTCGGAGACAGGATGGACTTCATCCCGGACCAGCTTTCGGGAGGGCAGCAGCAGAGGGTCGCGGTGGCCAGGGCCATCTCGGGATCGAGGCCGCTGATCCTGGCCGACGAGCCGACCGGCAACCTGGACGTGAAGAGCGGCCAAGAGGTGATCAAGCTCTTCCAGGACCTCTGCTCGGAGGACGGCCTGTCTGTCCTGATGGTGACTCACGACCCGCTTCTTGCATCGATGGCAGACAGGATGCTGCTGCTTAGGGACGGCCTGACCGCTGCTTCGGACATCCGGTCAGCTTGGGGGATAGAGGGGGAGTGACATGAACATCGACTCGCTGGTTACCAAGGTCCTGCCCACAATGCTTCTTGCATGGGTGATACTTGCCATCGTGATTGTCTCCTCTCTCGCTACTAGGAGGTTCTTCGGACTATTGTACAAGCTGATCAAACCAATCATCGAGCCCTCCACGGGGCAGAAGAAGGCCAAGGCGGAGCTCTCCCTAGAGGAAATGGCCAGGGATTGGTACAAGACGTTCCAGACGCGTTGGCTTTCGGCTCCGAACAACATTTCCATGGCTGTAAAGAGCGCCTGGAGGGCTAGAGAGAGGGGCCTCGCAATTTTCGCGGGGGTATTCCTATCGTCGTTGGTGATCACGACCGTCCTCGCATACGCGGTGGGTCTGAATCAGGCTTTCTTCGCCTTCAGCCTAGACGGAAATGAGTTCGATGCTAAGGTCGATTTCCAGTCGGATCCCGATGGTGACTGGAAGGGCAGGACGAATGACTCGGCGTTGTGGGAGTCCCTCTGCGTCGAGATAGTAGAGATGGAGGAGTTCGAAGACTGCGGGCTGGTGTTCGGCAGGCAGGGTATAAGGGTCTCAGGATTCTTTGACTCCGGATTCACCACTCCCCAACCCCTGAACGTGGAAATCGCCACTGGTGCGTCCTCTGGATGGGATAACGTCAGCTGGGATTTCCCCGAGGCGGTGGAGAATGGTCCGCCGATAAACTCTGGCAGGATCATTCGGTTCTACGGAGACGGGATATGGGACGGCGAGCTCGGCGAGAGGCACGCCAAGTCGGTAATCTACGGGGCATGGCCAAGCTCGGGAGCGGACGCCGAAGCGAACAGGTCGGTAGTGCTGCCATCCAAGATAGCCAGCATAGCGGGCGTCGAGGTTAACGAGACGATTGACTCCCTGACTTTCAGCTACGTTCTCGGTACATACGAGGGGGCCGACATAGACATTGGCTACAGTGAGTGCCAGACGCAGACAGTGCTCGCCACCTTCGAAGACTCCCCCCCAGTGCTATACTGCAAGAACTTCATGACAGTGACCAACCTCACCATCTCTGCGATCTACGAGGAGGGTGACTTCGGCAACCCCACACTTCTCTTCCACCCTGTCATCGTATCTGACTCCGTGCTCACCGAGCAGGAGAAGACCACCCTGATGCAAAATGACCACGGCTACCTAGGGGTGGCCCTGGACAGGACCCAGATCCCAACTTCCTCGACAAGAGCGGCCACCATTTGGCTAAGGGACATAGGGCAGGACCTCGAGAGCGTGAGGACCGAGGTAAGCACCCTCGACCCTGCAACGGGCGAGCCTACCGGCGGGACAGAGTCTGTCCTACTGCCCCGAGAGTTCGTAATTGGAGAAGGCGCCGGGGCGGTCGCCCTTTCCATCGAGTACAATGACATAGTTTCTGGGACCATTACCTTCCTGAACATCTTCCTCGGCATCATCCAAGTCTTCGACTACATACTGGTTATCCCGATTGTGGCCCTATCATTCGTTGTGCTCCTCTACGGCCTAGTGCTCTCCCTGGAGCAGAGGCGGAGGGAGGTGGCCATTCACAGGGTTATCGGGGGCACTGAGGCTACCCTGTCAAGGATGATGGTCCTGGAGATTTACGCCATTGGCACCATCGCGTGGGCGCTTGGCTTCGCCTTGGCCTCCGGTGCAGTGGAGGTGGTCCTCAGGGCGGTGGGGTTCCTCAGGTTCACAGACGAGGGGGACATCAGCGTGGACCCTGTGCTCAGCTTCTTCTCCACCTTCGCTGTAGCGATGCTGACCATAGGCTCTGCATACGTCTACGGGAGGAAGCGGACCAACGACTTCCTGAACATCGAGATTGACGAGGGGGTGAGGAAGGTCAGCACTGCGAGGACCCCCAACTACATACTCCACTGGGCGGTGTTCGTCTTGGGCATCATCTCGTACGTGGAAAGCTGGATCCAATCCAATGGTGGGTTCTTATTTTGGGGAAGCGGCGGCATAATCACCAACTTCATACTCAATGCGATCCTACTCCTGCTAGGGCCCTTCTTCCTATGGATAGGGGGGGCACTTGTCCTATCCAGGATAGGGGCATCAGGACCCCAGATTCTCAATCGGCTAGTGGGCTGGTCCCCCGCCATTTCTGACATCAGGAGGGGGCTAAGCGGCTCCGGCTCCAGCCAATCAGTAAGCCGGCTTTCACTTATCATGCTACTTACCCTCTCGATCGTGACTCTCGCTGCCGTCCAGGGACACACAGGTACGATGGTGGACGAGAGGACAACCAGTGCTCAGAACGGTGCAGACCTGCAGGTCCAATTCGACTCTGAGCTATCCGAGAGCCAGGCCATGAGCATTGTGATGCAGTCCATCGAGACCGTGGGCGACAGTGCGATAAATGACGTGGATTCGTTGGCTTCTGTCAGCTACCTGTTCCCTGGGGTACTGGACAGGGACAACGGCGGTTTGTACTCAACCTGGGTCCTCTTCGACGGGCACGAGGAAACTCTGATCTGGGACGAGCAGGCCATTCCGGGCGATGACGAGTCCGATATCTCCAGGGATTGGAGGCAGGGTGCCTACACCGCGGGCGACGGGGCCAGAGACGCCCTAGACAGGCCTTCGACCGGTAGCCCGCTCAACATTTCCATTGCCAATTTCGAATACGAGTTCGGGATCCCCTCGATCGTGGCCTCTAACGTAAGCGTGAAGGTGAACTACGCCGGGAACCACAACTGGATACCCGGATTCTCCTCCGCCGAGTCCGAAAACTCCATCATCATCGGGGAAAGCACCTACCTCGCCCTTCTGGGCAGTCCCACCGACTTCGCGCACTCCTCCGACAGGTGGTTCTTCGAGCTATGCAACGAGCAGGCCGACGACTGCAAGTCTGCCTTGGAGGCAGTCAGCGCGGACCTAAGGAGCAAGGCAGCCGTGATTTCCGCACAGGACTGGTCGTCCGCCCACGAGAGCAACGAGAGGAACGGGGGCCTCGTTTTCGGAACGCCGGGGCTGCTGAGTATGATGTTCGTAATCGCAGCTCTAGCCTCGGTCTCTTCCGCCTTCGTTTTCCTGTCCCTGGTCCTGAGCCAGAGGAAGAGGGAGCTTGCCATCCTGCAGGCGATTGGGGCAAGCCCGAACCAGGTTGTCAGGCTGGTCCTGTTCGAGATCATGTCCATTCTCCTGGTCAGCATGGTTCTCGGGGTGACGCTTGGCCTGGCGGTCTCGGAGTCCTTCAACGGATTCTTCTCGGTGTTCGGCTTCATATTCCAGCTGTTCCTAGGACAGAGCGCGCCAATCGACAGGGACCTCATCTGGCCCTGGTTCGAGCTCGTGATCGTCAATGGGCTTGTTCTCGCAGCAGTTGTCATCTCACTCCTATTCACCACTAGGAGGGCTCTGGAGTCCGATCTGGCAACGGTTCTGAAGGGGGAGTGAGATGGAAGGCGGAGCTAGAGGCGAGATCATGAGGGCCAACTCCCTCTACCACGTTTACGAGTCGAGCGCTGAGGACGGCAACGTAGTGGCACTGCGGGGCCTAAGCGTCTCCATTCTCGAGGGCGAGGCGGTAGCGGTTGTCGGGCCCTCCGGATCAGGAAAGTCAACCCTACTGAAGTGCCTTGGCGGGCTGATGAAGCCCTCAGCCGGATCCGTCGAGCTGGGAGGGACCAGGATGACCAGGCTCACGGGGGTGGAGCTCGTCGAGCTTAGGCAGAAGACGGTTTCCTTCATCTTCCAGGACGCGAACCTCCTGCCCCACCTGAACGCCCTAGACAACGTAGCCCAGCCCCTTCTCCACCAAGGCGTCCTTGCAGGGAGGGCTCGGAAGAAGGCCATGGGCCTCCTTGAGAGGCTCGGTGTCGGTGACAGGGCGTACGGGATGCCAGAGGAGCTTTCCGGGGGGGAGCAGCAGAGGGTTGCCATCTCGAGGGCGCTGATTACGGATCCCAAGCTAATTCTGGCCGACGAGCCTACCGGGGCCCTGGATCCAATAACCAGCAGGGAGGTGCTTGACCTGTTCGGCCAGCTGCACAAGGAGGAGGACGTGGCATTCCTGCTGGTTACCCACAGCAAGGAGGTTGCGTCGTTCTGCGAGCGCTCGCTAGAGCTGAGGGAGGGGAGGTTCATCGCCCAGCACGGGGAGGGTGTCGACGTAGGCGACCTAGCGGACTCGAGGGAGTTCATTGTGGACGACTCCGGGACCGTGACTCTCCCGCCGGACGTACTCCTGAAGATCGGCGGCCCCGGTAGGTTCGAGGTCAGCGAGATAGATCGAGACATCCTCCACCTGGAGAGGGTCGACGAGGACAGGGTCGCTGTGGACGAATCCGGGGAGATGGTCCTGTCCGACACCTGCCCGGCTTGCTTCCACGAGTACGGGGACAGCGAGGATCAGCTGTGCCCCGAGTGCGGTTCGAGCAGGCCGATGGTTCAGGCCTGAGGCAGGACGAACCTCTGGGGCTTTGCTATGCCGAGGTCTGGCGGGAGCTCCCTAGTCTTCTCTGGCAGTGTCACAGGCACCATCTCCCTCCCGATGAGCGCGACTCTGCTCTCCCTCCTTTCCGATAGGACCTCCCGGCCCACTAGCGGTGCCAGGGTCTCTGAGAACTCCATCACGTCCGCGTGGCTGGGCATGTTGTCTATCGACAGGTTGTTCCTGCTGTTGCCGACGAAGACGTATCCCTTGGCCTCGATGAAGTCGGGGTCAGCGATGTTGTCGAGCCTGGCGTAGTCCTCGTGGTGGCCAAGGGACTCGTTCTTGATCAGGGTGTGTCTGCAGACGGTTCTGGTGTCTAGGCTGGGCAGGAGCTCCAGGGTCTGCTCCAGCTTGTGGAATGCGTTCTGGTCGAACTTGGGCTTGCATAGCCTGTCGAAGATCTCCTTGTTCGGGGCATCGACGCTCACGTAGAGTTGGGTCGGGAGTGGGTCTAGCTCCTCGATAACCTTCGGGAGGCTGCCGTTGGTCACCAGGAAGGTGCTGGTCCCGTGCTGGTGGCACACTTCCAGGAACTCGCCCAGCCTGGAGTATAGGGTAGGCTCCCCGTTCAGGGAGATGGCGACGTGCTTAGGGTTCTGCGCATCTAGCCACTTCTCCCTGTCTGCCTTGGGATTCCCCCCGTAGCCGGTAAGGAGCCTCCTGTGCGCTCTTACGGATTCTAGGTAGAGCTCGTAAGGATCGTCGTCAATCTTGTGCAGGGTATCTGAGTGTGGCTCCCTCCAGCAGTACGTGCAACCAAGGTTGCAGGTGTCTACGTTAGGTGCCATCTGCATGCAGCCGTGACTCTCTATTCCGTAGAATGTCCCCTTGTAGCAGGACCTGTCGGCAACCAATGACTGCTTGGTCCAGTGGCAAACCTTGACCCCGCCATGCTCACCGACAAGGTGGTACCTCTGCTTCGAGAGCCTGCTGGCTATGCGAGGCTCGATCTTGGTTACCGGACTCTGGACCATTTTCCCCGATCATGCTGGGCGGCCTTGCCGACTTGAATGATTCCTTAAACTCCGAACGCCACTCCGCCTCGATGGAGAGGGCATCTGCGGTTTGCCTGGCCTTGTTGATACTTGCATCCCCCCTATCCGGGTGCCTATCGGAATCCCAGGAGCAGGCTTTGGTGCCATCGGGAGATCTGGACGTGAGCCCGAGCCCACTGGTCGGGGCTGCGCTGCAATATGTGGAGTTCACAGCCTCCAGCCCGATGAGCGTGCATGTCCCCTACCTAGTCAGGGACGATGGGGGCGTTTTCTTCACCAACGGGACCACGCTTAGGTTCGACTCACCGGGATCCAGGACTATCGAGATGATCGCCCCCCCGAACATTGGAAGCGCCTTCTTCCTAATCGGAAAACCGGGTTTCTTCGAGGAGTCCGGGCTCGGTGTACTCCGGTCCTCGAACCAGTCGTGGCTGGATTTGTTCGACTCTGATGGCTTCCTCGAGAGCCCGTACTCCTGGGTGGAGCATCCCGTCTCGAGGGAGAACATGTCAGGGGTGTCGGAAGAGGAGGGTGCCCTACACAGCACGGGGATTATCGATGGGCTAAGCGCCTTCGAGTGGCTGGAGGTGTTCGCTGACCCCGATGCCGGATACAACGACAGGTGGGGCCCATTCACAATATACGACGCTCCCTACATGAGGGCCGTGGACTACATCCAGGGATACCTCCAGGGGATGGGTTGGGACTCGCAGATTCACCGCTACTGGGTGTCTGACCTTTCCTACGCCGTCAACGTCTGCGGTTACAAGACGGGCTCACTGTTCCCGGACGAGTGGCTGGTTCTAGGGGCCCATCTGGATGTGGCGGAACCGGGTACTCCTCCTAGGGGGGGGACGAGGATAGGCGCCCATGACAACGGGGCGGGGGTTGCCCTAGTGCTGGAGGCCGCCAGGGGACTGGTCGAGTTCGATCACCGCAGGACCGTTGTGGTGTGCTTCTGGAGCAACGAGGAGAACGGATACGACGGAGTGGACAGGTGGATCGACAACATCCCGCAGGGCGTCTCGATAACCAACTACCTGAACGCGGACGCGGTTGGAACCAACTGGCCTGGATACTACACCCTGGTTGTGGACTGCATACCCAACTACGACGACGAGGTCCTCGGTGACCAATGGGAGATGATTCGCATGCTGGAGTGGGTGGGCACCCAGAACAACGACATCTCCGATGCCCTCCAGCTAGGGAGGGAGATATTCCACGACGAGGGGTACGCGTCGATGAAGGACGTCGACTCGTCCGAGCAGAAGAGGCAGTCAATCTCAGTGCATGACAGCGACAGGGGGAGGTCCGACTACGAGAGGTTCGCTGACCAGCTCGGAGTAGTCAGCGTCGACTGGGGAAGCCTGACTGGGGGATCTGAGTGCTACCACGCAACCTGCGACACCGTGGAGACGATGCTTGACATGATGATTACCGACAATGGGACCGGGGAGAGGAACCTGGTGGAGTCGTTCGACCTCATCTCCTGGTGGATGTTCAACGCGGCGATGGTCCTGGACGAGACCCCGATCTACGACTAGCTGTACCTGACTCCGGTGCCATATGCGAAAATCTCGACGGCCCTGGGCCCCTTCTGAGCAGATGCAGGCGTCATCTCCGCCGTGTCTACCCTCACGTTGAGTATGTCTTCCCAGCCCTCCTCCTGGGCCCTCTCCCTGAGCCTCTGGGTCGCCTCGGCCCTGGCTACCGCGATCACCTCGTGGAGGATCCCGACGCGGCCCCCCAAGAGGTTGTTGAACCGGGCCACGAGCAGGTGCCAGTGGCTGGGCCCGTAGACCACGCTGGAGTACACTAGCCCGGAGCTCTTCACGCCCTCGATGGTGTCGAGCCCCCTCAGGCTTGAGAGGGGGTCCTTCCCGAAGTGCTCCTTGGACGCCGCCTCCCTCTCAACTATTCTCCCCATTTGCTTCCTGAGCGCCCTTCCGCTGAAAATGGCCCCGTAGAAGAACATCAGTGGGTAGCCCACGGCCCAAGCGATCCCGAATAACGCCCAGAACGCTGCAAACAGCAGAAGGGGGCCCCAGCAGATTACGCTCGCATCGACCATTCGCACGCCCCCGCTACTCGACCTTTACCGCGGTCCCGTAGGCGAACAGCTCGGCTGCACCGGCAGTAACGGCTGATGTTGCGAAGCGCACGTTCACGACAGCGTCTGCGCCCCTGGCCATGGCGTCTGCGACCATACGTGCAATTGCCTCCGACCTGGACTCCTCTAGTAGCTCCGTGTAGGCCGTCAGCTCACCACCGCCTATGTTCTTGAAGAAGGCACCAATGTCCTTCCCAACGTGCTTGGCCCTGACTGTCGAGCCCCCCACCACCCCTAGGTTCTGGGTGATCATCTTTCCCGCAATGGTTTCTGTGTTCGTGATTAGTACCCCTTGTACTACGTGCTGCATGGGGCGGGCTGGGGCTAGTTGGACTTGAACTTCACTGGTCGTTGTCGTGGAATGCGGAGGGCACCTCGAGGGCAGTGGGCGGCCTGGTCTGGTAAGAGATGAGCGCTAGCACGGCAGCGAAGAAGGCCTCGCAGAATAGTACGCTTCCGTAGCCGGCAATGATGTTGAATGCCCTGATCCAGCCGAAGTCGAAATTCGGGTCCATAGCGTACAGATCGTCCAGCCAGGTCATGTAAGAGTGGGTGATGTAGAGCTGCGAGGTCGCGTGGATCACGATCCAGGCCCATCCCAGCTTGAGTGCCGTGTCCCGGTCCTCGGCATTCCACATGACGGCAGCCGTAGGTATGGAGAACAGGAAGAGGAAAGCAGAGAACGCTGCTCCAATGTCCCATAGCCCCAGATCCGAGAACGATTGCACCCATTCCATCAGGACTTCGCAATCCTGCGGGTCATCGTCGTCCTGGCAGATCTCCTCGGGATCCATGTCTTCGGCGATGTCTCCCATCATTACTCCTCCAATGAGGAATGAGAAGGCCCCAATCAGCGAGAAGAATCCCATGAACGCGATGAAGACGGCTCCTCCCTTCAGCCACCACGGAGATGGCTCAGGTGGCTTTGTTGGGATCTGGAAGACGCCCTCGGCCATGATGGACGGAGGGGAGGGTCACCCAAAAGGTGTGTCAATCCATCGAGCCCATTCGGACCCTGTCTTCTGACCGTATCATGGTGTGGATGCATTGTCTAGAGGGATTCACTATGAAACCGAGTCGCAGGAAGTTCCTGCCCAGGATCATGCGGTGCTTGAGCTTGGACCTGTCGGCTAGGCAGACCTCCACGTCGAAGTCCCTGGAGGCTATCTCTATTGTTGTCCTGATCACAGGACGCAGGGTCTCGTGGCCACCCGTGTCCCTTATCCTCCTCCACTTCTGGAGGGGCCTCTCAATCCACTTCCCGCCTTCCTCAAGACGGAACCTTATCCTGGTCTCAGGATTGGATTCTATGATGTCAATCTCAGATGCGTGGAGTGTGTTGGACCACGCTCCGGTATCGACCTTGGCCAGAAGAGGGGCTCTCTGTAGCTCTGGGAGGCCCACCCACTCCCTCCATCCTATCACTGCCGGCCGCATGACAATCCAACGCGCTACTGATGCGATGGGCATTCTTGAATCCAGCGTTTTGTGGAAGCAGGGAATATGCAGGGCTGGCACGACATGGCTACGAATGGAATCGTTGAAGTACAAGTCTCAATGCGTATCCCTAATGGCGCAGATTGAGACTGCTCTGAGCTACGACGACGTCCTTCTCCTCCCCGCAGAGTCCGCTGTACTTCCTGCCGAAGTGGATCTGAGAACAAGGCTTACCACGGGCATTTCCCTCAACGCACCTATCGTTTCAGCCGCCATGGACACCGTCACCGAGGCTGAGATGGCCATAGCCATGGCCCAGAGCGGGGGGATAGGCGTGGTTCACAGGAACATGTCGATCGAGGAACAGGCAGGCGAGGTCGACAAGGTGAAGAGGTTCGAGTCAGGGCTGGTCCTCGAGCCAGTAACCGTTGATCCAACGATGACTGTGGGCCAGCTCAGGGAGATGAAGGACCAGTACGGCTTCTCGGGGTTCCCCGTAATCAACGGAGACGGGGGCATAGTAGGGATGGTCACCAACAGGGACATCAGATTTGTGGAGGACGAGGGGACGGAGATCTCGGAGGTGATGACCACCGATCTGGTCACTGTCCCGGAGCAGGTAGATCTTGAGGATGCAAAGAGGCTCCTCCACCAGCACAGAATAGAGAAGCTGGTCGTGGTCGACTCCAACGGGGGGTTCTCCGGCCTCATCACAGTCAGAGACATCAACCGATCGAGGGACAACCCGCTCTCGTGCAAGGACGAAAGGGGGAGGCTCAGGGTGGTCGGAGCAACGGGCACGGGGGATAATGGCGTCCTGAGGGCACTGGCATTGTTCGAGGCCGGGGCCGATGCAGTCGCGGTCGACACCGCTCACGGGCACTCGCATGGGGTCCTCGAAACGGTCAGGGCCATCCGTGAGCAAGCAGGGGAAGGCGCGCAGATTATCGCAGGGAACGTTGGCACCCCAGAGGCGGCCGAGTCCCTGATCGAGAGCGGTGCAAACGCAATCAAGGTGGGAATCGGGCCCGGTTCGATATGCACCACCAGAATTGTGACTGGTGTGGGTGTGCCGCAATTCACAGCAGTCATGAGCGCGGTAGAGGCCTGTTCAAACAGGGAGGTCCCAGTCATCGCAGATGGCGGAATAAAGTACAGCGGAGACATAGCCAAGGCGATAGCCTCGGGGGCCGACTGCGTCATGGTGGGCTCACTACTGGCCGGAACCGATGAGTCACCAGGAGAGACGATCCTCTACCAGGGCAGGGCATACAAGCAGTACCGAGGTATGGGTTCCCTGGGGGCAATGAGCAAGGGGTCCTCGGACAGGTACTTCCAATCTAGCCAGGGCGACACCAGGAAGTACGTTCCAGAGGGCATCGAGGGCAGGGTCCCTGCAAGGGGCCCGGTCGATAACGTGCTATACCAGCTGATGGGTGGCCTTAGGAGCTCGATGGGCTACACTGGCAACTCGAATATTGAGGAGATGAAGGTGGACTGCAAGTTCGTTAGGATCACGAATGCGGGGCTATCGGAGAGCCACGTCCACGATGTGGAGATAACCCGAGAGGCTCCTAACTACAGGAGGTAGGTAGGATGGAAGAGATCCACCTTGGAGGGGGTTGCTTCTGGTGCATAGAGGGGGGGCTACTAGGTCTCAGAGGGGTCGAGGAGGTGGTTCCCGGCTACAGCGGAGGGCACGTAGAGAACCCAACTTACGAGCAGGTATGCGGGAAGAAGACTGGCCACGCAGAGGTTGTCAGGGTCAAGTTCGACCCTGAGCAGATTCCGAGGATGACGCTTCTGAGGGTGTTCCACACCCTGTTCGACCCTACTCAGCTGAACAGGCAGGGCAATGACATCGGACCCCAGTACAGGAGCATCGTCCTGTACTCGGATGAAGACCAGAAGCGAGATGCCCTAGCAGCAATCGACGAAGTCTCCGAGTACTACGACGACCCCGTGGTCACGGAAGTCGTCCCGCTGGAGTTTTTCTGGCAGGCGGAGGACTACCATCACGACTACTTCGCCAGGAATGGGTCAACAAACCCCTATTGCGTTGCGGTAGTGGCACCGAAAATCGCTAAGGCCAGAGCCCTTCACGCAGATCTGTATGAGTGATGGGGGCCTGACGCCCGAGCCATGGGCTTTTCACCTGCTCGGGCTAATTACGCCTCTCCTTGTGATATCTGGCAACATTCTGGGTGTGGTCGAGGACCAGGCCTTCGTTGCCATGGGTGTGGTGTTCGTATGGGGGGTTGGCCCCATTCTTGACATTGTGATGGGCGAGTCCAAGGTCCCCCGGCCCCCTAGGGAGTCAGGGACTCCCTTCGAGGCTCTTCTCTGGGTCCACGGACTCTTGCACCTAGTCGTGGTAGGCTCGTTCTTCTGGTTTGCCTCGCACGAGGGGATGACCTGGTGGCTTGTGGTTGGAGGCTTGTCCTCGGGGCTTAGCGCAGCCGCCTCGGCCATCGTGACCGCCCATGAGCTCGGGCACAAGAGGCCCAGGAGCCCGGGTTGGAGGCTCGCAAGGGTCCTGCTCTTCTCCGTAAACTACACCCACTTCACATACGAGCACAACCATGTCCACCACAAGTGGGTGAGCACCGACAAGGACTCTGCCAGCGCGACTGCAGAACAGGGGCTGTGGTCGTTCTGGATCAGCACCATCCCCGGCCAGTTCGCATCCTCGGTGAGGATCCACAACAAGAAGGGCAGGACTGGACTCAGCAACCCCTCTTACAGGGGGCTCCTCCTGCAGGTATCGGCGATACTGGCAGTCGCACTCGTCCCTGGCTACCTAGGGTGGTTCGACGGTTTCCCGGTAGCGGTGGGCTGGCTGGTACTGTCAGCAATCAGCATCCTGACGCTGGAGTACGTGAATTACATCCGCCACTGGGGGCTCAGGAGGGAAGAGGGGAGCAAGTTCGGTGCCGAGCACGCATGGAACACAGAGGCGAGGTGGTCCAGGTGGAGCCTGATCGAGCTCACGCGGCACTCTGACCACCACCTAAGGGCGAGCGTCCCCTTCTGGAAGCTCCGCCCATACGAGGGGACTCCCAACCTCAGATGGGGCTACTACGCATCGTGGTGGCCATGCCTGATTCCCCCCATTTGGAAGAGGGCGATGTGGGGCAGGCTGCCCGAGAACCAGCAGTAATTCCCCCTTGCACATCGCAATTCTCAATAATGCTCCTTGGAGCAATTGACCCGTGGTGCCGGAATCCGCCGAGGTCAGTTCGCCGAGCACGACCTCGGCCCTGATTCACACCGGCCTCCTCTCAGTGGGGCTTAGCAACCTCTTCTGGAAGGGAAACGAGATTACCGCCAATCCCGACGAGAAGGTCCTTATCGTCGCCATGGGGCTATTCTGCCTGGCCATCCCATTCCAAGGCCTATACATCCTGCTATCGAGGATGATCAGGGAGTTCGACTCCTCTGCCAAATTGATCGTCCCAGAGTCCATCCTCAGGCTTGCTTCTGTATGCGAGATGGTGAGTTACAGCTGCGGCATCACCGGTTTCTGCCTGATGCTGATGAGGACCTCTAGCATACTAGGGGGGATCCTTCTTTCCTCGGCGATTCTAGTAATCTTGCTAGCTAGGTCAGCTATGATGAAGGCCTACGAGGCGAACCAGCCCTCCTACTAGAAGGATATTCAAGCCGATGACAGGTCAGGGCCACGTGCATGACGAGCTAGCTCATTACGGCGAGAGGGACAAGGGCACTGAAACCGCGTTGGTAACGGTTGCCGCTCTGGCCCTGTCCCTCCTGTTCATCTTCCAATCAGGCATTCTGGAAGAAGGGCAGACAGTGGAGCAGGTCGTCGGCTCGAGTGTGGTGTCCGAAGAGGCCCTCCTGGCGTTCAGGGCTTCCTGCGTCATACTCGTGGTCGTAACCCTAGCGGGACTAGTCTTGGATCCCAAGGGGGCGGTGGATCACCCGCTGTACATGGAAGAGCGTAGAGTGATGCCCAGGACTGCAATAGGGTTCGTCAGGCTAGCTGCGTTCACTCAATGGCACTTCGCTCTTATCGGGCTAAGCTTCGCCGTGTCTGCCGCGGCTTCATGGACTCATCTGTCCGGCGGCGAGGTGCCTGATTGGATGCTTGTTGCCTCGCCGGCCCTGTTCGCCACTTCATACAGCTGCGCAATACTCGTCACATGCGTCATCTCCTTCCACATAATTGGCAACGAGCTGAGTAAGGGGCACGACATAGTCCACCTATTCTCCTGGTACGAGCTGGTCATGCACAATGCGAACGTGGCTATACTGGGGCTTGCGCTATTGATCAATGGGATGGAGGTGGACTGGAGGTACCTGGCTTTCCCAATCGTCTTCGGGGTGATCTACGTGGCATGGGCTGCGATATTCGCCAATTTCATCGGCGGCGTCTTCATCTACGACTTCATTGACTACAGGAGAACCCGTGCCCCAGCCATATACGTGGCACTTCTATTGCTCCTGGCCATATTCTTCTTCATTGTCTGGACATTGGACCGAGCCATAGAGTCTAACTGGTTCTTGGGGGGGCTAAGCGTGGCAGCGACGACTTGGACTATGGCCACGATAAGGAACCCTGCAGGGTCTGAAGGCCCTGAATAGACTAAAGGGAGCGTAGCCAGCGGGAGCCGTGGGATGGGCATTCGACACGGCAAAGATACTCCTGACTGCACTGATAATTTTCTCAGTGGCTCAGGTTTCAGAGAGGAGCACGATGATGGCTGCCGTTCTAGCATCGATACCGATCGTGAGCGTCCTGTCGATGATGATGATGTACCACGAGGGGAGCACCGCCCTTCAGATCTCGGAGTTCGCCAAGGACATTGTGTGGTTGCTGATCCCCTCCCTGCTGATCTTCTTGGTCATGCCATGGCTGATCGAGTCAAAGGGCTGGGACTTCTATCCTGCCTTGGCTGCTGGACTGGCGACCACCGTCATGGGTTACTTCGCAATGACTCAGGCCATGGAGAGGTTCGGCCTTTCCGACTAGGGTGATTCGATGGGGGTCCTCAATGTCGCGCTTATCGGGTCTGAAGGGCTGGCTAGGAAGCTTGGAAAGAAGGGCGACGTCCGTGACATCGAATCCTACGTTCACAAGGAAGGCAGCGGGGATTCGGCAAGGGTGCTCTCGTTCCTGAGGCCGCTGAAGTACCCCGATAGCCTACGCCCCCTTCTCAGCGTCCTAGACGTGGCGAAGGCGGGATTGCTCGAGGTTGGGTCTCTAGACTCCACAACAGGGGAGGCCATGGTGGCTTTGGGGTGCGCTAGGATCCGGCATGGCATGGCGATCGTCTCTCCTGGGCAGGGAGAGTGGATCGATCCGGGGCAGGTCAGGATGATGCTGGACCAGGCCGGCCTTCCTGGGTGGGGGGTCGTCGAAGAGGTGGACGAGCATGATCTCAGGTCCAAGCTCTTCGAGATAAGGGAGGGGATTTCCGATGAGCTCGATGAGCTGAACTCCTCCTCGCTCATTCTTCCTGTGGATCAGCATTTCAACGTGAAGGGAGTGGGCCTGGTGGCCATAGGATACGTTCAGTCGGGATCAGTTTCGAAGCACGACGAGATCGAGGTGATGCCATCCGGGGACAGAGGGGTGGTCAGGTCCCTCCAAGTCATGGACGATGACGTCGAGAAGGCGTTCTCGGGCGATAGGGTTGGCGTTGCCATCCGGAATCTGAGGGAGCAGTCCTTGCAGAGGGGGTGCATGATATGCATTCCCGGAGAAGGGGCGCTGGTTAGCCATGCATCCTCGACAATGGTGATCGAGAAGGCTCCATTCCAACGCAGGGAGCTTTCAGTCGGCGAGGTCATCCATGTAGCCTCAGACTTGCAGTTCGCGGTGGGACGGGTAACAGCGATAGAGGGTGGCTCGATTTCAGTAGAGTGGGAGACTGCAATCTGGATAAGGGAAGACGGGGGATCGCAGTTGCTGGTAGTCCAATTAGACTCGTCTCCGATGAGGATAATAGGAAGCTCGAGCAGCATCTCTAGGAAGGCCTAGACCGCAGCGATGCCAGTGGTTTCGATCAAGTCACGCAGGTAATCCGAGACCATTTGCCCCAGCCTCTTCTGATCGGTCTGCCTGTGCAGTTCGACCCTCATCGCCGATGCTCCCTCGAGCCCCTTCGTGAATGAGACGGCATGCCTCTTCAGGTTCTTGTTCCTGCTTTCAGAGTAGATGTCGTCGCAGAGCTCGATGTACCTGTTCCAGCACCAGTACCTGGCAACGGCCTCATCCCCTGGCCCCCATGGGGGCTCTTCTTCGGTCCAACCCAAGTCCCTCTTGATCTCGTAGAATATGGATGGCCTTCCAATTGCGCCCCTCCCAATCATGAGTCCGTGGGCCATGGTGGCCTCAAGGCATTCTGAGGCCGAGGAGGAGTCGGTCACGTCCCCGTTTGCTATCACCGGGATCCCGACGGAATCCACAATCTCCCTTATCTCAGACCAGTCCGCCTCACCGGAGTAGCGCTGCCTAAGTGTCCGACCGTGGACGCAGATCCTCTCCACGCCCTCGGCCTCTAGCCTCTGGCAGATTTCGAGTGCGGTGTTAGGCCCGCTCCCAGTGCCGAGCCTCATCTTCACGGTAATTGGGACCTCTGCTACCTCTATGCAAGACCTGACCATTTCAACGACCCTGTCAGGGTCCCTCAGAAGGGCCGCTCCGGCATCGTTCTTGCACACCTTTGGGGCTGGGCATCCGAAGTTGATGTCTATCGCATCAGCCCTGTCCTGGAGCATCTCCACCGTCTTGACCATCTCCTCTGTGATGCCACCGAATATCTGGGGGATGAAGGGAGACTCACGGGGATCGCTCTCAACCTTGAGCCAGGAGTATGTGTTCTTCCTCGTCAGACCGGATGCTGCAGTGAACTCTGTCACAGTGAAGTCAGCTCCGCATTCCCTAGCGAGGACCCTGTATGCGAGGTCGGTGACTCCTGCCATCGGAGCGAGGAAAAGCGGTGGCTGGCGCTGTGTCACGATCTCCGGGGGTCAGGGCTTGCCTTTGAGGCCGTCGAGTGATCAGAACGTGGATTCCCAATCTGCTACGTCCTCTGCCAGCTCCCACTCCATGTCGTTCTTGACGGTGCCTCTGGACTTCAGCATCTCGCGTGCTAGGAGCCAGTAAACCAGGGCCAGTGACCTTCGTCCCTTGTTGTTTGCGGGCAGTGCAAGGTCTACGTTCCTAAGCCTGTTGTTAGCATCGCAGATTCCGACTACAGGGAGGCCAGACTTCACTGCCTCTGACAGTGCCTGGGAGTCAGCAGCTGGGTCCGTGACCAGTATGACCTCGGGCTCCGTGTATGTCCTCAGGAGGGGGTTGGTCAGAGTGCCTGGGATGAAGCGCCCTACGATGTGGTTGGCGCCCACCGACTGAGCGAACTTCCTTGCTGGCCTCTGGCCGTACTGCCTGGCACTTACGACCAGTATCCTGCTGGTCTCGTAGTTTGATAGGAAGTTGGCCACGGTCCTGATCCTAGAGTCGGTCTGGTTTACGTCGATTATGTGTAGTCCGCTGCTGTCATGATGCATGGTATCCAGGAATTGCTTCATGTCAGCAGATTTCTGGTTTGTACCTATGTGGACCGCGTGCCTCTCGTATACGTCTAGCGGCACGAGAGGGGAAGCTGTCTCGGACATTCGGTTTCCTCAGCAGCGCGGCGACCTGCCGGTGGTTGATAAGCGCTGCGCAGAGCCCCCATGTCACTTGCGATCAGTCTTCGAGGTCTGACAGGAATGTGCATTCCAGGTCGCCGTTATCGTCGATGCCATGGGTATTTGGGAAGTGGACGCATGGCTTCGTGATGGTGGCATAGACGCTGAATGAGTCGTGGAACGACAGCTGCTCTATCGGGGTAGTGACGCCCCAGGCCCTGGCCTCCACCTCGAGCTCCCATGTCCCCTCTGTGAATTCCTCCTGCCACTCCTCCCTTATCGTGATGTCCTGGGTGGCCTTGGTCTCCCAGAATGGCGCTTCCCCGGAGGCCTTCGAGCCAGGGGCCCAGAGCCGTGCCTCAACGTAGCGGATCTCGTTGGTTTCATTCCCCACGAGGTCTTCCATGGTGTTGGAGTAGGGGAATTTCGCCACGAAGTTGATCACGAGCATTGAGACCGTCTCGTCGAATACCAGAACAGTGGAGTTCTCGTGGAAGACCGAGTCCAGCTCTCCGTCTGTCTCGAAGGAGTGGGAGAAGCCGACGGTGATGTCGGTGTCCCTCCTCTCCGGGGGCTCCCTCCAGCTCTCCATGATCTCCCTCTGCAGCGTTAGCGTCAGGCAACCCCCGAGGAGGGTCGATGAGAGCAGCATGGATGCGAGCAAGAGATGCTTCGTGGGGACTCCCATGGGCATCCGGAGCTACCCCCACGTATTCAAATCGAGTGGTTCTAGGTGCCTCTCGGTACTCATAGGGCACGTCAGCGCCGAAGCTCGGACACCCATCGTCGTCATTGAGGCGTCCCGTGGGATGGAGGCCAAAGCATGAATGCTGCGATTGGCCTAGAAGCCCATTCCGCCCATTCCGCCCATTCCGCCGCCCATGTCTGGCATTGCGGGCGCAGCTTCCTTCTGCTCGGGGTCGTCGGCGATGAGGGTCTCTGTAGTGAGGACCAGTCCCGCGATTGAGCCTGCTGACTCCAGTGCGTTCCTGGTAACCTTGGCCGGATCTAGGATCCCTTCCTTCACCATGTCCACGTAATCCCCGGTCCTTGCGTTGTAGCCGTGGTTATCGTCGTCACTGGCTAGAATCTTCTTGATCACGTCGTCGCCGTTTGCACCTGCATTCTGGGAAATCTGCCTTGTAGGGGCAGAAAGCGCGTCGTAAACCAGGTTGATTCCGATGGCCCTGTCTCCCTCTGCTGAGGATGCTAGGTCCTTCAGGACCTCTCTGGCCCTGAGGAGGGTCACTCCCCCTCCAGCGACCACTCCCTCGGCCATTGCTGCCCTGGTTGCGTTGAGGGCGTCGTCAACTCTGGCCTTGGTCTCCTTCACCTCGGTCTCCGTAGCGGCGCCGATCTTCAAAACGGCAACTCCGCCGGTCAGCTTGCCGACTCTCTTCTCGATCTTCTCCCTGTCCCACTTGCTTGTGGCGAGCTTGGCTTGTCCCCTGAGCAATTCTGCCCTCTCCTCGGTTGCCTTCTTGTCTCCTCCACCGCCTACTAGGGTAGTCTTGTTCTTGGCTACGATCACCCTGTCCGCGCTGCCTAGGCTCGTGGGTCCCTGGGCCTTCAGGTCAGCCCCTTGGTCCTTGAACAGGGGCTTAGCGCCAGTAAGTACTGCGATGTCCTCGAGCTGCTCGGAGATCTCGTCTCCGAATCCTGGTGCCTTTACTGCTACTGCCTTGACCACCTTGCTGACCACGTTGAGCACCAGGGTTGCCAGTGCCTCGCCTTCGATGTCCTTGGCGACAATCAACAGCGGCCTCTTCTGCTGGACGCTGTGCTCAAGCGAGGGCAGCAGGTCCTGGGCAGAGTTGATCGTGTGATCGGTAAGGAGGACCAACGGGCTGTCGTGGACAGACTCTCGCTTCTCCTTGTCAGTGATCATGTATGGGCTCATGTATCCCTTGTTGAATTCCATTCCCTCTACGACGTTCAGAGAGGTCTCAATCGACTTGGCTTCCTCGACCGTTATCACGCCGTCCCTTCCGACTGCGTCGACGGCATCGGCGATCAGGGTACCGATCTCCTCGTCGTTGTTCGATGCTATGGTGGCAACCTGCTTGATCGTCTCTCCAGTCTCTACTGGGACTGCCCTTTCCTTGAGTTCGCTTACGACTGCCTCTATGGCATCGTCGAAGCCCGATTTGAGCTCTACTGGGCTTGATCCGGACTCCATGTTCTCGAGTCCATGATGGCATAGGCTCTGTGCAAGGATCGAGGCGGTGGATGTCCCATCGCCTGCGTTGTCCTGGGTCTTGCTAGCGACCTCTTGGATGAGCTTTGCACCCATGTTTGCGAAGGGGTCGCCAAGCTCGATGTCCTTGGCGATGGTCACTCCGTCGTTGATGATCGATGGGCTTCCCCAAGACTTCTCCAGCACGACTGTCCTGGCCGCGGGGCCAAGTGTTACCTTGACCGCATTGGCCACGGTGTCGATGCCTTCCAGTAGTTTCTCTCTAGCTTCCTCTCCATATACAATCTTCTTTGCTCCCATTTTCTCACCCCATTACCTTCGCTTGGATGTCATCCTGCTCAATCAGGAGATAGTCGACTGCCATCCATTCGATCTTTGTTCCGCTGTACTGCCTGTAGACTACTCGATCGCCGACGGACACCTTTGTGGCGTCGGGCCCGACTGCCTGGACAGTTCCTACGTTCATCTTCTCCCTGGCCTCCTCGGGCAGAAGAAGACCTGACTCGGTCTTCTCAGGGGCGTTCTCCATTGCTAATAGCACCATTTCTCCTATAGGCTCAATTCCTACTTCCATGAGTCTCGTCTCCAATTGGGTAACGTTCCGAAATTTTCGTCTAATTTAAACTAAACTAATTGCGAACAAGCGGCCTTTTTTGTATGCGGATGCTATTCCTCTTCATCTCTAGATTCGGTACCTGACATGAGTTGTTCGAAAACTATCGGAGCAGCAAGAATCAGCAGGATGGTTACAGACAGGTAGCTCCATGACTTTGGCGTCACGGAGTCATGTGTCCCAGAGGTTAGTAGTTTGATTGACCCTATCCAGGGAATCTCGGAAGATGCCACCCCGACTACCCACTCTTGCTTCACAGGTTGAACTGGATTGCCCCTCCCATCCGTCAGCCCACCGCCCTGCCCCTGTGAGTTGGCTGAGGGCTGATCCACCATGCACCCCCCGTAGTTGTTGTCCCCCGAAGTCAGGAATCCCGAGTGCTGAGGAACCCAGTTTTCTATTCTAAGCTTGAAAGCGCTACCACCGTGGTAGGGCAAGCAGTCGTAATCAAGAGTCACAGAGACTGTCTGGACGTTCCTGAGATTTGTTCCTGGAACGTCCCACCCAGATCCGTTCTCTACAACCTGAAGAAGGGCCCTGTGGATTACCGGGGTGTCCTGGCCACCGTTCTTCCTGTAGATTATCACGTCTCCAGGCATACCGTGAGACTCGTGTCCGAAGTTCTCATTTCCTTCGTCTGTGGCCTCGGCGAAGGTGATCACGTCTAGCCTGTCAGGACTCATGACTAGGATCAGGTCTCCGGGGTCTATCGATCCGATTTCCCCCTCATCGTCGTGCATCATCGAAGAGGACTCGACTACAACCATGGGGGGGAAGGATCCGGTGGAGATCCAGAGGGATCCTAGCAAGAGGACCACTAGTCCCCCTGCTAGCATAACCTCCCTGGCCCATAGGTCCCTTGGTGATGACTCCATGTGGTCGTAGGAGTCGGAACCAATGGGCTCCTCGTCAGACAACTCATTCCTCCTCAGAGTCGTCCTTGGAGTCGTCCCGAGGCGTTTCTTTGAGGGATGAGTATTTCTTCGGGATGTTGATGCCGAGCCTCTCATACAGCTCCTTCAGCCTTATTTGGAATCCCTTGCCCAGGAGGTCTGCAGCGCTCTCGGCTTCCTTCCTGAGCCTCATAACCTCTGCCCTAGAATCGAGCCTCAGTATGTCGGAGAGGATCTGCTTCTTCCCATAGAAGTAGAAGAACTCGGGGCCCACGAAGAACAGCGCTATGGCACCCCCCAAGAGTCCCAGCCAAGCCAGAGTTACCATGTTCTGGCTTGCTTCCTGGGCGTAGTCTCTGAAGAAGAGCTGAATGAATGAGAAGACCGTAATGCCCAGGAAAAGTATCGCCATTGAGGTGTAGGCCTGGAAGTGGTACTCGTGCTTCGACCTCCACCACTTCTTGATCGGGCCGGGCCCCTTCGTCCTCCTTCGCGCCATGCTAACATGCCTCGCGCCGCGATCATATTGTTAGTGCCTTTCGTCGTTTGGACCAATAATCCACGGCGGAATCAATATCGATGGCCTTTCTCTGGGGTGGGTGTGCTAGTGGGCCTGACAGGCAGAAACGCGTCTGGGAAGTCGACCCTGGTGAGCTGGTTCTCCGAGAAGGGGCTTAGGAGCGTTTCATGCTCGGACTCAATACGTTCGTGGCTCTCTGATAGGGGCGAAGAGGCCACCCGGGATGCCCTGATCGAGGGTGGTCGGCAGCTTCGTAGGGAAGGGGGGGCAGGCGTTCTAGCAGAGATGCTGCTAGACATCCTGGACGGAGAAGACGCGGTGGTGGACTCGATCAGGACTCCTGCTGAAGTCGAGGCCTTGAGGTCCAGGGGCGACTTCGTGCTGATTGAGGTGAGGGCCGAAGAGGGGTCAAGATGGGATAGGATGGTCGACAGGGGGAGGCCTGGGGACCCTACTCGGAAGGAGGAGTTCCTTTCGCAGGAGGCATCGGAGGTCAAAGCCCAGGACGAGGCCGGGCAGGCTCTGGACGCTACTGCTAGTATGGCAGACATCGTCGTCCTCAACGACGGGACTCTTGAGGACCTATGGGGCAGGCTTGATGAGGTCTGGTCGGGACTCTAGGCCGACCTGGCATTAATTCCCGCTTCTTCCATCATCGACATTGACATCTCGAAGTCTTGCTCCCACCTCTCGGGGATTTCGATGTCCTTGGGGTAGACAACCTCCACAATGCCGGCTTGTATGAGCGACCGGGTGCACCTGGTGCAGGGCGGCCAGGTGACGTAGGCAACGCATCCCTTCAGGGATACGCCGATCCTGGCTGCGTGCATGATTGCGTTCTCCTCCGCATGGCAGATCAGCGGGTACTTCTGCTCTCTGTCCCCGAGCCTATCCGAGTCGTCCTCTATCCCCCTGGGAAATCCGTTGAACCCGGTTGACCTGATCTCTCTGTCCTCCCCCACCACTACGCATCCAACCTTTGTGGACGGGTCCTTGCTCCAGCCGGAGATGTGCCTCGCCAGATCGATGAACCTAGCATCCCACTTATCGCTCACGTTCCCTGTGCGAGGTGGTGGGGTAATCATCCTTCGGTTTGGCCCCGAGGGGGATGAATTGCCATTGAGCTGAGCAGGCTGGTGCCCTCCCTCCTGTGCGACTCTTGTAGAATCTGGCCGACTAGGTAGACGCTGCCAGCTACCAGAACTCTGCAACCCTCCTGGCCAGCAATCTCAGCAGCCCTGTCCAGTGCATCGATGGGGTCCAGGACCACTTCCGGGACCTCACCGCTAGCCTCCGACAAGGCTCTTGCAAGGTCCTCCCCGGTTACGCTCGGCCCCCTCCCCCCATGGACCTCGGTAACGATCGACCTTGCCCTCCCGGAACAATCGGAAAGAGGGGACATGGCCTCTTCGAGGTCGTGCTTCTCGGTCATCCCCAACAGGAGCACGTGGCGAATCCCCCCCATCCTACCTATGTCGTGCTCCAGGCTCTCGGAGTTGTGCGCTGCGCTGAGGTGACAAGAGACTCCCTGCCAATCCAGGGCCTCATTCGTCCTGCCCGCCCAAGATACCTCCGACCCGAGGTCGCTCCAACCAATCCTCCTCCCGATCTCCAGTGCCATCGCCCTGGCGACTTCCTGTGCCTCGGACTCCCCGGTCTCGATCCATACCAGATCTCTTCCAGCTTCTGACTCGATGGCATCCCTGACCCCAGGGTCCGGATGGTGTAGGCAGATGAGCGGGACTCCGCTTCGGTGGATGCCTGCCTTCTCGGTGGCAATCTCGGGAAGGGTGCCACCAAGGATCTCGCTGTGGTCCATCGAGATTGTCGTGATAGCGCATATGTCCGCCTCGACGAGCCTAGTAGCGTCGAGCCTCCCTCCGAGGCCAGTCTCAACAACAGCCCTATCGACCCCGGATCTGGAGAAGGCGAGCATGGATGCCAGGAAGGTGGTCTCGAAGTAGGTAGGGTGGATGCGAGGCTCGATCAGGCTAGCCTCGCGGACCTCCTCGAGTAGCCGATCGAGGGCCTCTGGATCTATCGGGGCGCCATCGATCCTGGCCCTCTCCTCGACTGAAACCAGATGGGGGGAAGTGAAGAGCCCGACCAGCTCTCCGTTTCTCGATCCGAGGGACGACAGGTGTGAGCATAGTGACCCCTTTCCGTTCGTCCCGGCAACGTGGATACTTGGGTAGTCTGACTCGGGGTTTCCCAGCCTGTCAAGCATCTCCTTGCAGGTGGAGAGGCCCATCCTGATCCCCGCACCGATCCTCCCGGTGAGCCAGTCCCTGACGTCATCGTGGTCACGGCCCATGGCTGGGTCAAGGTGAAATGCACCTTGAAGGTCGTGGACACGTGGCAGAATCTGAGATCGACGAGATTCTTGCGGCGATTAGGGACCAGTGGTCCTCTATGCTAGGCATGGCGGGAATGTTCACCGCCTCGATATTGATCGGGGTTTTCATTCAGCCGTTCTACAACTTCGACGATCTGAGGGCGTTCGGCGAGGAGGGCTCGACGGAGGCCGGCAACGTGCTAATACAGCTGATTATGATATTCGTCTTCACCATCGGGGTGATCTATCTCGCCCGGAAGGGGCTAGAAGTCGTGATCAAAGCGATCGTCTTCCTAGCATTGTGGTACAGCCTTCTGATCGCTATTGACCCGATACTCGCGATCCCGATGGTTTTCCTTGAGCTGGGGGGGAACTGGAACTACGTGAGAGTCGCACTCTCCCTTACACTGGCCACGGGCATGATGATCCTGCTGTACAAGTTCCCAGAGTGGTACGTTGTCAACACAATCGGGGTCCTGGTCGGTTCGGGCGTGATAGTGATGCTCGGGATCACCTTCGTCCCCGTGCTGATCATTCTGTTCATGGTTCTGGCTGCAATCTACGACCACTGGGCAGTGAACAAGAGCAAGCACATGCTTGAGCTAGCTGACACGATGATCGGCCTGAAGCTCCCAGTGCTGCTGGTCGCGCCAAAGGACTCGAGCTACACATTCCTCGAGCAGGAAGGAGATGTCATGGAGAGGTCCGAACCCCCTGAGCCGGTTGAGGGGCGTCCCCAAAGACCGAGGACCAGGGACGCCCTGTTCATGGGCCTGGGGGACGTCATTTTCCCAGGCATGCTGGTGATATCGTCGATCACCTTCCTCCCCGATTACGGGACCGAGGTCTTCCACTTCTGGGGAGAGCCCCACAAGCCAGTCTACTCAGGGGCGATGCTCGTGGGCATGGGGACGCTGGTCGGGGGGCTATTCGGATACGCTGCCCTGATGACCCAGGTTGCACGAGGCAAGCCACAGGCTGGCCTACCCCTGCTAAACGGGGGGAGCATCCTCGGATACCTGATCTCAGTGAGCATTCTCATCGGGCCCAGCAATCTGTGGCAGGAGATCTCGTTCCTCTGAACAACGGCCCCAGTTCGCTTCCCTGACCGATTCGCTCAAGTGACCGTGGGGTTGCCAAGCCTCGAGGGCGATGCTAGACATACAGGTTTTCCGAGACGATCCCGATCTGATCAGGGCCGACTTCGCAAGGAGGGAGATGGACGCCGCCCCAGTAGAGGAGGTCATACGACTCGACGAGGAGTGGAGGAGGGCCCAGTACGAAGTCGACCAGCTGAGGAGGAAGAGGAACGAAGCCGCCCGGGGGATAGCCGAGGCGAAGAAGTCGGGCGACCAGTCCGCAGCAGACTCGATCCTCTCAGAGGTTGCCGACATCGGCTCGAAGATAGACGACCTCACTGCCCACTCGGAGGACTGCCTGTCCAAGAGGGATTCACTGAGGATGGGGATCCCTAACATCCTCCACCCCGACGTCCCCGTTGGGGAGGACGACCAGAAGAACACGCTCCACAGCCTCCATGGGGATAAGCCCGAGCTGGGCTTCGAACCGAGGACCCACAACGAGCTGATCGAGATGAACGGCTGGGTGGACCAGGCGAGGGGGGCGAAGGTAGCTGGAAGCAGGTTCTACTTCCTGAAGGGCGACCT
>CEPK01173371.1_pt1 | contig 33327 bp, 34 predicted proteins | sample 356231 | NCBI WGS metagenome assembly CEPK01 (sample SAMEA2620259, study PRJEB7988) | marine metagenome | biome: marine biome (ENVO:00000447); feature: deep chlorophyll maximum layer (ENVO:xxxxxxxx); material: "saline water (ENVO:00002010), including plankton (ENVO:xxxxxxxx)" | depth 80 m
ACTTCGCCTTTAGAACCAATTAAACGAACTGTCGACTCAGGTGTTATGCCTAACTTATTCATATCCGATGGATTGACTCTTATCTGACTTCCAGATGCAAGTCCCTTAAGTGCTGAACTGTGACCGGTTAAAACACCTTCGTCATACATCCTTCTTGTTGCTACTAATCGGAAAGTGTTCTTGTTCTGTTTTGGAATTTTTAATGAAGTGGTTTCTGCTTGTTGTGTAGCACCTTGTATAACAATCCCTTCTTTATCAATTTCTCTGGCATTCATTAAGTCCAGATCTCTATGGATTTCTGAAACTGAAGAGACTTCTTCACACAAATCTTTGAAGGTTGACGGTCCTAACTTTGGAGAAAGATACGAAATTAAATCCAAAGCTATCATCCAATCTGGTCTAGCCGTTCCTGGAGGTGTAACACTTCTCATGATTGGGCTTATGCGGCTTTCAAGATTGGTAAATGTGCCATCAATTTCGGTTGTAGTAGCAGCTGGCAGAACAATATCGGATTGGAGGACACTCTCTGTTAGAAAAAGATCAACAGCTACTACTGTCTTAATCCTGTCTAAAGCTTCTTTAGCTAACTTAAAGTCAGGAAAATCCTTTAAAGGATCAGATGCTAAAAGAACTAAAACATCAATTTTTCCATCAACTGCCGCTTCAAGTATCTCTCTAGTGTTCATGCCCTTGCTGGCGGGATATGTGGGCCAACTGTTTTTCAAACCTTCAGATGCTTCTTCCAAATTGCATCTCCCAGGCAATAAGCCAGGAGAAAGACCCATATCTATGGCTCCGTTTACATTTCCCCTTCTCAACAAGGGCAAAAATGTAGCTTCGGGTAGAAGATCTTGGAGCTTTATAGCTGAATTCTCAATAATTGCAGAAGTCTCAGCTAGCGAAGCACGACCTAATAAAACCGAAACAGAACTGCTGTTTTTCAGTATTTTTCCGGCACTGAAAAGGGTTTTCACATGATCTTCGTCAAGTTCAGCAGGTTCACCAAACAATGCCTTTACTGCTTCTAAAGTTTTTCCTGGCGGAATTCTTATTGAATGTGTAGCTAGTTGTGAAAGACCAGTTTTCGTCGGAGTTAATTCAATTAGTGTGCATTGGTCTTGAACTATTGCATGTCTTAAGCGTAAATAAAGAGTTCCTAATTCTTCTTTAGGGTCAGCTCCCATAAGGACAATTACCCCACCTGGTTTACAAGTTTCATCTATCGTTGAGCGTTTCAGGCTAAGAAGAACCTCGGGCGAAAATCCATCATCTAGCTGGGCATCGACATTGTCTGTTCCAATAATCCCTTTTGTAATTTTGCTCCACACATACTGAGCTTCATTGGTTAAACGGGCTCCGCCAATAAGAGCTACACGTTCTGGGCTAGTTTCAGAAAATATTGTTGAGCATTTCTCATAAGCTTCAGACCATGAAACTGGCACCAAATTGTTTTTCACATCATCAGAAAAGTCGCTGACCATTAATGGTTCTAAAAGTCTTTTATCGCTGGAATAGGATTCAAAAATAAACCGTTCTTTATCTGTTAACCATCCCCAATTAACAGAATCTGAGTCAACACCCGTGAATCGCAAAACCCTATCTCTTGATTCTTGAACAGAAATTCTGTTTCCAAGACTGTCGAATGTACTTGTAGATTCAACTTCGGTTAAATCCCATGGTCTAGCTTTAAACCTAAATGGAGCAGCTGTTAAAGCTCCTACCGGACAAATTTGTACTGTGTTACCGCTGAAGTAAGAACTAAATGGTTGATCCGGATATGTGTTTACTTGGGTCTTATTACCTCTATCAATGAAATGTATTAAAGGGTCTCCTGCAACTTGATCAGCGAAACGTGTACATCTATCACAAAGAACACATCTCTCACGGTCCAAGAAAACATTCTCATTAACAGGTATTGGTTTTCTATAAGTACGTTTTTCTTCTATAAACCTGCTTTCTCCAGGTCCAAAAGCCATTGTTTGATCTTGTAACGGGCACTCGCCTCCCTTGTCACATATCGGACAGTCAAGAGGATGATTTACTAGTAAAAATTCAAGGACCCCTTCTTGCGCTTTACGAGTTTTTTCAGATTGAGTATCTACGATCATCTCATCTGAACACTCGACCATACAGGAAGGTTGAAGAGCAGGTCCTCTCCCTGTATCTATTTCAACTAGACACATTCGACACATCCCAACTGGCTGCATTCTTGAATGGTGACAAAACCTAGGAATATAAGTTCCATTACGCTCGCAAGCATCAATTAGTAGTTCACCTGGCTTCGCAAGTACATCTTTCCCGTCAACGGTTATAGAAACCGTAGTTTCTACAGATTTCATGTCCGTCATGTCACTACCTCTTCAACACTTAACGTCAAAGGAATGGGGTCACTCTTTGTGATAAGCGAATCAAATTCATGTCGAAATCTTCGGATCGCAGAAACTATTGGAGCAACTGAGGAAGGCCCTAAAGGGCAAATGGTTGTCTGGCGAGGCGGGAAAGGAACTGCATCTAAACCTTCATCGGAAAAAGCAGCAACCGGGTAAGGGCCGGGGCTTATGTTATCACCTACATCTAATAGAAGATCTATGTCAGATGGTCTACCGTCACCATTTAAAATTCTCTGTAAAATTTTCTCTTCCCATGTTGTTCCCTCTCTACATGGGGAACATTTCCCACAAGATTCACGAGCAAAAAATCTAACAACACTTAAACATGCTTTAACCGCATCTGTTGTCTCATCCATAACGACAATTGCTCCGGAACCAAGCATGGAACCCGCAGCTCCTACATCGCTTGCTTCAAGTGGCAAATCTAATTGTTCTTGAAAAAACCAAGGTGCAGATCCACCACCAGGGATAAACATTTTCAATTCATTATCATCTCTTATGCCTCTGCAGAAATTATCGCCATAAAAAAGTTCTCTAAAAGTAGTCACCCCATGCTCAACCTCATACACACCTGGACGGTTTACATGACCTGAAATCGCAAACATTCTTGTTCCTGGCGAAGCTTCTGATCCAAATTTTCTATATTCAGAAGCACCGTTGTTAAGTATCCAAGGAAGATTTGACAAAGTTTCAACGTTATTAACGATTGTTGGCTTACCGTACAAACCGATCGCTGCCGGAAAATAAGGCGGTTTTAATCTTGGCATTCCACGCTTACCTTCAAGACTTTCAATTAATGCAGTTTCCTCTCCTACTATGTATGCACCGGCTCCCCAGTGCATAACTACATCAACAGAAAATTCACTTCCTAAAATGTTTTTGCCTATATAGCCAGCCTTATAAGCCTCATCAAGAGCTATGGCTATCCTTTCTTGAGCCAAAGCCATTTCGCCCCGAACATAAAGAAAAGCCTGAGATAGTCCAAGCGCGTAGCAAGCAATCAGAACTCCTTCAATTAACTGATGCGGATCTCTTTCCATTAGCAGTCGGTCTTTATAGGTTCCTATTTCACTTTCATCTCCATTCACAACTAAATATCTGGGCCAAACCCCCTCAGGAGGAAAACCCCATTTAATTCCTGCTGGGAACCCCGCACCTCCGCGCCCAAGAAGAGTGGCTTCTCTAACCTCATCATGAACTTGCGAAGGTGATCTACCAAGTGATGACTGTAGGCCTTTATAACCTCCAGTTGACAAATACTTTTCTAATGTGAAGGAATCCTTGTGTTCGAAACGACTTGTGACAAGTTTTGGTCCTTTATTTTGGACAAAACCAGGTGCATGTTCTATATAACCGTCTTGTAAGGAAGATTCTTTCATTCAGACACCTTCCTTAATCCACTTTGGAGGGCTTTTCGATTCGTCTGGATGTTTTATTCCAGCGCAACGAGACTTAGGAATTTGTTGTCGAACTCTACTTAATGTTCCGTGTTTGGGCATTGCACCTTGATCATCAGCTGCACCTTTGGATAGTGGACTCTCCCCGGCTTTTAAATCCACAATCACCTCATCAAAAAGTTCCTTTGTGGCTCGATGAAAATATCTATAATTGACTGTAAAACAAGGTGCTTCAGTGCAAGCAGCGACACATTCAGCTTCTTCAAAAGTAAAAAGTCCGTCTTCGGTTATTTCACCTTCTTCTACATCGAGAACCGTTTTTATATGTTCTAAAAGTTCATCTGCTCCTAGCAACTGGCAAGAAATATTTGTACAAACTTTCACCAAGTAACTACCCACTGGATGAAATTTAAACATCTCATAAAACGTTCCGGTACCCAAGACTTCTACCGAAGTTGTATTTGTGAGTTCTGCAATTTGTTCCATTGCAGGCTTCGTTATCCAACCTTCTTGCTCTTGGGCAAGATGAAGTAACGGTATGAGCGCAGACCTAGAGACGGGATAACGACTGACGATCTCTTTAGCTATCTCTTCATTTTCTGAAGTAAAAAAACTCATTATCGATCAACTTCTCCCATAATCGGGTCAATAGAAGATATGACAGCTACCGCATCTGCAATGAGTCCACTTCTCATCATGTGAGGCAAAGTTTGCAGATTTACAAAACTTGGACCTCTTATATGCATCCTGTAAGGATTCGAAGTCCCATCAGAAACTAGGTAACAACCCAATTCCCCTCTAGGTGATTCAACTGCGGCATAAACTTCTCCGGGTGGAACATGAAAACCTTCTGTAAATATTTTGAAATGATGTATAAGTGCTTCCATCGATTCGTCTATACGGGCGCGGGGTGGTGGTGTGATTTTTTTGTCCTGAACCCGATAATCGCCTGAAGGCATCAATTCTAAAATTTGTTCGACTATTTTTAATGACTCTCTAACTTCATTTAACCGAATTGCAAAACGGTCAAAAGAGTCACCGTGTGTTCCAACAATGACATCAAAATCAACTTGATCATAAGCAAGATACGGTTCATCTTTTCTTAAGTCCCAGTCGTAACCAGTTGATCTAAGTATTGGGCCTGTTGCTGACAGGGCTAATGCTTCAGCTGTGTTTATTACCCCCACACCTTGAAGTCTCTTCTGAAACAATGGTTGGCCTGTAAGCAAATCATCATACTCATCAAGCCGTGGAGGAATTATTTCTAAAAGTCTCTTTATGTCTGTCTGCCATCCATCATGTAAATCCACCGCGACCCCACCTGGACGTATGTAATTGTGGTTCATCCTTAAACCTGTGACTTTTTCAAAAAATCTAAGAACCTCTTCTCTTTCACGCCAACCATAAATCATCATTGAAACTGCACCAAGGTCCATACCATTTGTTGCTTGGAATAGTAAGTGTGAACTAATTCTGTTCAACTCACACATCAACATCCGTATCCAAGTGGCTCGAGATGGAACTTCAATTTGTAAAAGTTTCTCCACAGAAAGAGAAAATGCGAGTTCAGTAAAAAGTGGAGATGCGTAATCCATTCTTGTTACATTTGTGGAACCTTGAGAATAAGACAGAGTTTCAGCTGTTTTTTCCATACCGGTATGCAGATAACCAATTACCGGTTTTGAGCGTTCGACAGTTTCACCTTCTAGTTCTAAAATAAGTCTCAGAACCCCATGAGTTGAAGGATGAGAGGGACCCATATTTAATATCATTCGAGTCTCTTCTGAAGGGTCAACAATTTCAGTTGATGTACTTTCAACCATTGAAGTAGCTTCTGAATCACTTATCCGCAAAACAGCACTACCATCACGGAGCCTAACTCTCTCGTCATTTTTAGGTGTAGCGTTGGAATGCTCCCTGCTTTCAATTACTTCAGAAGTCATCTCTTGGCCTTGCTTGATTTAAATTGAACTGGTATTTGACCTGTAGAGAAATCTTTTCGTAATGGGTGCCCAACCCAGTCTTCAGGCATAAGAATTCTGGTTAAGTCCGGATGATCGGAAAAATTGATACCAAACATGTCATATACTTCTCGTTCCATTGCTTCTGTTCCCGGATACAAATCAAATAAAGATGGAACTACCGGATTTTCGTCCTGAATTTGAATTCTTAATCTGACACGTTCACGGGTCTGATGATTTATCATTGAAACGACAACCTCGAATCTCTCGGGTTTAACATTTTCAGGCAAGTCTGTTCGATTTGGAAAAAGAGAATAATCAACAGCTGTCAAGTCAACAACCATGTTGAATCCTTCTTCTTTCAGCTCTGCAACTAAATCAATAAATTCATCGACTCCTGGGTGTAGAACACGTTGACCACTAACATCAAAAGTTGAAACACTCACCGTTGCTCCAGTACCACGGCCTGATCTGTCTGTGGCGGAGATGAAGCAATCTCTATCTCAGCACCTCCAGAATTTTTTTCACGTCTCTTTGTTAACTCTCCATTTTGAATATTTTCATGTAATGTCAAAATCGCATGCATAAGTGTTTCTGGACCGGGCGGACAACCCGGTGCGTAAACATCAACTGGTACAACCTGGTCAACACCTTGGACAATCGCATAGTTGTTAAACATTCCTCCCGATGATGCGCAAACGCCCATAGATATAACCCACTTGGGTTCCATCATCTGGTCATAAATCTGACGAAGAATCGGAGCCATTTTCTGTGAAACACGTCCAGCTACAATCATCAAATCTGCTTGACGAGGAGATGCCCTGAAAACTTCCATTCCATACCTGGCCAAGTCATAGTGAGCAGCACCTGTAGCCATCATTTCAATAGCACAACATGCCAAACCAAAAGTGGCCGGCCAACAACTTCTTGCACGCGACCATTTAACAAGATTCTCAATTCTTGCCGTAATAAAATTATGATCGAGACCCTCTAGGCCTTCTCCCTTTACTTCTGATGTCTCACCAATGAGGGGCACTCGCACCATTAGTTACCTGCTTCTTCTTTTTGGATATTTTCTTCGGCCGATAAACGTCCCTCTTGGCCTACCTTTCGCACTCCTATACGACGAACAGTATTAAGAGTGTTTCTCGTTTGAGAAGTCATTTCATCATCTGGTTTGATCTGTTTAGCAGGACCCCATTCAAGTGCCCCTTTGCCTATCAAATAAATAAACGATTCAAATACCGCTAAGGCAAAAATACAAACTGCCACTAGACCAAATAGCCCCAAAGATCTGTGAGATAGAGCCCAGGGGTAGAAAAAAATGATCTCGATATCGAAAACTATAAAAATCATTGCAACTAAGTAAAATCGAACAGGAAACCTTTCATTTGGATTTTCATTTGCAGGGATGATTCCGCATTCGTAAGGCGCTTCTTTTCGATCATTTGGTTTGCGTGGTGCAAGCAAACGAGAAGCTACAAAACTTATTGCTGCAAATAAAACTGCTAGAACAAGTAAAGCTATTACCGGAAGATACTGACTAGTCAAAATATAACCTCCGACAATTTAAGAAGTCGACTTGGTGTTTTCTCATCGTACTACTCGGTTGATGAAGCGAATTCTTGTCTCTTGGCCATTAGTTCTTTGTCTCTGACATGAAGCCAGTAGCAAAGAGCCAGAAAAATAATAAATGATCCGATTGTAACTAATGCTGGTCTAAGCCTCCTTGTGCCAAGATCACGAACCATTATGGCCGAAACAACGGGTTCTTCTTCATCAATAACAGGCCTTGGTGGCGCTAAGCCTGGAACCGAAGGTTGATCAACTACTCTTTGAATTTGCACCACCGCATATCTGGTTGGGTGAGTGATACGAGCAGTGTTACTGATCCAAAGACTGATCCTATCCCATCGATTCGGATTGTCTTTAAGTTCAGGCTTTCCTCCGTAAGTAAAAGAATCTAAAACCTTGAAATCAGCAGAACTCCCGAACCCAAGATCAGAATGGGCTAACACATCAGCGATAGCTTGTGCCTGTGCATCGCCAGCTTCTGATGTAGACAAGAGACGCCAGCCATTCAAATCATTGAGTCCATAGTCCTTAATTAGATTTGGTGAAACAGCTGCTAACTCAGAATGAGTTATTGTTTCATTTCTTAATTGCCTGTCAGCTTGCAAGTCAGATAACTCTTCCAAGCTCAAATCTGGGTAATCAACCTCTGTGGGTAATTGATTAAACTCCAGATTTGCAATTTCATCTCCGGAATCTACAACCATTTCATAAGCAGATAGAAGATCATCTGGGTCAGGCAATTCACGCGCTTCTATCAAAGCACTAGAATTTAAGTCACCTACATTTATGTCAATCGTTCGCCAACTTGGGTCTGCGCCTTTCCATCCAGAACCATACATCCACCAACTGATACCTAAAATAACCATGAACCCCATAAGTCCAGCCAAGGTAACCAGGGTGCTTAATCGGGCTCCTGAATTAGTTGCAATTATCAGCCATACAGAACCAATCAAAACTATCGAACCTGTTGCTACGACAAGTATTCCTCGAACTTCTAAATCCCATGAAATGCCACCCAATGTTGTAAGGAGATCTATCATTACATACTCCTTTCATAGGCAACCACTGCATCAATTTGCTCGGGAGTTAGCACTCTGCTTCGCGTGACTGTTCCAACCACATCCAAATCATCTGTTCTTCCACCAAACCCAGGCATTCCCCCAGAACCCATCCTTGCATTGCCGTAGCCAGCGCCTAGTTCAGAACCTGTATGAATAAAATTAGATTGTCTTTCCGGCGTGGAAAAATGAGTTTCCACACCACTCAAACTCGGGCCTACATGACCTGCACCTGGTCTGTAACTATTTAAAATTCCTGACTCTACAAGTTTCGGCCATTCAGCAATCAATGCATCTACATTTTCAGGGCTAGTGGCACCATAAGAAAATCCGGGCGTATGACATCTTGCGCATCCATGAGCCCCCTGTCCGGCTTGATTGTTAAATATTATTTCTCCGTACTTTAAATAGTTATCACTCTCGGGTGATGAGGCGTTCTCTAACCATTGATCTATAGCTGATTCAATTTCTTCAGTATCCGTTAGATCAGGATTACCGCTAACCACAATCTTTCTTGCACCATCTCGAATTCCACTTTCAACCTGTTTTTTAGTTTCATCTGGATCTAGCTGTATTGATCTTAAATAAACAACTAGCTGATGTATTTGCTGCTCTGTCATTGGTCCACCACCTGGTAAACCCCAAGCCGGCATAGGAGAGCCTGGTCTACCATAATTAAGAATGTGAGTTACCTCAGATTCATCAAATCTAGAAAGCACGCTTGTTAAAGCCGGTGCCTTCCATTGAACTTGGGCGACAAATTGGCCATCCGCGTCAGACAGAGTAAATGAAGCGACACCACCAACACCATTTGGACCGTGGCACCCAGAGCAAGCTTCTTCGTAGCTATTAGCTCCACGGCTTTCAAAACGTCCTACCCAACCTCTCGCCGCGTTTTCCTGACGTGCAGGTTCCATAAGCCAATATAAAGGCAGAACTAAAGCTGTCGCTGCAATCAATATGAACGACCACCCAAGTGCCTTATCTAGAATACGGGTTTCTAATTCATCATCGTCAGCGTAAGGAACTCTGTTAGCAGCTAAATCGATTTCAGATCCAACTTCCTTTTTGCCTATTCGGAAGTTGAAAAGAAGATAAATCAACATGCCAATCATTACGACGACAGCAAGAACTAGACCAATGGTTCTCTGTGTGTTAGCTAAGACAATTATCGGATTCACAAACTTCTCATCTCTCCATTAATGGTCGCTCTGTCCGATACAGTTCGGGCCTTCTGCTTCTTGGCCAGTAGTATTCGTACCAATAGGCGGACCCTGGATTATTGCACCAGTATTTACAGTTAAAACTCCGTCATTTACAGTTACCGCGAAACGATCCATCCCTCTAGGTGCAGGTCCACCACGTTTTTCGCCTACTTGGTTGTACTGAGATCCGTGACAGGGACATTCGAACCATTGTGAAGAAACACAGTTAGGAACCCTGCATCCTAAATGCGGACATTTTTGATACAAAGCAACTACGCCTGCTTCAAAACCTTGTTCGACTCCTGCAGCCATTCCAGCTATTTCACTTGAGGAATAAGCGTTTCTAGCTTTTTCGACTGCACCATTTGGAAAAGCAGTCAACCACATTCGCCCTTCAGGTTTATACAGAAAACCATTATTTGCTTTTATTTCAGCAAGAATTTCAGGAATGTTTCCAACTTTAATTTTTGATCCGAAACCACTTACTCCCTGAGGCCATAAAAAAGCTAACGAAGCTCCACCGAAACCAGCTATTGAAAGTCCCATCATTCCTACTATTCCCCTATTAAAAAACTGTCTACGAGAAACACCTACAGCTATAGGATCTGGGGATACAAAAGGTTCGGGAGGAGTAGTATCTATAGCTTCTACTTGATCTTCCGTCTTTGTTTCTAGAGCTGCTTCCTCAAATTTGCGGCCAGTTAAACCTTCTTCATCTTCTGATAACAAAGCAGGATTTGTTTTGTCACGAAGACGCGCCTCTCTTGATAGACCAACAGCACGATGATCTCTTCGTCGAGAAGCACCCAAAAGAACTAAAGCAGCTAAAACAACAAGAATTATGACTGCAATTATCGTAGCCATCTCAAACTCCGTAATTTCTTTTTAATACTGATTGAATAATTAACATTTTCATCACAACTCGAAAAACAATCCACCTTCCCAAGGGAAGACAAAGTTGAAACCGGGACCACGAAAGAAAGACCCAATCATCACTAGCACTGCCCAGAACATCAGGTGAACAGTCATTAATGAGATTGCAAACTTTCGATGTTCTGGTTTATTTGAGGGATTTTTATCAATAAAAGGTGCCATGATTAGTAGAAAAATACCCATACCTGGAATTGTCACTCCGGCGACCATTGGATGGAACATTGTTAACAATTCTTGAAGACCTAAAAAATACCAGGGTGCTTTAGAAGGGTTTGGTGTCCGGTTAAAATCAGCCAACTCCAGAAGTGGAGCATTAACCACAATGGAGAAAAGTGTCGTAAAAAGAGTTATTGCTAAAGCCGATAGGAACTCTGCGATTAAAAGATGCGGCCAGACATGAACTTTGTCAGTAGGAGTTGTTTTTACATCTTGAATTGAACCTGCTTTGACAACTGTTAAAAGTCTCTGGTTGTGACCATCTGGACCTTGGCCTGCTTGTGGGCCGCTTTGGGACGGTGAAACATTTGAAGGTTCGCCTACTGGAGGTTGTTTACTGGCGGGAACTCCACGATCGAGCAAGTGAGAAGGAATTTTCTCATCGCCTGAAGAAACGGGGTTTTCTGAACTCGTATCAGCACCTGTTTCAGTTTCTTTTTCTTCACCTTTTGAAGAACCACCTTTAGCAGCTTCTGCTTTAGCTCGGGCTTCTTCAGCTCGTTTTCTTAAATGCTCTGGGATCTCAACCATTTCTTATCCTCGGCCTACAGTGGTCCTGAAATTCCGCCGTCTTTTCGGACACGCCAAAAATGAATAGCAAGAAAAATGACCAGAACAAATGGCAACATCAAAACATGAAGCGTATACCACCTCAATAAAGTGTCAGTGCCTATCTCCACGCCCCCTAAAAGAACAAATCTCACCTGTTCTCCGAAAACAGGCGTATACCCCATCATGTTTGTTCCAACCGTTACCGCCCAAAGGGCCAACTGGTCCCAAGGCAATAAATACCCAGTGAATGACAGCAACAGTGTGAGTGTCAGCAAAATGACTCCGATCACCCAGTTAAATTCACGAGGTGGTTTATACGCTCCGTGGTAAAAAACACGAGCCATATGAAGGAAGACAGTCAGAACCATTAAATGGGCTCCCCACCTATGCATATTTCGGACTAAGAGACCAAAGCCCACTGCAGTTTGAAGAGTTTGAATATCATCCCATGCTTGCGCAGCAGTAGGACGGTAGAAGAACATAAGGAAAATACCTGTAACTGTCAGGAAAATAAAGAGGAAAAAGCTTAAACCACCTAAACAAAGCGTGTAACTAACTTTTACCGCATGTCTCTTTACCTTTACAGGGTGAAGATGATATAAAACACTGTTCATTATTACGTACGAACGGTTTCTCGGACTATCTGTATAACCCTTTCTGAAAATAGAACCAGGGCGAAATATGGCAGTCCAAGTCTGAGAATCTTGGACCTTGTTTCCAATCTGACCTAATTTTTCTTTTAATGCCTGACCGGCGGCTTTATCACCGTTTGTCTCAGCCATTAGTTGCTCCCTCTAAAATTTTATTAGTTATGTCTTGAATCATGCCAAACGCATCCCATAGCCATAACCATGACTAGCAGTTCTCTGATTACCATCACCCTCTGGTGGAGCATCAGTTAACTTTCCTAAAATAATTACTCCAGTCGGACACCTGTCTACACAAAGTGCACAACGAGTGCAAACATCATCATCGATTGTGAAAATTACATTGTCGCTCGGATCCCGACCAGGTATCTCAGTACCAACCGAGTCACTTACTGCGTTCGTGCTGACCATGTGAATACATTTCCAAGGACAAATATCAACACAACCTTCACACATAATGCATTCTGACTGATCGATGTGAATAAACTGTTTAGGTTTACCTGCTGCTTCTAACCACTCATTGTCAACTTGGTGCAAAACATAATCATCGATAAAAGTCGGATGAGGCGGATTGGCATCGGTAACACTCATGATCCCACCCCTTCCTTAATCAAAGGCCTTCCATACTCAGACTTATCCGCGACTTCTTCTTTTTCTGCTCCACGGTTTTGCCAATGGCGCCAACAAACTACATTACCAGCCAATGCGACCCCGTAAATTAGCACTGCAATAACATCACGGATCACTAAATACGTCATTGTAAAGGGAAGAGCCCATTCAACAATTCCTTGGTCACCAGTCCAGGGAAGTTCAGGCCCGACAATAAAACGATCAGGACGCCAGTTCAACTCACTGTCAGCCCAAGTAAGCCACTGATGTGGTACTACGCCATAAACCCAAAACAAAATGAAAAAAACATAAGTGGCGAAAACCATCGCTTCACCCCAAGTGAATTCTTTTTCAGCTGGGCATCTTCTTAAGTATGCATAGAAACCCCATACGAGGATCACCGTTACAAACAGCGACACGGCGAATGCAACCATTCGAACTTTTCCTCCTGAAGTCTTTGCTGGGTTTTCTACTTATATAACTTTGTGAAAAATTGCACAAAGTTATATAACCATCTTACAGCTTGCTGGAGTGTCGGGCGCACTCGTTCTAACACTTTTAGTTTTCACTAATCAAAAAAATTGGCCGGTTTTTGATCAGTATCCAAACTAAAAATAAAATCAGGATCAACGTCATGTATACCCAAGTCACGGCTATCCTGCCGTCATCGGTTAAAAAAACTTAAACTTGTTACCTAGCAGCAACCGGAGAGAAAATTGGTCGAAATTCCAGAACATCTTTTACAACGTTCTAAAAGCGCGCGAGAAAGATTGACAGGTCAAACACCTTCAACTGATTCCCCATCAGAAGCGGTTGAGCCACAAGAAGCTGCCCAATCAGTTGAAACCAACTCGCCGTCTGAAACACCAACTAAACAAATAGAAGAAATACCCGTTGTTGAAGACGCCCCTTATGTCAATGCTGCTAAAACTAGAAACAAAATCCCTTGGTGGGCCGCATCGGCTTTACTCTGTCTTCCAATTTGGGCTGTTATCTATGTCGGAACTCTCGAACGGCCAGCAGTTGAAGCTACAGGTGTACTCCAACATGGTGCAGAAATATACGCACAACGCTGTGCTTCTTGCCATGGTGCGAATGGTGGAGGTGGTGCTGGTTATAAATTGGCTGACGGTGAAGTTCTAGTTACTTTCCCTCAAATGGAAGACATGGTCGAATGGATTACAAAAGGATCTGATGGTTTTGGGGTCGGAAACTCATATGGTTCCCCCGAAAGAGGAAGAGTAGTGGCTGGGGGAATGCCCGCCTTTGGTGATGTTCTAAATGCCGAAGAAATAATTAGCGTTGTTTTGCACGAGAGGGCAGTGTTCGGCAATTCTGAAGAAGCTGAAATTTATGCAGAGGAACTTGACCACATGATTGAAGCAGGCGAAATAGATCTTGATATGTATTTTGATGCAGAAAGTGTCACTACTTCTGAAATTGCAAGCATCATTGAAAATACTCACTAATATTTTTCGCAAATCTACTCAAATATTAAGACTTGATTAGAAATTTGGATACAAATGTCAGACAAATACTATGACTTACTAGTAATCGGAGGAGGTCCAGCTGGTGCAGCTACTGCTTACTGGGCGGCATCAGCAGGACTCAAGACAGCAATTGTCGAAAAAAAGGTTTTTCCACGGCAAAAAACCTGTGGTGATGGACTTACACCACGAGCAGTTCATCAATTATCGGAAATGCAACTAGATCACAAACTCACCGGATACCACAAATATGAAGGACTTAGAGCTATAGCTCATAATAAAAGTATTGAAATGAAATGGCCGGATCACCCTGTGTTTCCTTCTCATGGGTATGTAGTAAGAAGATGCGATCTGGACACGATGGTTGTTGAAAATGCAATTTCTGCAGGAGCCGAATTTTTTGAAGGTATGGAGGCGATCCGTCCTCTCCATGATGACAATTCCGAAATTCAAGGAGCTTTAGTAATAAATCATGAAACTTCTGAGGAGTTAGAAATAAAAGCAAAATTTCTTGCGGTTGCAGATGGTGCAAACTCTCGTTTCGGTAGATCCTTGGGTAGCAACCGAAATAAAAGTTATCCAATGGGAATGGCCATAAGAGGCTATTTCGAAAGTCCTCTCGATAAGGAACCTTGGATTGAATCTGCTCTTGATGTAAAGGATAGGAATGGTAATTCGATGCCAGGCTACGGATGGATATTCCCAGTCGGGAACGGAACAATAAACGTTGGTATTGGGCTTCTTTCAACTTTTAGGGATTACCGAGAAGTAAATACAACCCACCTGTTCAATGAATTTGCTTTAACACTTCCTGATTACTGGGATATTAACCCTCTGACACCAATTGAACCACCTACAGGTGGACGTCTACCTATGGCAGGATCTGTGGGTCCAAAAGCAGGACACAACTGGCTTTTAGTAGGTGATGCAGCTGGTTCCGTGAATCCTTTTAACGGTGAAGGAATTGATTATGCCTACGAGACAGGTCGACTAGCTGCTTCTCTTTTCGTAGAAGCAAACCTTCAACATGACAACAAAGTTCTACAGCGATACCCAGACTTGCTTGATGAGGAATACGGCCTATATTTCAAAGTTGCTAGGTTATTTGCGAAAATAATTGGTAATCCAGTTTTGATTAGAGAATTGACGAGAGTTGGCATGCATTCCCAAACCTTGATGGAATGGGCACTAAAGGTAATGGCGAATTTAATGAAGGAAAATGATAAAGGTTTAGATGAAGCAGCATATGGAATGATCGCTTCAATAGTGAAAATGATTCCTGACCAAAGAGTTAGTAAATAAAAATTTCTCGTTATTTTTTAAAAGTTAACTTTTTAATAGTTTTGAGCTGATAAAGCGGTGAGAATAACTATATGTATTCTTCTAATGATAAGAATCCAATTTGGTCGCAGCTCGATAACCATCGTGACGAAATTACTCAAAAGTCGATTTCTGAACTATTTAAAGAAAATCCAAATCGAGAAAGTGATTTCTCAACTTCTTTCGAAAATCTTTGGATTGATGTTTCAAAACAGCTGATTGACTCGAAGACATTTAGTCTCTTTTCTGATCTTGCAGAAGAAAGCAAAATCAGAAATTCTCTCTCAGATATGATGTCCGGGAGTCCTGTCAACTCAACAGAGGAAAAACCTGCCCTACATACAGCACTTCGTGCGTCTAGAAACTCCAAAATTTTAGTTGACGGCGTAGATGTCATCCCCGAGATAACTGAAACTCTAGAAAAAATGGAGGAATTCTCTCATAGTGTAAGAGATGGAAAGTTACTAGGTGCTACTAATTCTCCCATCAAGTCTGTAGTAGCAGTGGGTATAGGCGGATCTCATCTTGGCTTATCAATGGCTTGTAAAGCACTTTCAGAATTAAGCCATCCAGAATTAACAATAAAATTTTGTTCAAGTATCGACCCTATAGAACTGACTCAATCTCTCAGCGGATTAGATCCTGAGACAACTATTTTTGTAGTGACTTCAAAATCTTTCAGTACAAAAGAAACGCTTTCACTAATGGAAAATGCAAAGGATTGGCTTAATAACTCAATCGGAATGACAGAGCTTTCTAAACATATAGTTGGAGTAACAAACAACAAAGCTAAAGCTCTTGATTTAGGTCTTGAAGAGTCAATGGTTTTTGAGATCCCTGATTGGGTTGGAGGAAGATTTTCACTCTCTTCCGCAGCAGGATTAGTTCTTATGATTTCAATAGGGCCAGAGAAATTCTTTCAGCTTCTATCAGGAATGAACAAAATAGATGAAAAGACTCTCAGTGAGCCTTTCGAATCAAACGGAGTCTTAATACTTTCTTTAATTGACATCTGGAATCGATCTTTTCTCAATCACCCAACTATGGCGATAGTCCCTTACAGCAGCCAAATGTCAGATTTTCCGTTTTATTTACAACAACTAATGATGGAAAGTTTAGGTAAAAGTAACCTTGCAGATGGACAAGAAACAAAGGGGCCAATTGGTTCAGTTGTTTGGGGCGCTACAGGCACTGAAAGTCAACATGCATTTTTTCAGTTTTTACATCAAGGCACTGATGTCGTTCCCTGCGAAATGATCAGCTTCTCTAAAGTGAATGACAATACCTTTCAAGAACAAAAAAATACCCTCTTCGCAAATTTAATCGCTCAAACAGAAGCTCTGGCTTTCGGCTCTGTTAATAAAGAAAAAGGCTTGAAAGGTCGGACAGATTTGAAAGGAAATAGACCTTCAACTGTCATTCTGGCCCCAGAACTTAGCCCTTACATTTTGGGTCAATTGATTGCACTATACGAACATCGAACTGTGGCTTCTGGAATGATTTGGGGTGTAAACCCTTTCGATCAGTGGGGGGTGGAATTCGGAAAGAATCTTGCTGTTGAAATTGAACTCGAACTAAACAAGAAATCATCATCAAAAATTAACAGTTTTTTGAGTAAAAACCTTCTAAAGAAATTTGAAGAGTTTAAAGATTTTTAGAATCTACTATTTGAAATTTCTTTTATTACTTCTGCGGCAATTTCAACCGTTTCATCTATGAGTTTTTCTGTATGAGCCAAACTAGGAAAAATAACCTCGTAGGGACCTGGGGCTAGTGCAACTCCTCTTTTAAGCATCCCGTGGAAAAAATTGGGATAAAACCCATTTTCCGCTATCGGTTTTACTTCTTCAAAATTTTTCGGCATTTCATCACTAAAGAAAATACCAATTAGTGAACCTACTTTTGGTGTAGTGATTGCAAATCCTTCTGACGAAATAACTTCTTTTAAACCGTTTACTAAACGATCTGCAATTACCTCCAAATATTCATATTCAGACTGACCCAACAATTTAAGTGTTGCATGACCTGCAGCCATAGCCAAAGGATTACCTGACAAAGTTCCTGCTTGATAAACACCACCAACTGGAGCTAAAAAACTCATTAATTCTTGACTCGCAGCAAAAGCTCCGACGGGTAAACCGCCGCCAATGATTTTACCAAAACACCAAATATCAGGAGTGACTCCGTACCAGTTTGAAGCGCCGCCTGAGGACAAACGAAAACCTGTTATAACCTCATCAAAAATAAGCAAAGCCCCAGCTGAGTCACATGCACTTCTGATTTCACTCAAAAAATTTTCCTTGGGTTCAACAAGACCCATATTTGCGGGAACAGGCTCCACTATGACCGCAGCAATTGTTTGGTCTATGTCTGGCACTTCGTTAAATGGAACAACTACTGTGTCAGCGACTGCGTTATCTGGAACCCCATCACTGCCAGAAATACCTTGAGTAGCGACACCACTTCCAGCTTCTGCAAGAAGAACATCAGAATGGCCGTGGTAGCAACCTGAAAATTTAATGATTTTCGAACGTTTAGTGGCACCTCGCGCCAACCTTAATGCTGTCATCGTCGCTTCTGTCCCACTATTTACAAAACGAATCGATTCAATTCCTCTTACTCTCTCAATAATTGACTCAGCTAAAATCACTTCCTTTTCAGTTGGAGCCCCATAACTCGTACCATGTGAAGCCGCTTGATTAATTGCTTCAATTACGGCAGGGTGTGAGTGCCCCAAAATCATCGGGCCATAGGATTGAACATAATCGATATATCTATTTCCTTCCTCATCCCATACATAGGGACCTTCGGCATTTCTCACGAAATACGGGCTTCCTCCCACTGATTTGAAAGAGCGAACAGGAGAGTTAACTCCTCCAGGGATAACTTTTTTTGCTCGTTCAAACAAAATCTTGTTCTGATCCGCCATTAGTAATTAGCCTTGCAAAATTTCTGCAGCTTGTTTTGCTGCATAAGTAAGAATTATGTCAGCTCCTGCCCTCTTAATTGAAAGCAAATGTTCCATCATCACGGATTCACCATCTACCCAACCGTTAGCCTCAGCTGCCTTTACCATGGAATATTCACCGCTCACATGGTATGCAGCAATTGGGACTTCAATCTCTGCTCTAGCTCGTGCAATAACATCTAGGTAAGACAGTGCGGGCTTCACCATCACAATGTCTGCGCCTTCAGTTATATCAGCTTTAATTTCCATCAAAGATTCTCGAAGATTTGAACTATCTTGTTGATAACCTCGACGATCTCCTCCGTCTTTTATGGTCACATCAACGGCATCTCTGAATGGGCCATAAAGAGATGAGGCGTATTTTGCAGAATATGCAAGAATTATTGTGTCAATATGACCACCTGAATTCAGCGCTCCGCGAATCGAAGCGACCTGACCATCCATCATCCCTGAAGGAGCGCAAACGTCGGCACCAGCTTCAGCTTGGGCTAAAGCTATTTGATTGTAGATCTCAAGTGTCGCGTCGTTGTCAACGGTTCCCGCTGAGGACAAAACTCCACAATGTCCATGACTTGTGTACTCATCAACACACAAATCAGCAATGAGTGTCATTTCTTCTCCAAAACTTTCTTTTAAGTCTTTAAGAGCTACTTGCACTATTCCATCTGGATTCCAGGCTTCTGATCCAAACTCGTCTTTGGATTTCGGGATACCAAAAATAATCACACCAGGTACCCCGAGTTTCCTTAATGAATCAACTTCAAGTCTCAAGCTTTTTATCGTGTGTTGATAAACACCCGGTAGTGAAGGTATCTGCTGTGGTTCTTCAATATCTTCCCTAACAAAAAGTGGTGCTACAAAATCATTAACAGAAATTTGTGTTTCTGCTACTAATCTTCTGATCGCTTCTGTACGCCGAAGTCTTCGAGATCGCCACTCTGGAAACTGCGCATAAATACTCATACTGAAAGCCTACGAAGGTATCGTCACGACCCCGCCCATTGTTTAACAGCTTCAACTAGATCTTTTACAGATTGTTCTCTTGCTTCAAAAACTCTCCATCCTAAATTTCGAGCAGTTTCAGCGGTAATGGGGCCAATACAAATAGCGTCAGGCGGTTTAGGAACGCCAATTATTTCGTAATAACGATTGATCGCTGAAGAAGCCGTAAATACTATTGCATCGGCATCTGCAGCTACTGATAATAACGTTTTTTCAATTTTGGTATCAATATTTCTATAAGCGACAACCTTCTCGACCTGCCAACCCAATTTTGTTAACCCCTCATAAATTGTCGGTCTTGCTTTCTCAGCTTGAACTAAAAGAATTCTGTTCTCTTCTTTTGAAGTAGATGGAAATGCCTCAAGAAATCCTTCGGAAAAAGTTCTTTCAGGAATAAGATCAACTGAAATTTCAAAGTTTTCAAAAACTTCCGCTGTTGCTTTACCGATAACACCTATTTTAGTCTTTTTAAGGTCATCAACTTTTTGCATGGTTTTTATAAGACGATGCGCCCCATTAGAGGATGTAACAATGACCCAGTTGTATTTTTTCAAGTTTCTTACTTTGTCTAAAAGCTCTCTACCACCGTCAATAGGGTCAGCAATCGTAATTAACGGTAGTGAAATAACTTTCACTCCTAAATTTGTCAGCTCAGAAAAAAGTGGCTCAGATTGCTCGGAAGATCTTGTTATAACAACTGATTTGCCTGAAAATAAATTTTCTGAATTCACATATTCTCATTTAATAAAAGGCGACCGCCTTCTTCATTCAAAAGTTTATTGGCGATACTCTTACCTAGCTTAAACGGATCTATTCCCGCACCTTCTGATTTCAATAGTATTTTCCCATCTTTAGATGCAATGGATGCTTTTAATAGAATTTCCTGATTTTTGATTTCTCCATGGGCAGCTACTGGCAAACTGCAACCAGATCCTATTTCAGCCAAAAATGCTCTTTCTGCATCAATTACGTTTCTAACTTCTTGATCTTCAATTCTCTTCAATATTTGAATTGTCTGAAGATCTCCTTCACGGCATTCTAAAGCTAAAGCCCCTTGCCCTACTTGTGGCAAAAGTATTGAAGTTTCTAATGTGTCTAAGTTTTCTGGGAATATATCTAGTCGATCCAAAGCAGCTTTGGCCACCACAACGGCATCTACATTATTTACGTGCGACAATCTTGTCTCTATGTTGCCACGTAGTTCTTGGAATTTTAGATCTGGTCTCAAATGAGATAGATGTGACCTTCTTCGGATCGAACCAGTAGCAATTAGAGCTCCTTCAGGAAGTTCATTCCAATGGCAACCCACGAGAGCATCCCTTGGATCAACTCGCTCAGGTATCGATGCAAGTATCAATCCAGGATTTGTTTTAGCTGGTAAATCTTTCGCAGAATGAACCGCCATTTCGGCATCACCAGAAAGGACAGCAGCTTGAACATCAGTTACAAAAATCCCCTGACCACCGAGTTTTTCTATGGAAGATTTTTGATCCCGGTCTCCTGCGGTACTAACAATTACTGTTTCGAACTCTGCTTCAGGTTCAATCTCTGAAAGTAATTCAATCACACGTTGTGTCTGTCTTAAAGCTAATCTGCTTCCTCGAGTTGCAATACGCAAAGACAATTCTACTTGTTCTTTTATAAGTCAAAAAGATCTTGGAGTGCTTCTGCTAGACGTTCACCTTTTGGTGTTCCAGCCGCATCCTTGAGCCGTATCGTCGGTTCGTGAATTAACTTGTTGGCAATAGAAGACGACAGAATCTCCACAGCTTTCAGTTGTTCAGTTGTCAATTCGGGAAAACGCCTACGAAGTTTCTGAAGTTCCTCGTCTCGTATTTCTTCTGCTCTGGCATGTAGCTCTGTAACAATTGGGGCAACAGATCTTGCTGAAAAGAAATTCGTAAATCGTTCTACTTCTTCCTGAACAATATCAATTACAGAAGACACTTCTTTCTCTCTTGCCCGCATACCCTTTTCGGCAAATTCTCTCAAATCATCCATATCCAGAAGTGTCACACCATCGAGTTCACCTGCAGCAGGATCTACATCACGGGGGACAGCTATATCTACTATTAACAGTTCTCTACCTTTTCTGCGGCGTGCTGCTTCATCGAGATCTCCGTATTCAAGAATTGCTGCAGTTGCGCCAGTAGAAGTTAGTAGTAAATCAACTTCTTCCAAATTTTGTGGCAATTCATCAAGCCTTACTGCCCTACCATTAAGCCTTTCAGCAGTTTCTACTGCACGATCCCATGTTCGATTAGCGACTCGCAATTCTGCTATCCCACCATCATGTAAAGATCTTGCCATTCCTTCACCCATTTCTCCTGCACCCACAACTAAAACACGTTTACCGTTTAAACCATCTAAGTGTGTGTTCGCCATTGCAACTGCTGCTTGAGAAATAGAAGTTATATTCCGCGAGATTGAAGTCTCACTTCGTACTCTTTTGCCTACTTCCACAGAGTGCTTGAAAAGTGAATTCAATACCGTGCCAACCGAACGTTCTTCAATTGCCATTTCCCATGCTGACCGGACCTGACCCAAAATCTCATGTTCTCCGATTACGGCAGAATCAATACCCGAGGAAACTTTGAACAAATGCTCAATCGCCTCCGATCCAAAAAGACCTATCAAATGGTCAGAAAAGTCTTCCGGAGCTACATGTGAAATTTCGGAAAGAAAATTGCGTATGTCCTGATAAGCCCCATGAAATTTTTCTGCGTATGCATAAACTTCAATACGATTACAGGTTGAAAGAATAACTGATTCGCTTATGTTGTCTCGTGAGGAAAGGTCTGCCAAAGCTTTAGGCAATTTTGCCTCTGGCACTGTCATTTTCTCAAAAAGATCAAGAGGGAAAGTGCGGTGGTTAAGACCAACGACAATTACCGACACTAATTCATCTCCTAAGCTGGGTTTCTACAAATTACCTAAACGGAACTTGCTAAATGATTTTTCCTTAAATCGGAGTATATTGCCAACCTTTTGTAATGAATATTTTTTGGTAATTAGTCACCTTTTAATATCAATCAATTTTTCTAAGTTGATCGTAGTAACCCAAAATCTGTAATTCAGTTGCTAAATCAACTCTCCTCAATTCAACTTCCGCGGAAACATCAACAACTGCTGGAGCAAAATTAAGTATCGATTTAATTCCAGCTTTCACTAAACAATCAATTACCTCCTGAGCTGCCGTTGCTGGTGTTGCTACTATCCCCAGCACCGCAGCCGTTTCAGAAACAAGTTCATCTAGTCCATCCAGATTTTTTACTTTTAAACCATTTATATTTTTACCTACAACATCCGGATCTGTATCTACAAGTCCCACAATTGGAAAACCGCTAACCTTAAAACCTTCATATTGGCTTAATGCTCGTCCTAAGTTTCCAATACCTACTAAAATCGCAGGCCGTGCTTGGCTTCCTCCCAAAACAACGCCAATCTCATTTATTAAACGCTCAATGTCATATCCCACTCCGCGAGTTCCGTATGAACCCAAATAAGAAAGATCTTTTCTAACTTTTGCTTCATTACTTCCAGAAATTTCTGCTAGTTCTCTTGAAGAAATTGTCTTGATACCTGAATCACTTAATTCAACTAGTGCACGCTGATAAACGGTAAGTCTAGATAGTGCCGCTTCAGGTAAATTTAAATTCGACACATTCTAATTAGATAACAACTGAGTTTATAAAGCAAATAATGCAGTTAAATGAATCAGTTAGAGCGAGTCATAATTTTCATCTAGTCAACAAGAAAAACGAACTGTATCAATGCTGCTCCCAAAATAACAAGCAGCAGCAAACCCATCACAATCGTCGTTCCAAAGCGCATTAACTTTCACCTTCGCTTTTTTCATCAAGTTTTTTTAGAGCTACTGGTACGGATTGGGAAGGTGAATTCTCCGTGAAAGAAATTACTACCTGATCACCTGTCCTAAGTTTCATTTCTTCTGCTGCTGAGCCCCTACCTATAACAAGTGCAACTAGCCCATAAGAATCGACAGTTAACCCAAGTTCGCCCGCAGATAGATCTTCAAAAGTTTCTACTCTTTTAGCCATTCTTGTCTGCCCTGCAATTTTTATTTCAAAATGGTTGGTATCAGCTTCTCCTACCTCAAGCTCGTTTGGGTCTAGATTTATTTGTGCATTACCGTACTGATCTATCCACAAAACTTCAGTATGAATCCCATCAGGCTCATTAGAAACAATTGGAATAAGACCGGGCATCAATGTTGAAACGTCTATCTCTTCACCTAGTTCTAACAGGTCTACTCCAGCAGCAATATGTGCCGCAGCTGGACCAAAGATGTCACGACCTGCAAAAGTAGGACCTGGAGCAGGTAATTGATATTTAGTTTCTGTAAGCGAAACTGCTCTGTCCGCGCCTCCAACTAAGGCAACTGTAGGTGCAAGCAGTCCGTTGTCAGGACCTACAAGAACTGACTCACCTCCACCGACCTCAACCGCAATCGCTCTGCGTTGTGTCCCTACACCCGGATCAACAACAGCCAAAACAACACCAGGTGACAAGTATTGGGAACTACGTGCCAAAGCAAGCCCCCCAGAACGTATGTCATAATGCGGGATCCCGTGAGTTATATCTATTACCTTGACAAAAGGAGCTATGGAATGAATTACTGAATGAACTACTCCTACAAACTCATCAGAAATTCCAAAGTCTGACAAAAATGAGATGGTCTCGTATTTTTTATTTTTAGTCATCAATCACCAAGTTGCAAAGAACGTTCAGTAGCTGCAGAAACTGCCGCACGGATAATCTCTCGAAAACTGCCATTTTCGAAAACTTCAATAGCAGCGGCAGTGGTACCTCCTTTAGAAGTAACTTTTTGCCTTAAAATCTCAGCCGGATCTTCAGACTCAAATAAAAGTGCAGCTGCTCCATAAAGAGTTTGTTTTACAAGGGACTCTGATTCCTCTTTCGATAAGCCAACCTCACATCCTGCATCAATTAGTGCCTCAGCTAGAAAAAACAAATAAGCAGGTCCGGAACCTGACAGACCTGTAACTGCATCTAATTGACTTTCTTCTACAACCGCAGCAGAACCAACAGCGGAAAGTATCTCAACTGCCCATATAAGATCCTCATCATTAGCAGTCGAACCTGAGGCTACACCTGCTGCACCCTGCCCTATTAGAGCAGGTGTGTTAGGCATCGAACGGATAACTTTTACGTTTTCACCCAAAATTTTCTCCATAGAAGAAATTTTTATTCCTGCTGCTATAGATAAAACTCTGGGTGGTCTTAGATCGGCTAGAACTTCTAAAACTTCCTTAACTTTGTCAGGTTTTACTGCAATCAAAGAATCTAAATTCGATAGTGGTGCTTCCGAAATCGAAATGCCTGGAAGTGTTTCAGCCAAATATTTTCTTCGTTCAACTACTGGTTCGACAAGATGCATCTCATCTTCCGATGCCCATTCTTTCGTAAGTAACCCACGTGCCAAAGCTTCACCCATGTTGCCACCGCCGATTATTTGTAAACGAAAAGTCATCCGTTTAACCTATCAGTTTGCCTGTCTTATGAAGAAATAATAAGTGTTCGTGTGATGCTAGCTAAACCTGAAATAAGTATCATTCCCAAACCTCCCAAAATTAGAACCCATGAAGTAGAAAGTCCCCACAAAGCAAGTGAAATAGCCACTGGTCCCAATGTTTGTCCTAAACGACCGGCTCCAGTCCATATAGCTAACAGTGCCCCACGAAATTGATCGGGAGCGTTCTCTGCTATTAAATCCTGAAGAGTTGGGATCATTAAACCTTCTGAAAAACCATACGCAATTGTCCCAATTACTAATACGGGTAATGAGCCGAAGCCCATTAAAAGAAATGAAATACCCCATATCAGTAGAGACGCATAGATGATTATTCCGCCTTGCACTCTCTTTCTCACTCTCGCAACTGTTAAAGCTGCCAAAGCAGCCAAAATAGCTGGTGTGGAGGCAATTAAACCTCTTTCAGTGGGTGATAACCCGTACTCCCGATCAAGGTGAACAGGTAACAAAGATAGCAACAATCCGAAAATTGACATGAATACAATTGTTCCTATTACAAGGTTCGTAGCAATTGCAGGTTTACGAACCTCTGCAAAAGCACCTGATATCTGTTCTCGTACAGACACTTTTAGACCTGGCTGATGATCTTCAAGTTTTCTCGAAATAAAGAAAGCAACAATCAAAGGCAAGAAGAAAGTTAGAAAATTCCAACGCCAACCTATTAGATCTGTTATTCCCCCTCCTGCTACAGGATAAATAGCAACCGAAATTGTAATTGCAGCAGCATTTTGTCCTATAAGTCGTGCCCTTTCTAAGCTTCCCCAATTATCACTTATTATGACTACGACTAAATTGATTAATCCAGCACTACCTAATCCTTGGAAAATTCTTAGAATTAAAAACCAAGACAACGATGGGCTTAAACCCACTAAAAGACCAAAAACACCATAAATGATAAGACATGGGATTAGAACTTTCTTACGCCCGAATCGATCTGCAAGAAAACCTATAAATGGCGCTACAACTACCCCTGGAATTGAACCAGCAGCAATCAATAGACCTGCAAGGTTCTCTGATTCGCCAAAAGTTCTCAGAATTTCAGGAGTAGAACTCACAAAAATTGAATTGTGTAAAAGGCCCACTGCAGTAACAGAAAACACTAGGACTTTCGATGGAAGCGATATTGCTCCTAGGTTGGAATTCACTTGTCTTCTTTATTTAGTGCATCAAATTTGGAAGCAAAACCGATTTTCAGAAGAGATTTGAAATTTTGTTCTACTGTTACCCATAGAGTGCCAAGAATACGATCAAGTTCGGTTTCATCTACGGTACTGGCTGGTATAGCTCCTGTTATAAAAATTGCATCTTCTTCTCCTATACAAAATGCTGCACCAACAAGTTTTCTATTTCTGTATAGAAGGTTTTCAAGAAAAAGTTCCTTGTTCTCTTCGGGCGCAGGCATGACGTAGGTTTCATAATGCAACATTCTTTGTCTCAACATAAAACGTAGAGTAAATATGTCTTTTTCTTCTCCTAGGACTCTAATAAACCAGCGAAATTCACCTGCTGGCTCATCGGAGTCTCTTTCAAAACCTGCTAATAAAGGATTTTCTCTTAAAGAGGAACTAAGCCATCCCTCGATTTTACTTTCAAGAGACTTAAGTTCAGTTTCTGTTAATAGCCGAGAGACTTCACCTTCTGGCACTGCACTATGCGCAATCGACCAAAGATCGGGATTGTAAATCCAAACATATTCTCCTAAGTCGTGCAGCTGTAACAGACCAAGTGAAAGATCTGGATTTCTTTATTGCTTCGACAGACATGCTTTCTGCTTTATTAGAATCATCAATAATTTTTGAGACATAAGATGCGTAAGACAAAGGATCACGATCATCAATTAGATATCCGGATAAATCATGTTCGATGATTGTCTGCAACCCACCAACTGAAGAAGCCACAACTGGAACACCAGTAGCTGATGCTTCTAACGCCACAAGACCAAATGATTCAGACTTGCTCGGCATTATCACTACATCAGCAGCCTGATACCAATTAACTAATTTTTCATGCTTCTGAGGTTCAATGAACGTAACCCTCTGGGTTAAACCTAATTCGTCTACCATCTGTCGAATGCGTTTTTCCTCTCTTGGGCCTTCTGGGCCACTGGAACCACCAACTAAAACTAGGTGGGCATCTTCATGACTTAATTCAGACAAAGTTAAAACTGCTAAATCTGCTCCCTTTAAAGGTTGGATACGACCAACAAAAAGAAGTATCGGGTCTGCACTTAAATTAAGTTGAGCACGTGCCTCTTTTTTTGATGAAGGTTTGAAAATCGAATGGTCTACACCCGGTGGAACAATTTCTATGCGCGAAGGATCTGCATCATATTTAGTAATGAGTTGTTCCATCTCGAAAGAACTGTTTGACAAAATCACATCTGAGCAACCAATAACTTCACTCTCGATTTTTGAGCGATATTCATATTCAAAGTTTTCATCAACTGATATTCCTTTAACTCTCGCAAGAGTATGAAAAGTAGTTAAGAGAGGCAAACGAAGGCTGTGTTTCAACCCATGAGCTGCTGCACCCGAAAGCCAATAATTTGCAAACAAGGCATCATGGTGATCTTCATTAACTAAAAAATCTTCTACACCATTCTTAAATTCGTCAACTACTGAAAATAAATCTTCTTTTCTGAGAGAAGAACTTCCAGCTTCGATTTGGACAACTTTTATTCCTTTTCCAATTGTTGTTACCGTCGGTGTTCTACTGTCAATTCTCCTTGTAAAAATAGTTGAACTTATACCAGCTTCTTCAAGTGCGATGGAAGCTTCACGCACATATACGTTCATGCCTCCCCCATCACCAATACCTGGTTGGGCTAAAGGGGATGTGTGCATCGACAAGACAGCTAATTTTTGCACAATTATCCTCCTGATACAGGTGGTAATAATGCAATCTCGTCTTCGTCATTAACACGTGTATCTATTTCAGTTGGATTGCCGTTTAACCAGATACGACAATTTTTTGCCATGTCTTTGAACTCAGCTCCGAATTGTGTCGAAGCTTCTTCTACCACATCAGAAACGGTCTCTCCTGGCAAGATAACTGAACCCGTTCCAGCAATTTGCTTTACTGATGCAAAAAGACGAAGAGTTGGCATAAAACCAGTCTACGGAAATTATTCACCGAGTCCGAATAGAACTTTAAATAGATACCGTCAACTTGTGCCTAAGTTGTTAATTGTCCGTCATGGCCAGTCAGAATGGAATGCCCTCGGCCGTTGGCAAGGACAGGCTGACCCTCCTTTAACTGATTTGGGTGCAAATCAAGCAAAAATGGCTACAAAGAAACTAGGTTTGTTTGATTTGATTGTGTCTTCACCTCTCGAAAGGGCAAAAAATACTGCATCCATAATTTCAGAAACAATGGGAGTTGGTCCTGTGCGAACCGAGAAGGGCCTAATGGAGAGAGATGCGGGCCCTTGGCAAGGTCTAACACGTTTAGAGATAGAAAACGGTTGGCCAGGGTTTTTAGAATCTGGAGAACGTCCTGAAGGTTACGAACCCAACCCAGATCTTCTTTCAAGAGTTTTTGAGTCTTTGAGTAAAATTTCTGAAAGTTCAAAATCTTCGGATTCAATTCTTGTTGTTTCACATGCTGGAATTGTCCATGCATTGGAAAATTTCTACAATCAACCTTCTCAAAGAGTTCCTAACCTTGGTGGTCGTTGGTTCCAGTTTGATGTAGGTAATGAATTAATAATCGGCAAAAGAGTGGCTTTAATTGAGGATGCAGCCATACCGGATCTTTTGTAAATAGTCGTTTAAATTTAGAAACTACTTTTCACTGATTTCAGCTTCTATAGCTTCGTAGGCATCTAGATCTTCTTGATCAATTTTTTCCATCGCTGCCTCTATAAGGGCTAAATCTTTTTCTAGATTCTCTAATTCAAAATCTTCTTCTGTTGATTCAGAAATTTCATTACTTATATGGTTCTCCATGGAAACAGACTACTCGGATCTTCTAGGTCAAAGGACCAAGAACTTTATCCAAATACGGATTTGTAAAAACACCTTGAGGGTCGATGGATCTTCGAACCGTTTGAAACGTTTCCCATTGTGGATAAATATTTGACAGAGTTTCATGATCTTGGAAGTGGAGTTTCCCCCAGTGGGGACGACCATCATATTCATTCATTATTTTCTCCACACCTTTAAAGTATTTTTCAAAAGGTGTGTTTCTAAACACGTGAACAGCTATAAATGCAGAATCTCTGTTGTTTGCAGTTGACATCGGTATTTCATCTTTTCCAAGTACCCGATACTCGACTGGGAAACTTATGTAATGATCTAAGTCTCCTATTAGTTCAACGACTTTTCGAAAGGCTTCAATTCCTGAATCAATCGGTACTGCATATTCCATCTCATAAAACTTGACCCGACGTGGACTGGCAAAAACCTCATAACTGTTTTTTATGTACTCTGCCCTGCCGTTTTCCCCAGCGACCATTGAATTAAATTTAGGAATTAGGGGGGGGACTGCTTTTCCTGCGTAGTTCATTGCACCAAAAAGAAAATTTTGTTTTATCTCTTCATTTTTAAATCGGTTCCATCTTCTTTTAAGAGCGTGCCTTCTATTTCTCGGTTTTGATGGTAATTCCATAGTTCTGGTATTTCTTTTCAAAAGTGCTTTATCGGTATTAGGCATCCAGAAAAATTCAATGTGATCAGTTGTTCGAGCCCATTTTTCAAAATTGTTAGTGACTTCACCTATTGGAATGATTTCTTCAATTGCATGCAGATTGAAAGCCTCTACACATTGAATAGTTACCTCGGTAATTATTCCCAGAGCTCCCAAACCCACTCTGGCTGCATTGAAAATTTCAGGATTTTGTTGTTCATCACACCGGATAACTTTTCCTTCTCCGTCAACGATTCTCATACCACACACAGCGTCTGCAATAGTTTTAAATCCCAAACCGGTTCCATGAGTGGAAGTGGAAATCGCTCCTGAAAGTGATTGGTAAACAATGTCGCCCAAATTTGGCATCGCCATGCCGGATCTTTGCAAAATCGGATTGAGGTCAAAAAGTTTTACCCCTGAGCCGACACGAACTCGAAAATTCTCAAAATCTACATCCCGTACGTCTGAAATTTCATCCAAAGAAACTAAAACCTCATCAGTGACTGCTATTCCTGTAAATGAATGACCTGAACCCACTACTTTGACTTTTAAGCCTCGATTTTTGGCCTCTTTTACTATGGTTACAACTTCTTCTTCATTTTTTGGTTTTTTAATACTTAAGGGATTGCTCGTCTGGTTACCGGCCCAATTACTCCAACTATTAAGTGATTGTGTTTTGAACACTTTTCACCATCCTCGCAAATCGATATTTAAAATACCTATTACTTCGGAATCTAAGCCTTCTTCAATTTCATCTACAAGGTAAATTAATTCGTGTTTTGCAATTGTTGGATCGATATGAGATGGCCTAAGCCCTACTCTCTGTCCAACAGACCAGGATCCATTAGTCACCGTTGTGTGTTCATCAGAACAGAACATAACATCACCCTGATCAAATAATTTCGGATTTCCGCTATCAACAGACAGAGATTTCAAACCGCCGTCCAGAACTGCATAACCCGATTTGCTTCTAGATATGACTGTAGTTAGTAAGAGTAATCCTTCTTTAAAGGGAAGGTCGAGTTTGGAATAGTCGCCGTCCATTAAGACATAGCTTCCTGCTTGTAGTTCTGTTACTGCTTGATTGCAGTCCCATGTTCCAGTACCTCCCCCAGAAATGATGTCTCCACCTACTGTTTCGTGGGCTGAGATTAGTATCTCCATAGATTCTTCGGTTTTTGTAGTCCGTCTTAGTGTGTCGGGGTCATGCATAAGGTGACCTTCATAGCCCATAACCCCTCTTATTTCCAATCCTGATTTTCTTGCTTGATCTGCTAGAAAACCAGCGTCTTCTGGACTGCATCCACATCTCGGAAGCCCAACATTAATATCTATTAGTACTTCTTGAATTCCAGCTGCGGCGGCAACTGCAATCGTTTCTTTTGAATCAACTGCTACTGTTATTCGACAGTTTTCCTTCAAAAGCAAATTCTTTAATCTTGTAGTGTCAAGTGTTTCGTTTGCCAAGAGAAGATCAGTTCCCATGCCTGCATCCACCATTCCTTCTAACTCACGAATAGTTGCACAACAGAAAGTCTCGTGTCCCGCTTGAACTAATTTTTTTGCTAGTTCTGTTGACTTGAAAGCTTTGATGTGTGGCCTGAGAGATTTTCCAGGTCTTCTTGACGCCATGGTAGAAATATTTGCTTCAAGAATTTTAGAATCTGCTATTAAAGCAGGAGTTTTTATGTCTCCAGTTCTCATTTCTTTAAATTGATTCGAAAATTGTATTAATTGAAACTGGCACAATCATTGTGTAGGTGTCACTTATAGCTGTTTCTCTGTATTTTTTTTGAGCTTCTAAACGCGCAGGATCCATGACTACCTTCTTGAAAGCTTCACGGCTTGGAAAAGTATTAAAACGAACCTGACTCCACTTTCTTCCATCACCTATAATCGTGCCTTCTACTTGAAACCATCCATCGACACGAACGCCATTTGGTATTGCACTCTCTCCAGCTATTGAAGAGTAGCTTTCCATGTTTTCGATATATTCATTTAAATTAAGAACATGGACAACTGTTATGGGACCGTCATTTTCACTAGGTGGACTTTCTACTTCTTCCCAATTTGCCTTTGAATAAGTTGGCGTTTCTAAAGGTATGCAACCCATAACAATCGTTTCTTGCATGCCAGCTTCTTTGTGTACATGTTTTTCCTGGAAATCTTTTCGAGAAGACATTTCTAAAAATGACCGTCTGGTTGGATATTTCACTACGGCTATTCGGTCCCATTTTGGATTATCTCCAATTAGTTGTGTTTCCACATTCCCAAAGAAAACTATTTCCGCTCCTATATCTGACAATACATCTGTTGGGGCATAAAGATCATCAGCTTCCTGGCCGCTGATGGTCGATTTTCGACCATCAGCATAATTCGCAACATCGCGATATTTCATTAGATTGACCATCCAAATAGGACCATCTTTTTCAGCAGGAACAGAAAACATCTCAGCTGCGTATTCAGTATCTATATTGCCATACCCCGAGTTTGAAGTATCCATCTGACTCATACTGGAACCGTAGTTGAAAAAATAGTTTCTTTATTGATCGGGCTTGTTTCTCATTACAGGGCAGAATATCTAAATGCCTGTTAAGAGATCGCAAGTCAGTGTGGTTTGTTTTCTTGCTTTTATGAATGGTCTTGCGGCGTTTGGAATTGATTCATCACTACCAGCTTTTGATGAGATAAGACCGGATATAGGACTCTCAGACGGATCAAATCAGATTTCACTGATAGTTACTGTGTACATTATTGGTGTTTCTCTTGGTCAGATTATTTTGGGACCTTTTACTGATCGTTTTGGGCGTATTCCTTCTTTAAAATTTGGTCTAACGCTTTACATGTTTGGAGCTCTTGGGTCGCTACTATCTCAAAATTTGATCACAATCCTCATCTTTAGGTTCTTTTGGGGTTTGGGTTCGGGTATTCCAGCAAGTATGAGAACAACTATTGCACGTGATTTATATTCGGGTGATGAGATGGCGAAAGTAATGTCAAAAATTATGGCTGTATTTCTATTGGGACCAATAATCACACCACTGGTTTCAGAAGGTTTTCTATCTTTTACAAGTTGGAGAGTGGTTTATTTATTGGGAATTGTTTTAGCAGGTATAGGTATTTTGTCGAGTGTTTGGTTTGGTGAAACCTTACCTTCGACCAAAAAGAGAAATTTGGACTGGGAAATGACCTCAAAGTCTTTTAAAACAATTTTCTCTACACGATTGACTATTGGTTATGTTTTAGCTGTCACATTTGGACAAGGGGCTTTCGTTATTTGGTTGAGTAGTTCGCAACCAATTTTTGATCTTATATACGGAAGAGCAAATCAGTTTGCTGTGATTTTTAGCATTCTTGGAATTCCGATGGCAATAGCATTTTTTGCAAGCAACTATTTTATTTCACTGTTCGGAGCCAAGCGTGTAGCCATATTTAGTGTTGTTCTCTCTGTTTTATCCAACGCAGTTTCTTTACTTCTTGCTTTAGGTGATGGAGTGCCAAATTTTTGGATTTGGCTTATTTTGATCGGCTCGTCGAATATTTTTTTAAGCCTTCTAACGCCCATAGGTTTATCTCTTGCTTTAGAGCCAATGGGTGATTTTGCAGGAACCGCTTCTGGGGTAGCCGGAGCCATTTCCCTCGGAGGAGCTGGTCTGTTGGCTGCGATTTTCTCGTCACAAATAAATTACACAGTTACGCCTTTGGCATTTGGCTATCTGTTGTACTCAATAATTTCGTTGTTATTGATTTTTTATGCTGAATCAGGGCGGAAAACAATTTCAGAAATAAGCCCTATGACTTAA
>CEPK01040720.1_pt1 | contig 32019 bp, 32 predicted proteins | sample 356231 | NCBI WGS metagenome assembly CEPK01 (sample SAMEA2620259, study PRJEB7988) | marine metagenome | biome: marine biome (ENVO:00000447); feature: deep chlorophyll maximum layer (ENVO:xxxxxxxx); material: "saline water (ENVO:00002010), including plankton (ENVO:xxxxxxxx)" | depth 80 m
CCACTTATAGAATCATTTGGTGCTGTTATTGTTCCAGTAAACGTAGGCGATGCTTTGGGTGCTTTAGCATTATCAAGAGCAGTAATCTGCGTTTGTATATCACCTGTCAATCCATCAAGTCTATTGATTTCAGCCGTACTAATGTCAGACGAAATACCACCTAATGTATGTGCTAATGTTGTCGCTTTAGTTGTTGCCATGTTTACTCACTATCCGCTTCTTGTATTGTTAATTCACCTGCTTTGACTTGTCGCATGATTTCTGCGTAGTGTGTGTTTGCTGGATCTAGTGGAACAAACTTTGTTTTACCATCAATAGTTGCAGTAATTGATATTTTCTCTCCTGCATATTCAGCATATTTTGCATTTTCAATTTTCATTTTATTTAACATTTTAGAGTTCTAATAAAAATCCGCATCTGCTACATATTGTAAAAACCAAACACGATTTGCTGACTCAGCATCATGTTGAATTAAATATATCCCACCAGTATTTGCTGTTGCTGAAGAAACATTACATTGATTTCCAGCATATCGTGACATCTTATCAGCATTACCAGAGTAATCAGAAATATTTACAACACTGGGGCTTGCTCGCATTGCCACTGGAAAATCTACTGTTGGCGCTGAAGCATCTTCTATGTCATTAGACGATCCTCTGCCTCGACAATAATACCTTTGACACCTAGCTAACTCATCCCCATAACTCCTATGCTCAAACGGAGTTGCTACACTGCCGAGTTCTAGTTGGACACCTGTGAGGTAAAATTCATTACTATCATCATCCATAAAATTGGACATTCCTGTTACACCATGATAAGTAGGACTAGGGTTTGAAACCCAAGTAGATGTCGCTGATACTAAATCGTCTGGGCCAGAAGCTAACCACCAAGTTACTCTAAAACCTACTGCATTGGTGTTAGGAGGGGCAGATGAAGTTGCTGTACCATTACCACCTATATTTATAGTGTATTCAGTCCATGAAGTTGTAAGAGAAAAAGTGTGATATTGTGAATAGTGATTACTTGACGAATCAACATAATCTATTTGACAAGTGTAAGTTCCTACTGAGTTAGTGCTACCTTTTGCCCAAAATGACAAAACAGAATCTTTAGCAGATGATGTGCCATATAATAATCTTTGAACGTCTTGACCTTCTAAAAAAGTTCCTATTCCTCCGTTATGACTACCAGAAGGTGTCTGTGTGGTATCAGCTTCAATCTTAAGTGCTTTTGATTGTCCTGTTGTCGCAAAATCACTCCCTGTCAAATCAATTTGATTGATTGTAGTGTCTAAATTAAAAGAACTACCTACTACTGTTGTAAATCTATCAACTGTGTACTGGGCTGATGAGGTTTGTGCAAGACTACTAATGCTTCTTTGATTAATAGTCATTCCTCCATTAATAATCATATTCCTATGACTTAACGGACCAGTAACACTGCCATCTACTAGGTTTATTTCGTCAGCCGTAGCAGTAATATCAGTAATATCAGAAACAGTAAGTGTTTCTAAACCACCAGCGTTATTACCTAAATCTGCTAATTCCCTTGCCCTACTCATTTTCCTCCGTTGGTTTAACAGGCCATTCAACATTTGTTAATTGGTCCCATTCATCTAAACTAGGGGAACTGTTAGCAGGAAGATCACGAAGAGCTTGCCTGTAATCTAATTGTGCCTGAGTAGGAGTTTGGTCCGAACAACACCACCAATCGGTTTCAGCAAGTCTTTTATTTCTTTCTAACCTTAGATCAGCTATTGGTTTATGTTGTGCTGTCGCTGATACTAGATCGTCAAAATTCATTATTTCCATATTAACTTCCGTCTAATTCTGAAATAAGTTCCCACCTACCATAGAAAGTTAAACTTCCTGCCCAAGATATACCATGATAAACTTGGAAATCATTACCGTTTAATCGTGTATCTGTATAAGATCCAGATTGGATTCTATTAAAGAATCTTCTATTTCCACCACCTGCATTGCCATTAAAAATAAATCCTGCTGAATAAGTGTAATTTTCATTGTGATTTGTCTGCCAAAGATAAAGTCCTCTTGTTGGAAATTCAGTTTCAACATTAAAAAGTGTTCCCCAATTTCCATGAGTAAGGCCTACGCTGTAGGTTTTGGACTTTACTCTACCTCCAGGATGTCCTGACTTTGAATTTAAACCAATAAGAGAAGCCATTTTAAGTCCAATCTTGTTTAATGTAGTTAATAATACAATGATGTGACCTACTGGCATAAACTTTTAACTTATCCGTAGGATGTAGAACAATTTTGTCAGAGTAGACATAAGTTGAGACTGGTTGTATAAGTGTACTAACATTAGACAAAAGGTGTAGGTCGGTTGTACTTCCTACATCTTGTGTCATAGCAAAACCCATAGTGCCTCCGCTATCATTGTTATACATACTTATACTTAAAATTATGAGAATCACATTTGTCGGTACTGCTTCTCCTCCTGCACTCGTATTTCCTTGTGCTGTTACATCTTGAGTCCAACGAATTGTAGTCCATCCTGCCGAAGTTGATTTAACTGCATGTCGTTTTAAAACCTCTGTTCCTGATCCGCTTGGTATAGCCATGTTAATATCCTAAAAAAAGTGCTTGATGTGTTGAGCTTTGCATGAATGCTCCTTTTTGTTTTATCTTTTTGTTTGTTGCAGTCTCCATATCACTACTTATGGTAATACTTGTGGCATCTGCTGATATACTATCGAGTGCTATTGACCCAACATTTGTAATATTGTTATCACCAAAGGAAACATCTCCAGTAAACGTCCCACCACCAACAGGGACAAAGTTGCTGTTGTCTAAGGCACCTATGACTTGTATATGCACTATGTCACTGGTAGAAGCACCAGATGCTAGTGTAACAGTGTTACTTGTGTTTAAATTGTAATCTGAGGAATCTAATAGTACACCATTAAGAAACACATTGACTAAATCAGAAGACACATTATTAGCAGTAAATGCAGTCTGATTACTTGTAGCAGTATAGTTGTACGTTGTAATAGTATTACTACCAAGTCCTACATGACCAATACACTCGACTACATCAGCACTAACCAAGGCAACACCAGTTCTCAACTGTATGCTAGAACCACTACCAGTTTGTGTAAATGTGTAGTCACGAGTACCACTAGGCATTTCACTATGGTCACCCACGAGTTTAATACCATTTAAATAGACATCTACTCGTCCACCATTGTACGATACGTTTAACACAGGGTCTGTGCTAGTTAGACCTGTGTATATCCTTCGGTCAATACCTACGTTATCCGAGGTAAATCCGATAATACCATAGTTATGTAAATCAGAACTCATGAAGTAATCTCTAAGATGGACACCATAGCATTAGCAGTGCCGCTTGATGAACGTAGTGCTGTAAGTTTTTCACCATTCTTTACTACAAACTTATTGCCTCTACAAAATTCTATTGATGTATTTACTGGTATCTTGACCAGCTTTGCTACTTCGGTTTCAGTATTATCTGATGCTTTGTGCATTATAGTGACCTGGGTATCATCAGTAGCATGGTCATTTGATACTATAAGACCAATAACAATACCTACGTCACCACTAGCATCTAAGTTAGTACCTGTGTATATCTCAGTGCTAGTTGTATTGATAGCTGATGTGACTTGATTATTAAATGTGTTTGCCATGTGTTATCCTAAAGCTATTCCCATAACGATTGATGTTGATTCTGCATTGGTTGCTACTGTATTAAGGTTAGATGCTCCAATAGAAGCTACTTCTCCTAAGTCATTGTTTGCTGTTGTAATTGTGTTACCCATACCTTCTCCATGTGCTACGCAGTAATACCTAAGTCCTGTTGTTGGAGCATTAGCAGGTACTACAAATACAGTCTTTGCACCTGCGGAACCTGGAGTTCCTGTTAATGTAACCCCATTGGTGTACTCGTTGTCATCATCATCTCTAATTTTTAAAGTGTGACCTGCGTTACTAGAGTCTGACTGATCAAACGTATAGGTAAAACCTTTTGTCAAGGTAATAGCAGGGTTGTTGTTACCATCTAATACAAATACATTACCTGACCCTGGATTAGTCACTGTAACTGTGTAAGTTTGTGATCCTGCAATCGACAAGGCAACAGCATTTACATTAGTAATATTGTCAGCACAAGTATCCATGTTAGATACGTTATCTGTGGTAGCCAACAAGTTCATGTCAGCAACTATATCAGAAGTACCAAGAGTATTCATATCTGCTACAGCATCTGATGTACCTAGTAGAGCCATTGCCGCTACATTAGAACTTGTTGCAAGTAAATTCATATCAGCAACTATATCGGCAGTACCTAATGTATTTAGATCGGCTACTACATCGGCAGTACCAAGTATAGCCATGTCAGCTACAGCATCAGCAGTACCCAAACGTCCAATTTCAGTTGCCTTACCCGCTACTGCACCAATATCTGTAGCATCGTTTGCTACTGCGGTTACATCGGATGCTATACCCGCAACTGTAGTTACATTACCAGAGATACCAGCTACAGTATTGACATTTGTTATATTATTAGCAACTGTAACTGTGTTACTACTTCCGTCTACATAGGTCTTATTTGCGGCATCATTTGCGGCTGTAGGTGTAGCAACATTAGATATTTTAGCATTACTAGAGGTACCTGGAACATAACTTTGGAATGATGAAGTACCTGTGTTATATTTTAAGGCATCTCCTACATCACTTACCGCTTGCTGTGCTACGTGGAATACGTTCTTAGCAGAGTTGTCTAAATCTTGTTCTGTCAGGATTGATGCGTTACTAAAGTCTACTGCTGGTGTCTTTAGGTCTTGTACTGCTCTACGTAATTCAATAACATCTCCGTTAGAGACAGTAATGCCTAATCCTGGTGATGCTGATCCATATAAAGTTGTAGCGGCTATTTGGGTAGGATTTAGAACAACTTTGTTTGCTGTTGTGTTGATAACCCAAACTGTGTTACTGGTTCTTCCCCAATTTGTAGTACCAGTATCCGTAATACCATTTAATGTGTTACCAGTTTGATTGTCGGTAGATTCTAGGAAACCATTACCACTAGCATAGATCGAGTCATCTTGTCTATAAATTCTTACACCATTAATAAACACCTTAAATACGTCACCACTTGTAGACTTGTAAGAATCTGTGGCTGAAGGTGTAAAATCAAGACCATCATAAGATAAGTCTATAGTACCTGAGCTATACCCAGATACTGTTAGTGTAAAACTCGTTAATGAAGACATATTTAATTAAGTTCAATCCGTAAATGTCGTATTACCTTTGGTTCAACTCAAATAGCTGTTGACCTCCTGTGCCTACTGATATTGCATTCATCCTGTCTTCCATCACTTGTTGAAGCAATGATTGGTCTTGAGCTAACAAGAGTTTCTGAGCAGCACTTTTGTATCCTCTAATGACATCTTTAACTGCTTTAACTCTAAAATCGTCATAGTCAGGATTGTACTTTCGTCTAGGATCAAAGTCATACTGTGGTGATTCCATGAGTTGACCTAGTGTTTCAAGCAAAGTTCTTCCACCTATTTCAGTATTACCTATTAGTTTGTTTAACTCAGCATACTGTGGGCCAGTCAAAGGTACGTTGCCTATGTAGGTATTTGGAGGACTTATAGACCTCCCCATCCTGACGATTTCCATCAGATAAGGGTTAGGAGAACCTTGCTCCACTGGAATACCAGTGTTATATCCTAATGGTGTTACAATTGCTTCTCCTGTGAGCCAACTATGTTTAGGAGCACTGTATCCTGTAACTCCTGGTGCCCTTCTCATTAGCCTTTCTTGAAAGCTAAGTGCCTCATGAAAAGCATCATCACCATCAAATTGACTAATTGCACCTGGGATTAAGTTAGAAGCTAGGTTTTGCACAGGTTCCCACATTCGATCTGCATTACCAGAGGTGTACATTGTAACAGTCTCTAACATTGTTTGAAGACCTTGTAAATAGGTACGATCTGATACTGCTCTAATAAATCCCATAACTGCAAGACTAGCAGTTTTTGCAAAACTATCTTCTACTTGTGCATAAGTGTCTGCATTCTCTACGGCTGACGTTAGTATAACAAGAGGTAAGAACGTAGGATCTAAACGATTGTAAGATACCCAATTGTCATCATTGGTTCTAATAGAGTATGGTTGATTCCCTGCTTGCCTCCACACCTTGTTTCTATCAGGGTCTAACGGTCCTGGACCAGTAACTCTACCACTCATTACAAATGACAAAGCCCCACCATATAAAACAACTCCTAGTGCAGTATTACCAGCCGCTTGTGCTCTGATTGCAGGATCAGAAGACTCCATCATTTCTCTATGAGTTTTCGATAACCTGTTAAATATAGGAGTTCTTTGGAAAGCTCTTGTAAAGATATTAGCAGGAGTCCGTACAAAAGGAAAGAATAGTTGAACTGGTGGGTTCTTTACAGCTAATTTATGCAAACCTGCGGCCCATGACCCAGGTCTTAACTCTTCTGTAAAAGTTACTTTCTTAGCGTACTCCATCATGCTATCATTTGTACCTCTTCCAAGCTCATCGAAATACTTGTCCATTTCTTTATCGATGAATGCTTTACGTTGTTTTCGTGATGAAAACTCAGGTAAATCTTTTGTTATCTTGGCATACGCTTGTGCTCTGTAGTTCCATTGTTTAAAGAACTCGTCCTCTCCACCTAATATCCTCATAGAACCACGTGCTAGTTTACCAGTGTAGTTGACTGCTTGGCTAACCCAGTTTACTGGATGCCACTCGCCTTTGTTTGGATTTAGTTTTTTCATGGCAATAGCATTACCATGTGGGGATATGAGTCCATCTAACTTTGTGCCCATAGGGTCCAATATATTTTGCTCTTTGAATATAGATTTTAACATCATTCTACCAGACTCAAGAAACCCATACCCAAGACCTCCAAAGTGTCTAGCTACTTCTTTTTGTACTTCTTTATCTCCTGTCCATATACTACCAGCATATCTAGTAGCAGGTGTAATAAGTGTTTCAGCAAACCCAGAAACAATGTTTGTTACATGAGTCTTTGCACTGGCAAGTAGCAATCCTCTGTAAAACTCAATCATTGCTCGTCCACCACGTTTTGCAAGAGTCTCAGTTCCTAACTCAGCAATACGTAATGACTGAAGTGGTCCCTTTGCAGTTTCTATAGATTTTGCAAGAATCTGCATTCCATCTGTGTCTAGCTTGTAAGCCTTGAGTACATCATCTAAGGCTTGCATCTCTTCTGCTGTAGCAGGTTTAGTTTTAAAAGGTATTCTTTGTACAGTTGTAGATCGAGCTATAATCCTTTTTGTCTCACCAAATAAAACTTCAGCATCTTTTGCTCTTTCAAATGTTTTAATAAACCTGGCTCGTAATAGCTTGTTTGCCATACCATCAGGGTTATTTACAATAGCTTTTGCAATTTGTGCAAGTTCCGTTCCATACTGACCTATGGCCCCTCTGTATGCCAACACTTTAATATCTAAGTCTGCAATGCTTTCGTCAAAGTTCTTGGTCATGTTCTCAAGAAGCAAGTCCCGATCCATTCCCATCTGACTAGCTATGTCATCAAGATTATTAACGATGCTTTGACCTTGCAGTGTATCCTGTAGTTTTATTCCTTTTTCTTCTAGCTCTTTTAAAGTCTTTGGTCCCTTTGGTATATCTTTGTACCTCTGGGTCATCTCAGGCTTGAGCATTTTAGAAATCAAACCCACAACATCAGAAGCCTCTGTATCCTCTAGGAACTTTGTATTAAATACCTTGTATGCACTTCCAGGTTCTACTTCTTTTAGATTACCATTTACTAATGTGTCAATAAGTCCTTCTGCTGCCTCTGCACTTGTAAATACATCTTGATTATCTGGTTTAGCGTTAAGAACTTGTGCCGAAGGCTTTAGTCCTTTATCTGACGAAGGTAACTCTTTTTTTGTGTGCTTAGTGTCGTTAATTCTAGCGACTGCTTGAGTCTCTATTTCTGCTAGTTCTTCTGGTGATTTCTTGTTAAGAATGCCCTTCATAATATCACGCCTAGCTTTGTATAACTTAAACACAGTACCAAAAGCAGCATCGAGTACAATAGACTCTAGTGCCATCTTAAATCGTTCTTCAGCTATGCTGTTGTTGTCGTCAGCTTGTAACCACTCAAAGAAAGGCTGAGTAAGATCAAAAGGTGTATCTTGCACTACCTCTGTCATCATGTTAGAGAATCTTTCCTCGTAGGGCATAAAAGCTAGTTGAGAAGCTACAGCACCTGGGGCTATTATCTCTAAGCCTTTTTGTACACCTAAAGCCTGTGGCATTACAGAAGTAAAAGGTTTTGTAACTACACCTCCCATTTGCAAACTCTGGATAACCTTACCCATAGTTCTAGTGAATTCAAATGTAGCAGAACCTTCGTTCATCATCTGAGGGAGATAGCTAATCTGCTTTTTCTCCTTCATTTTATTAAAGTCTTCTCTACTTATAATGTCAATAAAAGGTTTCTTTTCGTCATAGTTCTTTAGTCCAGGAATGTTAAACACAAGCATGTCATCTGGTATAACATCAGGTCTGTAGTCTTCTACTGAGGTCAAGATGTTTTCTGTTGTGTCAAACAGGTAACCCTGTGCGGCTCCTTTTACAGCCTCTCGTACTGTGGTTTCTGTTTCTGTGGGTTTGACATCATCAATGTTAAATTCTTGTTCTACTTCTGGTATCGATGTAGGAACTTCTAATCCTCTGGCTTTTAGTTTTTCTCTAAACCTTAGTTGCGACCTACTTAGACCTTCTGCTATTGTTGCTCTCTTATCTCGTTCATCTGCATCTTTATATAAGTCTTCTATTTGCCATAAATTCATCTAGTTCCTCCTGGTTGTAGCTTTATAATTCTATCTTCTAATTTTTCTAAAACTAAATTTACCATGTCTTTTTCATCGTCGTCTAAATTTGTATATGTGTTAAAACTTAGACCTGTTACTTGCTTTTCTACATAGTCAATTAAAGGATTTTCTATATCAAGAGCACCTGTTACCCAATCTTTAACACCTCCAGTAGCCTCTAGTTCTTTTACTAGCTTGTCATATTGCATTAACAGTATTTCTGGAATAGGTAGATTATCAGCACCTGTAGGAGCATCTGTACCATGTAGTATTTTGTACACAGCTTGAGTTTCTTTAAGTGTTTCCTGTTGCTCAATACTCAGATTACCAGCTAAAGGAGTTGTATGTAGGTGTGTTCTCATTATTTCTTCAAGATCCTCACCACCCTGCCTTAAAATAAATCCAAGACTGTCTTCCTCTTTACTATTGTAGTCAGGACGTAGCATATTAAAGAATGCTTCTTGTTGATCTCTGTTAAAGTTGTCAAAACTCCTTCTACCGTTTTTCATCAATGCTATCCCATAATACTGGTCTTTTAATCTCTCTTGCACATTTAGCATTATTTCCTGAAGTTTAATAAAAAATGCTTCAGGTTTTCTAATCTGTTCTGGAGTCAGCATTGACTTCATTTCAGCTAATAAACCTTGTAGCTTTTTGTTAGCAAAGTTTCTAAGACGTTCCTCAAACATACCTAGAGAAGAAGTGTAATATTTATTAGTAGTAAGGTCATCTAGTGCCTCATCAGAACTTGTAATAACACTAATAACCTGACTATCCATAGAGACATTATCTTCTATTAGTGCTCTAAGCATAGCCTGTTTACCATCTTCCTGGAATATTGTAAGATACTTCTTTGCTCTGGGGTCACCTAAAGTTATAGTTTCATCTATCCTCTCCCTCTTTTTAACCTGATCTTCAAAAGTTAGTATAGCTTCTGTTTGATTTATGAATCCTGCGTCATTCATTCTCTGAATAATGCTTCCCAGGTTCTCATTATAATTTTCACTACCTCGGTCTTTTCTTAATTGTCCTATCTCTATGTTAAACGCTTCTAGCTGTCTAGCCTTTGCTCTCTGACTTTCTGTCCAAGCACGATCTTCATCTTGCTCTAGGTCAGTATCTATCTGTGAACCAACACCATTTATCAAATTTTGACCAGCAGTTGTTTGACCGTAGTTAGACCCTCCATGAGTTTTTATCTCGTATATAAAGTCAAGGAACTCTTTGTCTTTAGTAACAAGAGCACGATTAGCTATCGTTTCAGCCATCATCTTGTTAAGTTTGCCCATATCGTGAAACCCTTGTTCACGAGCATCTGCCAAGATAGTGTTGATCTGACGACTTAATTTGAATGAAGGGTTGTTATTCTCGTGCTCACCTTGCAGAAGTAGGTATCTCTCTTGTAACTCTTTTTGTCCCTGTTCTTTTTCTGTTAGTTCTTTCATTTTACGTTTCTTTTATAAAATTCACCCTTTTTAGGACCATCTCCTTTAAGACCAAGTTTTTTAGCCATTTGCTTCCAGCCTCCTTTATATCCTAATCTTTTAGCAAATTTATCTGCTCCCTCTCCTGGCTCTGGTTGCACTTTAGTAATATCAGGACCAACAGGTTTTTTCTTTTGTTCTTTCTTATCAAACTCGTCTGCTGTTAATTTATCCTCTACACCTTGCCTAATAGATATAAGGTGATCAAGTTCAACAGCATTATTCTTTTTACCTTGTTTTACAGCTTCTCCATATTTGAGACCACCAGTTACTGCTTCTGCTGTAACCTCATTTGCTCTGTCATTGACAGCAGTAAACATAATACCTTGTAGTTGAGCTTCAGCATCTTCTCTGTAATTTTTGTTTAGATGCTCTGTGTGTCGTTGCTGTAACTGTCTACGTATGCCCATCTGACCTGGGACAAAATGATTAGCAAGAACCTCTTCATGTATTGTTTCAAAATGAGGTGCATACTCTGCATCAAAATTATCTAAGAACTCGTCAAATGTACCACTATTAGGATCATTTTTCTTTTCCCATGCTTCGTACCTTTGAAACAGGTCTTGGTTGTATTTACTCAGTAAATTCTGAGTATATGCGATACTTACGCCTTCTCTAAAGTATGGCGACTCTGACTCTGAAATGATACCATGCTTAATAGCCCAACGCATCTTTGCACGTTGTTCTGGTGTGGCACGTGTGAATGACGCAATACCTGCGTTTTTCTCTGCTTCAATAAATTCTTCTTGCTCTGCTTTAACTGCTTCTCCAATAGGTTTAGCTACAGCACCAATAAAATCAGCAAGTGCTTTTGACTGCCTACCTGCTTTATCCATTTGGGGCTTTGCGGCTCGATAGTAAGCCGCTGAGTTGTTTACTCTGCCCCTTCTGTATATTGCAGGTGACTTGGGTTCTCTACCTCTGTTAGAAGCTAGTATTTCTGCTCTTGATGCCATAGTATTTAATAGGATAATCCGTGAGAACTGCCACTACGTTTTAATTCAGGAGCACCTTTTTTACTATACCAAGGAGTACCCCCTTTTGACTGCATACTTTTACCTGTAGCATACCCAGAAGCACCAGCGGCAAATAAGCCCATTGCTCTGTCTGTACTAGATAACCCAGGATCACGTTGCATTGAGTTGATAGCACCCATAGCACTGTACCTACGTTGTACTTTGTCTAGCTTTAGTGCCTTTCCTTCTGCTTGTAGTGCTTCAACACCACGTTGGTATGACTGGTCTAGGTCAAATGACCTGTCTGCCATTTGTCTACGTAGCACTGCTAGTGTTCTGTTAGAAGAAGCACCTAGTGCACCAGACTCTAGGTTAGCTGTAGTTAATTGTGCTCGTCTAGCCTGATCTTCTATTAACATATCGATCTTAGCATCAGCCGCATCTTCAGCATTTTGGTACATTTGTCTCTGTATAGCGACTTCTTCATTCCAGAATGCTTCCATATCTTTTGTGTACGCATCATTCTGGAGTTTCTGGTTGTCCTCAAATGCCTTATTAGTTGCTCTAGCAGCCGCCATCTGAGCTTCTTGAGCTTGATTGGCTTGCACTATCATAACACCAGCCATTACAACAGGATCACACATTATTTGCCTTTACAAATTCGTAAAATGGTTTTTGTTCGTAGCCAAAGTTGTCCACTAGCTTGGTAAAAGTGAACCCAAGGCTTTTTATCCACTTGATAGCCTGAGTATTACGTTTGTCTACATAGTTAAATAATACGTTATACTCGTCCATAAATGTATCTATATGCTCTTTAGCATGTTTATGGAACTCAAACTTGTAGTCTGTCAATTTGTCAGACCCAAGTAACCAAGGTGACCCCACACCATCACGTATCTTTGATATACCAAACATACCTACAACCTCATTGTCTAGTATTATTGTATAACAATGTAGGTGAGATGTCAAGTATGCCCTAATTAACGCTTGAGCAGGGTTACGACCACCAGATGCAAATACCTCTTGTGCATCTTGCTGTCTTAAAGTTTTAGATAATTCATAACAATCATTACGCTTTGACGATCTAATATAATAATTCATATACGTTGGTTTCGTAATACTTGGTAGGCTTCATAGTCTGCTGATTGCAGAGATAAAGGCAACCATGAATCTGATGATACAGTAATCCTTACATCCTTACTGCTGACATACACAGGTACTCTAAATACACCTGTCAACAATGGTTGCTTACCTAGTACCAATGATCCTACCTGTTTCGCTGTAAATTGTCTAGTAAATATTTTTCTTTGTCTGTCATCAAAAGGTTTTGGAGCAACCTCTATTTCAAAGAATCCTGTTTTGTCATAGGATATTTCAAAGTTTCTCATTTGTAGTCTTCCTGAGTTTATAGAGTCATCTCCACTTTTAACAAACTGTTCTGAAAAGGTATACTTAAAATCATAGGGTATACCTGCAAATATAATTGGTGAAGTATTTCCTTTACCTTGTGAGAAGGTTGTACCTTCGGTTAGTATTGTAGCTACTTTAGATTCATCTACAACTTCTCCTGTTTCTGTTACATACTCAAGTTTCCTTTGTTCAAAGGTTAGAGCAACATTATCTCCCACTGGGCCTGCTTGGTTGTTATCAAGGTTTTCTACAGCGGGTATAGTAGGTGTAAATTCTATATCAAGAGCATTTCCTGATAATGGTCCTACATTTGTAACGGTGTACGTGATATTGGCTCTCCCATCAATTGTAAAAGTTTGTCCTAATCTTGGTGGAGTTGTAACACCATCTATGCTGAGTCTGTCACCTTTTTGGTCTGCTCCATTTGTTAAAACATTTGTACCTACAACATCAAAGTTTTCATCTGTATAATAGCTATCAACTGTTGGTACATTTGTTGGGTTTCCATTACTGTCAGTAGTTCCTCCCCACTCTAACTTAACTCTTCTGTCTAACCTTACACCAATGCGGTCATCCATAATACTTGTGGCATTATCTGTAGACAGGTTAAGTCTTTCAAGGTATATAGGTGCACTAGCTCCAGCAACACCTCGTCTAAATAATATGTATGCTGTAGACCCAATAAACTCCATGTCTACAATTTGACCATCAAACTTCCACTTAGACCATGATGACTGTAGTTTTTCTTGATCGTTGTAGTAGTATTTGTAGATAAATAAATCTCTTCTATCTGTGTCAGACAATACACATAGCAACTCTTCGTTAGAAGATACAGCCATTTTCTTTACTGTTCCTGTGATAAACTCAGGTACATGAGATGTTACTTCGTTAGCATCGTTTGTCTCTGAGGCTACATCAATCATGTACTCACGTATACCTGAGAAAGCTCCACGTTGAAATGGGAAGAATATGGTCTTACCTGCTGGCACAGGTTTTGCTTCTGTCGATGTTTCAAAGTTTGTAGCAACGTCAACAGCTACAGAAGTAGGAGTTAGGAAATCATCTGACGTAAGTTTAAACTGCTGTAAGTCAGAGAACAGTAGTAAACTCTCTTGAAATGGTATAGCTGATTTCAATATAGCTACTTGGTTGTTAGATACAGCCACATCAATAACACTGGTGTCAAGAACAGAAAGTACAGTATTAGCAAAGAAATTAAAGTAATTAGCGGCTTCAGAAAGTATAACATTCTCGTCAGAAATAAATCCAAGCCTGTTCCTATGAAAGAATATATCGTTAATAGTGTAAAGAGCATCGTCTACGTTATTAGTACCTTCTTCATAATCTGCAAATGATGGGAATGGGTTTGTTAAATCATCTCCTACCGTTCTACCTGGGTAGTCAATGAGTTTCATAACAAAGTAAATATCGTTACTAGCATCAAAAGCCTTATACAATTGTATAGGCATTGTTTTGTTGTCTACTTTGCTACGTGCTCTTTTAACAGGTATCTGAGAATACTTAGGTCTAAAGGTCTCTTTCCAAACACTACCATTCCATATTACGTAGTAGTCATCTTGTCCAGACCCACGATCTCCAGATACTTTAGCTACAAAGTTTTCAGGAATACCTGTTCCTGGAAGTTTACCAAAGCTAGGCACCTCGTCAGATCCATTGATTGCTACTATGTTAGAATCACCTTTACCATCAGTACACTCTATAGTAAATGGGTAAGAGTTTGTTTCGTGGTAGTCAGCTTGTAATGACAGTACACTTCCGTTGTCAGGATCAGATATTGTCCAATCTGTTGCACTTCCATTTCCTGAACTGGGTCTAGCATTTTCTATATTTTTAAGCCCCACATTAGATGCTCCTGATAAAGTTGACCATGAAGACCATGTGCTATTACCTGAGTTATACGTCCTTTTCCTGGTAGTTATTTCACCATGATCTCGTACTCCAAATTTACCAGTGTATGCTGTTCTTGCTGTCCCACTAGAAGTTCCATCTGTGGATGTAGTGCTTATTATTAATTTATCAGGCTCAGTAGTTCCACCTTGTTTAACAATATGTACTTTTTGTGTTTGTATTGCTCCTTCATACAATGTTTTGGCAATGGTACTAACAACAACACCTGCTTGGTTATTTATGCTTAATGTGTTTTGACTTGTAGTATCTGTTCTACTTTCAGTATTATTGTTAGGTGTTTTGTAGTTTACTTCGTATTGCCATATTGGTTTAAGATGATCTATTTCACCGTCAGCATCTACATCGTACTGAGTGACAACTACTTTATAGTTAGCATCATAGTCACCTATTTTAACAAAAGCCATTGACTCGTAAGGCTGGTCAGCATGAGTGTCTGTAGCTTTCTTTACCTTCTTGTCTTTGTTTAGGATAAAACTAAAGTCAGCAACTGTAGTTGTGGAGAACTTGTTAGGTGTAAAAGTAACACCATTATCCATACACAAATACTTTTTTACATCATCGACTATTGTTCCGTTTTGAGTTACATTTGTTCCTGATGCTACATTATCTGGCTGGATAAAAACCTCATTACCAGCAGTACCTGTAGCAAACCCAGTTAAATCTATTAGCTTGAACGAAGGTTCGGTAGTCATTCCTGTTCCACTACCATCTGCATTTAACTCACCACCTTTACAAATAAAAGCATAAGCCTCGTCCTCTGACCTACGTATCGTATGAATATACACATCGTTAGCGTTTGTAGAATTAACACCTACATTTGCTACATGTTCAGTACATGGTCTCTTCTCTAACCCACGTGTAATATGGGAAAACCCATTTTCCTGTACTTCACCTTGGGTGGGCATACGTAGAGTAGCAGGTTGCTGTGATACTCCATTTATAAGACTAGGTATAGTTCCAGATATTAAAGGCATTATTCTGTTTCTACTGAGTCAACTAGATTTCTTTTTAGACCAAACTGAGAGTTTATTGACCTATCCACAACTCTATACACATCATAGTTGTCAAATATATTGTAGTCAGCCACATCTCCTTCATATTCTAACAACGTGTGCCACGCTTGCATCTCATCTTCTTGATAGAATCTATGTAATTCACCTGACCCTACAACTCTATCGTGAAATATTCGGGCCGATCTTATAGCAATGTATCTACGTGCAGGTTCTGGTAGAGCCTCAAATACTAGATATTTGACTAGATTTACTTTTACTTTAGTACCTGCGTCAAAAAGGTTATTGTTTGTTTGCCTGTCATATAGTTGCCTACCACGTTCTACTATATCAGTAGCTCCATCTCTAACCCTGGATGTTACGTCTACTCTTAATACATTGTTAGGTATATTAATAACACCTTTGTCACCAAGACTGTTATCTGCTACTAATTCATCGTCTAAGTCTGTATTGAATATCCAACCTCTGGATTGTACAGCACGAGAAACATTATCAAGTATCTGAGCCGCAATAGCAGCATCGGACAGACCTGCGAAATCTTCTGTTTGCACAGGTTGCTCTCCTATGCTAGTCAACATGGTATTGACTGCTTCTAGTTTAGATGTGGGACTTAGGCTCATGCTACCTTTTTGAATCTATCTGTGTTTCTTTTAGACATGTGACGTTTATCGTCTTTAGAGTATCCTGTTCCTGTAGGTTTTCTCTGCATTATGTTTTTAAACTGAGAACCGTCTAATATAATATAAGACCAGTCTCCTTGTTGTTTGTCTTCTACTGAGTTGAAGAATTGTATACCATCGTAACCTAGATCATTTAGGAAGAAGTCTTTTAACGCTAAATTCATATAGTAATTAAATCGTTCTTCTTCTTCATCTTTATTCTCATCTAAAATTTGATCAGCCATTGCATCAAGGTCAAGATCATCTCCTCCAGCTTGTTGTAGATAAAACAAGTCTTCTTCTGATAATCCAGATTCTTCTTTTCCTTTTAGTTCTGATCTTAGTAAAGTTTGTCCATCTTTTTTTGCATGTACCTGGGCATACTCAAGTAACATTTCTAGTACAGTTCCAGATCCGTATTCACTTTGTTGAGAGTCTGGTATTTTATACTTGTCATTTAGTACGGAAAAATCTGGCCCTTTTCCTGAAGGGTCGCTTTTTTGTGATGAGTAAGTAAAGGAAGGATTAGCTTTAGCTAAAAGATTTTCTCGTGGTCCCATGAAAACATTAATTCCAACATGATCATCATGATATGTTTGAGGTGCTACAAACTCTTGGTCATTAGCCATGTATGCTAAAATATTAGAAGGGGTCCACCACCCTACATCTCCATATACAATCATAGGATTTTTTATATCTAGGACACCCATGTAATACTTAGGATCAATCTGCTTTCCTCGTACTACTCCTGCAAATGGTTTTGTTCCTTCTGCTGATCTCCCTTCTCTCTGTATACCACCTTGACCCGTAGTGCTCGTGGCACCTTGAGCTTCTCTTGCCTTTGCTCTGGCTACTTCGTTCCTTACACCTTTAACTCCAGGTAGCACATACCCTTCAGCCTCTGTGGGTTCACCACTAACAGGATCAAACTCTGATCTTAATCTGGATGTAATATCTAATGCTTGTCCTGATGTACCAAAAAACCCTGCACCAAACTCTTGTCCAGGACCATCATTCCATTGCTTTCTTTGTTGTGTAAATTCTGTGATCGGAGCCATTCCTTTTGATCCATGTGCTACAAACTTAGGTAGCCCCCAGTCTAAATCCATAACTACAGACGGACCTTGCAAGTTAGGATGGGAAGATAGTTGACTAGGAGATCCCAAGTAGTCCCAAAGGTCTTGCTGATGCAGAGCCTCAAGTTGCTCTGGTAACATGTCGTATTGATTTAACTTTTGCCAATCTGTAATATAGCCGTACAAAGCAGCTTCATAGGCTTGTTGATCTGTTCTTTTTAAATTCTCTAGTGTATCTTTGTTGTCTAGTAGAAAGTCGATTAGTTCCCCTTTATTGTCCCATGCACCTTTTGGGTTTTTAAGTGCATAAGCAGAAACAATCATAGCCCTAAGATCAAAATCTTCTTTCATTTTCATACCTTCTTGGACCAAAGGATCAAAAAGTAAACCAATACCACTACCACCTCTTAATGCTCTAAACAAATATCCAGTTTTTCTCTGGAACGCTTTTAGCATAGCATCAGGTACTTTACCTAATTTTGGTGATAGTTTGGATTTTTCGGTAGGTACTGTATTTCTTATATTACGTGAGGCATTAATAGTATCTTCCCAATTAGCAGTGGGGTGGTCTACAATATTACTACCTCCTCCCTGCTCAACGTAAATTTCTTCTAATCTTCTAAGAGCTTCACGAGCACCTTCTTTTGTAGGTGTGTGCCCTCTTTGTCCATAATGGGCACGTTCCAAATCCAATCTATCTTCAAGAGGTATAATAGAAAATGTTTTACGTTGTGGTTGGTTTTCTATGGGTCTTTTGAGGTATTTGTCAGACATGATGAAAAAAAAGGGAGAACCCTAGTTAAAGAGTCCTCCCTATGCGGAGTTACAATACTACTTACGCACTACAAAGTGCTACAGCACACGCAGGTCGCAAGATGTTGTGACCCATAGCGTACTTGGACACCATGAGTGTACCCTGACGGTTAATCTGATACTCTGATTCAACAGACATATCCATTAACTTTGCCGTGGCAACTGCATCTTGAGTCATTACAAGTGCACGAACCTTGGTAGCCGCAACGGTGGAGGCATACTGTGATGATTGTCCTGCAATGGTGGACGAAGCCCCAGCAGGTACATCATAAATAGTAGCCCTTCCAGATCCTGCTGTATTAGCAAGAGGCGTTGGAGCGTCATGAGCATTTGTACCATCCTCATCTCTATGGGTAGCGGGCCTTCCAGCTAACGCATTACCATTGGTTGATGATTGATAGAACAAGTTAGATACCCATGTGGTACCAGTGGTTGTGGTATAGTAACCTATGTGTGGTGTGACGTAGATAGGCATACCCATAATAGTAGGTACCTGCCCACCAGAAACACTTCCTGATCCTCCAATATCCCTATTGAAGATAGCAAGGTCATTAAGGTTGCTAGTTCCTGACACTTTGAACAAGTCATAATACATGTCAGTGTTCATAACCACAAAAGGATCACCTGGAACAAAGTTGGTATCGAATACTCTCTTAGCATCGATAATTGCTTGAGCAATGAACTTTGGATCACGAGCGTTAGCCGCTGAAGAACCAATAGTTACGTTTCCAGTAAAATCCTCGTCAGCAAACTGTCCTGCGTAATCCTGGATCATGCCAGATACAGCCGCAATTGTACTGTTTTCACATAAGGCAGCTTTGATTGCCATACGTAAAATGTTCTCATCAGCTACTTTTGATAAAGCAAAACCAGCTTCTTGAGTGTAGACGGAACGAATGTCAAAATGGGACATTGCTTCGTCGATGTTTGGAATGAACTGTGCATTAATGAGCAAGTCATCAATGGTTACAATTCGTTCACTCTGCTTTGACGCAGATGGCAGAATTTCTGCCCCCGGAGTATGGTAGGAAGCATCTCGGTACTTTCCTGTCATCGGAAATTGTGCAGACTTTCCTTTTGAGATAGTACGCACACGATGCAAAGGCATCATAATATTCTTAGACTGAAAAGCAGTAAGAACCTCGCCCGCATACAATTTTAGATATAGTGACCTAACGTCACCAGTACCTAAATTTTGACCAGAACGATGTATTGCACTACCAGATTCGGTAGCGTAATTGGTAACAGCCATAATAATCTCCTATTTTGGCTTTACTACTTAACTAATGATGCTTGAAAGTTCACCAGAGTTATCCCACGCATGGGGCAATGATTACTATTTTAGCTATTAGTTTACAGCACTGTTGAGTTTCCCAACATTTGTGCTACTTGTGCCCTGTAAGCAGGGTCACTAGAATACTTAGGATCTCTCATAGCCTGTGTAACCTGGGCTAGAGATTCAAATCTTGGTGCAGTCGATGGTAATGATTCACCTGTCATGAGTCTGGGTGGGATACCTTCGGCATTTTGCATTCTCGCCATAAGACCTTGTACAGCAAACATCGCATTAGGATCAAGGTTCTCAACTGAGTTGTTGAAGGCATCTAATTCCCACTGTTCTAAATTGTCTCCAGCCCACCTTAACATGGCATTGTAATTTTCTTCACCACCAACTGACTGGTATATCTGAGCAATACTTTGGTCAGCAATTGCTTCTTGTCCTGCCAACCAAGTATTAACCATCTCATTGGAGATTCCTGCTTCTTCTAATGCTTGGTAAGCATCGTCAGATAGTCCTCCTAGTTCATTGTATTCCTGTTGGAACACATTTATATCTAAGTTTCTCTCATCTAACAACTGAGCAACTTGAGGTACACTTGTATTTTGTATATCAGCGACCTCTTGCTCACTTATTTGAGACTCTTGGTAGTCTTGTTGTTGTTGAGATACTTCTGTATACTGCTGTTCTAGCTGATTGTAAGCGTTCAGTAAATCCTGTGGTGTACCAAACTTCTCAGGTAGCCACTCAGGTCTTCTCTCTGGAGCCTGTTGTAACACAAGTTCTTCACCCACATCACTAACCTCAACAGGATTGTCAACCTTTGCTATCATCTCATTGATGTGCTCTGGTGATCCTGCCTGATGTACACCTTCAGCTTGACCAGTTTGTAATTCTTCCATTATTGTTGTTGTTGCATAACTGCATTAATCATCTCCTGAGCCATTTCAGGATTTTCTCGTGCAGATTCTGACATACCTTTTGCCATAGCAGGTGTTGCACCTTTAACAACATCTCCCATGAGTTGCTGTTGCATCATCTGCTGTTGCTGTTCCATCTGAGCTTGTTGCTCTGCTTGTTTCTGTTCTGCTGTCTTTATCAGACCACTTGTATCAATACCAAGAGAAGCACCAAGTCTATCAATATAATCATCAAGATTCAAGTTACCCATGATTGCCTCTGGTCCAAGAGGACTGAGGTATTGTAGAAACTGAGATAACTTGTTAAGATCCTGTCCACGACCAAGAGCTTCAATACCTGTGATGACCTGTGGTTTGACCACTTCCTTTGGAAACTTAGGCATCTTCTTTGCTTTAGTCATTTTGTCTAGGAGTATGTTGACTAAAGGCAACTGGAACTCTTGTGACAAGACTGAGTACACACCACCTAGAGCAGACTCTAGTTCTTGTGCCATGAACCTGACTTCTTCTGCTGTTACTCTTTCAGCATTACGTTGTACAGAAGAGTTTAATAAGAAAGCAAATGATAACCTATCTCTAATTTGTGTGATTGTGTCAAGTGCAATACGAAAGTCTTGACTTTTTTGTAGTTGTAATGTAGATACATCATTTGCATCCCCTTGTACAATTGCTCCACTTGGAGACTTAGCAAGTGTGTTAATACGTGTAGTGCCATTTGGTCTCACTAAGAATAGTATTTTAGCGGCTGCCGCAGAGCCTTCTACAATTGCTTGTGTAAGAGCTTCAAGGGATCGTAAATCTCCAATGTACTCCTCCACGAGACCACGACCATAAGATTCTCCGTCAACTCGACTGAACCTAAGTGGTATAAATGGGTTCTTATCTTTGGGGTATTTACCATAACTGTCTGGTATTGGTACATTTTGTACTTCCTGGTGTACGTGCCAGTATTTACCTTTGTCACAAATGTATGTGTAAAGGTCGTATGGTTTGTGTGGTGTCTCTGGTGCTATCTCACTAGGTTCTGGTAGACCAAGAGTCTTTCTAGCGTCCTCAGTTAGTGTCTTAGCATTCAATGATTCTTTGGTAATCATATACAGTACGTTACCCATAGGATCACGTTTGATAACATAGCGATCCAAATGGAACACACGCATACCACCACCATCAGGTATGTACAATAGACAATTACCTGTGACAATCAAGTGTTTAAGTGCTTCAAACACAGGTACACGATAGGCTTGTGTCTCTATCTCTGCTAGAGTAGCACGTTCTACTTTAGCTAGTCCTTCTTCCACTGGTCCCCTTTGTTCTGGGCCGACAAGAGACTCAATATCAAAGTCATCTATTGTCAGCCTAAAGAAAGGAGAGTTGGGTGGGAGTAATGTTAGTAATAACTTAGAAGCAAGATGATTAACACCTCGTGCTCCTATTGACTGGAACGGAGTATCATATACTGTGGAGTAGGTACCACCTTGGTCTCTGATTAACCCAGGTATCGTAAGCCTTGCAGACTCACGTGCCCTATCTAAGTAGGCTTCACGTTCTCCAAAGCAATTTTGATACATGCTTGCAATGGATGTTTCATTGCTGTATTCCATTATGCAGTCTTAGTTGCTCTAAGTTTACGTTTGTTCTGTCTAACACGATCTCGACCAGAGGATAGGTTTGCACCTGCCTTCATACCTTCTGTAGCACCTTGTCCCATAGTAGCTGATTGACCTACTGTAGCACTAGCTCCAGGAGTATCATCGTCATCGTCTTTCTTACCTCTACCAAACCTTTCCATTACATAATTCTGGAACTCAGCCGCTTTTACACCAAGGTCAGACTTTTTAAATGTTTCTTCAGCACCTTTTATTGTACCAGAGACAGCACGTTTAAGATTAACATCTCCAGATGCTATCTTTCCACCTTCTTCTTTTATTTTTTCAGTAACTTTAGAACCTTCCTCTGTAACTTTATTAACCGCTTTTTCAGCGTCAGACCCAGAGTACCCAGTCCTATCTGCTACATATTTCTGTACTTTTTTTGTGCTTCCACCCATTAGTTTTTCCTCACTTGTAGTTGTGATAATCCTTTTTTCTTACCTTTTTTCTTTTCACTCAGGTCTCCCTTTTTTGTGCCTGATGCTTTCTGTGCACCAGTCTTTTGTGAACTGTATTCACCTACTGAGGTGGTGGTTCCATCTCCACCACTATCATCTCGACCATATTTAGTAAGATTAAAATCTGACCTATCAATGGTATCAGCTATTTGATTCATACCGTGGGTAAACCCATCCATTGCTAAACCAGTTTGTTGACCTGCGTGTAGTCCTGCTTCAGCCGCAGGTTTGGCTATCTTCTCATGGTAGTAAGATTGTGCTCTACGTTGAGCACCTTCAGCGGCATCTTTAGTACCAAGCCTTTCTCCAACTGTACCACCCATGTTATACTTTATTTAAGAATAGTTTAAAATCGTCACCACCAGCAGTTTGTACTGTATCTAGTCTTTTAGACAAGATGTCAAAAAATGGTGACTCAGGTTCGCATGGAATAATATAACTTCCATAACCTCGTTGGGTCATGAGTGTATCACATGCTTGGAACGCTGGTAGAGACTCTCTGATAGTTACTTCATTAGGTGCCATCCACCAATAGACTGTAGGGCTAGATATACTAAAGCACCCCACAATCTTATTATGCTTACATACTAAATGGGTAGGAAAAATAGGATACACACCTCCTTTCTCTTGACACACTTGTATCAAAAGTTCCCTTTCTTCTTCAGTATTGATAGGTTTTACCTCAAGGTCGAGGAGACTAGAGACCACTTAATCCACCACCTTTATACTTTTTGTGCCCACCTTTTTTACCAGTACCTTTGTTTCTAACCCTGTATTTTCTTTTGGAACCTGTGTTCTCTTTTACAGGATTATCTCCTGTAGCCATTTCTAACTCTGCCTCTGCCATTTCTGGTTTATCCATCGGGGCAGGAGGTGGAGGAGGAGGTGGCATCTTAATATCGGGCATCGATGGACTCGGATTCAGTAATCCCCCCATTGTCATCCTCGTGTATTTGTTTTAATTTTTGTATAACGCTTTGCTGACCCTGAAGGAAGGACAACTGACTAGCGTTTACATCTCCCATTGGTATGGTGTTTGGATAGTACCTATCTAAATAGTTTAGTAATTCTCGTGTAACCATAGTCCATAAATGTCAGTTATATGACTTCACATGCGTTTCCAGTGCAAGCTAATTCCTGACTGGATGTGGTGTAGTCCTCTTTTTCGTAGTCACTAAGTTCACCCCATGTTACCATAGGTACCATACTTGCGAGTTCGATAAATTTTTTCTCATCACACTCTTCGTATGGAGCTTGTTGGTAACTGTGATCACTATGTGGTAGAAAAGATATGCCAGATATACTATCAAAATTATAGTACACCCATGCACCTACGTCTACCCATTCATTTTCTTTGACTGAAATAGTCACTGAAGGTTTATGTTCACACCAATGTTCAGCATACATCTTCCATGTCTCAAGCTGAGTTACAGCATCTAACTCATCTCTCATCACGGATCTTTCAGGACTTTGCATTGGAAAGGAGAACACCATGTTGGACTTGTTTATCACATCCTCTTCACACGGGAACCCTTTTGCTTCCATAAACTTACACAATGGATCTTTCTTATCCATTCTAATTCTACGTATGTAGTACCATGAGTGTCTAGCATGAATACCAGATGCTGAGTTGCAGAGTTGACTCACAGTACCCGAAGGTTTGACACAAGTAATTGCAGAAGATGGGTTGATGTTAAGTTTCTTAGCCCACTCCTGGTTTGTCTTGATAGCAATTGACTTGAAGTCCTCTAGCATCTTAGGTTCAGGAAATGCTGTCAACTCATTATCCATGATACCAGTCAAAGAGACACCAAGCAATCTTTCTTCTTCACAGTTCTTCTTCCATTCTGCACTGAGGTATTTGAAGTCAGTCAATGTAGACTGCATGGTACCCAGTATTGTTGCAAATTTAATCTTGTCTTTTATATTTGCTTGGGTATCTTTTTCTCTAATAACTACTTCTGATAGATTGCAGAATTGTCTGGAACGTAGAATGATTTCGGAACATGGATTGGTACCGAAGTCTTCTCTAGCATCTCTTCTATCTCCAAGTTTTTCTGTGTGAGTCTGAGAGTTTTTTGACGAGTAGATACCACGTTCTCCAGACTTCGACTCGTAAAGGGAAGTCCATTCATTAAGGAATGTTCCCGTGTCAGGCTTGGAGTGATAGTTTGCTGAATTGTTTGCGAGTGCTCTGTGTGGGTGCTCGTCCCACCATCTTCCACTTTTCGCCTTCCGCATTTGTTCATCGCCAAGGTCACTGATACTAATAAGAGCAGACCTACGAACCCCACCAACGACCACAACCTCCGCTGCTTTGCAAACGATGTCGTGGCATTCGATTGGCTTGAGTTTTCTTCCTCTTGCATATTCAAATGTACGTACTGTAAAATTAAATAGAGACTCTAGTGGCTCTGGTCCAGAGGCTCTGCCTCCAAATGTTTTTAACACAGACCCAGCAGGTCTCACTTTACTCGTGTCCCACTCAGGTATAACACCTGCATACAACAGAGCAATCAGATCCTTGAATGCTTTTGCCCACCCAAGTTTACTATCCCTAACTGTGATCTTTGTGTCAGTCTTGTGTAGCTTGTCTGGTATCACAGGTAGTTTACTTGTGAACTTTTCTTCTACACTAAAGCCTACACCAGTACCATTCATAAGAATGTACACAATCTCATCAAAGGATCGTGGAGAATCTATGTGAACATAGGAACAGTTGTACCCTGCTACATTCTCTTTTTCTAACGCTGGTCCTGCTGTCATGAGACACCTCATGCTTGGCATGACATCCAGGTTCTTGACTGCATCCACAAGATCACGTAGTGTCTGTGTAGACGTAAAGTCAATATCTAGTTTTTTACTAAAGAAGTTGAAGTATCTGTTTACTGTCTCTTCCCATGTCTCTCTTCTGTTCTTCTCATAGTCCCACCGAGAGTAGCGAGACAGATGAATAAGTTGTTGGTATTGCGTTGGTAGTGTCACGTATACATACTCATTGAATTTGGTTAATATATAATCACGGAACTCAGGAGTCACGCTTTTCTTTTTCTCGTTCTATTAGACGATCTAAGTAGAACCTAGCTTTCTCCAAGTCCTTAACTCCTCCCTTCATGTCATAGCGAGATACATATTTTATAATGTTTCCCTCTAAAAAGTCAAGCCCATTCTTCTGGATGTAATCCAAAGGCTCTATGTTGTACCCTGCACAATAATGTTCAGGCTTTGTTATATCATCGTACTGACGATTAGCAAAGTCTCTTAGGTCTTTAACAAGTTCCTCAGTGTTCTTAGGTCTAACATTGTCAGGAAAAGTCTCTGGTTCAAGACCTAACTTCTCAACGTACCTCATCTCTGGGTCGTACTGACCTAAGACTCTTCTTCCCGTTCGTTCATCTCTTTCCATCTGATCTCTGTTGTAGTCTGCCATCTGTTCACGCTGTTTCAACGATTTCATCATAAGGATACCATAACTTAGGGTAATTGTCAAGACCATCGTACTGGTCTTTACGTAGAATGTATGCCATACGTGCTTGTAGTATAGCCTCATCTCTACTTAGTTTAGCTTTGATAAACGTATCAACAACAGCATCCCACATATCTATGTCTTCCTCTATTGCTTTGTCAAGTATACGTTTGGCTTTGACTGGGCCGACACCAGGACACCCTTTGTACCCATCGGTCGCATCACCTGTCAACGTCTGCATATAGAAGTTGTAGTCTGCTAGACCCTCGTCAACATAGAACATCTCCTTCTTCTCAAAGTCCCAATGGTAACCTGGAACTGTAAGAAGATCCTTATCAACAGAGACAATACAACAATGATCTGGAAACATAGTGTTCTTCACACCCAATAGATCATCGGCCTCTAGCCAGTTAGACTCAAAGGCATCATACTTTTCTCTTACGTAGTCTTTTGCATTGTTAAAGCATAATGGTTTCCTAATTCCTGAACGGTGTTGTTTGTATTCCTTAAAAATTTTTTTCCTAAAATTATTCGGACTTGAGAAACAAATGGATAGCTCATGTACACCTGAGTCTCTCTGTAGATTACCAAGCTCAGAGTCTATCATTGTCTTGACTTCTTGAAAGTCAGCATGGAGTGTCCAAAAGTCATCACCCCAATGTATCTCATTCTCAGCCGCTGATGTATTCTTATATATCAGAATATCACCATCAATAAGCAACTGCTCAATCTTTGGCTTCGCTTTCACTACTAAAACCTTTTGCATTCAACGCAGTCTCAAACCCAAAGTCATTAGTGAGTTTCAGCCCAGTTGTTCCCAATTTTATATTCTGCGTCAAGCTCGATTCGCAGGTCATAGACATCCCTGGCAATTCCAATTGCTTGAACCGCTTTTTCTCCGATTGTTCGCTCATATCCCTCTTTGGCTAGAACTTGTATTTCATCATGTACAAATGCAACTTGTTGATAGTCAGTCCCCTCTTGAAGACCTGCTTCTTTCAACAGTTTGTGGAACTCAACAACCCAACGCTTGCAGATGATAGCACCTGCTGATTGACATAGCGTATTGATTGCTGAATGTGCTGAACGAACTGGTATCCAACGTCCGTCAAGACCTTTGATATACCCTAGTTCCTCAACACGTGCATTCAAGTCCTCTTTGAGTCTCTTGAACGCAGGTAACTTTCTAAAGAATCTATCCCTGAGTTTAGAACCTTCCGCTGGTCCCTTGCCCACAATCTCACCGAGTCGCTGTACACCTGCCCCATAAAGTATAGCATATAAAAATGTTTTCGCAAGTTCTCGACTAGGTAAGCCCAAGGCTTTTTGATTGTCAGTGTGTATGTCTCCCTTGAGAACAGTATCACCAAATAACCCGTTGTCATACCTAGCAAGGTAATGAGCAACAACCCTAGCTTCAAGACCTGAGACATCACATCCCACAAGTTTATAACCATCTGGAGCGTAGAAGAGTTGTCTACATTCTTTCCCAAAGGGTGAGTGGATATTCGGTACTTGACCCAAGTTAGGGTGCGAGTGAGAGCAACGAGAGGCGATTGTGCCCATAGTATGGACCGTCCCATGTAGCTTGCCCTGTTTCTCCATGTGTAACCAGCCATTTTGTCCTTCTGATAATTGACCAATCATTTTATTAGTACGGAACGCCTCTGCCATCATCTTTGCTTCAGGGTATGGCAGAGATTCTAGGATTGACTCATCAATCTTTGCTTCACCAGATGGTGTAAATTCCTTTGGTTCCCAACCGTGAATGTCCTTCAGTCTCTTGGCTATGTGTTGTCTTGAATTAGGATTGAACTCAACAGTCCTAAGTTTCTGAACTTCTTTACCTTTTACATAACCTAGACGTTTGTTATTCACACGTGGAATAAAAGGTGGACCATCAGGTACAGTCCACGTTCCAAACTTCTTCTTCAGTTGTTTATGGAGTAGAACACGATGTTCGCACAAGATAGCATAAAACCTAGCGGCTTTTAAGGAGTCAAATGGAAAGCCATTTTCCTTCTGTTTTTCACATATACGATAAATATCGTGTTCTAATTCAATAGATGAACTAGAGAAGTTACGCTTGCACAGTAAGTCGTATAATTTGTAGTTCAATTCAACATCACGTGCACAGTAGTTGAGCATGTCAACACTGAAGTTGTTGAATATCTGCTCACCTTCACCAAACTTACCCTTCTGGAATGCTAGTCTCTCACCCCATGATTCCAGTGAGTGTCTACCATAGAGATTTGGCATGATCCTACGTTCAGCAAAGTCACGTTCTTTCATGTCAGGGTACATGAGCCTTGACATGATTAGTGTGTCCTGAATCTGAACTTCAGGTCTAGGTGTCCAGTTGAATACCTTGTCTAAAGCAGGTATATCAAATGATATGATATTGTGACCAATGAGTTTGTCATACTCAGACAACTTAGCAATCCCATCTGGTACGTCATTAGGAGCATATTTGTGATACTCCTGACTCTCAATATCATAGATAACAATACAGTGTACCTTGGTTAGCTTTTCGTCAAGACCATTGGTCTCTATGTCAAACACGCATGAAGACATTAGAAATCCTTTTTCATCTCTTCGATTGGGAAAGGTATTGTATCCTCATCCTCATCAAAGTCAACATGGTGATCCACCTCGTGTAATCTACCTGTGTCTTTGTTGTAGTCAAGAAAACATGCCTCTCCAGTTTCACCAGTCCATCGGTTCTTCAATATGCGAACAGTAGTTCGGTCTGGTAGTTCACCCTGTTGGTCTCTCTCTGCACCAATAACGATGTCAGATAGTTGACCTATAGCCGCAGATCCACGTAGTTGTGCCATAGATGTACGTGCACCATCCTCGTGGCCTTTGTTACCCTGTGGTCTCTTCAGATGTGATACCAATATCATACCACAATTCACCTCTTCTGTCAAGCCCCGTAGTTTTGTCATCATATTGTCAATGGCTCTACGTTCATCACCACCTTCCATACCTGACACTACGATAGATATATGATCAAGAAAGATGTAGTCGCAACCACACCCACGTACCATATAACGGATCTTGTTCAGTAGATTGTCTGACTCAAGAGAACCCCAATGGTCGTACAAATAGACTCTGCCTGTGTTCAGAGTAGCATCAAATGCTTCTTTGAAGTCATCTTTGTCAACCTCGATGTTACCAAGGTGCAAAGGTTGGTTCAGGTAGATGCCCATGAAACCAAGAGCAGTACGTTTGTTGTTCTCTTCAAGAGCAATATAACCAATAGTCTCACCTTGGTTCAGTATGTGATTGGCAAACTCACGGCATAACTGTGACTTACCAATACCTGAACCTGCTGTGACTGTTACAATCTCACCCTTTCGTATGCCAAGAGTCTTCTGGTTGAGACCATTGTATGGGTAGGACACAGAAGACATGGAGTCCTCTGCATTCACGATGTCCCATAACTCAGTCCCACATATAATACCATCAGGTCTGAAGACTGTGGCTTGCCATATACAGTTGATCAGATCCTGTACACGATCCTGTACAAGCATCTCATTTGCATCCTTCAGTGGCAACTTGGCAATCTTAGCTTTACCTGGAGGTAGCAATTGTGCACACTCCAGTGCAGCTTTCTGACCTGCTTCGTCACTATCGAACATGAAGACAACTTCCTCATACCCAGATAGAAGCTCAAGAGACTTACGAATACTTTTGACTGCACCACCTGCACCCGTAGGTACAGAGTAGACAGGCCACTGGTTACCTTGTGTCTGAGATACAGACAGAGCATCTATCTCACCCTCTGTGATGATAGCTTTCTTGCCTTTACCAGACCATAGGTGCTCACCATAAAGACCCACTTCCTTCATGTCTCCACGAACTGTGAAGTCTTTGTTCCTGAAACGGATCTTCTGTGCAACTCTCGTACCATTCTTGTCACGATAGTTTGCAATCTGCACCTTCTGACCACCCATCTCACCTACACGATAATCCCACTTCTGACATGTTTCCTCAGTAAGCCCACGTGCAGGTAGAGAGATCACCTCACCATCAATTAGATCCAAAAACTTTACCTCATTTTGTTGTTGATAAAATGTATCACCATCAGAGTCACCAGACTCACGATAGTGACACCCAAAGCAATATCCATGCCCATCAGAAAACCTTCCTAAGTTATCTCTTGACCCACAAGAGGGACAAGGTTCATGTCTTACAAATGTACTTTCTGTCTCCATTGATTCATTGACCACCTCTTAGGTTAGCTAATTCCTCTTCTGTTAGAGTACGACCACCTTCCTGTGGTTCGTGTCCTTCATGCCAATCAGGTTGAAAGATGATCTCTGCACCTTCTACCTCATCGTCATCATACTTCTCAGTCAGATGATCTCCTATTATATACATGCACTCAGCAATAGCAAGACCAACTGCTTTACCTACGTTGGGTGGGAGGTTCTCATCTAATACCCCCATCACCTGCTCAAAGGCTTTTTGTAGGTCATTAGAGAACACATTTTCCCATCTCTTGTCAGCAAGGTTTACAACCTTATCCATTCCTGTACCCTGTTTTTCCATATAGTATCTCTCCGTTTTGTGCCCACCATTTCTTTACAGAAAAGCCTGGACAATTAGATCCGACCAACTCACCATGCCCTACTACTTTAGCACCTTTGAACATAAATGTCAAGGCATTAGTCAGACTGAATAGTGCTTCCCATTGGAAAGCAGTGTAATATGGGTCAGGGTTACCATTCTCATCTACACCTCCGACCAAACAAACGCTGACGGACTTACCATTGTATCCTTTACAATGTGCACCCACCTCATGTGGGTTACGTCCTGTCTCAATGGTACCATCTTTCTTAATCAGATAATGGTATCCTATCTTTAACCAACCACGTTTCCTGTGCCAGTCATCCACAAGTTTAATATCCACGTGCTCCATTGCAGGTGGAGTACCTGTGGAATGAATGACTATGAAATCAGTTGTCTTTCGTCTTGACACCTGTGTTCCTTTTTGTTGTAGGTGGATCGATAAGTTCTAAGAACTCTTTAGTTGCATCCTGTCTATTAATAATAAAGGTAAACGTAGATCCTGCATTATAGACAATGCTGTATGTAATAGGATCATTTCCTTTTTGCTCTACGTGTGCGATGTTGTCTGGGTTTATCCACACGTTTTCTGTTGCTTTTATTAGTGCCATGTTCTATCCATTCTTGTGGTATAACACGTTCTGAATACTCAAAGCCATACTTTTGGCACCACTGATAGTTTGTGAACTTACTGTTCTCAACACGTTTATTGCTGTCAGTAAAGACAAACCTTATATCTAACTCAGGGTGTTGTTTCTTGATTGCTCGGTGCTTTCTAGCATCCTTTTGTAACAATCGGCCTTTGGTTTCTATAATGATCCCATTAGGCAGGATGAAGTCAGGTGTGTACCTGCACTCCAACACATACCTAATGATCTCACTCTCGTACTGAAAAGGTATCTTGCGTTGCTCAAGGTTATTGGCAACGCTTAACTCAAACTTAGACCTGTAACCCTGAAGGGTCTCAGAAGTCTCCGTTGTCCTGGTCGGGAAAGATTTCTTCCGCTTGTGGTTTTGTGCTTTCGACATTCACCTTCACCTCGTATCCGTCCTCTACGTTGAACATATCGTCACCACCAGAGTCACCATGATACTCGATGAGAGAGAGAACCTGTACTCCACGTAACCTGAGTTGTACACCTAAAGATGCACCATGTTGATAAGGTGCCAACTCGTATGCAACCTTACCCTCACTACCATTACCAATCTTGATCTCAGATGGTAAAGGTTTCTTATCAGGACCAACAACCATTGGTCTCTGAGTAAAAGCCTGACCAGTACGTGAGTTGATACCAGATGCTTTCATCTTGAAATGAAACTGGATACCTGACTCCATACCATCGTCATCCAATACTGACTTGTATGGCATGAACTCCTGGTACTGCTTTTGACCTTTGGTCTTATTGACCTCGGACTTCCAGTTGTTGTGGGTTGTGTCCACAAGATGCTTCATCTGTTCAGCATCCTC
>CEPK01045276.1_pt1 | contig 31792 bp, 30 predicted proteins | sample 356231 | NCBI WGS metagenome assembly CEPK01 (sample SAMEA2620259, study PRJEB7988) | marine metagenome | biome: marine biome (ENVO:00000447); feature: deep chlorophyll maximum layer (ENVO:xxxxxxxx); material: "saline water (ENVO:00002010), including plankton (ENVO:xxxxxxxx)" | depth 80 m
ACCTGCGCTCCTCTGGGCATTTTCTTTATGTATTCAGCCATAGACGGTCTGAATGACAAATACACAGAATTGGAAGTTGAGTAAACTGAAGATCCATCGGGCATGTCTATAATTCTGTCGTGAAAAACTACTCCGGAATGTGTATGAAATTCACCGCCCTCTTCCAAAGTCAATAAATACTGTCTCTTTTTCGAATCCACGAGCAGCACTTGATCTCCGACCTGATAATTACTACTCATCTTCTTGTAAGTCTTCTGGATCTAAATGCGAAACGGAAAGAGTTTCTCCTTTTTCTAACCTCTCTATAGAAGAGTCCGATTTTTTTTCCTTTTTGATAAGCCAGCGCGCGAAAGATATCGCCCAGCCAAAAACAATCAGAGGAGCAAAAAATTTATTTCTCTTAAAAAAGTAACGTAAAGTTATTTTTGTCAACAGCTTACGTAGAGGCATCTACGACCTCCGGACTTCAACTACTGTTGAAAGTAGTCTGCCTGAACGCTTTCCCGCCAAAAAAATGCCAAAAATAGCAGCACCCAGAATAACCGAGGAACCAAAAATTAGTAGCGAACCAACTCCTTGTTCGTTAGGAACAGACTCTCCCAAAAACCCTTCAAACGCCTCTTCGAGATCAGCTCTGGAAATGTGTTTTTCAGACATCTTGACCTTTTTTTGATAATAAAAGCTTAAATGCGAAAAAAGCCATCAGTAGAAGTGAAAGCGAAGCCGCTAGGTACGGAACCCAAGAAAACCAGTCTCCAATTTTGTCGAATTGCTGAAGGAAACCGACCACTCCGATTGAAATAAGAATAATTCCAAAAGCCAGCAAAAGAGACCCCAGAAAGTGCGATAGAAGTGAACTGAAAAGAGATCTAATTGGTTGTACCGTTTCTTGACGAATGTAATCCCGAAGAAGGTTCAAAATGTTCTCTAATTTACCTTTTGAAGTCATACATCAAAGCTATCTTGCAAGATCATCCGGTAGGACTCTTATTCTAAAAGTCTGGAATTAGAGTCCGCTTCAATGTTTGCAAGAAACTTTTTCAACAATCCACATCTCTCCGTCACCGAAGTAACTTCAAGTAATTTCTGAGAATCAAAAGGGGTGATCGGGATCAAAGAGGACATCTGAAAAGACCCTAGGGCAGGATCGTCTGAAATTTCTATTGAAATTGGCGGGACTTCATCTCCAAGCTCAGCTAAAACAGCAAACACTCTTCGCATATGAGAGACAAGTTCCGACCACTGCCTAAAGTCATAAGAAGTATTAGGCGCGTCGTCCAAAAACGAAATCTCTGCCTTGGGATAAGGTGAGTCTTCCAACCAGCTATCGACTTGAACCCTTCTGACTCCCCGAGTTACAAGTAGCGACCTTCCATCGATGAATTTTTTTGAATCGATAATTTCCGCAAGAGTTCCTATTTCTTTACGGATTTCACCTCCCCCAACTTCATTTCCACGTTCAATTAAAACCACGCCAAAAGATCTATCTGTATCCATTATTTCTTCAACCATGACCCGGTACCGTTCTTCGAAAACATGTAAAGGCAAAATTGCCTCAGGGAAAAGAACACAACCAAGTGGAAACATGGGGGATATTTTTTTATTCATTTTACGTAAATAGGTGCTAGAACTTCCAGTGACGGGCCTTTGGGGTACTCAATAAATTCTAAAATTATCTGGTCATGTAGAGACCTGATTCTGTTTTTTTCACCGTCAAAATTTGTCACAAAAGCGAAGCTCAAATTGCGATCAAAAATTGTATCGACGGTTCCCGCGAGACTTATGACTCCATTCAAAGAACCTGTTTTGCCTCTAACGCGGCCCTCTGCGGGGGTTTCTACAAGCCGCTTTCTTAAAGTGCCTGTTTCTCCTGTGACTGGCAAACTTTGTTTTAAATCAGACGAGTAAATTCCTTTATCTAACAATTCCGTCAATAGCATGCAAGTCACACGATTTCCATAGTCCAAACCAGATGCATCGGCTATTACAACTCCGTCCATTTGATACCCGGACTTGTTTAACGAGTCGGCAACAATATTAATGCCACCTAAAGAGGTGCCCTGTGCTTCAAAACGTGCTGACAGTCCTTTAAGTAATATCTCAGCGGTTGTGTTATCACTACCTAAAAGCATCTTTGAAATGATCTCTAACATCGAAGGAGAATCAATTCTTGCTATTTCAAAAAAGGCATCATCCGGCGCTAGGCCTGATTTTGCTCCCTCTTCTACTTCTACGCCGTTGTCTTCCAGTAATTCTTCAAATACGTCCGCCGCATATTTTGCTGGGTCATCTGCTGGGGTATTGAATCCATTTGATTCCTTTATCGGATCCCAACGAGTAAAACCAGCATTCAATGACAGAGCGCTGAGTGGTCCTGACTGTTTCTGATCTGTATGTCGGAATCTTTCCGGCCAAGTTTCAACAAATCTCTTTTCATCGAAGAGACTTTCATCACCCACCACTGCACCTCTGATCTCATTTATACCGTCTGAAACAACTAGCATCACAAGGTCTTTGATATTCGTGTATGGAAACGGATCTTTGTAGCGCTCGGCATATTTAGCTGTCATCAACAAGGGGTCCCCTCCACCAATCAGCCATAAATCGCCTTCTATAAGTCCATTAACCGGTTGTGTTTTAGAAAGAACGCGAGTTGTGAATTTGTGATCAGGCCCAAAGACATCTAACAATGCGATTGCAGTTAGGAGCTTTTGAGTGCTAGCCGGCACAACCGGTTCATTCGAAAGCCGTTCGTAGATTACACGCCCATCTTCAAGAACATTCACACATGACAGACCAGGTAGCTGGGCGACAATTTTCTCTAATTCGGTCTTTAACTCTTTGTCCGCTATAGGCGCCTGTAAAAAAACTGGTACTCTGCGGGCCGAAAATAAGGGGGTTGCGAGTGTGGAATCCTTTTCAGCAGGCAAGAAATTTTGAAAATCCTTTCCACTCTGCCTGTCTAAAGAAGCAGCATTAAACCAGGCAAAAACTGTAACAAATAAAAGCAAGAATGGAAAAACAGATTTTCTAATCACAGAATCAATCGTATGTCTCAAAATTTACTGAGTGTGTCATTAAAAAAAATTGTCGCCTCTTTCTAGAGGAGGATGATACTTTACGGAAATGCACTTCAAGCTACGCCTTTGCGTATACGGTAAGTCTTGATCCAGTATCCGATCTTGAAATAGGAAAATGTCTTTTAGTGAAATAGATCAACGCTCAATTGCTGTGATTAAAGGTTTGGCAATGGATGCTCCGCACGCTGCTAAATCTGGACATCAAGGTACTGCGATGGCTTTAGCTCCTTTAGCTCATGTCCTTTGGACAGAAATAATGAAATATGATGCCGGTCAACCTCTCTGGCCCGACAGAGACCGTTTTATTCTGTCAGCAGGACATGCTTCCATTTTGCTATATTCAATGCTTCATCTAACTGGATATGGACTAACACTTGACGACTTAAAAAAATTCAGACAACTAAATTCAATTACACCTGGACATCCAGAACGAGGTCACACTGATGGAGTGGAGGTAACTACTGGTCCACTTGGGCAAGGTTTTGCTAACGGAGTTGGAATGGCAATAGCCGAAAGAAATCTCAGGACACGTCTAGGTGATGACTTATGCAACCACAATATATGGGTTGTTTGCGGCGATGGAGATCTCTCTGAAGGGATATCACACGAAGCTGCTTCACTAGCAGGTCACCTAAAGTTAGAACGCTTGACTGTCATTTACGACGACAATCAAATAACAATCGACGGTCCTACTGATTTGGCACTCTCTGATGACGCTGCTTTGCGATTCCGCTCTTACGGCTGGAACGTAATTGAGCTGGGAGAAGAAAGTGAGAACTTAGAGTCAATAAAATCTGCTCTTCTTGAAGCAAAAACCGAAAATGATCGACCAAGTATTGTCATACTCAAAACACACATCGGAGAACCATCACCCCATACCGACACAGCGGCCGTGCACGGGTATTCGTTAAAAGATGAAGAAATTTCAGAGACAAAAATTAAACTCGGCCTTCCTGAAAACGAAACATTCTTCGTTCCGGATGACGTTTTAGAAAATTACCGTGCAGCAGGAACGCGCGGTGAAAAAATTCGTCAAGAATGGGAAAAGAACCTCAATGACTCAAACAATTCAACTGACCTCTGGTCTGTCCTTTCAGGATCAGGACTTAAAAAAGGATGGGAAGAGTGTCTCCCAGTTTGGGAACCAGATGCAAATATCGCCACTAGAAATGCGAGCAATGAGTGCATTCAGTCTCTAATGGAATTTATGCCAGGACTAATTGGAGGAGGTGCTGATTTAACTGGCAACACTGGAACTTCCATCTCTGGGTATGGAATTCAATCGGCTGACGAGCCCGAAGGGAGACAAGTCTTCTTCGGTGTGCGTGAGCACGCTATGGGCGCAATAAGCAATGGAATCTCCCTTCATGGAGGACTGTTTCCTGTAACTGGAACATTTCTTGTATTCAGTGACTACATGAGAGGCGCTGTCCGTTTGGCGGCGTTAAGCAATGCAAAGGGCGTATTCATATGGAGTCACGACTCAGTAGCTGTAGGGGAAGATGGACCAACACATCAGCCAATAGAACATATTGCGTCTCTACGCGCAATACCTAATCTTGACGTATTCCGACCTGCGGATGCGAATGAGACATCAGCTGCATGGGAGATTGCTGTGACTCATGAGGGGCCAACTGCAATGCTTCTCACCAGGCAAAACACCCCTGTTCTCACTTCTGAAAAAAATACGCATTCTATAGCAAAGGGAGCCTACATAATTTATGAAGCCTCAAAAGACCCCGCCTTAACGATTATTGCAACCGGCAGTGAGGTATCAATTGCATGTCAAGCTGCAGAACAAATTGAAGACTCAATGAATTCAGGTGTTCGAGTCGTGTCTATGCCCTGCATGGAGGTATTCGAGCGACAAAGCAACGATTATAAAAATAGTGTTATAGATCCAGCTCTTCCATCCATTTCAATTGAAGCAGGAAGTACTTTTGGTTGGAGTAAATGGGCTGATTTTTCAATAGGTATAGACTCGTTCGGAGTTTCTGCTCCAGGGGATGTTGCTCTTGACGAGTTCGGTATCACTGTTGAATCTGTAATCAATGCGGCACGCTCGATTATTCCTGAAGAAGCGGAATGACATGAAAAAATTGCAACAATTGTTTTCCGAAGAAGGACAAAGCCCGTGGTTGGATAATCTTCGTCGATCTTGGCTGTCTACTGGTGAATTGAAACAATGGATTGACGACGGAGTTCGTGGGATAACTTCGAATCCCACAATTTTTCGAAATGCAATGACAGACACAGACGACTACGATACTCAACTCTTAAAACTAATCGCAGAGGGTAAGTCAATTGAGGAAAGTTACTGGGAGCTTGTAGTTGAAGACATTAACGACGCTCTTGACTTGATGATGCCGCTCTATATTGATTCAAAAGGTCTCGATGGTTTTGTTTCTCTCGAGGTAGACCCTAATTTGGCGAACGACACGGACCGAACCATTAAAGCAGCTAGGGATCTTTACTCGCTTATAAATAAACCGAATCTCTACATCAAAATACCTGCTACTCCTGCTGGCATTCCAGCAATACAACAACTGATCAGCGAGGGTATGAGCATCAACGTAACTCTTATTTTCTCCCTTGAAAGATACGAGCAAGTTATTGAGGCGTATTTGAAAGGACTAGAGGCGAATTCGGGTGATCTATCTAAAGTTTCTTCAGTTGCCTCTTTCTTTATTAGTAGAACAGATACTGAAATAGATAACAGGCTCGCTCTTATAGGATCAGAAACGGCCCTAACTCTTCAAGGAAAAGCGGCTATCTCTCAAGGAAAAGCCGCTTATCAAATTTTTAGAGAGAAATTTAGTGGGAATAGGTGGGAAGAGCTTTGTAACAGAGGTGCATCTCCACAGAGACCGTTGTGGGCATCTACGTCTACTAAAAATCCTGAATTTCCAGACACTTTGTATGTCGATGAACTAATTGGACCCGAGACAGTTAACACGATTCCTGATTCAACTTTGAAGGCTTTTATCGACCATGGAAACGTTCGTCGTACAATAGATACCAATGAATATGATTCTTCAATACTTGAAAAAATCGAGAATGAAGGTGTAGACCTAAGAGAGGTTTCTCAACTGCTTGAAGAGCAGGGTGTAGCGGCTTTTGTAGATTCTTTTAATGAACTTTTGCAAACTCTCGAGGAGAAAGTCAATCAGCTAAAAAAATAGCTCTCAGTCAGTTTATTTATGAAACTTAGTGGTAGTTTCTTACAATGTCTGAAGTCCAGTGTTCTATTGAAGCCACACTAAGAACCGTAGGAGATCGTTGGACTCTCCTGATACTTAGAGATATTTTCCGTGGTATAAAACGGTTCGAAAATATTCAAAAAGATCTTGGGATAGCTAGAAATCTTCTAAGCAAAAGACTTCAACACCTAGTGGACAATAAAGTCGTTGAACGTTTCCTTTATCAAGAGAAGCCAAACCGATACGAGTACCGCTTGACATCAAAAGGTAGAGCCCTGTCACCATCGCTTATTGCCTTAATGCAATGGGGTGACGAGTGGTGTTCACTTGAAGAGCCTCCAGTAATGCTCATACATGAAAATTGTGGCTCTCCACTCACCCACTCAGTCCAATGTGAAAACTGCAATCGAGACGTGAAACCAGGTGAAATCCGAAGTCTTACAAAAAATTTCTCGAAGTCGAATCTAGAGGTCTTAAATGCTAAATAATGAAATTCGAGATCTACCCCGTGAGGAACTTTTTGAAATAGCTCACTCAATAAGAACCGATAGCTTCAGAAATACAGTTACATACAGCCCGAAAGTATTTATTCCTTTAACCAAACTCTGTCGAGATCGTTGCGGCTACTGCACTTTTGCCGAACCTCCAGCGCGTCTTGAATCTCCCTATATGACACCAGAAGAGGTTCTGGCTATTGCTGAAACTGCAAAGAAAGCGGGATGCCACGAAGCTCTTTTTACACTTGGTGAACGCCCCGAGTTGCGTTATACATCTGCAAAAGAGTGGCTAGCGAAAAGAAATTACAACTCTACTATCGATTATTTAGTCGAGGTTTCAAGATTGGTCGTCGAAGAAACTGGTCTCTTGCCGCATGCAAATGCTGGTGCTCTTTATCCAGACGAGCTGCTCGCTCTCCGAGATGTCTCAGCTTCTCAGGGGATGATGCTGGAAAGTATCGATCCCGACTTACCCTGCCACCAAAATGCTCCTGACAAAGTTCCTGAACGACGTGTTTCAACTATAAAAGAAGCAGGAAAACTGAAAATTCCATTTACAACTGGAATCCTTGTAGGAATAGGTGAAAGCCGTCAGTCGAGAATAGACAGTTTAAAAATAATTGCTGACATTCATCAAGATTTTGGACACATACAAGAGGTTATAATCCAAAATTTCTTGCCAAAATCGGGAACCACTATGCATAAGCACCCACCATGTCCCGAGGATGAATTTTTGGAGACAATAGCCCTTGCTCGCATAATCCTTCCCAGTGAAATCCACATCCAAGCACCCCCAAATCTCTCAGACGATTTTAGTAAATTACTTCGAGTTGGGATAGATGACTGGGGTGGCGTTTCTCCGGTAACAAGAGACTTCGTGAACCCAGAACGACCTTGGCCGGATCTGGTAAAGCTTCGTCAGGTAACTGAATCTGAAGGTTTTGAACTCGCACCGCGCCTGACGATCTATCCGGAATTTGCCTCTAATCTAAAAGAATGGGTTAGCCCCAAACTTTCTTTTCCTGTAATGGAATTAAGTGATTCTTCTGGCTATGCAAGATCAGACCCTCTAGAAGCTGAAATTTTAAAAACCTTAGATGAATCGGAAAAACCCTCAGAAAGTAATGAAGTATGGTTCTCAGGCTCACCAGGACCTGTCCCCGTCTTGATAAATTCTTTAACGAAAATTGGTGGAGCAATTAAGAGTGCTTTAAGTGCCGTAGCAGACGGCGAGGAAGCTAACGATGAAATGCTCGAAATTTTTCTGTCTGCACGAGGATCAGAAATATCCGCAGTGGCAGAGTTGGCAGATGACCTACGATCGAAGGCAGTCGGCAACAAAATCACTTGGGTGGCTAATAGAAATATCAACTACACCAATGTCTGCACATTTAAGTGCCGTTTTTGCGGTTTTTCCAAAGGCCCTCTTTCTTTGAATCTCAGGGGAACACCATACTTGTTAGAGATGGATGAAATTGCTGCAAGGGTAGCTGAAGCAGCCAGGGCAGGAGCGACGGAAGTATGTCTTCAAGGTGGCATTCACCCCGACTTCGACGGTAACTACTATATAGATGTCGCTAAAGCTGTTCGCGATGCAGTTCCTGACATTCACATCCATGGTTTTACTGCGTTGGAAGTTTTCGAGGGCGCCAAACGTCTCAAGGAGCCTCTTGATTCTTATCTGAAACGCTTAATGGACGCGGGTCTTGCTTCTCTGCCTGGAACAGCGGCTGAAATATTGGATGATGAAATTCGTAAAGATCTATGTCCTGACAAAATAAACACTGAAGAGTGGTTAGAAGTTCACAGAACCGCTCACAACGTGGGTTTGCGGTCCAACATCACAATGATGTTTGGCTCTATCGAACATCCCAAACACTGGGTTAAGCATCTGCTTTTGTGTCGTGACCTTCAAAAAGAAACCGGTGGTTTTACTGAATTCGTAGGATTACCTTTTGTCCATATGGCTTCACCTATTTACCTCCAGGAAAAATCGCGGCGAGGACCCACCTTTAGGGAAACTCTTCTTTTGCATTCTGTTGCGAGGATTGCTTACAACGGTTTGATTTCTAATGTCCAAGCATCATGGGTAAAAATCGGGTTCGAAGGTGTTTCTCAATTGCTACAAGCAGGGGTGAATGATTTAGGGGGCACTTTAATTGACGAAAACATCTCACGAGCCGCGGGAGCTCAACATGGACAAATGGTAAAAAAATCTGACTTTGAAGCCCTTATAGAGCCCCTAGGAAGGGAACTTGTGCAACGCAGCACGTTGTATGGAGATGTTGAACCTAACAAAAAGTTAAAAATAAATGGCAATGGCCGGACGCTTCTGCCGCTAATAAACGCTTAGTTAATCATCTAAACCTGAAAGAATGTGAGCTGCTTTTTCCAGGGAGCGTCTAGCTCGTGCCAACTGCTTCTCTTTCGCTGACGCCTTCTCACCACCTGCGTCTAAATTTTCCCTTAGTTCATGCAGGGTCAGATCAGCAACTTTTTCGACAAGTATTTCAATTTGAGATTTTATTCCTTCAATTTCAGAATTCATTTAACTTCTCCACACTTTGATGATCCATTTCACTTAAATAGTCTGCTACTAACTCAAGTGGGTGTTTCATCTCAAAACCTTCGGCTTGTAAATGCGTTACACAGCCCGGATTCGCGCTTGCTACTCTAAGCGTTCCTTTTCCTTTCATGACTTCGTTAAGAGCCGTACTCTTGAGTTGTCTAATTTCAGTAGAAAGTTCCCTCTGAGTCAAAGAATAAACACCTCCAGCGCCACAACATAACCCGTCGTCAGAGAGTTCAACTATTTCTAAAAAAGGGTCCAAAAGGTCTCTTACGTGATGATGAGAGTTCTGTACATGTCGAAGGTGACAAGGATCCTGAACTATGACTGCTTCTTTTTCAGCAGATTTTTTAGGAAGTTCGAAATTTACAGCCATCCATTCGTGAACATCGAAGACTCGTTTCGAAAATTCTTTTGCTTCATCAGTTTTCAATAAAGTTCCATATTCTTTCAAAACAGCCCCACAGCCGGCAGAGTTAACCAAAATGGGAACTGTGTCAGGCATTTTCTCAATCACTTTTTGCGCCATTTTTTCGAACTCCTTCGTTAAACCCGAATGTTCGTGCAAAGCACCGCAACATCCCACTTTGTTGCCAGAAACATCTGGGCTAACTCCAAAAAATTTCAGAGATTTCAAAGCTGCTTCGTGTACCCAAGGGGTCCAAAAATTCATTACACAACCTGTGAACAGAACAGGTTCTCCTGTTGAATCATCAACTGAAAGTTTTCTTTTTACAGAAGGAACTCCTGAGGGGATATAGGAAGAGTTACGAAAAAGTCCCAGTTTTTGAAGGTAAGAAATAAAGAATGTAGCAACTTTCAGTAAGAAAGGTCGTGCAATAACTTTAAGTCCGCACCTAACACTTATTGGCAGTTTTCTAACATGTCGAAGATTTTTTTTAGTCTCAGAAATCAAATCTCCGAACTGGACAGAAGAGGGGCAAGCAGTCTCACACCCCAAACATTGAACGCACGTATCCATCGAGTTAATCCATTCCTGGGTGGGAACGAATTCTGACGATTCAGAGATTCGCATTAGAGAAATTCTTCCACGTGGAGACAGTCGTTCATCTCCAGTAACCCTGTAAGTGGGACAGTGCGGAAGACACAGACCACAAGAGACACAAGCGTTGAGTACTTCCGAATCTAAGGAAAAGATTTTGTCTGCAGTGTTCATCTATGCACCTGTTTCACGAGAAATAGGGACTCCTACCAGGATTTAATCTTCCAGTAGGATCAAAATTGTCTTTGACTCTTGAAGAAAGCTCTCTTACTTTCTCGGAGACCTCTATTCGTTTTTGATTATTATGAGAATGAAGAACACCAGTTTGCAAATCAAGTAGACCTTCACCTGAAGTGTTTTTATAGTTTCCTTTTAGAGCAGGTGGAATTTCAGGGCCTTTCTCCATCTCCAGCATCCCAATTTCATTCAGCGAAGATGCCTCTTTATCAATGTCCTCTGCATACCCTTCTAGCAGCACAAACGTTTTAACGCCGTCAGATAAGACACTAGCTGGACGATAACACCGGGCCGTTATTTCGTTGAATCCCACCATCCCACTGAGCCATGTTTGCTTTTCTGGTTTTGGTCTAGTTCTTAAAGTCACTATTCCCAGTAAAGCCAGAGTCCCCAAAGATGAAACTAAGAGTTTGCAAATATCGTAACCTGTTACATTTTTTACAGTCGGACCTCCTGCTGTGAATTTTTTACCATCCGCTCCAACGCAATCTGCCTGAAGTAAAACATCAGATGCTGCTCCTATTCGCGCTCTTCTATGACTACTCGAACCAACTGCGAGACAGCCACCGACTGTCGATTCTTTTAATCCAGAAAGAGCAACTTCTTGATTGAAGTTTGATAACTCTTCCATTAGCACGTCCAACTTTGTACCTGCTCCCACTTTTACAATCATTTCTTCCGGCTGAACATTTACAATGCCTATTGGAGCTGCAACTTCTTTTGTTCCATCAAGTAGAGATCCGCCCACCTCCCAGCGCGTTCCTCCACCTTTAACAGTCACCAGACAGTCAACCCCTACCTCTTCAACAAATTCCTCCATGCTTTTCATATCCAAACACCTTCAGGGATCTCATTCAAAGAATTTAATTCCCCACATGAGGCACCAGAGGGCAAAACTTTATGCGGGTTTGAGCGATTATCAGGATCGAAAGCACGACGCAGAGCGTCTTGAGCTTCTAAGTCTCTTTCCGAGAATTGCATTGTCATAAATTTTTGCTTTTCGAGCCCTATTCCATGTTCACCCGAAAGGACGCCACCCGCTTCAAGAGAGATATTTACTATTTCTTCTCCTGCCTTTCTAACTCTCTCCAAAGTTCCTTCAATACGCGAGTCGAAAACCAGCAGAGGATGTAAGTTTCCATCACCTGCATGGAAAACGTTCATCACTAAAAGTTCATACTTTTCAGCAACCTCGTACACCTTTTTAATTACCTCAGCGAGGCGTGCTCTTGGTATTACGGTGTCATGCAAGTAGTAATCGGGCTTTATTTTGGCAATTGCACCAAAAGCGCTTTTTCTACCTTTCCAGATTCGTTCTCTTTCTTCAAGTTCTGTAGCAATCCTTACTTCTCTAGCACCATTGTTCTTTGATATTTGGGTTATTCGCTCAATTTCTTTATTAACACCATCAGGCAAACCATCCACTTCGGCAATAAGTACTGCCTCAGCATCCAATGGGTAACCTGCATTAGCAAACGGTTCTACTGCTGCCACGACATTCCTATCCATTAATTCCAATGCAGCCGGCAAAATGCCATCAGCGATTATTTCACTTACGGTTTGTGCAGCTTCAGTAATTTTTGAAAAATCGAGAAGCAAAGTGGCTACTGTTGGGGGATCTGCTGTCAAACGTACAGCTATTTTTGTTGCAACACCTAAAGTTCCTTCTCCACCCACAAAAACGCCACGTAGGTCGTACCCACACATCTCTCCTTCTGTACTTCCCAGCTCAACTATTGAAGCATCTGGAAGAACCACTTCTACTGCTGCGACATGTGTGTTGGTAACTCCATAGGCCAAACAGTGTGGACCTCCAGAATTGTTAGCAACATTCCCACCTATTGTGCAAGCTTGCTGACTAGATGGATCTGGAGCAAAGTGGAGCCCTGTGCCTTTCAAAGAGGAAGATAAGTCTAAATTGACTACCCCGGGTTGAACCCAGGCGATTTTCTTTTCGAAATTCACCTCAAGTATTTTGTTCATTCGAGTGGTCACGATAACTATCGGATCATTACAAGGAACTGACCCGCCTGCTAATCCGGTACCAGCTCCTCTCGTTACAAACTCGCGTTCAAATTTATTAGCAAGAGCAACACACTCGGCAACTTCTAAAGTTGTCTCTGGGAAGCACACAACGCCTGCACGTCCACCTTCCATAACGGAACCATCCCTGCTGTATAAACGCCGAGCCGATGCACCATCTGTTACCCGCTTCGAATCCAGAGCTTCAATAAGAGCTTGAACGAGTGGATCATCGATCTTTTGCCGTCTTCTACGCATAAACAATTCTGCCTCTTATTTTTAAGAATTCAAGTCAATCTTCCCATATATGAGGATCATCTCTTGACTCCCTGTATGAATGGACTAATGGAGAAACTTAAAAAACTGCTACCCACAGGGAACAGTCCTCTTCTCCTACTCTCGATACTGACCGGCTTTCTAGTCGCTTTCATAATCGCAGGTTTTGAAATACTTACCGATGAAATATTGTTTGAAGAAATCTCAAGTCGACCTTTATGGCAAATTTCTATAGCTCCCGGCATAGGTTTACTTTTAGCAGTTTCAATTATTCGCTTCTTGGGTAAAAACACCAGTTCAGGAACTTCAGATGAATTTGTGAAAGCCTTTCATGAAAGAAGACCCAGTCTGCCATTAAGAGATTTACCAGTGAAACTTTTGGCAGGTGTTGCAACAATCGGTTTTGGAGGCTCACTTGGCTTGGAAGGGCCCTCTATATATGCAGGAGCCACAACCGGTATAACTCTTTCCGAGCGTTTCAAAAATTGGTTACGCAGAGAAGATATACAGGTGCTCCTAACTGCGGGTGCAGCTGCGGGTGTTGCTGCAGTTTTTAAAGCACCAGCAACAGGTGTTCTCTTCGCTCTCGAAGCTCCTTACAGAGATGATGTGAACAGACGTGCTTTACTTCCCTCTCTTTTTGCGGCTGCTACCAGTTATGTGACTTATATAAATCTTGTAGGCACTAAAGCGGTAGTTCCTTTCTTGAATGACCCTGAATACCGAATAGGTGTCGATTTGAAAAGCGTACAAGTAGGTTCTGGAGAAAGTATGGCCTGGTTTGATGCGTCAAAACTAGCCGATCTTTTTACTGGGGTGGAAACGGGTGACTTGTTTGGCGCTCTTCTTCTAGGCGTGCTAGCTGGACTTGGAGGCCGTTCTATGGCTTGGCTGGTCAGGTGGTCGAAAAGTCAATCACGAAAGACTTCTTTCGTTCCAAGAGTCATCTTTGCTGCACTTATTTTGGCTGCACTTGCTGTTTCTGCCGATGCCGCTTTTGGGTCTCCATTAACTATCGGGCCGGGAATTGAAGCAATGGAATGGGTGGTTTCACCAGATAATGGCTTGGGTCTAATAGCCTTGCTGTTTGGTCTAAGAATTTCTGCCACCCTTGTGACACTAGCTGCTGGTGGCGTGGGTGGTCTTTTCATACCACTCGCTGCACAAGGTGTTATCTTGGGTCAATTTACGGGTGAGTTGATTGGATCAGACAGACCAGGTCTATACCCAACACTTGGCCTTGCAGCTTTCTTAGGCGCCGGTTACCGTGCGCCCATCTCAGCAGTAATGTTTGTAGCCGAATCTACAGCAGGAACATTCGTCGTGCCGGCACTTATAGCAGCAGCAGTCAGCCAGCTGGTTGCAGGCAAGTCATCTGTAGCAGAACATCAACACAGCGTAAGATTAGGACACCTCGAAAGAAGATTCACACTTCCCGTAACTTCTGCTTTAACAACCGACGTACTGACTGTTCCACCAGATGCATCAGTTTCTGAATTCGTTTACTCTCACGTTTTAGGAAGACGTGAACTTTCAGTTCCTGTAGTGGAAAAAGATCAATACTTGGGAATTATAAGTCTCAGTGATATTTCAGAAATAGATAGAGGCGACTGGGAGAAGGTTAAAGTAATTGACCTAATTCAAAACGAACTGCCAACAGCAACACCATCTTGGTCTCTAAGAGATGCAATTGCCGCTATGGAAAATATGCATACAGATATTCTCGCAGTAACAGATCCGGGAGGATCCTTTATAGGCGTACTACGAAGTGACGAGATTTTAAAACTTGACGAAATACTCGACGAAACGGGCGGCTAGTTAAGTTTTGTCTTCTTCGGGATGATCCTCTTCATCTTCAAAATCTGACGCCCATGCTTCAAAAGCAGGTGAATGTCCTTCATCTTTATTCTCGGTTTCCTCATCGTTATTCAAACTTTCCAAAATTGAATCAATATCCATCTCTTGGTTACGTTTTAAAGCCCTCGCTTCTTCAAAACGACGGTGACGTCCCTTTTTCAACGTGAAACCTCCACTTACTTCAACAAGAAGCAATCATAGCTAATACTTAAGTTTAAATGTGACACTTTCTTTCTATTTTCGCGGCTCTAAAACTATCCGGTTCTCGCCGTCGAAAAACAGTGAGGCTTTACCTGACAAAATTTTGCTAGCAGCTTCACCAACTAGCTCTGCCCTCCAACCACTCATCAACTTCGACTCCGTTTCACCAGCAACTAGTGCCTCTATGTCGTTTCGTGTTCCAATAAATGAAGGGTCGATTTCTGAATCTCGAGCTAACTGATAGATATAAGCGGTGATCAATGAAACTGCTGCCTTCGAATCAGAATTCTTATAGTTAACATCTTCCTTTGTATTTTCCTCAGGAAAAGAAGGTGCATTACTAACTAAATCTAGAATTGCTTCGTTATATCCGTTTCGCAACTTTTGGCTTTCCATTCCCCTAATATTGCGAAGCTCATGCTCCGATTTGGGAAGCTGTTGCGAAATAGAAATAATCGCCAGATCAGATAAAACTCTTTTTACAGGTACATCTAATCTTGCCGCTTCCATTTCTCTCCAACGGGAAACTGAACGCCCCACATCTTTCGATCTTCCCTTCAAGCGCTTTAATTCTTTGATTTTCCGCCATGCTTGATCGGGTGAGCGACGAAGGGACTCCTTTTCCAGGAATGCGACACACTCATCTTCGACCCAAGAAATACGCTCCAATTCGATTAGTTTATTTTTTTGCAATTCATAAATTTCGATCAAGTGAGCGACATCAGAAGCTGCATAAGACTTTTGTTTTTCCGTAAGAGGTCGTAGCAACCAATTCGTCATCCTGTCTCCCTTGGGGAGATTTATTCCAAGGTATTTCTGATAAAGAATGGCAAGTGAAGGGTTAGATAAGCCAAGAAAACCGGCTGCTATTTGAGTATCGAAAAGTTTCTTGGGTAATTTTCCGCAAATTCGGTGAAAAACCTCCAGATCTTGAGCGGAGGCATGCATTACGAACTGTATGTCGGTTTCAAATAATTCTGAGAGTATCTGCAAGTCGCAAGACAACGGATCCAAGAGTGCAACCTTGTCATCACTCCATGCAATTTGGATCAAAGCAACTTTCGGAAAATAGGTGCCTTCACGATGAAACTCGGTGTCAATAGCCAAAATTTCAGCACTCTTTAGGTCAGTAAAAAGATCACTAAGAGCATCATTGGAATCAATAAGACTATATTTATCTTTCTCTTCTATCAGTTTGCTCTTCCTTCCAAATCAATTTCTATTTCAAAAACCTTGCGATATCTTGTGGTGAATCAACATCAACTAGATAGTCCTTATCAGCTAAGTTAATTTCCAGAAGGGGAAGGCCCTCACATGCTCGCCACGGAGCTCTTACTCCCTTTTGAAAAGATTCAATCAAATTTTCTAAAATTACGACAGGCCATGAAGCATGCATCCACTGCATGTGTCCATTGCTTGTAGGAATCACTATAGATTCTGGTGCTTCAAGCGACTCGATACACATCTGATTAATAAATGATGATGAAACATTTGGAAGATCACAAGCAAGTATAAAAACATGGCCTTTGTCTAAATTCTTGTAATGATCTAACGCAGTAATTATTCCAGCAAGCGGTCCTTCACCTGGGTAAGTATCTTCGATGAATCCAAAACCGAATTCACTGTAGGAATCCAAATCACCTCCGACAATTTTCGAATCAACAATTCCTGCTTCTGTTAGTGAATTCAAGACCTTAAGTACGAGGGGTTCTCCGTCTATCTCTAATAAGGCCTTATTGAATCCCATTCTTTCACTAGCACCACCAGCTAATACAGCTCCTCCAAAGTCATTAGTCAGTAAATTTTCCACGGCCTCACTCTATTAGTTTTTCAAGTAGTGAATGTCAATCCCCTTTCATTTTGCCGGCCCTCCACTTATGCCAGTGCCACTCTGACTAATCTTCATATGTGTCTAATGTCATTTCTGAACTCAACAATGAGAAGTACCTTCCAGAATGGGTTTCACCAAAACTTGTCGAGAATTTAACTATTGTCGCGTTAGTGCTTTTAGGGGTAATCCTGCTGCTTATCCTAAGGTTTGTTAGTAAATTGTTACTGAAATTGAGCTTCCTCACGATCGTTTTTGCTTTAGCGCTAGGAGTATGGAGTGAGAGATCAGAACTCTCGGGCTGTATCAGTACGTGCAGTTGTGAGATCTTTGGACAGAACATACAAATCCCTTTAGGTAAAAACCCGTTTTGCGATGAGTCTTAACTTAAGAAAAAGGAATCTGTTCGACTCTTAGAACATTAGTCGCCCTTGCATTAGCATTTGTCCCAGCCAGAACCGCTACAAGCTGACCTTCTTCGAGTCCCAAACCGTCTCTCACCAAACGCAAAGCTGCATCGATACGTGAGTCTATATCTCCGCCTTCTGACAAATGAATCGACTCTGTTCCCCAGCTCAATGACAACTGACCTACTGTTCTCACATCTGAAGTTAATCCAATTATTCTTGCAGTGGGTCTAAATCTAGCCATTGAACGAACTGTGAAACCTGTTCCGGAAATACAAAGAATTGTTTCTACCCCTAATTCAGTAACTGCACGATAAGTAGCTTGAGTCATAGCATCCGTAACTGATGTGTTCGGATCGTCAGTGTCAGTTAATCTCATTTCTGACAATTCTTCGCCCCAGGAACGGTGATCAAAAACATCATCGGCCCTTTCTGCTATCCGTGACATAGTTTCGAGGGCATTAACCGGATCTGCGCCGACTGCTGTTTCGCCAGAGAGCATCAAAGCACTCGTGCCATCCCAAACAGCATTGGCTACATCGGAAACTTCAGCGCGAGTAGGGTCCGGAGCTATGATCATCGATTCCAACATTTGCGTTGCTGTAATGGCAGGTCTTCCAAGGGCTATACACTTGCGGATAATTTCTTTTTGAAGTATTGGCAGTTCTTGTATCGGCCATTCATTTCCAAGGTCACCTCGTGCAACCATTACAGCTCCGGACGCTTCAATGATTTCCGAAAGGTCTTCTACTGCATCTCTAGTTTCTATTTTTGCGACAACTAAAGGGCCGTCCGGATGAGGATCCAAAGAAAGTTTGGCCAAATCAGCAGCTGAGCGAACAAACGAAAGAGCTACCATGTCGACTTCTAATTCCAAAAATCGATCTAAAGCCTGCAGATCCCAGTCAGTCGGTGCTGAAACAGATAATCGGCTGGCAGGTATGTAAAGGCCCGGCCTTCCACTTAACACTCCCCCATGTATGACGCGGGCATCTAAGTGGTTTTCTTTTCGTTCTTCAATCTGGATTACTCCTCGACCATCACCAACGATTAGACGATCACCCAAGTGGACATCATTAAATAAATTTTCATAATCGACCTGAATTACTGAATCATTACTTGAAGAATCACCAATTTGAACCTTGACCATAGAGTCTTCTGCTAAGAGAACAGGAGAATCTCCAAAGGAAGCCAATCTAATTTTCGGACCAGGTAAGTCAACTAAAATACCTACTGTCTTATTCTCCTCTTTTGCAATACTCCTAATCAATTGCAATCTGCTTATTGCGTCTTCTATGCTTCCATGCGCTAAACCCAATCGCGCTACGTCCATTCCAGCCCTAATGAGTCCGCGGATTGCTTCTTCTGACTCAGAAGCAGGACCAATCGTTGCGATAATTTTAGTACGACGCGCCATAACTAAAGGCTACTCTCGAGTCGTACCGTAAAAGGTTAATACTCTATGAAGATTGAGTAATCTTTTATTATGAACACTTCAGTGAATCCAAAATTACTTCCCTTTCTAGACCATCCGACACCCATCCCATTTGCACATAGAGGAGGTGCAGGTGTTTTCCCAGAAAACACACTTCCAGCATTCAAAAATGCAATAGATATTGGTTACAAGTATCTAGAAACAGACGTTCATTTAACCAAAGATCGAGAAGTGATCGCTTTTCATGACGAATCACTCGAAAGAGTTGCAAATATCTCAGAGAAAATTTCTGATCTCACTCTAAAAGAACTCTCTCAAATCAAAATCGATAACTATGCAACTATTCCCACTCTGCTTGAACTTTTGGAACTATTCCCTGAAGCAAAGATAAATATTGATCCAAAATCAGATTCTGTAGTAACTCCATTAATAGAAATGATTGAGAAAACTAATTCAATATCTCGTGTTTGTATCGGTTCTTTTTCTGACAAAAGGCTTAAGCAAATACGCAAATCTCTGGGACCAGAGTTGTGCGTTTCAGCGGGACCTAAGTCTGTAATGAAGTTTTTAGCGGGAAAATATGCAAGAATAAACTCAAGATTTACATATCACTGTCTTCAAGTCCCTCAACGCTCCGGACCAGTGAAAATAGTTACACGTGAATTCGTGCAGCGCGCACATGCGAAAGGTCTTCAAGTCCATGTGTGGACCATAGATGACCCTGACAAAATGCACGAACTGCTCGACTTAGGAGTGGATGGACTAATGACAGATGAGCCCTCGACTCTCAAAGACGTTTTAATCGAGAGAAAAACCTGGTGGGATTAAAGATCACTAGCAGGTCTGTGGATTTGTCTGTGTATAGAGACATTTTTCTTGTGGAAATAATTTATTTTTATGTGGATTTCTATTGCCGGACTTGATTCTTCTAGCTTTGTGACTATTCTTGGTCTCGTTAGTTACAAAATCTTTCGGATGTACACAAACATTTGAAATGAAGTCACCGCTTCAGATCAAAAATTTGTGACCCTGAAAAATTTATGAAACTGACAGTTTTAGATGTTGGATTTTCCAATTTAGTTTCTGAAAAGAAACAAAGTCTAAAACGAGGAATGGCTCCAAGGAGTTAACCGTTTATTCGGAAGGCTACTTGGAGCCATTTTCTTTTCAGAAACTCAAATCAGTGAATCAAGAAGTTGAGTAACTCTTCCAGTGTCGACTGAGTCGGCAACTTTTTTCAAACCCTCATTTATATCACTAACAACTCCCGATACAACCAATGCAGCAGCGGCATTAAGTAAAACCATTTCACGCTTTGCACCTGTTTCGGCACCTGAAAAAATCTGTCGAGCAATTTGCGCGTTTTTTTCAGCTGATCCACCTTTAAGGTCATCAGGGGAAGAATAGGAAATTCCTAAATCAACAGGGTCTAGCACCCATTCGGAAATTTCTCCATTTTTCAACTCAACTATGTTAGAAGGTCCTGTTACCGATATCTCATCAACTCCATCTTCACCAGTTACAACCCAAGCTCGTTCTGAACCATTAGCCATTAAAACTTCTGCCATCTGTCCAGCGATTTTCAGATTAGAAGTTCCGATCAAATGGCGCTTCAGTCGTCCCGGATGCGACAGGGGTCCTAAAATATTAAACACTGTGGGAACTCCTATCCCAGCTCTTACAGGGCCAGCAAAACGCATTGCAGGATGAAACGTTTTCGCAAATGCGAAGCCTAAGCCGTATTTTTCTACCTGTTCTGCCACTTCTTTGGGGGTTTGTTCTACCGGGAGTCCCAAAGAATCCAATAGATCAAATGCTCCGGATGTAGAGGAAGCTTTTCTGTTGCCGTGCTTGCAAACCACCGCTCCAGCTGCAGCTGCAACAAAAGACGCCATTGTCGAAACATTAAGAGCAGCTTCACGTCTCTGTGAAGAACCTCCAGTTCCAACAATATCGATAGTTCCCTCAGGCAAAGGAAGAGTTTCAGCGGCATTTAGCATCGCTCTTACAAGACCGGTAATTTCTTCGGTTGTCTCACCTTTAACTTTAAGCGCTACGAGGAAAGCAGCTATCTGGGAAGGGTCAGCTTCGCCTGAAAGAATCTCAGTTAAAACTGCCTCTGTATTTTCACTTGGTAAATTTTTACCTTCACAGAGATCAGATAGAACTCCAGACCAACCGCCAAATTGTTCAAGCATAACTACTCCGTATTTTTGAGGAAAATAATCCACGAACTGTAAAAATTCTATTACCAAGCTGCGTTATTTTGAAAATATTAAACGCTTCTTCTATTAAATAAAGTTGCTTATCTCATCATAAATAGACAGACTTGTTACGGTGAGCCGACCGGGTGATCGCGGTGCGTTGCACTGAGGAAGGTCGGGGCTCCACAGAGCAGAATGCTGGCTAACGGCCAGTCAAGGTGACTTGAAGGAAAGTGCCACAGAAAATAGACCGCCGATGATTCGATTTTCGAAAACAGGTAAGGGTGAAACGGTGCGGTAAGAGCGCACCAGCGAATAGGGTGACCTATTCGGCTTGGTAAACCCCATTCGGAGCAAGGTCAAGCAGGGAGAGGATTGCTCGTCCGATGACACTCCCAGGTAGACCGCATAGATGGATGATCACCTAACCTAATCCCAAGGATTTGGTGGACAGAACCCCGCCTACAGGTCGGCTCACCATAAACATTGTGTTTTTATTTAAAATACGCGATAATTATTGCATGGAGACTTTAAGTACAGATTGCACGTGCGGAACAAATTGTGAATGCACCGAAGAAGTTAACTGCGGTTGTTCATGCTGGAAAGAAGAAGTTTAAAGCCGATTTACGATCAGGCTGAGGTTGGACAAACTCCTGAGTTTGACATCCCGTTTTGAACCAATCTTGTAACCATGTTCTCAACTGATGGTGACCAACTAGAGTTATCAGCTTCAACATCGACAGAGGGTGCTGTCGTAACTGAATTAGTTCCCGATACGAGGCCTGTAGCGGCTACTGCCAGGGTGACTGTAAAAATAACTGCGGCGTATCTTTTCATGATCCCATTTTAACCTGATCTAATACCCAAGACTATTTCTAGTTAATAAAATTAGGTGATTGTTGTCACTGGTGGTATTCACTAAGCAAGTTAAAGTTCTGCAAGATTGGACCATTACTTGTGGTATCTATTGACATAGAAGATGCGGGAGAGACATGGCATCTCCATGCAATTTCAATGCCAACGCCGAGAACCCATGCCAATACCGACTTTATTGGTGATACATGGGTGACCACTACGACATTCTGATTCTTCGAAATTTCTATTAACTCTTCACAAGCCCCGGTCACTCTCTCATTCAGTTCACTGAATGACTCTCCTTGTGGCGGTGCCCAGTTAACATCTGATTGCCATTTTTTCCACGTGTCAGCTGGAACATTTTTTATTGGAGAACCCTCGAGTTCACCATAGTCCAACTCCAACCAACGGTTATCTGGCTCGACACTGTCACTTATATAACTCGCAGTTTCCATGGTTCGTTTTAAAGGGCTCGAAATTACTAGTCCAACTTTTCCCAAGCGACTCGCCAGATTTTCAGCTTGTTCTCGGCCGACACTGTCGAGCTCAGGGTCACTTCTTCCCAACAGTTTTCCGTTTGCGTTAAATTCTGTTCTGCCATGGCGGACTATGGTTAACATCAATTGATCCTTAATGAATAAAGGTGGCCGTAATTTATAAATGCAGAACGGTTGCTGGAATTCCTAAAATCAAACTTTCTCCATGCCCATAGAGCGATAATGATCGCCAACAATTCAAGTGTCACTACTACTGGTAAAGAAAATTCAAGCCGGCTAACTCTATTGCCCAATATTTCTCGGCCTGTGAAGGGCCACCAAAAAATCTCCTTTTCAGTCCAAGTAGCATCCAAAACTAAATGTGACAATAGGCCTATAGGGACAGGTAAAAATTTTCTTTGGATTTTGCGTCTTCCTTTTCCTAGAAGCATCACCATTACCAGAACAGCTACTCCGAAAATCAGAGTATGGAGCAACCATTTGAATCCCAAAGTAGTTTCCACAGCAGGTAATAACGACCCTAGGGCTACTAACCGGTAATCAAGAAAGGGACTCCTGAAGATTAGAGCTGTTCCTACTATTGAAAGCACACAGAACCAGAGAAACATTCAACGCACCACTAGTCGTCCACATTCTGGGCACTCGCTAACGCTTCCGGACTCAAGACCTTTTATACGATCAGCCTCCATTGCTGACATAGTTAAATGACAACCGTTGCAAGTGGGGCCGTCGAAACGAACTACTGCATCCGACGGGAAATGGCGTCGGTACGTTTCATAGGAACTTAGTATTTCTTCCGTAAGTTTCTCAACTATTTCCACACGTCTTGTTTTTGCTTGTGAAACCTTCTCTCCTAGTTCGCCCTCTGCAGCATTTAAATCTGACTCAGTATTTTGAATATCATTCTTTTGCGTTTCTAGTAAAGAGTTAGAGCGTTCGATGCTTTCACACGCCTCTTCCACCATGGTCAAGGTTTCAAGTAATTCTGACTCTAAAACGTCTTGGCGTTCTTTCAGATGAACAATTTCGTCCTGCAAGCTCTTTGCTTCTTTTTCAGTTGTTATCAGACCGCTATATAACTTTTCATCCACTTCAAGAAGTCGTGTTTCAATTGAAGACAGCTCAAGATCGAGTCTTTTTTCTTTTTTTGTCAACTCGAGTCTTTCGGATTCATACCCAGAAATACTTTTTTCTGTCTTGTCTTCTTCATCTTTTAAGAGGAGGAGTTTTTCGCGTTCCGGCAAATTTTTAATCTTATGTTCAAGTTGTCCCAGCAATAGATCCTCTGCTTGCAATTCAAAAAGGGGTTCGATCAAATCGCTCGGAATAATAAGATTTTCCACGTGCCTATGTTAGAAGAAGATTGCTAGTCAGTAAATTTCAGTAGGTGCCACCCAGCTTCGTATGATCCCAGGAAATTATTTCTTTAGGCTCCACAATCACTGCTGTACGCTTCAATGACATTTGTTTCGCTGCCTCTGCAAGAATCTCTTCACCATATTCAGGTTGGTTTCGGATCATGACTGCCTTCGCATATTTTTCGACGTTTTCGGGCTTGTCGTCGAGCAATGCAACACCTTTGATCATCACACCGCGTAATTTTTCATAGACTAGACCATCCTCCAGAAGAACAGTTATGTTGGGATTTCTATGCAGGTTTAAAATTTTCTGGGAGCGCGTATAGGTCTCGAAAACGATTTTTTCATCAACGACGGCAAACCAAAGAGTTGTTAAATGCGGCCAACCATCAACTCCGATACAAGACACTTGAAGGCTTTTTTGCTCTTCGATGAAATGTCTGACTTCTTCTTCTGTCATCTGAATCAATTCCCTGCGACTGCCTGCCATAAAAACCTCTCTTTGTAAGTATTTCAATCACTCTAATGAGAAAAAAAATCGCCGTAAATAGCGTACGCCCCACCTAGTGGGGCGTACGTTTCTCTCGGCTTCAGATTAGGGGGAAATCAACCGAGTATTAAATTGAGAACATTTTCAGATTACTGTCCTTCAAACAAAATTTGGCTGACTGAACACGTGACTTCCGACACGTCGTAATTAGCGATGACCGGCAATGACAAGAGGGACTCTTGCAGGTATTGTTCATTTCTAGAGATCTTTGGAGAAAAATGCCAAAACCTAATGACAATCAACTACAGATGATCTTCGAGGATATGGTCATTGCTCGAACACAAGCTGGAAGACTTTGGAACTTGCAACGCCAAGGTCAAATTGGAACAATTGCCCCCATTGATGGACATGAAGCCACGATTGTCGGAGCAGTACATGCGCTTGAAACTGAAAGTGACTGGGTTCTTCCTCAGTACCGTGAACCCTTAGGGTTGCGTAGATATGGACCCGAAATACTTGACGCCTTTATGCTGTACAATCTGGGGCATCCGCTTGGTGGTCATATACCAGATCCGATCAAAGTCGTTCCCTCTCAAATTTCTCTAGCTGCCTCTATTCCCCACGCGGTTGGATTGGCTTGGGGAATGTCGCTCAAGAATGACCCAGGAGTGGTTTTAGTGTTTTTTGGAGATGGGGCAAGCTCTGAAGGCGACTTTTATGAAGCCGGAAACCTTGCTGGAGTTCTAAAGGCGCCAGTGATTTTCCTTTGTGTTAATAATCAATGGGCAATTTCGACACCGACAAGCCTTCAGACTGCCGCTGACAGTTTTGCGTCAAAGTCTTCAGCTTTCGGAATTCCCGGGGTGCAAGTTGACGGAAATGACCCTTCACTTGTATTTGAGGCGGTTTCTGAAGCCAGAGAAAGAGCGGTAAATGGGAAGGGGCCTACTCTGATTGAATCTACCGTTTACAGGCTAGGTGCTCATACGACGGCAGATGATCCCACAAGATATGTTCCATCTGAAGAGCTTTCGGCTGCTAAAAAAAGAGACCCGCTTCTATCTCTTCAAAAAGAGTTGAAGAAAAGAAACCTCTGGAGTGATGAGAAGCAAAATGAGGTCGAAAAATATGCACTTGAAAGAATGGACGAAGCTCTTGAAAAAGCTAAAAACACCCCTCTTCAACCTTCCTCAGTATTGGACCATTGTTTTGAAACGGAAACTTTAAGACTTTCCAAACAAAGGAAATACCTTCTCGAATCACTAGGAGGCGCTCATGAGTGATAAATCCTCAGAGCTCTCAATGCTCGAAGCTATAAATGAAACGTTGCATAGTGAAATGGCCAGAGATGAACGAATAGTGATCTTGGGAGAAGATGTTGGAAGAAACGGTGGCGTATTTAGAGCTACTGAGGGCTTAATCGAAAAATTTGGAGAAAATCGTGTAGTCGATACCCCAATCTCAGAAGCCGCTATAGCTGGTTCATCTGTGGGTTTAGCAATGGCTGGACTGGTTCCTGTAGCAGAAATCCAATTTCTAGGGTTCTCATATCAAGCTATGCATCAAATAGCCGGACAGATAGCCAGGCTTCGCTATAGGACGCAAAGCCGCTTTGAACCACAGATAACGATTAGAGCGCCTTTTGGAGGCGGAGTGAGAACCCCTGAACTCCATTCCGATTCCCTAGAAGCTCAATTCGCTAACATTCCCGGATTGAAAATAGCCCTACCCGCCAGCGCCTCTGATGCGAAAGGCTTGTTAACCTCTGCCATACGAGATCCCGATCCTGTGCTTTTCCTTGAACCTCTACGAGGATATAGAGGCATTCGGGATATGGTCCCAGACGGCGAACACATAGTGCCTTTGGGTAAAGCAAACCTGGTAAAAGAAGGCACTGATGTAGTAATCATCTCCTGGAGTTACCAAGTGGAACTCTGTAGACGCGTCGCAGATTCTTTTGAAAAAGAAGGAGTTTCAGTAGCCGTATTAGATTTACGAACTCTCGTGCCACTCGATACTGAAGCGATAAATGAGATTGTCACGAAATGCGGAAGAGCGGTTGTCGTCCAAGAAGCTCCAGAAACTGGAGGTTTTGCATCTGAGATAATCGCCACTATAAACGATGAATGCTTTTGGTCACTGGAAAGTCCGGTTGTTAGGATCTCTGGTTTTGATGTTCCCTATCCGGTTGGCATGCTAGAAACTTTCTATGTACCGGATGAGGAAAGAATACGTGCTGCAGTTTTGAAGTCGATAGAAAAAGACTGATATTTATGGCGTTCGAGTTTTATCTACCAGACATAGGAGAAGGCCTAGAAGATGCTGAAATAGTCGAATGGTTCGTCACACCCGGGGATACTGTCGAAAGAGATCAAGCTCTACTAGAGGTGTTGACAGATAAAGCCAGTTCAGAACTTCCCTCTCCGGTAGCCGGAAAAGTTCTCCGTCTAAACGGCGAAGAAGGGCAAAGAATCAAAGTTGGGGATCTTTTAATTGAGATAGAAGAAGCAATACCTGCTGTCGTTTCTGATACCCCTTCAGATGTAAACACGACGGAATCTGACATCTCAGGAAACGAGAATAGCGATTCGAAAGAACACGAAAATAACTACAATGTTGCAGTATCTCCAAAAGTTAAAGCATCTCCTGCAACCAGAAAACTGGCCCGAGAATTGTCAGTTGATTTATCGGACATTAACGGAACGGGGCCTTCTGGACGTATCACCAACGAAGATGTTCGTTCGGCATCGGGGCGTACAATCGCGAATGAGGCAACCTCTGATTCTTCATTGGCAGTTGAAAAATCTGTCGTAACTGTTCCAAACGCAAAATTAGGTTACATGCAACCTGGGGAACACAGCATAAAAGGTGTCAGAGGGGTAGTAGCTAAAAATATGACTGCTTCATGGAATGAAATCCCTCACATTCATTCCCTAGACGAGACAGATGCTTCCCTGCTTATAGATTTCAGAACGAGACTTCGTAATGTGAATCGTAAGGGAGCTTCATCTATTACACCTCTTTCGATAATCGCGGCAGCAACTGTCCGGGCGCTCAAAAATTTTCCGATGATGAATGGGCATATAGTCGGAAATCCGGCAGAAAGTATCGTTATCCCCTCTTTCGTAAATTTAGGCATTGCAGTAGCGTCTCCCTCTGGCCTATTAGTTCCAGTTATCAAAAACGCCGACTCCATGGATATTTTCGAAATAGCAGAAACTATTTCTGAACTTGTGGAACTGGCTCGCAACCAAAAAATTTCCGCTAATCAAATGCAAGGTGCGACATTTACAATAACTAACTACGGCTCGCTTGGTGGTCGTTGGGCGCTTCCTATAATTTCAACTGGTCAAGCTGGGATTCTGGGAATAGGTAAAATCGAAGAAAGACCCCTAGTCGTGGAGGGGGAAGTATTAGCCCGTCCAACTCTTCCTATTGTCTTGGGCGCTGACCATCGTCTCATAGACGGCGATGTGGCTGAAGCTTTTAAAAATTCAATCATGAATGACATACTTGAACCCCTGAACCTCTTAGTGGAAGAATGAGTTTTTCTTGTGGTAGTAGGTGAGGTAGCTTCATCAGTCGACCTTCTGGTTATAGGAGGAGGGCCTGGAGGCTACGCTGCTGCCCTAAACGCCAGTCGGTTAGGTCGAAAAGTGACTTTGGTAGAAAATGATTCTATTGGAGGGACTTGCCTAAACGTTGGTTGTATTCCCTCCAAAGCCCTTATAGAAGTTGCTGACCTCGCTTATTTAGATAGCAATACTGATGATCTTGGTGTGGAAATATCGACGAAAGTTGACATGTCGAAAGTCAATGAACACATCAGTAATCTGGTGTCCGAGTTAAACAGTGGTGTTTCTTTTCTTCTTAATAAAGCTGGGGTGGACATTGTCAGTGGTACAGCTAGATTCTCCCGCCCTAACAGAGTTGCTGTAGAGAATTCTGACGGCGGCCTACAGCATTTTGAATTTCGTGATGCAATAGTGGCAACAGGCTCTTCTCCAGTGGAACTAGCAAATTTCCCAATCGATGGTGAGAGTACTGTCAACTCAGCAAGTTTGTTGTTCCAAGGTTCGTTACCAGAACAACTAACTCTTATAGGTGGTGGTTATATAGGGGTCGAGTTAGCTACAGCCTTTGCGAAATTGGGATCACATGTGGTTATCGTTGAACTTGAAGATCAACTCTTGCCTGGATTCAATAAAAATTTGAGCAAAAAGTTGGAGGATGGGCTTCGCTCACTTGGAGTAGGCATTTGTCTTGGTTATGAAGCTATTTCATTTGACAAAAAAGAACTAATGATAAAAAGTAACGATGTTATTTCTTCGATTCCAACTGAAATCTTAGGAATTGTGGCTGGAAGGCGACCAAACAGTGAAATTGTGAATATCACCGAATGTGGTGCTTCGATAACTTCTTCAGGTCATGTAATAGTTGACGAACAGCGTCGTGCCACCGATCACGTTTTCGCAATCGGTGATCTTACTTTAGGACCAGCTCTAGCCCACAAGGCTACTTCTGAAGCTAAGGTCGCTGCCGATTCTGCTTGTGGTATACCCAATGCTTTTGACCCTAATTGCATTCCAATGGTTGTTTTTAGTGATCCTCAAATAGTTACAGTCGGCATTGACCCAGATACAAACCCATCAAATCAAACAGATTTTAATTCTTTCCGATTTCCATTTTCAGCATCTTCAAGAGCTAAAACACTTGGGGACAGTTCTGGTTTTGTAAACATCGTTGCCGACAAAGAAGGTACTGTTGTAGGTTTTCAAGCCATAGGAAAACATGTTGCAGAACTTGCAGGCGAAGCTGCACTTGCAATTGAAACAGCTTCGACCATTGAGGATCTGTCCGTTACTATCCACGCCCACCCGACGCTTGGTGAAACTATTGCTGAGGCTTCTCTAGGCTTAGCCGGAACTCCTCTTCATTTTTCGGATAAATAGTTGTCGAAATATAATTTCTTTTAGTCTTTTGAACTTTGTTACGAAAGAGAGCCTACGATCACTCTGTGGATTCTAATTTTGATGTAACACAACGGTATAACGCCGGTTTAAGAAAATGGGATAAGTACGGATCAAACTTCTTGCCTGCGTGGATAGCCGAACATGATTTCGGATCACCACCTGCTGTGAAAGAAAGACTCTACGATTTAGTGTCCTCTGGAACTTTTGGTTATCACGATCAAGATGCCAAGCTCGGGGAAGCTTTTTCCCTGTGGTCTAATACTAGAAATTCACTAGAGGTTAATCCGGAAATGATTATTCCGGTCGTAACTGTGCTGCAAGGAGTTGCTGCATGCGTTGAAGCATTTAGTTCGGAAGGTGAGGGAATATTGTACAACACGCCCTCATACCCCCCTTTTCTCGAGTTGCCTTCGCATTCAAAAAGGCGTTCTGTTGAATGGAAAATGATCAAATCTGAAAATGGTTGGAAATATGATTTTGATTCACTAGAAGAAATCCTAAGTGAGGACCCGCAGATACGAATACTGCTCTTATGTAATCCTCATAACCCAACAGGTGTCGTGCTTAAAGAAAACGAATTGAAGCAAATTGTAAATATCGCTCGGAAATACAATCTGGTACTTGTATCGGATGAAATTCACTCAGACTTCATCTATAAAGAGTCAACCCACATTCCAACTTTGGCGATTGATGGAGCTGAAGAAATTACAGTGACTGTTACTTCAGGTGCTAAAAGTTTTGCTTTAGCCGGTTTACGGTGTGCAGTTGTGCTATCTGGAAATAAAAATCTGCATGAAAAGCTTTTAAACGTTCCAAAATTTCTCTTAGGAGGAGCTAATCGTATGGGTTGTGAAGCAACGATCGCCTCCTGGAAAACAGGTTCAGGGTGGATGGATGAAATAGTCGAGATTCTTGAACACCGAAGGAAGTGTCTTAAATCCAGAGTTGATAATGAGATCCCTTCAGCGAGGATGTTTTTACCGGAATCAACTTTTCTAGCGTGGATAGACCTATCTGAATTTGATTTAGGCGAAAACCCAGCCAAGTTTCTTAGAGAAAAAACAGGTATAGCTTTTGGCAACGGACCAGATTTCGGCACTGGAGGAGAAGGTCATATACGTTTGACTTTTGGCACTTCTGAAGACCTTCTCAATGAAATGATTAACCGACTTGGCGAAGGGTTGCTATAGTGCTCAACTCCATACGAAACAACACCTTTTCCTTTCCACGGCCCTTCATAGCTGGAGTGGTTAGCGCTTCCCTTTCTCTTTCTGTTGGCGAATTAGTAGCTTCAATCACTAGCAAAACCAGCTCTCTTGTTTATGCAGTGGGAGAGTTTATTATCGATATAACCCCGGGTGATATAGTTAGGGGCAGTATAGAAACACTGGGAAATTACCAGAAAACAGTTTTACTCTCTTCAATAGTTGTGCTTTCGCTTATTTTCGGGGGCTTTTTAGGTCTACTTTCACAGAGGCGTTCTGAAATAAGCTATTTCCTTTTTATAGCTTTTGGAATTTTTGGCGGTTGGACTTTGAACCGTGATCCACTCACTTCAACTTCAGCCGCTCTCTCTCTTTCCGTGTTTGCGACATTGATAGGACTATCAACTCTTACTTTTCTTAACACACTTTTAGACGAGGTCGAAGACACACAGATTGAGGACCCTAGAAATACTTATGCTAATAGGCGTCAATTCATTAACTGGGCTACAGGTATGACGGTTGCTGCGGGAACCATGACGGGTTTCGGGCGACTTGTTTTAAAAGATGAGACTGTTAGAAATATTCGTGAGAAAATTGTCTTACCTCAAACTGAAACAAAATCTGGTTCTGTCGATACGCAAAGCTACACCGAAGTGGCGGGTTCAAGCACAACAACTACAACCCCTTCAAGTGAAAGTAACCTGCTTTCTTTTTCAGAAATGAATGATATTGAAGGTATTTCGTCCTACATCACTCCCAACAACGAGTTTTATAGAATTGACACCGCCCTCAGGGTCCCTACGGTTGAACCGTCTACCTGGACCCTCACAATAGATGGTCTTACTGCAAATCCATATGAAATTTCTTATGACGAGATCCTGGAGATGGATCTGGTAAAAAAGGACGTTACCTTGACCTGTGTTTCGAATGAAATCGGTGGTCCTCTTGTAGGAAATGCTGTTTGGACTGGTGTTCCTTTAGGTGAAATAATTTCCAAAGCTCGACCGTCAGACAGCGCAGAACAAGTTATGTGTCATTCTGTAGATGGGTTTAGAGCGGGTTTTCCCCTTGAAAACATTTTTGATGGCCGAACTGCTCTTTTGGCGGTGGGGATGAACGGAGTTCCCCTGCCGATAATCCATGGTTTTCCGGCACGTTTAGTGGTGGCTGGGCTGTACGGATATGTTTCTGCTGTCAAGTGGATAAAGCGTATCGAACTTTGCACATGGGATGGAAATGACGGCTATTGGATTCCTCGCGGGTGGTCTAAACGTGCTCCGATCAAAATATCTTCAAGGATTGATGTGCCTCAAAAGAGAAAAATAGATGCTGGAATGCAAGTAGTTGCTGGGGTTGCATGGGCACCTCTTTCGGGTGTCGCTGCGGTTGAAATTTCTTTTGATTCTGGACCTTGGCAAGAATGCGATTTAGGGGTTTCTTTGAGTGGCGAGTCATGGACTCAGTGGGTTTACAGATGGGACGCTAAGCCTGGAAAGTATGAAATAAGGGTACGGGCGATAGATGCTAAGGGTAATGTGCAATCATCTAAGGTTGTGAGCCCTGCACCAAACGGAGCGGAAGGCCTAGACAAGGTCACA
>CEPK01046974.1_pt1 | contig 31669 bp, 34 predicted proteins | sample 356231 | NCBI WGS metagenome assembly CEPK01 (sample SAMEA2620259, study PRJEB7988) | marine metagenome | biome: marine biome (ENVO:00000447); feature: deep chlorophyll maximum layer (ENVO:xxxxxxxx); material: "saline water (ENVO:00002010), including plankton (ENVO:xxxxxxxx)" | depth 80 m
TTTAATAGTGGTGGGACCGGAGCTAGACCTGAATTAGACGGATTAAGCAGCACTGCTTTCCCTAGCGGTGTCAGGACTATGTCATCTGAAGCCACTGAACAGGTAGGACCCATTATCATTTGGCGAAAAGAGCTTCGACCTAATTCAGGAGGAAATGGGCGACAACGCGGGGGCTTAGGTCAAATAATCGAACTCTCCCCTTCTGATGGTTACAAATTTTTCTTTAGTTGCATGTTTGACAGAGTCGAAAACCCCGCAAGAGGCCGAAGTGGGGGTGAAAATGGTTTACCTGGGAGGGTGTACCTTGATGATGGAACAACTTTTGATGCAAAAGGAAAGCAGCCTGTACCCGAAGGAAGAAGACTGATTTTAGAACTTCCGGGTGGAGGAGGTTTTGGAAACCCGGCAGAAAGAGACCCTGAACTGTCAAAAAACGACATCGAACAGGGTTATATTTCCTGATCATATGAGAGGGTAAGCGCCACCAATGTTGCATGTCGATACTTTAATCATCGGAGGTGCTGTGATGGGCAGCTCGATCGCATATTGGTTATCAGAGAATCAAGATTATGACGGGTCCATAGTTGTCGTTGAACCTGATCCAACTTACGCTCATTCTTCAACAGCGCTCTCTGAAGCAAGTATTCGCCACCAATTTTCACAACCTGTAAATATAAAGCTTTCAATGTTCGCAACAGAGTTTTTTTCAAATTTTCATGACAATGTTCAAGTTAATGAAGATGCACCAGATTTGCCTTTTCGTGAAACCGGTTACCTTTTCTTAGCTAGTCAAGATGGGATGGAAAATCTAATTTCCAATCATGAAATACAAAAAGAATGTGGCGCTGAAGTAGCTTTGCTGAATCCAAAGGAAATTTTGGAAAGATTTCCCTACATGAATGTCTCAGATCTTGAAGGGGGAAGTTTAGGAATCAGAAACGAAGGAACTCTAGACGCATTTTCTTTGATGCAAGGTTTTAAATTGAGAGCTAGACATAATGGTGTCCAGTACATGAATAATCGTGTTGTGTCACTAACTGTCAACAAAAACAAGACCCTTGTCGAGTCAGCCAAATTAGACTCTGGTGAAAATGTTTCCTGTTCTCGTGTAATAAATTGTGCAGGTCCGCGCGCTAGGTGGATAGCGGAAATGGTGGGATTACCACTCCCAGTGGAACCTAGAATTAGAGCAGCTTTTGTTTTTGACTGTCGCGAAAAACTTGAGGGGCAGACTCTTCCGCTTACAATTGACCCATCAGGAGTGCATGTAAGAACAGATCCTCCTTACTACCTTGCTGGCGCTCCGCCTACTGAGGATTTAGAGGTTCATCCCGATGACTTCAAAGTACGGCAAGAAGAGTGGTCGGAAAATATCTGGCCTGTGCTCGCCAATCGTATTCCTGCTTTTGAAAAAATTAAAGTAACTAGCTCCTGGGCTGGCCACTACGCCTATAACACTCTGGATCAAAACGCAATCATTGGACCATGTGAACACTTGCCAAACTTCTTTTTCTGTAACGGCTTCAGTGGTCACGGATTTCAACAAAGCCCTGGTGTTGGTCGCGGTATAAGTGAATTGATCACCTATGGCGAATACAGATCTATTAACCTTTCAGAACTTGGTTATGAGCGCATTCTAAGAAATGAACCATTTTTGGAAAAAGCTGTAATCTAACTTTCCCCCAGATAAGAAGAACGCAGTTCGGGGTTTGAAAGCAGCGCTTCTGCCGTATCGTCTAGCACTACCCTGCCTGTCTGTAAAACCCATCCTCTATCGGCTATGGATAATGCCATATTGGCATTTTGTTCAACCATGAAAATCGCTACTCCCTCTTCATGGATCTGTTGTATAAGTTCGAAATTCTGTTGAACAAGAGCAGGAGCAAGACCCATTGAAGGTTCATCCATAAGCAGAACTCTGGGACGTGACATTAAAGCACGTCCAATTGCAACCATCTGCTGCTCGCCACCTGAAAGCGTTCCTGACTTTTGAGAAAGTCTTTCTTTAACACGTGGGAAAAGTTCATAAATATTCTCTAAATCTTCTTCGATTCCTTCTTTATCGTCACGCAAATAGGCTCCGAGCTCAAGATTCTCTTTTACTGTGAGACGTTTAAAAAGTCGACGATTTTCTGGAACCATCGTAACTCCATTAGTCACTCTGTAACTTGTTGGTTTGTCGTTTACCACTTCGCCATCAAGCAACACTTCTCCTGATGTGGGCGTAACCATACCCAATAACGTTTTTAATGTTGTTGACTTGCCACTTGCATTGCCGCCCAAAAGACAAACCATCTCACCTGGATAAATAGCCAAGTCAACATCTTTAAGGATGTGTACAGCCCCATAGTGGGTATTAACTGCGCGAAATTCCAACAAAGCTGTTTCCGTCATGATTTAGCCTCTACAGGTCTACCTAAATAAGCTTCGATTACATCAGGGTTTGTTGAAACAGCGTCGTAAGATCCTTGTGCTATTGGCACACCATGGTCCAAAACCACTACACGATCTGAAACGTCTCTAACGACTTTCATATCATGCTCGATTATTACAATCGTGAACCCCCATTCGTCGCGCAATCTACCAATGAGGGTGGTTAGTTCTGCTGTTTCTATTGGATTCATGCCAGCTACGGGTTCATCTAATAGCAGTAATCTAGGTTGTGTAGCCATTGCCCGAGCAATCTCCAACCTTCGTCGGTTTGCATAAGACAGCGCAAAAGCTGGCTGATCTAAACGGTATCCAACGAGACGAGTTCCGAAGAAACTCAAAATCTCTTCTGCTCTTTCACGTATTTCGCGCTCTTCTTTTTTAAATGCCTTAGTTTGAAACAAGGCCCCCACCACTAGTTGCGAAGTTCTACAGTGCTGGGAAACCATTACATTCTCTAAAACTGTCATATTTGGAAAGAGTCTTACATTTTGAAATGTTCGCGCTATACCCATTTCTGTAATTTGATTAGGGTCAAGACCCAACACTGATTCACCATCAAAAATAATCTCACCACTAGTCGGTGATATCATGCCTGAAATTGCGTTAAAAAATGTTGTTTTTCCAGCGCCATTTGGCCCTATTACACTAACAATCTCACCTTCCTCAATAGCAAAATCCAGATTCGAAAGCGCATCTAGCCCTCCAAAAGTTATTTGAAGATTTTTAATTTCAAGAAGACTCATACACGTTCACCCGCTTCTTCTTGCTGATCGGAATCGTCATCTCCTAGCCATGCGTCCTGTAGATATTCTTCTTGATGCAATTCCCTAGTTCGACGGGCCGTTGGAACGAGACCTTCGGGTCGTTTAAGCATCATGAAAACAAGCAAAGCTCCATATATCAATAGTTTGTAGTTCTGAAACTCTTGAAGAAGACCCGGTTGTCGTGGTCCACCGAGAATTCCTATAAGCACTAATGAACCAACCATGACTCCAGTGATACTTCCCATTCCACCAACTATTACAACAACTAGAATTATGATTGAAACGAGAATTTCAAAGCTCTTAGGGAAAACAGATCCAACTTTTGCTGCCAGTACCGCTCCGCTGAATGAAGCCAAAACTGCTCCTACCACAAACGCCATCAATTTGGAATTGACAGTATTTATACCCATTACCTCGGCGACACTCTCATCTTCCCTGATGGCCATCCAAGCTCTACCTAAACGAGATCCCTGCAACCGCCATGAGACATATATAGCTAGTACACAAAAAGCCAAAACCATGTAGAAAACAGACCGAGGATCTGCACCTCTTACTTCCCATGGACCTAGATCGATTCCAGGGATGTTAGTTATACCTTGTGAACCACCTAAATATGGTTTTAACCAGTCGGATAAGAAAAGGAGTCGAATTATTTCACCGAATCCCAAAGTGACAATTGCAAGATAATCGCCTCTCATTCGAATAACCGGAGCACCAATTAAAAGACCAGCTAGTGTCGCCATTACAACGACTGCCAGCAATGAAATTCCAAAATGAGTCTCAGGCGAGAACCATGGTGAATTAGGGGAGGTGAAAACTGCAGTCGTATAACCCCCTACTGCGAAAAAAGCCACGTACCCAAGGTCTAAAAGACCAGCAAGACCAACAACAATATTTAGCCCTAATGCTAATAGCAAAAAGAGACCTACGTTAGCGAGAAGTTCATTAACGATGCCCCCTAGGAACCAAGGAAGTACAAGAAATACGACTGCCACTAAGGCAAACAAAATTATTGAGTTTCGCTGCTGATCGCCGGGTTCCTCATTCGAGCGATACTGGGTTACTTTCTCTTTTATTTTACCGCGGGTGACCATTGGAATTAGAGCGAGTACCACCGCTATAACTATTGCTGAAGTAACTGTTACGCCGCCTTTTTTATCGTAAATCATGTCACTAAGCCATTCAAGACGGAGGCCCTCTGAGAGGTCATCTATGACATCTTCTAGAACTGAAAGTATAAAAAGGCCGAAAGTAGCATAGGCGATCATCTTTCTGATTCGACTTGTCATTTGGTGAAGTGCAGCTCCGAGTGTCCCAAGCCCCACTCCGGATAAGAGCCAAACCATGCTTCCAAACCCGATACCATTTTCAAAAGTCAGCAGTCTAAAAAGTCTAGGGTTCCAATTAAGCAGAGGGTCTCTCAGATCAAAGTTGTCAATGCCCAGCATCAGAATTACAAGCCCCAAACCTCCCAGCAGTCCAGTTACAGCCCCTGACAACAAGTCCGCAGGGCCAGGTTTAGGATTTTCAATTCCTTCCAATTCAACCATTTTTGATACTACGTAACCAAACACCAGAGGAACCCAGATTATGAAAAGGTAACCAAGGCTTAGTGTCGACTTAATCAGTATTCTTCTATCTAGTTCTGCAGGTAATCCCACTAAGCAAATAAAAACCTGTGAGAGTGCACAAATGCTTCCCCAAAATATAATGCGTTTCCAATTCTGATCGAACAGCTTCCTTGGTGCTAATGAAGTGCTCATCATGCACGATCCTCTTGTGAAAGCCTTTCTCCGAAGAGTCCGGACGGTTTAAAAAGTAGAACTAAAACAAGGACCGTAAACGCGACGGCGTCTTTCAGTTGGCTAACACCTGGAACTCCAAGTGGTTCAAGTATGACCATCGGAGCTATGGACTCAGCCGACCCTAAGAAAACTCCACCAGCCATAGCACCACCCATATTTCCTATACCACCTACAACAGCAGCAGTAAATGCCTTGATTCCGGGTAGGAACCCTGTCATATGAGTAACACTTCTAAAGAGTAATCCCCAAAGTATTCCACCGACTCCAGCCATTGCACCTCCGACACCGAACGTGATGACAATTGTTCTATTGACATTTATTCCCATGAGAGACGCGATCTCTTTATCTTCAGCTACTGCTCTCATTGCTCGCCCGGTTTGGGTTCTCTCGACTAAATACCAGAGGCCTCCCATAGACAAAGCAGCCACAATCACTACAAGAATCTTTGTTCCTGCGACTTCAACAGTCAAAATTGATCTTTGTTTAGACAGCCATTCAGGGAGACGGGGATAACCCTTACTCGTCGGACCAAATAAACCTAAAGCAGCATTTTGAATAAAAAACGAAACTCCTATTGAGGTGATGAGGGGAATTAATCTCGGTGAATTCCTCAAAGGTCTATAGGCAATTCTTTCAGTAATTATTGCTGTAATGGTGGAAGTAGCAATCGCTACAAAAATTATAAGAAAGAGTGACAAAATAAAATTGCTTTCCCATAAACCAGCGTCATTTAATTTCTCTGACATGATCCACCCGGACATAGTTCCCACCATGAAAACTTCCCCGTGAGCGAAATTTATGAAACCTAGAACTCCGTACACCATTGAATAACCCAATGCAATCAACCCATACATAGCTCCTTGGGAAAGACCAGAGACTATTAGACCTTTGAATTGGTCGCCTGTAAGACCACGCGCGTCTGGATTTCGCCATTCGGCAAACGGGTTTTCCGGCCAGATTTGTTGCCCTATGAATGCTAAAACACCAACGACAATAAGGGTCGCCATAACGACACGTATGAAGTTCAGGAATCTATCTACGCCTGATACGCGATTTTTAGACTTCTTTTTCAATATCTCCGACATTCTTATCCTTCAAAGATTCAGATTAAACATTCTGCCCGATGTTTGGGTTTTCGTATACTTTTTTTCTGTTAAATTCATTCAAAATTGAACGCGATGATAAAGCTAGAGCTGCCCCACCCAGAGCGGTAAGGAAAGCTCCTGCTCCTGTTACTATCTGCAAATCAGCAACTCTAGCCAAACTTATTATCCAACCAAGTCCAATTACAGAAACACCCGCTCCAATTCCGGCTACGATTACGCTCCAACGCCATCGTAAATGTTCATCAAATCCAAAAATACCCACTGCTGGCAACAGCGCCAGAAAACCAAGAACAACAAGCGGGATTGCCAAATAAGAGAGACCTCCACCGTTGGGCGTTATACCGTCGTTGATTGTCTCTACAGTCATTCGGTACTTATTTATTATTGAACTTATTTTAGAATTATTAATCGCTACTAACGCCGGCGACAGCTCGACTTCTTCACGGAGAACATTAATCTCGGCCTGCGCTTCAGGCGGAAGGTCTTTCGCTCCTCTTTCGTCAAAAGTCCATCCAGAAATCGATCCTATAAGAACCAAGATAACCGCTGTGACCCCTGCCAATATTCGACCTACCGCAATCGACACAGTTAAAGGTCGATGTGGAGAAAGCGGAGCGGTCCGTAGGGCGTAAAATGACCCTAATATTCCCAAAGCTCCACCCGCCAAGCACAAGTAGACCCCCACACCATGCGAATATTCAGCTGTTCCCTGCGCCGTATTAGCAAAAAGATAAGTCAGAGAAGAGCTTAAAATAATGAAAGCTGATATTAGTGAACCGTGCGCTCCTAACCATTTTGAAACTGAACCCGGATTTCTTATTGTTGTTATCGTTGCTGCAATTAAGAAACAAACTGCCGCAAAAGCAAAAATTCCATACCAGTTTCCTCCCGAAGCGGAAAATCCATTGAATGACTGACCAGCAAGATCAAGATCAGTACTACGAGAATGACCTGCTATCAAACCTGCATCATTACCCCATGTCAGGAACAGCGAAACAAGAGCAACACATCCACCTGCCATTGCAATAAATGAACCTGTTCGTTCTTGTGGTGTGGTTGGAGTGTTCCATTCAACTTCATTCGTCTCTTTCTCTTTACTCCTCTCAGATAATTCGCTCAGCAACTCCTCATCAGTACTGCGGCGTGCTCTTACAGCTCCCGTAATTCGTTCAAAAAGTCTACGATTATCACCTTCTGGCTGTGAAAGACGGTCCAGCACAACTGAAACGAGAAAAAGAGCGAATCCTGCTGAGAAGCCAAGTCCAACATCTAAATTTTGAACCGCTCTGAAAACCTGAAGCCCCAATCCTGATGCACCCATAATCGCTGCAATTCCGACCATGGCTATCGAAAGCATCAAACACTGATTCAACCCAGTCATGATTGCTGGCCGTGCCAACGGAAGTTGAACATCAATTAAAACTCTTGATTCAGGAGCTCCGTACGCTCGACTAGCTTCAACAACATCCTCGGGCACTTGTCTAATCCCAAGATTTGTAAGTCGAACCAGAGGTGGGAGTGCATAAATCATTGTCACCATGGTTGCAGGAACAACACCAATGCTGAAGAAGAAAACGAAAGGAACCATGTAAGTAAATGAGTGGATCACTTGCATAGCATCCATTACAGGTCTCACTACATTCCATACGCCATCTTGACGTGCACAAACAACTCCAAGTGGAATTCCAATAATTGCACAAAGAACAACGGACACAATAACCATTCCGACAGTCCTCATAGTGTCTAGCCAATATGCCTGACCCAACAAGCCGCAAAGAGCAAGAGCAAAGCCTGACTGAAGCCCTATTCTTGGTGAACGGAAAAGAGCCCCGAAAACCACAGTGAAAAGAACAACCCAAAACCAGGAAATTGTAAGCAAAAAGGAATTAACGAAATTGTCAAGCAGAAAACTGAATGGCCATTTGATTGTGTCCAATACCCATCCTGCATTTAAGTCCATCCAGTCGACCATCTGATCAAACCAGTAGCCAAATGGGATTCGCCACTCATCGAGAACCGCATTGTCTAAAATTCCAACTGGGTCACCCGAACCTTCTCGTTCGAAGCGTATTTGTCCTAAAATTTTCATCATAGGAATACCTCCCGGTCGAATCCATCAATTAGTTGCTCTACACGGCCCATTTCTTCCATTATCTCACGGGGTTCCAACTCTCCGATCAAGCGCCCAGTGGTGTCCACCACTGCTATAGGTAACCCTCTTCCAGCTGCAGCATAATTGGTGTTAAATGTTGCTTCCGGGGTGGTCGTCTCAAAATCAGTCCTTAAAACATCTCTGAGGTCAGTTGTTCCTTGAGCTAAGGCAGAGCTTGCGTCAGCTAAATGTAAAAGTGATTCAGGCTTGCCGTCATCATCGCAACAAAATCCGCCTTGTCTTTCCCCAAGTGAATTAACAGCTTCTACAAGAGTTGAATTCTTGTCGATTATCGCTGGGGCCTCCATTACCGATTCCACATCAATAACCCTTCCCTGATCAACATCCTGGACGAACTCTGCTACGTAAGCATCAGCTGGCTTTGTGAGGATTTCTTCCGCTGTACCAATCTGCACCACGTAACCATCTCTGAGTATGCAAACTCGATCACCTATTCTTAATGCTTCATTCAAGTCGTGAGTAATGAAGAGAATGGTTTTTTGCAAAGTATTTTGGATCGACATCAACTCGTCTTGCATTTGGCGACGTATCAATGGATCGAGAGCACTGAACGCTTCGTCCATAAGTAGTATGTCCGGATCACTGCATAAAGCACGAGCAAGTCCGACTCTTTGCTGCATACCTCCTGAAAGTTCTCTTGTGGCATTAAATGCATATGCTTCCAATCCCACCAATGAGAGAGCTTTCATGGCAGCTTCATTACGCTGCTTTTTATCTACACCTTGAACTTTTAATCCATAACCTGTGTTGTCTATTACATTCCTGTGTGGAAACAGGGCAAAGTGTTGGAAAACCATACCCATTTTTTCTCTACGGAATTCTTGAAGCGCTGAACCACTCAATTCTTGAACATCAGTTCCTTCAACGATCACTTTTCCACTTGTCACATCATGAAGTTTATTTACCGTGCGTATAGCAGTTGATTTACCTGAGCCCGAGAGACCCATAACTACAAATATTTCACCCTTATTTACTGAAAAAGAAACATCTGTTAGGCCAACAACATGTCCAGACTGTTTCTGAACCTCATCTTTGTGGACACCTGATCTAGAAAGGTCAAAAGCCCTACCACGAGGATTAGGACCAAAAATTTTGTAAACATTTTCTAGAGAAATTATTGCTTCTCCGCTGGCCACTTATCCCCCTTTAATTTCCTATATTAAGCCAAAACTTGGCTGTATCTTCATAAGAAAGGTATTTATCGTTTTTTTCTACTAATAAGCACCGTAGCAGTTCAGAGAGGTACGCTGACCAGTCATGACTAAAAGTACTCATTCGGCAATAGTTGATCCTCGCAATGAAAATGTGAAAATTTACATCAATGGGGAATTCTATAACAGAGAAAATGCTCAAATTTCAGTGTTTGACAGCGGTTTTCTTGTTGGTGATGGCATTTGGGAAGGCTTGAGACTCCACAATGGAAAATTTGCTTTTCTAAATAAACATCTGGACAGACTTTTTGCCGGGGCGTCAGCCGTTCATCTTGATATCGGATTAACTAGAGACGAATTGACCGAAGCTCTTCAGAAAACTGTTGAAGTCAATGAAATGACCGATGATGTGCACGTTCGATTGATGGTTACTCGGGGTAATAAAAAAACACCTTCCCAGCATCCCTCTAACGTTGTGGGTGGACCTAATGTAGTCATAATTGCTGAACACAAGGTTGCCGACCCTTCTGTGACACAGGAAGGTATAACACTTTTCACAGTGACTGTTCGTCGCCCCGCCCCCGACACCCTTGATCAAAGACTCAATTGTCATTCCAAATTGCATGAAGTTATTGCACTCGTGCAAGCCATCCAAGCGGGTGCTGATGAAGCACTAATGCTTGACCCCACCGGTTCAGTAGCTACTTGCAATGCCACGAATTTTTTCATCATTAAAAATGGTGAAGTCTGGACCTCTACTGGCGAGTATTGCCTAAATGGAATAACCAGAGAACTAGTAATCGAACTATCTAGAAATAACGGAATGTCAGCTTTCGAGAAACCTTTTTCACTAACTGATGTCTACTCTGCAGAAGAAGCATTTGTTACAGGAACTTTTGGTGGGTTAACACCGGTTATAGAAGTCGACGGCAGAACTATAGGTAGCGGAAAAATTGGGGAGATAACTGTTCAACTCCAAAACTTGTATAAGGAAGCTATTCACGCCGAAGTATCAAAATGACTTTACGAATTAATTGTTGGTCAGGCCCTAGGAATATATCTACAGCACTGATGTATTCGTTCAGGGAACGTTCTGACACAACTGTTGTTGATGAACCTTTTTACGCACATTATTTGAGAACTAGCGAACGTAAACATCCAGGTTACGAAGAAATTCTCAGCTCACAGGAACAGTATTCAGAAGAAGTGATACAAAATGTAATACGTGGCAATTACTCGACTCCAATTGTTTTTTTTAAACAAATGTGCCATCACCTAGTTGAAATGGACCTTTCCTTTATCGACAACTGTTTAAACGTTTTACTCATAAGAGAACCAAGCCTCGTAATACGATCGCATGCTAAGAATGTTCCTGATTTGCAAGTATCAGACATAGGTTTAGATGTCCAAAACCATCTGTTGAACAGAATTCTAGAATCTGGGATGTCTCCTGTGGTCATTGACTCCGCAATTCTATTAGAGAGACCAGAATCAGTATTGAAAGAATTGTGTCAAATTCTTGAAATCACTTTTGAAAAATCGATGCTTTCCTGGGAACCTGGACCCAAACCTGAAGATGGAATATGGGCTAAGCACTGGTACAAGAACACCCATGAGTCATCTGGCTTCTCAAATCAAACCCCTAATAGAGATCCATTGCCTGAAAAATTTCTACCAGTTCTTGAAGAAGCTACAGTCTTCTATGAAAACCTAAAAAAATACGCATGCAAAGGGATCGACTGATGAAAGACCCAGCTTGGATAGAGACTGTCTCACAAACCGACTGGGAGAAGGACCCTCTCCTGAATCCTCTGTTAGATCAAGTCAAAGACAAGGAAAGCGGTCTTGTCGATCACATAATGGCAGTGCATTCAATTAATCCTAGAGGTCTAGAAGCTCACAATGCCTTGTACTCATCAGCTATGACTGGCACTGCCTCTTTGAGAAAAGTTGAAAGGGAATTAATCGCCTTTGTCGTTAGTTTGGAAAACCATTGCCACTATTGAGTGTTCCATCACAAACGCGGTCTGCGTTCCCTGCTAAAAGATGACAACCTCCTTACGAAAATAGAAAAAAATTGGAAAACTGCAAACCTTTCAGATTCCCGCAAAGCAATGTTGACTTTTGCTGTGAAACTTACAAAGAAACCTAAGAAAATAAATATCAAAGATATAAATAAGCTTCGCTTAGCTGAGTTCAGCGACAGAGACATCTTAGATATCGTAGAGGTGACGGCATACTACGCTTATGCAAACAGGATTGCTGATGGACTGGGCATTACCAAAGAAGACTGGATTACTGATAAGTAGAATCAGAGCAAACTTAAACCATTCTTCGAAACTAAAACATGATCGCCTGTTTTAATGGTTTCGTACTGTTTTTTTTCGACGACTACAACCGGCATGGCTTTTCCATAAATTTCGTCGGCAACTATAGAACCCAAAGCGATTATTTCATCTGCTTCCATCATTATTATCCCAGAAGGGCCAGAACCAGAGCGAATACCTTCGGCTACAACCGAGCTGCCGCTACTCGAGCCTCGACCGAATGGCATCATTATCACTTTTCCCTTAACAGACATTCCGCTTTGAGGATGTCTCAAATCAATGATCTCTCCTGTTTCAGGGTCAACCCCTCCCCAGAAACTAAGCGGCTCATCAAGTTTCAAAACTTCCCCACGGGCCTCTCCAGCAACCAAAAAAAACATTGATCAGGCACCTGACCAAATTTTACTATCTACAGAAACACTTCCTGATATCGCCGAAGCCACACAGTCCTCGACAGCAGCAAAAATAACATCAACTCCTAAATTACCAGGGGCATAATATGCCCATTTAGCCGAGTCTGTTACCACAGGCCGAGCAACGTCTTCAATTATTGGAGTTATATAAGTACATGTATCTGTTACGAATATAACTCCAGCTTCTTCTAATGGTTTGACCAAACCCCGTAAAGAGGCTTCTGTTAAGACATCTCTACCTGTAGAGACATAAAATTTTACTTCTGGGTTAATAGAGTTGCCGTCGATGAGTTGAAACAGTTTTTCTATTTCGTGAATTGAATAGTGAGGTGTCCCAAGACTCACTGCTCCTATTTTTGAATTGGATACTGTACTCAACTCATCTCGTGATTTGATTATTTTTTCGATCGTCACATCTATAACTTCTCTAGGAGTATCTCCCTGAAAAGCGTCTTCTAAAGTTGCTGCTTCAGGGGTTACTCCAACAACATGAAACATGCCTACTGATCCTGATGAGGCCGCTGCCGCTCCTAGTGCCTTCAAACGATCTTCATCAATACCGCTAGGTAGCCCTTGAACTACAGGTATGGCACTTCCGGTGTTTTTTCCGATGAAATGTCCTAAAACAGGATAGAAAACATCTCGGTCTAGTAAAGACGCGTTTATTTCTTTTATACGAAACAAAATTTCACCTTTACGGTTTTGATCTAAGTGAAGTCCGGCAGCTGGAGCTCTACCACAAATAGCTGCACAGATATCTATAAAATCCCCGTACCTATGGGTTCTCGCTCCCAAAACCGAGTTAGCGAAAACTATTGCATTTGATTCTGCCCATGCAATCTGTTCACCGAAATCAGGCCGTTCTTCCAATTGGTACGGGGCGCAAGTCCAAGTCGGTTTGCAGCCCATTCTTTCATAGGAATCCATTAAAAGCTTTGCTTGTTCACCCCAATTGGCATCTCCACGGTAAAGATCAGGGTGAATGAGGTCTAACGATGAGACATTTAAGGTCGTAGGAATTTTTACTTTCCCGCCTTGATCTTCTAACCATCTGGCAAAATCTAAAACTGCTGGCCCATGGTATAGACAGGAGTCAATATGAGCAGAGGAGACATCCAGAAGCTCTGAAGCGCCCATCGCATCAGCCAAACGAACAATTATCCTCATTGCCGAAGCAGCAGCAGGTCCTTGTTCTCCGTTCAGATACTCCTGATCGGAATCAGAAAGGTTAACAGTCACCTATTAAATTTAGAGCCTGAAATGCTGGGTCACTTGCTTTTATATCAACAAACTGGATCTTCTTCTGATGACTCAACTGAAGGCCGGCCACTTATTGTAAGTTCCTGGCCGACAAACAATAGGTTCGGATCAGTGATGTCATTGATGGACATAATTTCATCAACTGTTACACCTTCTCGTTTAGCTATTTTCGATAGCGAATCCCCTGACTCAACTATCACAGTCAGAGTTGTTTCTTCTGGCTGGTCAGCACCTTCCTCTGCACCTGGTTCGCTGAGAAGTATCACTTGTCCGACATATATGGAATTGACATCACAGATGCCATTGATTCTTGCTAATTTTTCAGCAGTTGTTCCGTTTGCTTTTGCAATCTCAGACAGTGAGTCTCCAGCTTCTACGGTCACTGAGGGTTCAGCAGTTTCGACAGTTTCAACGGGAGCCGCAAGTGTCGTTGTAGTCGTTGTCTCAACAACTGCAGGAGCAATAGTTGCAGGCGCTGCATAAGTGGTTGTCGTTATGGGGATCATGGTGGTCGACACTTCCATTTGGGTTGTGGTGGGTGGTAGCGTCGCCGGAACTAGTACAGGTTCTTCATCTCCTCCACCGCAGGCACTTAAGGCAAACAAAAAGGTTCCTCCCATTAGGAACTTGATCAATTTTGCCTTCATATCTAAAGCATAGATTCCAAAGTGTGACAGTTTCGCGCACCCTCAGGAAATATCTTTTCAGATCACCCTGTCACTACCGCCATCCGTAGGTACAGAAGCTCCTGTTGTTGTGGAAAAATCGTCAGTACAAAGCGATATCGCTGAACGGGCTACGGCTTTAGACGTTACTTCTACCGAAAGAAGGTTTCTTTTTTTGTAATCTTCAGGAGTAATTCCGTAGTTTGAAGCTCTTTCCGCAATCAGGGCTTCACTCCAAAGACCAGTGTCAAAGACTGCATCTGGATGAACTATGTTCACTCTTGTACCGTTTGGTGCCCATTCCAAAGCTGCTATTCGACACAACTGCTGCAAAGCTGCTTTGGAAGCTGAATATGCAGCTGCTCCTTTACCTGGAGCTGGAACGTTCTTTGAACCTATCACTACAACTCTTCCTCCTATAGGTGAAAGGGCAAGAAGGGGACCTATACGGCCGAAGAGTGATTGAACTGAATCAACGTTCACTGACATAACTCTTCGCCATTCTTCTGTATCGAGATCATCAATTGTCGCCGATTCTCCAAAAATGCCAGCTGCTACTACTGCAATGTCTAGACCGCCGAATCTCTCTACTCCTGTCTTTATTGCTAATGCGACTTCTTCAGTTTTTGTAACGTCAGCCTCTATTCCGATCCAATTGTCGCCAGAGAAAACATTTTCAACCTCAGGACTGAGGTCCAACCCAATAACAGCACTTCCACGATCTTTTAATTCTTCTGCGCATGCTTTTCCTATTCCGGATGCAGCACCTGTAACAAGTGCCACTGTTCCATTAAGTTCGGGAGGTTCTCCGGCTTTAAGCAACTTTGCCTGTTCTAAATCCCAGTATTCGACATCGAACAACTCCTCGGCAGAGAGTGCTTTATAACCACCAAGGTGATCCTCCGCTCTGCAGAGAACAGGAATCGTATGATGGTAGATATCAGCTGCAATTTGTGCATCTGTTGCAGTGAAGCCTGCAGCGAGCATCCCAATTTCGGGGTCCAAAACTATTCGTGGAGCTGGATCTATCTCCGTTAACTCGGTTCTGATTCTGTGTCGAAATTCTTCCACGTAGGACTTGTATTCTTCAACATATTGATCCAGTGAACTCTTATTTGCTCCTATCATCGGCAAACGCTTTGTGCGGATGATGTGATCAGGTGTCAAAGGTCCTCTGCGGGCAAGGTCCTCACAGTCTTCTCGTTGTAAAAATCCGCCAACAGAGTTATCTGTGTGCCTTCTGACTATCATCGGTTTTCCAGCGATGTTGGACATCTGTAAACGTAAACGTGCCAAATCTGTCATAAGAACTTCAGCTGGTAAAGAGTTGTTCTCTCTGGTTTCATGAGGAGCTTCTTTTTCCAACCAATTTTCGGCTTTTTCAATCAACTGCATGTGTAGTTCATAAGCAGTTGCAGAGTCATCTCCAAAAGTGAAAAGACCGTGATTTAAAAGAACCATTCCACGTGTACCGTCGTGAAATTGCGATGACCAGTTTTCTCGGACTTCTTGAGCTAGGTCGAATCCAGGCATAACATACGGGATGACTATCACCTCATCACCGAATATTCCTCTGACGACTTCATCAGGGCTGCTCATACCTGCAAGATTTGTGAGTGTAACTATTACGTCTGCATGTGAATGCTGAACAGCCCTATGGGGAATAAAAGCATGGAGTAATGTTTCCACTGAAGGATTTGGCGCCCCTGGGTCTAATTTTGCAGCAGACAGCTCGCGCATCATGTCTACATCACTCAGCTCATTAAGTTCTAAAAGTTGTTTGAGTCTAGGGAGATCCAGAGGGGTAAGACCAGGCACTTCAAGACTTCCCATATCCCATCCTGAACCTTTTACGAATATGGCTTCACGGTCGTCACCTGTGATGTCATGGCGTACTGCCTTAACTGATGAATTGCCACCACCATGCAAAACTAAGTTTGAATCAGCGCCTATTAGCCTGCTGAAGTGGGCACATGCTTCGACGGGATCAGATGGGCTGCTGGTATTGTTTTTCTTTTCTGCTTTTCCCATCGTTTTACCCTACAAAGATGTTTTCGATAGTAAGTCTTCTATTGATTTTGAATAATCACTTCTGAGCACCCCGTACTCGGTGATTATTCCAGTGATTAGTTCTGCTGGTGTTACGTCAAAAGCAGGGTTCCATATCTCGACACCTTCGGTTGGGACATTTGTTTTTTCAACTCCCCTAACTTCATTAGCGTCCCGCTGTTCAATTTTTATGTCTTGACCATTTGATGTTTCTGGGTCAAAGGTTGTAATGGGAGCGGCGACATAAAAAGGGATTCCTGCGTTATGTGCGGAAACGGCATGCGTAAAAGTGCCAATTTTATTAGCAGCGTCTCCATTTGTAGCTATACGGTCAGCTCCTACGACCACGGCATCTACACGACCTGACGCCATAAGAGAGCACGCAGAGGAATCGGGAATAACTGTTACGGATATTCCGGCGTTAGATAACTCCCAGGCGGTAAGCCGAGCTCCTTGGAGCAAAGGTCTGGTCTCTGATGCGAAAACCTCTACCGGTTGACCTGCTAATGCCTTACCATAAATTACACCTAGAGCTGTGCCTATACCTGTTGTGGCAAGTCGACCTGCGTTGCAGTGGGTCATGAGGTTTGTGTAGGTAGACAATTCATCGGCTCCATGTCGGCCGATTGAATCGCAAGCATCACGATCTTCAGCAAAAATCTTATTTGCTTCTCTCAAAGCAAGTTCACGAATTTCTTCTTTTGAATTTCCCTCTGCAGCCGTCTTTTTAACCCTTTCGACCGCATAAGAAAGATTCACAGCAGTAGGTCTCGTTTCTCCTATTGTTTTAGCAGCTTTATTCATCTCAGAAATGATCTCTTCAACTTCGTCAGATGCAATCAGATCGATCGCTACAACTACTCCGTATGCTCCACATGCACCTATAGCTGGTGCACCTCGGATAGCCAGTCTTTTAATGGCGTCTACCACTTCATCAACCGTTTTGAGTGTTATTACTTTCAACTCGTCTGGTAACAATGTCTGATCAATTATCTCTATTTCTTGGCCCGTCCAAGCAATTGTTGGTGGGTTGTCAATCAAAATGCTCATGCAATCACTCCTAGAATTTAAATTCTATTCCTTCCACTAGCGCTATGACTCGCCTATTCACCTATCGTCTACTTAATATGAATACTAAAGAAAGACCATCGATAAATGTAATTGATGCCCTGAGAGCTAACCATGATGACTTAAAGGAATTCATTGATTCTCTAGGAGAAGATGAATGGCAAATGGATAGCGCATGTGAAGGGTGGCGCGTCCAAGATGTCTTCGCTCACGTAACAAGCAATCTCAAACAATTCGCGGATCCTGACCCACCAAGTGATGAACAAGATGTACTTAGCGCTGAAGAAGCCATGGAGGCTCTTGTCGCCCCACGAAAAGACTGGTCTCCAGATGAACTTATCGAGGAGTATTACAAATATTTAGAACCAGCTTTAGGTGTTTTTTCAAACCTGTTGGAAGAACCTACTGCCTCTGTAGAGCAGCAACTCTCTGACCTTGGCACATATCAACTCAGATGGCTGCCCTATGCTTTTTGTTTCGATCATTACTGTCACCTAAGACACGATATGACCTCTCCTGGTGGTCCGATCAAACGAGATCTACCTCCTGCAGATGACCTGAGGCTTGCTCCTGGTATCGAGTGGATGATCGCAGGGCTGCCGCAGATGTGTTCAAAAGATTTAGATTCTCTCGAAAAGCCGATACTTCTTAGGTTAACTGGACCCGGCGGAGGAGAGTGGATTTTGCATAACTCTGAAAGAAATGACCTGATTGAAATAAACGAGAATTCTGGGCATGAAACTGCTGCGACTATCACTTCTGAAAGTCACAATTTTGTTTCATGGGCGACACATAGATCATCATGGAGGGAGCACTGTGAACTTGAAGGCGACACCGAATATCTCCTTACCGTCATCGATTCAATCAACATAATTTAAGATTCAAAACCAGAAAGGATTTCATCCCATGCAGGCGAGTCGCTTCACTCCCCCCGGACCTGATTGGTATGAACTAATCCGAGAAGAAATTTTGGAATCTGACATTCCTATTGTTGACCCTCATCATCACCTGTGGAGGAGACCTGGGCTCGACTATTTATTGGAGAATTTACAAAACGATACCCAATCCGGTCATAACATCGTCAAAACTGTTTTCGTTGAATGTAGTGCCTCGTATCGGGATTCTGGGCCCGAACATCTCAAACCTGTTGGAGAAACAGAATTTGTGGCTGAAATTGCTGAAAAGTCAAAAGAGCAAGCTAAACCTTTAATCTCTGGGATAGTCGCTCATGCAGACTTGACATTAGGAGCAAGTGTTGAACAGGTTATCGAAGCACACGAAGAAGCAGGCCGTGGATTGTTTCGCGGAGTCAGGCATGCTTTGGCGCATTCTAAACATCCAGAACATATGACGATTGTCGGACGGTCTCCAGCTGGTCTTTATGAGAACGAAAATTTTCGAGAAGGTGTCCGCACTCTGGGTCGTCTGGGATTCACATATGAGAGTTGGCATTACCACTATCAGAATAAAGAATTTCTGGAAGTAGCTTCTTCAGCACCTGAAACGACGATAATCCTTGACCATTTCGGGACACCGCTAGGTGTAGGTCCATATGAAAATGAGCGTGAAGAAATTTTTGAACAATGGTCCAGAGATGTTGCTGAGATCTCTGCTTTGCCTAACGTATACGCCAAACTAGGGGGTTTATCGATGCCAGATAACGGATTTAATTGGCATCTTGAAGATCGACCTCCGACATCTGATCAGTTAGTGGAGGCACAGAAACGATATTACGAACACACTATTGAGTGTTTCGGACCCGACAGGTGCATGTTTGAGAGTAATTTCCCTGTTGACAGACTTTCTATTTCTTACCATGTTCTGTATAACGCTTTTAAGAAAATGGTCTCGCATTTTTCAGATTCTGAAAAATTAGAAATGTTTTATGGAACGGCTTCTAGCGTTTACGACCTCTGATGTTACAGACAAGAACGTATAGCTGTAATCAGCGAAACAGTTCGAGGGTCACCCATTACTGAGGTCCCCATTTGATTCATCACATAACCGAATCCCACCCTATGTTCCAAATCTCCGAAAGCTAAAGAGCCTCCAGCCCCTGAGTGGCCAAAGGATTCCTCTGTCAACATAGGGCTCGATTCCAGTGACCTCATAAAGCCCATTCCCCAACCTGAGTCAACCACCAGCACCAAATCGGGGCCTCGTGAACTTTCTTCTTTTGTTTTTAGTACTGTTTCATCTTTTATAAGCCGAACACCATCGACCTCTCCTACACAAGCCGCGTAGATGCGAGCTAACGCTCGTGCTTCGCTTATTCCACCTGCTGCTGGTATTTCGGCCGCGTGGACTTGTCTGCTGTTGAAAATGTCAAGTGCATTTGGGTTGAATGGGTCATATGCATCTCCCTTTAGCATCGAACCATCCAATGTTAAAGCGCGCCAACCAAGAGTTCCAGTTCCAATTATTGAATCAACCAGTTCCTGTACCATAGGGTCATCAACCCCAGGTGCTTCAACTATGGGCGCGACTCTGTGCTCTTCCGATTCCGGAAGCCCCATGAAAGAATCAACACCTAAAGGCAAAACTACTTCTTCGTTGAAAAATTCCCCAATAGGTCTGCCATCTATCCTTTTTATAATTTCCCCTACGATCCAACCATAAGTAAGAGCGTGATACCCGTTTCTACTTCCAGGTTCCCATAGCGGAACCTGTTTTTCCAACGCCCTTAACACAGGCTCCTTTTCACATATTTCATCTAACGTGAGTTCTTCGTCTACTGCAGGGATACCAGCTTGATGGTTCATACACTGGGCAACAGTTATTTCCCCCTTGCCTCCCTGCGCGAATTCTGGCCAATAATGAGACACAGGTTTTTCATAGTCGAGCTTTCCTCTTTCATGGAGCATCGCTGCACATATTGCTGCTAAACCTTTTGTAGTTGAGAAATGCAACTGAAGAGTATTACGCTCCCAAGGGCGTCCAGAAACTGTATCTGCTACACCTCCCCAAATATCTACGACGCTTTCACCTTCAACGTAGAGGCAAAATGCCGCACCCTTTTCTTCAAAATCATCGAAGTTATTTGAAAAAGCATCAGCTACCGCTTCATAACCTTCGGCTACTTCGCCGCTTATATCTGCCATAATTCTCCTGCTTAACTGAAAATTATTATGAGTACCCGAGGTGGGAGTCGAACCCACATGATCTTTCGATCCAAGGATTTTAAGTCCTCTGCGTATGCCGTTCCGCCACTCGGGCTTCTATAAATGGATACGCTAGCTAAACTCTTGCAACAACACTTCAAAAACGCGAAAGTTTTGTTTTTTACTTTTAAGCTGCTTGGGCGTAATTTTCTACAGAAGACCACATAAGCGCCCGATAAAAGTCTGAATCATTCTTATCGAGACTGTTGGCAACTAAAACGCCTTCAATCATGTCAGATATCACCGCGTTATACGGACGGTCATTAAAAGACACTGAAACAACGGAAAAATCATTACCTCGTCTTATTGATCGGTGGACTTCTTCAATTCTCGGAGGACTACGAAAAGTGGGAACAGCAAGATTATGTTTTCGCGCTACCTGACCTATGATTCTGGCGGTTTCGGCAAACATAAAACTTGTCATTTCTCTATTTTTCATACTTTTCTAGTATCCCAAGCATGTGTGACAATTATGAGGGAGTATGGAGTGTGTCCGATTTGGAAAATGAGTTAAACCCGGCTCAGCTTGAAGTAATTGAACACCTCGGAGCGCCTCTAAAAGATCGACCGTCGTTCACATCAGATTTAAAAAAACACTTGCGGAGCGCTCTGGAGACGTCAGTGGCTCATTGCATTGAAGAAATACCAAATGGAGAAAGCATTTTTTTATCTAAACATCGGCTTTCACAAATTCACGGTTGCGAAGAAAAATTTATCGCTGAAGAGAATGATGACTTTGAATGGCAAGTAGCGACCGCCAGAGGAACAATTGTCCATAAGGCAATTGAGCTATCCGTAAATTGGCGGAAAGAAATCGAACCTAGTGTCATAGTGGACGAAGCAGTCGCAAGACTCGAGGAGGACTCGAACAGTCTCGGTCATTGGCTCCAAGGGTGCAGCGAAATTGAAAGGGCGGAATTAAGGTCGATATCTGTCGACACCTTTACAAAATTTTTGGAATGTTGGCCGACTTTGAAACCTTCATGGAGACCCGTGACCGAAAGCCGCGTTAGAGCAGACCTGTGTAATGACACTCTGATACTTTCTGGAAAAGTTGATCTGACACTGGGTGTAGCGGAAGGAAACAGAGCAGGAAAGGTGATTGTTGATTTCAAAACCGGTGGTTTCAACGCGACGCATCATGAAGATCTGCGCTACTACGCTCTTGTTGAAACTCTTCGGATTGGGATGCCACCTAGGATGATTGCTTCCTATTACCTTGATCAGGCACACTTTGTTCCGGAAAAAGTGACCGAAGAACTTCTCACTGCAACAGTCAGGAGAATAGCTCAAGGGGTTGAAAGAATAGTTGAAATTACTTTCATGGGTGAAAGCCCCAAACTCAAACCAGGTCCTTCATGCAAATGGTGTCTAATTTTGGATGATTGCGATACCGGAAAAAAATATTTGGATGAAAGTGGTTACGACAGCTAATTTGTGGCATTTAAATTACTGAATTTGCCTCTTGACCATAAAAGGATTCCTGCACATGCCAATATTGATCCACTCAGAGCTACAACTAAACGTGGGCCGAATAAAGAAACCAACCACCCCATAGCAAGACTTGCAAATGGTGCAGGACCCAAAACACCCACAATATAAATCGCCATGACCCTTCCTCTCATCTCTTCATCAACCTGTAGTTGAACTACCGAATTAAGATTAGAAGCAGAAATTAAGTGCATAACCCCTAAGAAACTGAGAGCCAAAAAGGCCACGCCATAAGAAGGCGCTATAGCGAAAAGGACGATTGCTAATCCATATCCGACTGTCGCAATAAACTGCTGCGCTGAAGGCTTCATTTGACTTACATAACCCGTAACTAGGGGAACTACAACTACCGCTCCGATTCCTTGCGCTGATCCTAAAAGGCCGAATAGAAAGGGCGACACTTCGAAGACATCCTCTGAAAAAACAATTATTTGCTGAACTACTGGAAACCCGAAAGTAGAAATAATCGAAATAGTTATGATGGCAGCTGAAATACCTCGTGATCTGAAGACATACCTAACTGATTCTCTGTAGTCAGAGATAATGGACGGCTTTTCGCTTTGGACTTTGACTTTTCTCTCTTGTGAATGCAACAGCGAAGCAGGATTTATCAACAAGAGAGAAAAAAGCATCGGCCCGTAAAAGAAAACTACGGCCAAAAGAGTCCACCCTGGGCCTGCGATTCCTAAGATCAAGCCTCCAATTGCTGGCCCTATGGCACGAGCAGCGTTGAATTGTGTTGAATTAAGAGTTATTGCATTACGTAGAAGGCTTTGTGGGACACAGTCAGCTACAAATGCCTGGCCTACCGGTATCAACAAACCTGAAACAGCTCCATTTAAGAAAAAAATAAAAACCCATACACCTGGTTCTTTTAGCCCCGCTCCCCAAGCAATAGCCATCATTCCCGCCATGGAAGACGCTATGACATTCGTGACTATTAAAACATTTCGACGGTTCATGTTGTCTGAGAGCCACCCTGTAATTGGGTTTACAATGAGCATTGGAACAAAATTCGCAAATGCGGTAAGTCCAACCCATGAGGCTGATTCAGTGAGTCTGAAAATTATGTAATAGGTCGCAACATACTGAGCCCATCTGCCATTATTTTTCAGCACGGCGCCGAACCAATACAATCGATAATTACGAATACTTAATGAAGAAAAGAGTCCATGTGAAGAAATTGTCACTATCTGACCTTATCTATCAAATTTATTTATAGTGGGAGTTAACAAGACTCATGAGAGGTTAGTGAGATGGAATATCTAAAAATAGAACACAGGGACAGGGTTGCTCTACTAACGCTAAACGATCCAGAACGTAGAAATGTAGTGAGTAACGACCTTAATGAGGAATTGGTTTCTACTTTCGATGAATTGGAGAAAAGTGATACCACGGGTGCTGTCGTAATCACGGGTGAAGGTAGGGCCTTTTGTGCTGGCGCGATACTTGATGATTTATTGGACGCAGGTGAGTTGCAAAAACGAGGAGACGAGGCTTCTTTGCCTCATATTTACAGAGGTTTTTTACGCATAGCTCACAGCTCTCTTCCAACGGTCGCTGCCGTTAATGGAGCTGCTGTAGGTGCAGGCATGAATATGGTTTTGGCGTGTGATCTTGTGATCGCAGGAACTTCAGCACGTTTTGATACAAGATTTCTCAATATCGGACTTCATCCGGGGGGTGGACACACCTGGCGGCTTAGGAATATAACGAATCTTCAAACGGCAAAAGCTATGGTGCTTTTTAATCAAATTCTTGATGGCGAAGCAGCCGCTAAGCGTGGGTTGGCGTGGGAATGTGTTGACGATGACATATTGATTGAAACCGCTGTGAATTTAGCTTCTGAAGCGGCCTCTCATCCGCCTGAACTAGTGGCTAAAACGAAAGATACTTTGAGTGAGACCTCAAAAACTTTTGACTCAATTTCGTCAGTTGAACTAGAAGTTGGGCCTCAAAGGTGGTCTATGCAACAAAGTGCCTTTACGGAAATGGTGGGAGGGCTAAAGAAAAAGATAGCCGGTGAAAAATAAGTACCCTATTTACTCTTATCCCAACCAGTCTGAGGTCATTTCATTCTTTCGCATTTCCCATTCTTCAAACGTAATTGCATAACGCAGATGATCTTCCCAAACGCCGTTTATTTCTAAATACCGCTCAGCTAAACCTTCGCATCTCAAATCTAACTTCTCAACCACACGACGTGAAGAGCGATTACGGGGAACAATTGAAACTTGGAGGCGGTGAAGAAGAACCTCCTCAAAAGCAAATTTCATTATCAAAACTAAAGCTTCAGGGGTGTAACCGTTGCCCGCACAATTTTCGTCTATCCAATATCCAACATGACCACTTTGAAAAGCTCCACGCGTGATATTCGAAATGTTTATTTCGCCAGCTAACTGATCAGACACAAAAATACCAAATGACCAAGCTGTTCCTAATTGCATCTCCCTATCTCGGTTTGCGCAACGACTTTCAAAATATTTTCTATAGTCCGTAGATTCAGGATTTTTCATATTTTGTTTAGGCTCCCAAGGAACCAGCCACTCAAAATTTGACAATCTCACATCACGCCATGATTCAAAGTCCGTAGCCACCAAGGACCTAAGAGCAATACGTCGCCCTTTCAATAACAAAGCTAGACCTTTCTTTCAAAGCTGCAACTTCCTATGAGACTACTTTAAATTGTTTTAGGAGTGATTAGTTTTCACTTTCGAAAAGCATCGAATGCAGAATCCCGTCCAATATGTCTGACTCTGAGACGAGACATTCGGTGAACTCAAGTTGTCTCATTACTTTGACCAGTATTGCTGTTCCAGCAACAATTACATCTGTCCTGTCTTCATCAAGCCCAGGATTCGATGTTCGTTCTTGACGGTTTTCTGTAGCTAACGTTCTGAAAACATCTTCAACTGCATCTTTTGACAAGCGAAAATGATGGATTCTTTCTCTGTCATATTTTTCTAAACCTATTTCGATTGCAGCTACAGAAGAAACAGTTCCAGCTAATCCAACTAAAGTTAATGCTTCATTTATTTTTGGAATTTCCCTAACGGCGTCATCTATATGGCCTCCTGCGACAGTCAAACAAGCATGTAGCTCTTCCGGCAAGGGTGGATCATTCTCAATAAATTCTTCAGTAAGACGCACACAACCAATCTGTGCGGAATGAATATCCTCTGCTTTTCTATCACCAAAAACAAATTCCGTTGACCCTCCTCCGATATCTAGAACTAAAAACGGTCCTTTTAAATCTCCAAGCTCTGCGATTGCACCTGCAAATGCTAAACGTCCTTCTTCCTCACCAGTTAGAAGCTCAGGTGTTACACCTATTACTGATTCAACTTCACTAAAAAAATCGTCTCTATTGTCAGCATCACGCGCTGCTGAAGTGGCAACTATTCGAACCTCCGCTACTCTGTGTGACTCCAAGGTGGTACGAAAACTTTCGAGAACATCCACAACACGTGTCATTGCTTGTCGTGAAATTTCTCCACTTTTCTCAAGACCCTCACCCAAACGGGTTATTTTCATCTGCCTGTCTAAAGTTTCTAACTTGTTACCTATCAATAACCGTGTTGAATTTGTGCCACAATCTATAACTGCATAATTTTGATTTTCCATTTTGAATCTTTTCAGTTCTAAACCATCAAGTAGCTTATGTAGCTTCTTTTAAAGCCGCTTCAACCCATTCCCCTACAGGATCATCGCCTCCAACTAGGAACCATGCGTAATGTGCATGCAAGCATTTCACACCTTTGCGGGTTCCTCCAACTCCCCCTGAAGGCTTAGGGCCGCTATGAAAATCTGGAAGTTGATGGTCTCGTTCCTTCCGGTATCTGTCATGCGCTTCTGCTATTGATTTAGGATCACATTCCTTTTCAGCCTGTTTGACACCGCCTTGAGATTCGAGAGTTCCTATTTTGCTTCTGATCAGGGGGTCAACTAACCAATACATGGTCGGCATAGGCTTACCATTTGGCAAGAGTGGGTAGTTGCGTATAACACGCGGATTGCCCGCCTCATCTCTAACTGCAACTTCAAATAAACCTTCGGGTTTGCGACCGAGACTCTCGGTGACAAAAACTAAGTCTTCTTTTGTCGGTTTCTGATCCACTCTGGCACTAATTTCTTTCCAATCGAACCACCCGCGACGCTAAGCAGATCTATTGCTTCAGTCTCTTCAAGCTCGGAACCTTCCGATCCTGTACTTGCAGGTTTACTATCCTCAGAAAGAACCAACTCACTTAAATTGTCAGCGAACTGTCCCATCAATTTCTTACTTATATCGGCCATCACTCCGCGACCGAACTGAGCTACTTTGCCGGTTATCTTCAAATCTGTGACAACATTTACGCGCGTTCCTTCCGGGACAGATTCCAAAGATGCAGTTATGTCAGCTGCAGCATTGCCAGCTCCACGAGTGTCACGTCCTTCTCCGCGAATCACCACACGGTGATTAGAGTCGTCTACTTCAACAAACTTTGCGACACCTTTATACTGGGCTGTGATTGGACCTACTTTGACTTTGACGAAACCTTTGTATTCATCATTTCCAACTTCTTCAAGTTGAGCGCCCGGTAGACAAGGAGCAATTAACTCCACATCATTAATAACTTCCCAAACTTTCTCGATTGGCGCAGAAACCTCAAAATCGTTGCTTAGCTCCATTTTTCTAAATCCTTAAATGTGTCAATATCGTTGCCACTACCTTGACAAACGATCTCTGTAACTTTGTAATTACCTCCATTCAACAGGTGTCTCGCACCTACATCACCTTCTGTCGGCAAATATTTGAAAAACTCTGAAGAAATTTTTGTAGGAGGCCTTCTGTCACCATTGAAGGTAGCAACGACTAAAGGATCTTGGCATTCCGACACTGAAATCCAAGCTTCTTTCGTGACTCCCGGCATATCTCCGAGCCCGACAACAATAGAATCATGACCCTTTTCGATTGCCCAATCTACGCAAACACTCAATGAGCGTGATTGCCCTAATTCCCAATCTGGATTATGTAGCAGTGTTGAGCCTTCTGGAACTAGGTGAGAAATATCAACTGAACCCGAAACCACTATTAACTCATCCAAATTCGCACCTGCTGCAGCTTCGATAGACCAAGAGAAAACTGGTTTTCCATTTAAATCTGCTAGCAACTTGTGTCCCTGTCCATCCCAGCGTTGACCACTTCCTGCTGCAAGAATTACCGCTGCAACTGTCATTTGGCTAAACCGACATCAATCATGGATAGGGCCTTCGGTGTCTGAAAGAGCCTTTGATGAACGTCCGGTTCGTAATGCAATTATCTCGGCAACTATAGAAATTGCCGTTTCCTCTGGCGTTCGGGATCCTATATCCAAACCAATAGGAGACCTGAGCCTAATGAGATCCTCCTCAACTAAACCAACCTCATGAAGACGCTTTAAACGGTCTTCGTGGGTCTTTCGCGAACCCATCACTCCTATGTAGCCTACGTCTGTTTCTAAAGATGAAATTATCGCTGGTACATCAAATTTCGCATCGTGGGTAAGAATACAAACAGCATCTCTAGGCCCTAACTCTCCACCGTGTCTTTGTATTAATTTGTCAGGCCACTCAACAACAACTTCATCAGCAAGAGGAAAACGTTGGTTTGTTGCGAAAACTTCTCTAGCGTCACAAACCGTCACCCGATAACCAAGAACCTTGCCAATTTTTACAAGAGCTGCCGTAAAATCGACTGCCCCTACAACCAACAACTGTGGGGGTTGTATAAACGACTCCACGAAAACCTGGACGATCTCTTCTCTTGCTTCACCAGACTCTCCATAATTTCTAACTCCACTCCGTCCAGCCGCTAACTCTCCTCTAGCGTCACGAGAAACCACTCTGTCTAAATCACTGTTCCCTAGCGAACCTTCAAAATCGATTTCGGGTTTTTGCTCAGGAAAAACAATCATTTTCTTACCAACGGGCGGACCTTTAACTACTGTTACTAGAGCAAAGGATTCTTCCTGATCGAGAAGTTCTTGCATTCGATCGAATATAGAAATTTCATTTTGAGATTGTTTTTCCATTTTTCACCAGTCGAGTGGCTCAATAAACAAATGGACTGTACCACCACAGGTAAGTCCAACCGAAAAAGCCTCTTCATCGCTGTACCCAAATGAAACTATGTGCCTTTTGTTATTTTCCATCACTTCAAGGGCTTCCAATACAACAGCGCCTTCTACACAACCCCCGGAGACAGAACCAGCCACTTCACCATCCTCCGCTACCGCCATTGCAGCGCCTGGCAATCTTGGGCCTGAACCGTCGAGATCTATCACTCTTGCAACAACAATTTTTTTATTATGTTTTTGCCAGCGACGAATATCATCAACAATTTCTTTCATTCTAAATACACTTTACTCTTCTAAAGTTGCCATTCACTTAGTCAATAATTTCGATAAATCTTTAAGAGAATTAAATGAGTTACCCTCTACAAAATTATCAATGTGAGGCAGAGCAGCAGCCATTCCTTTTGCCAAGGGCTCATAATCTGGAGTCGCCTTCAAGGGATTAGCCCAAACGATTCGATGAGTCACACGATGTAACCTTTCCATCTGCTCACTGACTGTTTCTGCGTCTCCTCGATCCCAACCATCTGAAAGAATCAAGATAGTTGCTCCCCTGGCCATACCTCTAATACCCCACCTGTCATTGAACTCTTTTATACCTTCTCCTAGCCGCGTCCCACCTGACCAGTCATCAACACTGCTAGAGGCTTTAGATAAAGCCAAATCAGGGTTTCGTGTAGAAAGTTCTCTAGTTACACGCGTGAGACGCGTTCCTATGGTAAATGCCTCGACTTCCGATCGACTTGCCATCACAGCATGAACAAAACGTATGAGAACTCTTGCATACACTTCCATGGATCCACTTATGTCTAATAAAAGAACTAAACGTCTTCTTCTCTCACCACTTTTCTTAAAATTTTTACTGACTATTTCGCCACCAGTGCGGAAAGAGGATTTTATGGTTGCCGCAAAATCAAAATTTCTGTTTTTCTTTGTCGGGACCATTCGACGTGATTTCTTATATTCGCCTATGAAACGAATTTCGTTCATTAAAAGAAAAAGTTCTTGAAGTTCAGCTTTGTTGCATTTGGAGAAATCCTTAGCCAAGAGAGTTTCTAAACCTGAATATCTAACTGTAAGTAAATCGTTTTCGCCTTTTATCGATTCTTCTAATTCTGAGTCCTCAGTTAAATCATCGAATAGAAAATCTAAAGGTGGAATTTTATTGACTTCCTCGACTAACGGCTCAACGCCCATCCAGTGGCTTTTGAAGACTTTGTCATAAATGGCTATGTCTTCTGGCCTGTCTACGATAGTTGTGCGTCCCGCCCAATAAATATTTTCAAATGATTCTGCTCCTAGCTCTACTACAGCGAGGCCAAAATCAATTGAACTTCCTAGAGAAACTTTTACACCTTCGTTTCGTAACGCATCTAGAAAATCAACTAAATACCTGTCAAGGGTCTTAGACCCATAAGTTGCTTGATTCAATTAACCTTGACGCACCAAGGAGAGAACTTCATCAAAACCTCTCGAGCGTATTCTTTCTTGATCTTCCCTGTATTTAATTAGAGCGCCTAATGTCTCATCTATAACGTTCGCATCTAGATCATCCACTCCAATAGTTACTAATGCTTCTGCCCAATCAATAGTTTCTGCAACTCCTGGGGGCTTGTATAGATCTATTCCTCTTAAATAAGAAGCCGCTTTTGCCACTTCTTCAGCTAAAAGTTGGGAAACTTTGGGTGCTCGCGTCCTAATTATCTCCACTTCCCGGTCGACTTCAGGATGTTCAACCCAGTGGTAAAAGCATCTTCTCTTCAAAGCATCATGCAGGTCTCTAGTTCTATTTGAAGTAATTACGACTATTGGCTTAACCTCTGAACTGTAAGTACCTAATTCGGGGATAGTAATCGAATACTCCGAAAGTATCTCCAGAAGAAAAGCTTCAAACTCATCGTCTGCTCTGTCTATTTCGTCGATTAGAAGAACTGGAGGCGGTTCATTAGAAGCAGAAAGTGCCTGCAATAATGGTCGCTTTATCAAAAATTTCTCGTCATACAGTTCGCCCTCTAAAACCGATGAAGAAACTTGTTCAGTCCGTCCACTTGCTTCTGCTGTTCTCAAATGCAGCAACTGTCGCGCATAGTCCCATTCGTATACTGCCTGATTTGAGTCGATGCCTTCATAGCATTGAAGTCGAATTAAATCGCCTTCAGCCCATCTAGATAAAGACTTTGCCAGTTCAGTTTTACCAACTCCAGCTTCTCCCTCTAAAAGAAGAGGTCTGCCCTGCCTGATACAAAGAAAAACTGCTGTGGCTAGACCTCTATCTGCTAAATAGTCTTGGGTAGAAAGTCCTTGAAGAACTTCTTCTACTGAAGAAACATCTCTTAATCCCATAGATTAAGGTTAGATGCCTTATTCACTCAAGAGTCAGAAAATAGACCTTTATTTTCCAGACTCTTCAAGGCCTCTTTTTGTCAAAACTCGAGCCAGATGAGACCGGTATTCAGCTGAAGCATTTAGATCCGAAGGCGGTTCAAGCCCTTCTGAAGCAAGCTCAGATGCTTCCTCTGCAGAGGCTCCATTAATAGTCGCTTGCTCTAAAGCTGTAGCGCGTACCGGTCTTGAGTCCATATTGACGAGTCCGACACCGCATTGATTTTCAGACACCAAAACTGAGGCACCCACTATCGCCCAGTCCTGAGCCCGTCGATTGAACTTCTGAAAAGACCAAGTCGCATCAGGCATTTTGGGAACTCTAATTTCTGTTAAAAGCTCATCTGGCTCCAGAGCTGTTTCAAGAAAACCTGTAAAAAAGTCATCAGATGTTATCTCGCGTTCGCCAGAACTTGATTGAACTATGAAAGAAGCCCTCAAGGCCAGTGCAGCTGAAGGAATATCTGAAGCGGGATCACCATGTGCTAAAGCACCACCGATTGTTCCTCTATGTCTAACTTGAGGATCACCTACCTGCTTTGTAGCCGCTGCTAACAAACCTGAATTAGTTAAAACCAGTTCATTTGTTTCAATTTCTCGATGTCTCGTAAGAGCACCGATTGCCAGAAAGTCACCTTCCTCCCGAACATAGGAAAGTTCCTCTACCCGTCCGACATCAATAACCACAGCTGGTGCAGCTAGTCGGTATTTCATCAGCGGTATTAATGAATGACCCCCTGCTAGAACCTTTGCATCATCTCCATGTTCAGAAATTAAAGAAATAGCATGATCTTTAGACTCCGCTCTTTGATAATCGAAAATCGCGGGAATCATGACTGACTTCCACTGGCCTGAAGAACTGCCTTTACGATGTTGTGATATCCGGTGCAACGACAGAGATTTCCTTCTAAACCTTCACGTACTTCCAACTCTGTTGGATTGGGTACTTCATCCAAAAGTGATATAGCCGCCATAACCATTCCGGGGGTGCAGTATCCGCACTGAAGTGCATGGCACTCTCTAAAAGCTTCTTGCATCGGATGCAAGGTTTCTCCGTCTGCTAAACCTTCAATAGTTGTGACTTCTTGCCCATCTGCTTGGGCAGCCAAGACCGTACATGACTTAACTGATTCCCCATTTAAATGAATTGTGCAAGCTCCGCATGAAGAGGAATCGCATCCTATATTTGTTCCTTTTAAGCTGGCTTGCTCTCTTATGAAGTGAACCAGGAGGGTCCTAGGCTCAACATCTGATGAAACTTCCGTTCCATTAATTGTCATAGAAACTTTCAACGATTTCCCCTTCTATGTAACTTTCCCAGATCTC
>CEPK01018019.1_pt1 | contig 31606 bp, 34 predicted proteins | sample 356231 | NCBI WGS metagenome assembly CEPK01 (sample SAMEA2620259, study PRJEB7988) | marine metagenome | biome: marine biome (ENVO:00000447); feature: deep chlorophyll maximum layer (ENVO:xxxxxxxx); material: "saline water (ENVO:00002010), including plankton (ENVO:xxxxxxxx)" | depth 80 m
CTTCTTCGCCGGGGCTTTCTTCTTCGCCGGGGCTTTCTTCTTCGCCGCTTGAGGTTCTTCTGGTTGCGTTTCCCGAATCAGACCTTCCCGTTCAGCTTTGCGACGAACCCTGTCAGCTTGCGCTATTTGAATACTCGAGGAATGACTTTTTACTTCGATGCCAAGCGCGTCACAGAGCGCGAGAGTCTCATCGTTGGTGAGACCTAACTCTTTTGCGAGTTCATGCACTCGGGGGTTCTTGGGCAAACGCGTTCCTTACTGTTCGTTGGGGTCTGTGAGCGGCGGATGGTTCGTATCGTCTTCTATCTTCGCAGACAGCGACGAGGTTCCGGTAGATAACGGTGCTATTGACTGTTGAGCAACGCTACCGGGTATAACACTCACAGTTGGTCAGTTGCTTAGCTCTTCTTCCTCGATTTCTGTCTCTTCTTGATTATCTACTTCTTCTGAAGGTCCCTCATCGTCAGTTTCTTCACTGGAGAGAGCATCTCCGTCGTCCGGTTCCTCGCTGGCAGCTTCTGAACCGTCTTCCGTGGGCTGCTCGCCGACGGCTTGGTCAGCTTCTGCTTCTTCCGCGGCCGTCGCCCAGTCGTCTGCTGACATTGCTTCACTACCATCTGCCGGGACCCATGTCTGTTCTCCGGTTTCAGGATCTGTAACCCACTCGCCTTCAGCCCAATCGCCTTCGGCGTAGGCTGTTTCTTCATCAAGAATTTGGGTTTCGCTCTTAATGTCAATCCGCCAGCCCGTTAAACGCGCAGCGAGTCGTGCGTTTTGCCCCTCTCGGCCAATAGCTAGTGAAAGCTGATGATCGGGAACCACGACTTCAGCGACACCCTCAACTTCGTGAAAGCGAACCTCACGGACCTTGGCAGGCGAAAGTGCTTTAGCGACGAAATCATGTTGGTCTTCAGAGAACGGAACAATGTCAATTTTCTCACCGCGCAATTCATTTACGACCTGACGCACACGCGCTCCTCGCGCTCCAACGCAGGCTCCTACTGGGTCAATGTTGGTGTCGTTCGACCAGACAGCGATCTTGGTGCGATGGCCTGGTTCTCTGGCACAAGCTTTCATTTCGACAATCCCATCGCTGATTTCAGGAACTTCAAGCTTGAAAAGTTCGCGAATCAATCCAGGATGAGTGCGCGACACGACAATCTGAGGACCTTTGGCTGTTTTACGAACTTCAACGATGTACGCCTTTAGACGACTATTCGGTTCAGGTCTTTCATAAGGCACTTGTTCCGACTGTGGCAGGAGAGCTTCCACCCGGCCTAAATCAAGAAGGGTGTAGCGCGAGTCTGTTTGCTGAATGATGCCCGTCACTATGTCGCCCTCGCGGCCGGCATATTCGTCATACTTCATGTCGCGTTCGACTTCTCGAATTCGCTGAGTAAGAACTTGACGGGCCGTCTGCGCTGCTATTCGACCAAAGTTTTCGGGTGTGTCGTCCCATTCCTGAACGACGTTGCCTTCTTCATCAATTTCTTGCGCAATCACTGAAATATTGAACGTCTCGTCGATCACGACATAGGCGTCGTCGGCAGCATCCGGCATTCTCTTATACGCAGATTCAAGGCCGTTAGCCACTGCTTCGAGCAGCAGCTCGGTTGTCATGCCTTTTTCGGCGGCCAAAGCTTGGAGGGCTTCCATCATGTCCGGGGTAGTCATTCGCGACTTCCTCCTTTGTGATTGTGTTTCAAACCGTTGGACCCAGTTGTACTTCCGGGTTTTGGAGCGGGGCCCCATTCAAAAACGGTCCGAGCTTTTTCGATTTGAGTTAGGTGAATTTGAGTGACACCTGTATTCGCGTCATCAATGGTTAATGTGTCGCCTTCGACCGAAACCAAGGTACCCACGACACGTCGGCGACCGTCCGGTTCGGGAGTGGTGCGAACATTGACGATCTCACCGATCGCCCCGCTGAAGTGACTTTCGTTACGCAGTCGCCGTTCCACGCCCGGTGTTGAGACTTCAAGTGTGTAACGGCCCGGGATGGGGTCGTGTTCGTCTAGAACCTTCGAAACTGAACGGCTCAACTGAGCTAGTTGTTCAATGCCAATGCCATCATCGCAATCAACAAGTACTGCCAAAGTCCCGCCATTGTGTTGAATGTCGTACAACTGGTGACCTGACGCCTCAACAACGGGTTCAATTAAGGAGAACATTGCGTCGAGCTGATGGTGAGAAGTCATGCTCATCGCACCTCCATTTGGCTTCAACTACGGGCAAAAATTCTTCAGGACCAAGAAAAAGGACGTGGGCAGCGCCCACGCCCAGCAAAAAAAGCTGACCTGTGGGGATTTATCGTACCAGTAGCAATGCTGTAACCAACGCAAGTCACCTGACCTGCGGTCTGCTAACGCTTCCTTATCGTCTGCACTACAGCTTCGGCTTGATTGACGTCTTCGCCTTGAATTTCCAACAACGCTTGTCGGTCGGCTTCAGCTTCAGCCGCCGCAGACTCATCCGCTGAGGCCAACGCCACATCAACTCCTTCAGACGCAATTTTCTGTCCCCATTCGACGAGAGCCTCAACCATCTCCCCTTCAGGGACAACCTTCACTACTTGGCCTCTAACGAAAAGGTGACCCCTCTGTCGACCTGCCGCTATTCCGAGGTCAGCTCCCTTAGCCTCGCCAGGTCCATTTACAACACAACCCATTACCGCCACCTGGATCGGTAAATTAAGGTCTCCGAGAGCTTCTTGGGCCTTTTCTGCTATCGAAATCACGTCGACTTCTGCTCTGCCACATGAGGGACATGCGATGAGATCGAGGGAGCTTCTCTCTCGCAAACCTAGGGCTTCCAGTAGCTGGCGACCAGCTCGAGCTTCCTCAACAGGGTCCGCTGTGAGGCTATAGCGGATGGTGTCGCCTATGCCCTCATTCAGCAGTGTGGCTATGCCCGCAGTAGCTTTCAAGATCCCGGTTGGCGGTGGCCCTGCTTCAGTTACTCCGAGATGGAGTGGGAAAGGGACTACGTCAGCCAGCATGCGATAGGCATCAACCATCAAGCGAACGTCACTCGCTTTCACCGATATCTTCACCTCTTGAAATCCGACTTCTTCGAAATAACCCAATTCTCTTTTGGCGGACTCAACAAGCGCAGCCGGGGTGATACCAAACTTTTCTTCAATCTGAGGGTCGAGTGATCCAGCATTAACTCCGATTCGAATAGGAACGCCTCGATCACGAGCTTCGGAAGCCACGACCCTGATGTGTTCAGCCTTGCGTATGTTGCCCGGGTTAAGACGAAGACATGCCACCCCTGCGTCGAGTGCTGCCAGAGCTAGCCGATACTGAAAGTGAATATCTGCTACAAGCGGAACCGGAGACCGAGGAACTATTCGAGCCAACCCTTCAGCGGCCTCAAGGTCATTACAGGTGCACCGCACGATTTCTGCACCGGCTGCTGCCAAAGAGTAAATCTGTTCAAGCGTGGCATCGACATCCGCTGTTTTCGTGGTTGTCATTGATTGAACGCTTATGGGCGCTCCCGCGCCCACTTGCACTCCCCCTACATTGACACTGCGGGTCATTCGACGTTCGAACATCACCAACAGTCTGTCATCTCGAACAGATAATCCCTGCTAGTACCTGTAGTTAGAACCCTAAAGGGTTCGCTATGTCCAAATAGATGGCTCCTAGGCCGAAGAAAGCTAGGAAGGCGACAACCGCATAGGTAATGGGCAGCAGCCTGCTGGTGTCAATTATGTGCCGCCGGCCGCTACTTCCTTCACGAATACGTTCGTAAGTAGCAATCGCTATGTGACCACCATCAAGCGGCAAGAACGGTAGCAAGTTAAAAACGCCAATAAATATGTTGAACGCTACGAAAAGTTGCATCCGCTCGGACCCGCTGAGTTGATCACTTGCTCCTATTTGGACCGCGCCCACCAGCGAAACTGGCCGCGTTTCTAAGTTGTCGTTCGCGTTGGGGTCATTCGGCGGGGACAGAATCCGATCGACTACCTCTCCGAGGTTGGTGACGATCGACCATATTCCCTGCAGGGAGTGTCCAACCATAGAAGCAAATTCTGTGAATGTTTTTTGGGTTGCTGATACCGGGCCGTACTTGATTAGTTCCGTTGACTTTTGACCCCCGATCCCCAGCAGGCCTCTGCCTTCGCTGTCTTCTCCGAGCGCGGTGTCGACAAAAAAAGTGGTCCCGTCGCGGATGACTTCGATTTGGACTACTTTGCCTGGCCGGTCGCGAACTATCTCGACAAGTTCACTCCACTGCGTTGTTGCCACGGCGTCGATGGAAGCGATGCGGTCCCCTGGTCTTATTCCAGAACTCGCTGCGGCAGTCACACTCCCATCGCTGTTTTGCTCCATGACGCTCGCTACTTCCCATCTATCTTCACGAACCACCGGTTCTCCCATCAATGAGAACAACACCAGCAGGCCCAACGTGGCGAGCAGAAAATGCATCAGTGAACCGGCGGACGCTACTAACAACCTTTTCGGGTAGCTCTGCCTTCTATAGGCCCTTGACTCATCCCCTGGCTCCACATCATCAAGATTGGTCATCCCAACCAATTTCACGTACGCCCCAGCGAGTATTGGCTTCACACCGAACTCAGTTTCTCCCTTTCGGAAGCTAAAAAGGCGAGGACCGAACCCTAAAAAGAATTCTGTCGCTTTCATCCCAGTAATTCGAGCCGCTATGAAGTGTCCAAGTTCGTGTGCGAAAACGACGAAAGCTATGACCAGTGCCACGACGAGCATCGCTTTGGAAACCCACCCAAGCAAAAGCAGTGCGCCGACTACGCCACACAGTCCAAATAGTGGTCTGGTCTGCATGTTGTTATTCATAGGCGAACCTTCAGACACTAACGACTTCTTTCAGCGACATACCCTGTAACGCATTCGCGGCCCCGTCGGTCCGCTCGGATTACTGACTCAATTGAGTCTGCCGCATTCTCGTCATATTCTTCCAACGCACGTTCGATGAGAGTTGAAATCGAGGACCACGCAATATTCCCTGCGAGAAACGCGTCGACCGCAGCTTCATTAGCTCCATTCATCCATGCCGGGGCAGTCCCCCCTAGTTGACCAGCCGCGTAAGCAAGCCCGAGACATTTGAACGTTCCCGAGTCAGGAGGCTCGAAATGCAGTGTTTTCGTCGCACTCCAGTCAATTGCGCCAAACGGAGTACTCGTGCGGTCCGGATAAGACAATGCGTACGCAATTGGCAGTTTCATGTCTGGCTCAGATAATTGGGCCATTGTCGTCCCATCAGTGAATACGGCCATGGAGTGAACAATTGATTCCGGATGCACGACTACTTCAATATTCTCATAGGGAACACCGAATAACTCATGGGCCTCGATAACTTCGAGGCCTTTGTTCATCAACGTCGAAGAGTCAACGGTGATCTTGGGGCCCATGGACCAGGTCGGGTGGGCTAGTGCGTCATCCACTGTCACCTGCTCCAGATCTTCGGGCCGGAATCCTCTGAAGGGTCCTCCACTTGCTGTGAGAACTAGCTGTCGGAGATGCTTCGATTCAGAGTCTTTCTCAATTGCTCTGAGACATTGGTGGAGAGCAGAGTGCTCGCTATCAACTGGTATCAGCTCAGCTCCGGGGGTGGAGCGGAGAGGCTGAACTAGTGGTCCTGCAGCTATGAGGCTCTCCTTGTTAGCCAAAGCTAATCTTCGCCCCGATGCTAAGGCCGCTAACGTCACCCCAAGCCCTGCAAAACCGACCACTCCGTTAATTACTACTTCAGATCGAGTTGCTAACTCCTCGAATGCACCTTCGCCGGCTAGTACTTCGATACCTGACGGGATCCCAGATCTGAGCTCACCAGCTAACTCAGCTTGACCAATCGCTACTGCGTCGGGTCGGAATTCTTTTGCTTGCGCGATGAGGAGTTCAACTGACGACCAGGCCGCTAACGCCGAGATTCGAAACCGGTCGGATTCTGATCTAACTACCTCAAGAGTCTGAGTGCCGATTGAGCCGGTCGAACCCAATACGGAAATCGTCTTCACTCTTGTTCCTCTCAGTTGAGTACAAGATCGGCGACGAAGTATGTGGTGGGGAGGACGAACAGCAGCGCATCAAAGCGATCAAAGACTCCGCCATGACCAGGGAGCAAAGTCCCCATGTCCTTAACGCCCATGTCTCTTTTAATCATTGACTGCGCTAAGTCTCCTATCGGCGCAGCCAAAGCGATGGCTAGACCGAGCCAGAAACAATTCATCATCGATTCAGACCACGGGTATACGCCCGGGAATCGATTCAACACAAGCGTCGTTACGACAATCGAGAGCATCATTCCGCCTATGAGTCCCTCGTATGTCTTATTGGGGCTCACCCGGGGGGCGATCTTTGATTGTCCGGTGGTACTGCCTATGACATAGCCACCTACGTCATAGGAAATAGTGCCAATCACCGCGCCAATGAGTATGGCGTCGCCATGAGGTTGCGCCAGGATAAGCGCGCCAAAAGATCCCAGTCCGCCAACCCACCCGAAACCAAGCAAAGTGACAGCGAAATTCGCCGTCGCATGCTGAGACTCAACATCGAACAAAAACCAGCAGAGTCCGGTGACCACCAACAAGGCGAAGACAACGGGATACGCCTCATATCCGCGGTGGTAAGCCCCGAGCGACAAACCCACGACCGCCGCCAAACCAAGGAGGGTCGCGGGTCGATAACCCAAATTCTGTGCTGAGGTGAAGAACTCAAGAGCTGCCAGACCCAAAGCGACTAGAACCATGATCAAAATGGCCCAGGGTCCAACCTTGAGTAATCCAAAAAATGCCGCCGCCAACGCAAGTCCAACCACTATCGCCACCGGCAAATTACGTCCGGAAGATCGCCCCGCGCCATCTTGATTGTCGCTCTTTGTGGAGCTGTGTGTCACCACTCGATCATCCTCATTCATACTGGTCGAATCCTCATAATCTTGACGGCCTTCTCGCCAATGGGGCGCTGGGCCACCAAAGTCCTTCCAGTCTCCACCGTCTCTATCTCGTCTCTGTTCATTTGGTTCACTCTGAGGTTCATCAGCACTTGCCATTATTCGTTGACTTGGAGGCGTGTCAAAAAGTTCAATGACCCTAGGAGATGGTTTGACTTCTTGCTCTAATCGCTCTTGTTCTGGGCTCGATGCCAGATCACTGTCGGTCTCTACACCTACCGCTTGTTGCTCGACATCTTCTTGCGTGAGTTGGGGGGTTTGTTCATCAAGAACCAGTTCAGCTGTGGGTTCACCAACTAATTCAGAGAGCTCATTGGAGTCTTCGGTGCGGGATAAAGAGTTGGCCTCTGCCGGAGGGTCAGTTATCTCGAACGCTTCCTCCTCTATCTCCAGGTCGTTGTCCGGTGCGGCATCTTTTTCAACGCCAACGGCCTCATCAGAGCGATCCTCATCTCGTTCTTCTACCTCGACTTCGTGAATAGGTCCGGTGTCGAATACGGGACCTCCGTCTCCTTCAGTTGCCCCAATAATCGGAGCATCATCGAAAAGTTCCTCGTCGAAGACCTCCTCATCTTCGAATAGGGATTCGCCGAATAACTCATCAGTAGAAACCTCATCTTGGAAAAACTCGTCGGTACTCGATGCGCTATTAGCGTCACTCGTTTGCCCACTGATCTGTGTTGAATCTTCTACCGACAAAGGGCCGGTATCAAATAATTCTTCTTCGGTACCGGGTGAAACGGTTGGAACCGTGTCCGAACGGACCGCATCCATAAGGCCGGTGTCAGATGTATCAACGAGATGAGGGTCGTCGGGTAATTGTGGGAATAGGCGTGATCTTCCCAAGGTCGTTGCATCTATTTCCGGTGGATCTGGTCGCTCACCCCCGTCAGGTTTTTCACCTGAACCAGGTTCAGACCAGTGAGGCATCGGTTCTTCATCAAAGTCAAAGGAAAGCAACGGCTCGTCATCGACGTCGTCATGCTCAGTTTCATTCTGGCGGGGGTCTAAGTCGCCATTGTCGCTATCAGCCATAGGCTCCCCCAGTCCTCACCTCAGACCTCAAGCAACTCCTGCTCTTTAGCAGTGAGCGCGCGGTCAATCTCATCAACCGCTTGTTGCGTGTAGCGGTCGAGATCCTTACTGAATCTTTCTTTATCGTCTGAAGAAATCTCTTTGTCTTTTTCGAGTGCATCTAAATCCTGGCGAGCGGACCGGCGAAGGTTACGGACTGCAATACGGCCATCTTCGGCCATCTGTTTGACCACTCGTACCAGATCTTGCCGTCGTTCTTCGGTCAAAGGCGGAAAAACCAGTCGAATGACTTCGCCATCACTACTGGGATTGATGCCCAAATCCGACTCCATTAACGCTTTAGATATGCCATCAATCGAACCTCGATCAAAGGGTTGCACAACTAAGACCCGCGCTTCAGGCACCGAAAAGCTTGCGAGTTGCTGCAACGGTACTTCCGCGCCGTAGTAATCGACCTTGAGCTTTTCAACTAATGCAGGTGTCGCGCGACCGGTTCGGACTGTGGAGTACTCGTTTTGTGCGTGTTCAACTGCTCGATCCATGCGTTCTTGCGCATCAGTGCAGATTTCTTGCGCAAACTCGCTCACTTGACCAGCGTACCGATCGCGACGCCATCCAGGATGGACTCAAAGTTGCCGCGTGTCATTAGGTCAAACACAACTATGGGCGTGGCGTTGTCCTTACAGACCGCTATCGCTGCGCTGTCCATCACTGCGAGTTCTTGAGAAAGAACATCCAGGAAGGAGACTTCATCAAGAAGCTCCGCATCCGGATTGGTTTGCGGGTCAGATGTATAGACGCCATCAATACCCGAGTGGGTTCCCTTTAGCACTGCATCGGCGTCGATTTCCGCTGCTCTCAGCGCAGCGGCAGTATCCGTTGTGAAGAACGGGTTACCCGTACCTGCTGCAAAAATCACAACTCGTCCTTTGTCGAGGTGCCGTTCTGCTCGCCGCCGAATGTAGGGCTCTGCTATCTGAGCCATTCCTATAGCAGTCATAACCCGGGTGGGGACCTCGGCTCGCTCTAACGCATCCTGCAGTGCAATGGCGTTAATCACTGTGGCGAGCATCCCCATGTGATCAGACTGAGCTCGGTCTATTCCACCAACTGAGCCTGACATTCCTCTCCAGATGTTGCCACCACCCACAACGATGGCTATATCAACATCGTGGGATTCGCGAACTGCCGCTATCTCAGAAGCTAGGTTGCGCAAGACGTCGCCGCTGATGTTCTCACCGCTTGAATCGGCTAAAGCTTCTCCTGAAAGCTTCAAGACAACTCGTTTCCAGGGGCAGGTGCCCTCCCAGCGACGAGTTTGGTCCTTCACTTCAGCTTCCTATCTCCACCTGAACGAAGCGGCTAACCGTTGAGCCACCTAGCAGTTCCGAAATACTAACCTTTTCGTCTTTGACGAATTTCTGTTCGAGGAGGGCTGCTTCTCTGAAGAAGCCATCCATCCTGCCATCAACAATTTTTTCTATAGCTTGTTCGGGCTTACCCTCGTTTCGGGTGATGTTTTCTAAAGTTTCCCGCTCAGCAGCTACAACTTCCGCCGGAACCTCATCCCGTGTTAGGTATTTGGGTCTATTGCTTGCTATGTGAAGCGCAACGTCGTGAGCTATTTCCTGCGTTCCTTGTGCAATTTCTACAAGTACCGCATTCACGCCTCTGCCATTTTGCTGGTGAACATAAGCATCAAGAACGGAATTCGAAGCTGCTTCGTATCGGACTACTTGTCCCAGATCAATGTTTTCTTTAAGCGTAATTTTCATGTTTTCTAGCTCATCTGAGGTTTCGCTTACGGCGTCTTCTCCCCGGGCTAGAACTGCCGTCAGAATCTTGTCCGCTATTTCGCCAAATTGTTCCGATTTAGCAACAAAGTCGGTCTCGCACTTTAACTCGACGATGGCTGCGCTCTGACCGTCGACTCGCGCTACGACTACTCCCTCGCTGTTCTCTCGATCCGAACGGCTGGCGCTTTTCGCTATGCCCTTTTCCCTGAGCCATTGGGCAGCCGCTTCAGCATCGCCATCATTTTCTACCAGGGCTTTCTTGGCGTCCATCATTCCAGCGCCAGTCAGTTGGCGAAGATTTTGGACGTCCTTCGCGGTGAAGTCTGCCATTTGTTCCGATATACCTCGTTGATTGATAGTTAGTTTTCGTTCGTGTCGTCCGCAGGCGTTTCAGAACCTTCGTTGGACGTGGACGCGGACTCGTCTACTTCTACTTCAGACGGTGGGTCAACAACTGGTGTTGCCTGCGCTGCTTGTTCTGCGGCTATACGAGCTTCGCGCGCTGCTGATTCTGCCAGAGCCTTTTGGGCTGCCTCTGACTGCTCTGCGCTAACCCGGGCTTCTTCTTCAGGTGAGCGTTCTCCTGGAGAGCGAACAACCGCCCCTTTGCTTTCGGCAATGTATTTTCCCTCGCGTACAGCATCCGCTATAACTCTCGTCAATAAGTCAGTGCTTCGGATCGCGTCGTCATTACCGGGAATGACGTAGTCAATTAGGTCGGGGTCGCTGTTTGAGTCTGCAACCGCTACGACGGGAAGCTTTAACCGGTTGGCTTCTGCAACAGCTATATGTTCTTTCGGAGTGTCTAAGACGAACACCGCCTGGGGAAGCTTGTCCATGTTGCGCAGGCCATCGAGGTTGCGTTGGAGTTTGGTGAGTTCGCGGGTCAGAAGCAACGCTTCTTTTTTAGGCATGTTGTCGAAGTCACCGGCTGCCTGCATCCGTTCATACTCGAGCATCTTGTCAACACGGCCTCTTATGGTCCGAAAGTTTGTCAGCATGCCACCTAACCAACGCTGGTTCACATAAGGCATCCCTGAGGCCTTCGCGTATGTCTCGATAGGGTCTTGAGCTTGCTTTTTCGTCCCCACAAAAAGCAAAGTTCCGCCTTTCGCAACGGTGTCTCGGACATACGTGTATGCGGCATCCAACAAATGAATCGTTTGTTCAAGATCAATTATGTATATGCCGTTACGTTCTCCCCATAGATAACGATCCATTTTGGGGTTCCACCTTCGGGTCTGATGCCCGAAGTGAACGCCTGCCTTAAGCAGATCCGACATGGTTACAACTGCAGCCATGGTTTCTCCCCCCACGGTTAGCTTGCTGCACCGAGGGCGACACCGCACCAAGTGGAGCGGCGACCGTGAGGTCGTCTCGGCTGTTAGTCATGTTGGACACACCTTGTGTCCGATTCAGAAGTCTAGCGATACGGCGACTAAAGGCGTCGCTGAATTGCTAGCGGCATTATCTACCTACGCCTGGGAGGCTTCCCACGTGGATGGTAGATGCGGTGCTCTGTTACAAGTTCCGAGTTAGTTACTTTGGTGTAAATCTGAGTGGTGGCTATTGAGTCATGACCCATGAGCTCTTGAACGTCGCGCAAATCTGCCCCGCCTTCTAAGAGGTGACTAGCAAAGGTATGTCTCAGCGCATGCGGCGAGCGGCCAGGCAAACCCTTGGACTCCAACAGCTTGTGAATAACTCTCATCACGTCGCGTCGCCCCATGCGATTCCCTCGCCGGTTGACGAACAACGCCGCAGTGTCTCTTCTACCGGGGGTGTAGGAGTCGTCAAATTCACGACTCCCTTCGGTGAGCCAAAGTTCAATGAGTTGACGAGCGATCAAACTCATTGGAAGTCGGCGACCTCTCTTACCTTTACTCCCGAGATCGGTCCGACGTTTCTTACTGCTTCCTTCTACTTCCAAAAGCTCTCGTTCTCTGTCGAAACTGGTTGAGTTCAGGCCGCATAGTTCACTGACGCGCAGCCCTGACCCGTAGAGAAGCTCGACGATCAACCGGTTGCGGAGATCAAGTGGATTTTCCGGCGGATCTTCATCAAGTAACTGATTGATTTCTTCTCTAGTTAGAGGGCGAGGAAGTTTTTGTGCGCCTTTGGGAGCTTGCACCTTGCTTGTTGGATCCGAGCCAATTGTTCCTCTTCTCGTCAACCATTGAAAGTATTGCCTCACCCCGGAGATACGACGAGCCATGGTTTTCTGCGCACACCCCTCATCGTGCATCGCGACTACCCAGCCGAGGACGTCGGTGCGTTCTATACAATCAGGCCCTACGTAGCCCTGATCTTCGCTCCACTTGATAAACACGCTGAGATCTTGTTCGTAGGCTTGGACAGTGTTATGGGAGGCCGCCGTGCGGGAGCGAAGAAACTCTGCGACGTTCCAATTGTCAAGGCTCACACAATGAACGGTACCGATAGCTGCGAGATTCGGTTGACATGTTCATTCGGAACCCTTTATTCAACAGGCGCATTGAAACAAAGTGTTGCTTGCTGAGTTCTTAAATTATTGATCGTCAAATTTGGCTGGAAGGTGCATACTGCGAACATGGGCTATAACCCCTACAGGAAATATTCCGCGACGGGGGTCGATTACTTGTTGGTCGCTATCGCGGCCTTGATTGCGATCGGGGCAGTTCTTTGGGGCCTTTTCGGATAGCGCTACATGTTTGATCTAGAGCCTGAGGACGGCTTCGAAGTTCATCGCATCCAGCCCTTTCAGGCAACCAAGACATACCTATGTCCCGGCTGTAACCGTGAAATTCCACCGGGGCTAGGGCACATGGTTGCTGTTCCCCTAGATGCGCCCGACCTGCGGCGCCATTGGCATTATGGGTGTTGGAAAGCTCGTCATCGGCGGAAGCCCAGAGGCTGAATACCGCTATAGATCCTGACTGAACTCAGTAACGCTTTTCTTTTACGCGAGCAGACTTACCAATTCGATCCCGGAGGTAATACAGCTTCGATCGGCGAACATCACCAACGGCTACGCGTTCTATTTTCGCCACTGTCGGGGCATGTAGTGGGAAAGTTCGCTCCACACCAACACCAAAGCTCAGCTTGCGAACGGTGAAGGATTCACGGATGCCTGAACCACGTCGAGCGATTACATATCCCTCAAACATTTGTGTTCGCTCGCGGTTGCCTTCAACCACGCGGACGTGCACCTTGACCGTGTCACCAGGGCCGAATTCGGGGTGATCGCTTCTGAGTTGTGCTTGATCTACTAGATCGGTGCTGTGCATGGCGCACTCGCTCCTGCTAAGGGTTCCGAATTAAGGAAACTGACTGGTTGCTGCTAACAGGCACCCTCGCCAGGGGCTGCAGGTGCCGCGTAAACAACGAGTAGTAATGCTAGCGGCCTGTCACTCCGAAACGAAGCGGTCGGCGATGCTTATCTCGAACTCATCCAGCAAAGCCAATTCCTCACTCGTTACCCCACGTTGCTCTAATAGGTCTGGTCTTAGTTTCGCAGTGCGAGCTATCGCCATCGCTAAGCGCCACTCCGCAACTCGAGCATGATTTCCGCTACGAAGAGTTTCGGGAACCACAAGTCCTCGAAATTCCGATGGTCGTGTCCATTGCGGGTATTCCAATAGCAAATCGTCAAAACTCTCTTCATTCGGAGAGATTTCGTTGCCCAGTACTCCTGGAACTAGTCTGGCGACCGCTTCGACGACAACCATTGCCGCAAATTCTCCTCCTGCAAGGACGAAATCTCCTATAGAGATCTGTTCGTCCACCAGGCTGGTTCTAATCCGTTCATCCACTCCTTCGTAGCGTCCGCATAAGAGTGAGAATCCCTCTAAATTTGAAAGTTCTTTGACCTTGGACTGATCCAGGCGAGTCCCTCCGGGGTCTAGGAGAAGAATGGGCCTCGGCGGTTCAACTAGCTCCACCGCTTCAAAAAAAGGTTCTGGTTTCATGATCATGCCAGGGCCGCCACCGAAGGGTTTGTCATCAACAGTTCCATGGGGGTCTGTTGTGGTCATCCGGAGGTCGTGGACGCGAAGGTCTAGCATCTGTGCTTCTTGCGCTCTGCCCAAAACGCTGAGCATGCCCATGTCCCGAACTAATTCGGGAAAGATCGTAAAGACGTCTATGCGCACGGCCTCAACTCAATTCAAATAGCCCATCGGGAGCATCAACCAAAATAATTCCTTCCGTAAAGTCAATTACAAAAGTCAGCGGGACTAGATGACCGGTGTCTAACTCCAAAAGATCGGACGCCGGATTAGCAACCACCGCCTTCACAGTCCCGCGGTCAACGCCGCTTACTTCTTTCACTAACGAACCGATTAGTTCATGCACCCATAGAGCGTCCGGAATGTCTAAAGGCGCGGCCCTGAGTGTTAACCCTCGCAGTTCCTCTGCTTGGGTGCGGGTTTCTACGCCATTGAACTGCACGAGCCATTTGTCATGATGTGGACGCGCTTTCGACACGACAAGCTCACCCAAATCACTCACAAGACGGCTTCCGTGGTTAAGTCGCTCTGTTTGGTTAGTGATCAGACGGACAACGACTTCCCCACTCGTTCCGTGGGCCTTACCGATGGTCCCTACCACTAACAGGTCTCCGGTGTCAGGCATGACCTGGGTTGCCGTCGATGCTGCGCTCTGTCCTAATCGCTGAAATCAACCTCGACATCGACGCCGTCCTTAACCGCCGCTGCTCTCACTAACGTGCGGATTGAGTTAGCGACGCGCCCTCGTTTACCAATTACGCGTCCGATGTCTTCCGAGCTTACTTTCGCCATAAGGCTCAGCTTTGTGTCACTTTCTTCAATCTCTAGCTCAACTTGATCTGGATGTTCCACCAGTTGCGCAATGAGATATAGGAGCACTTCCTCGGCGGTAGTTCCCTCTTGCTCGGTCATGACTGCTCCTCATCCTGGCTTTCCGATGCCGAGGCGTCCTCATCATTGGAGGGAGCGTCATTCTCGGTTACGGATTCCTCCGGTTCGTTGATTTCCTCCGGAGCGGCTTCTTCATTGCCAGCGTCACTTGCGTCGTCTGCAACCGCTGGTGTCGAACTCGACTCGGATTTCTTGGACGAGGTCTTTTGTTTGGGTGCAGGTGCAGTAGGCGGCACAAACGTCTCACCCTTGAACTCCGCCCAGGCTCCTGAGATTTTCAGCAGCTTTTCAACGGTTTCGCTGGGCTGCGCTCCTTCTTGGAGCCAGTGCACCGCGCGTTCATTATCGATCTTGACGACCGATGGTTCTAAACGAGGTTGATAGGTACCGATAATTTCAATAAAGCGTCCATTGCGGGGGGACCGGCTATCGGCAGCCACGACACGGTAGGTCGGTTGCTTCTTCTTGCCCATGCGCATCAGGCGCAGTCGTACGGCCATAGTTATTCAGGTTTCTCCTGGGTCATCTTTTCAAAATATTTACTACTCGGCGTAGCCGACTCGGGAGCCGGTGGAGCAGCTAGCGGCGGCATAGTTAAAAGCCAGTAGGCAAGCCTACCTGTCTAGACGCCCGACGAGCACGTCTCGCGTCAACGTGATTTCATCTACCCGGCAAGGTGAGGTCTAGATCGTCGATATCTAGCTTGGGTATCTTTGTGGTCTCTTTGGGCTGAACTCGGCTATTTCCTCCCCTAGCGGAGTTCTTTTTCCCCTTTTTCCCTTTCTTCGTCTTGGATTTGCGACCCTTAGATTTTGAACCAAGACCTGCAAGGCCCTTCATCGCTTTTCGCATCTCTTTGAATTGCTTCAACAAATTACTTACCTGAGTTGGTGTCGTTCCGCTTCCTTTTGCTATTCGGGCTCGGCGCGATCCGTCAACCACATCAGGGTTAATTCTCTCTTCGGGTGTCATCGAAAGAACAATGGCTTCTACTCTGTCGATTTCTCGTTCGTCAACGTCTGCATCCTTCACTTCTTTCGGGACGCCAGGCATCATCGAAACAATGTTGGAGAAGTCACCCATTTGCCGAACCTGTCTCAGCTGCTCAACGAAGTCATCAAGCGTGAAAGTCCCTTCTAAGAGTCTCTGAGTCGCTGCCTCAGCAGCCTCTTGTTCGAATACTTCTTCTGCTTTTTCAATGAGCGTTAAGACGTCTCCCATCCCAAGAATGCGTTCGGCCATTCGTTCTGGATGGAATTGGTCAAAATCTTGCAGCTTCTCTCCCGTTGAGGCGAAAGCAACCGGGCGCCCTACGACTTCTTTGACAGATAGAGCTGCTCCTCCTCGAGCATCCCCATCGAGCTTGGTGAGAATCACCGCATCGAGTTCAAGAGTGGCGTGAAATACTTCAGCGGTATTGACCGCGTCTTGGCCAGTCATTGCGTCAACTACGAGGAAGGTGTAGTCGGGCTCAACAGCATCAGAGATGCCGGCTATTTCATCCATTAACGCGTTGTCGACTGTTAGCCGGCCGGCCGTATCAACGATTAGTACGTCTCGTCCTGTTTGTTGCGCCTCAAGAAGTCCACCACGCGCTGCCTCTATGGCCCCTTCCGGCGCAGTAAAAACTGGAACTTCTATCTGTTGGGCGAGCGTCTGCAACTGGTCAACGGCCGCGGGTCGTTGTAGATCTGCAGCGACTAGGAGCGGGTTACGCCCTTGCGACTTAAACCACTTAGCTAGCTTCGCCGACGACGTCGTTTTGCCAGAACCTTGAAGGCCGGCCATGAGGACAACGGTTGGCGGCTTTGACGAGTATGCGACCTGGAAGGACTCTCCACCCAGGATTGTTGTGAGTTCTTCATTAACAATCTTTACGACTTGTTGTCCCGGCGTCAGACTCTCCGAAACGTCTGCACTAAGGCAACGTTCACGCGTGCGTTCAATGAACCCCTGAACGACGTTGAAATGGACGTCGGCCTCCAACAGCGCTAGTCGAATTTCGCGCGTCGCTTCAGAGATGTCATTTTCGGTTAGCCGACCTTTTCCTCTCAGGCGGTTCAAGATTCCGTCGAAACGGTCGGTGAGTGATTGGAACATACTCTTGGTCAGGCTACCTGTATCAGGTCCCGCTATTTTCTTTACTTCTAGTCATTGCCGAAAAGTGCTTCTACGAAAAGATCCGGGTCAAAATCAACTAAGTCACGATCACCTTCACCCAGACCGACAAGTTTCACTGGTAGTCCCAACTCCTTTTCAATCGCAAAAACTATGCCCCCTTTTGCGGATCCGTCGAGCTTGGTGAGAACGACTCCGGTGACGTTCACGGCGTCGGCGAATTCTCGCGCCTGGCTCAGTCCGTTCTGGCCTGTGGTCGCATCGATCACCAGCAACACTTCACATACTTCCCCGGGCTCGCGATCGGCGACTCTCCGAACTTTCGCTAGCTCTTCCATCAAGTTGACTTTGTTATGAAGCCGGCCCGCAGTGTCGGCAAGCACAAGGTCGACTCCCCTCGCTGATGCCGCCTCAGACGCGTCGTAAATGACAGAACTGGGATCTGCTCCTTCACTTCCGCGTATTAGTTCTGCATTACTAGCTAAGGCCCACTGTTCCAGTTGTTCAGCAGCCGCTGCCCGAAATGTGTCCCCTGCTGCTAGAAGAACCTTTAGTCCCTCATCGGTATATCGTCGGGCCACTTTTCCTATCGATGTCGTTTTACCGACACCGTTGACGCCCACAAATAACCAGATAGGCACACCTCCCTTTGGTGCAGCTGTCTGTAGAGCCCTATCTCGAGATAGTTCGGTCGTCATTTGTGACTTGAGTTGGTCTAGAACCATCCCGCCTTCGCTCAGGCCCTGATCTTCAACTGCGGCACGTAGTCGTGTGACAGTGTCCATTGTCGTGTGCACTCCGACATCTGCCAGGATCAAGAGTTCTTCTATTTTCTCCCATATCTGCGGGTCGACTGAACCACCGCGTATGTCTTTGAGTCGGTTAGAAACCAACTCCCGAGCTTTTGAAATTCTTGTCCTGAGCAACTCTGTCCCGGACTCAGACTGGTGGTCTTGAGTCTCGCCGTGCCGCGCGTCGTCAACAGGTTCAGGCTTTTCAAGGTCGTCGCAACTCAAACCTTCATCATGGTTCGGAGGAGTTTTTTTGGTTGTAACGCGCCCATCGCGTTCAGACCACGCTCGATGGGCCCACGGCAGCAAAGCCAACGCGACCATAAACAAAATGAAAATAACTATGAGCAGGGGCGTATTCACTAAAACTGAAACCTACCGACAATTTTCGTCTTGGGGTGAGCTAATCCTAAGAAGCGACCTTTTCGCTCAACACCCGCGACGATCCGCCTGAAGCCATCGATATTCCATAGAGAACGTCAGCGGCTTCCATCGTACGTTTTTGGTGGCTGACGATGACTAACTGAGCTTCTTCTCTGAATTCAGAAACTAGTTCGAGGAATCGATGCAAGTTGATGTCATCCAGAGCAGCTTCGACTTCGTCCATGACATAGAACGGTGATGGTCGACTTCGAAAAATTGCGAACAGGAACGCTAACGCTGTTAGTGACCGCTCCCCACCCGAGAGAAGCGAGAGTTTTCTGACGTTCTTCCCTGACGGCTTTGCTTCCAGTTCAATCCCTGTCTCTAGCATCTTGTCCGCATCACTGAGAGTCAGTCGACCCTGACCTCCGGGAAATAACGTCGAGAAGATTTGAGCGAAGTTATGTGCAACGTCCTTAAACGCCGCTTCAAAGACATCAACTATTTCTGCGTCAACTGCAGCAATAACCTTATTCAACTCCTTGCGGCCACTGCGAACGTCGTCTAGCTGTTCGGCTACGAAGTCATGTCGTTCTTTAAGGGCTTCATATTCTTGAAGAGCGAGGGGGTTAATTGGACCCATTCGGCGCAAATCATTTTCAAGTTCTCGGACCCTTGCCGATGGCGTCACCGCTTCTTCCAGCGATGGTTCTGGTGCCGCTAATGCTTCTGACGTTTCGGCGTTCAATTCGTTGCGGAGCATCTCTTTAAGACTGTCCAGCTTGAACCGGCGTTCGGTTTCGGCCAACTCGTTTGACCCCATCAACTCTTGCGTTTCGGCAAGATTCTTTTCTAGCCCCGATCGTTCCCTTCGCAAGGCCTCGAGGCGATCGGCGATCAGCCTTACTTCTGTCGACAGTTCAGTGCGTTTGGCACGTAATTTTCCTACTTCTGAGTCCAAAAGCTCGAACCGCTCTTGCAACAAATCTCTGAGATCAGCTAGAGCTGTCAGAGTTTCGTCTACTCGGAGTAGATGATCACTGTTCTCCTCTCCCTTCTTGTTGTTCGCCTCTAGTTGGCTCGTGATCTCCTGGTGGCGGTCTTTTATTCTTTGCTGCTGTTCCGCTGTAGCGTTCTGACTTGTTTCGAGTTGGACTCTGCTCTGTGCCGTCGTCCTAATTCGTTGCTCTAGATCCTGTCGTTGACTATGAGCTTCTGTAGCGGCAGATCGCTCGAGTCTTTCCGCCGCTTCGAGTTCTAGAAGTCGTCCTTCGAGGTCAGCAACTCTCGGTTTGTCCCGCTCCAATGCTTTATTCAGTTCATCAATTCTCGTCGTGAAAATTTCGCTTTCGGAAATTAAGTCGCGACGTTGACGTTGCACCTTCTCGATTCCATCGGCTGACCTTGTTAGCTGATCATCATTGACGTCCAATCGTTGCTGCGCTTCTCTATGTCTCCGACGGACATCTACTGAGTCTGCCTCTGCGATCTTCCGCTCAGAATCTGCAGCCTCTCTGCGAGCGGCTGCGATTTGAAGGTTGTCGCGAGCTTCATCTAGCGCTAGCGCCGCCGATGTCCTTTCCCTAGGCGAGACACTCCAGCCATTTGGTCCGAAGCAGTCTCCGTCCGTTGTCACAACCGTAAGTTCCGGTTGCTCTAAAGCTGCGTCGATCGCTTGCGCCCAGCCCCCATCTACGCAAATGGAGGTTGACAATAGTGAGTTAAGGAGCGCGTCCACATGGGGATTGGATCCGCTGACTCGCCTGCGTAGGGCATTAGGGACTTCGAACTTCTCTGCATCGTTATACGGACTATGGGCCGCGAGTATCGAACCCGGCGCTTCAGACCTACCTAGCCGTTCTAATGCTGCCCGGGCGGCTACAACGTCTTCGACAACGACTGAAGCTAGAATTCCGCCAATTGCTGCTTCGACGGCTAGTTCCCAGCCCGGCTCGATCTCAATGAGTTCGCCTAGCACTCCCAAGACTCCATCGATTTCACTCACTTGCTGTAAGCCTGAATTGGCGAGTGCTGTCTCAGCTGCAATCTCAAGGGCTTCGACGCGAGCTCTCCAGGCTTGCTCATCTTTGGTTGCTAGTTGCTGTTCTTCAACTAGTGAGGTGACCCTTTGTTCTGCGAGTTCGGTTTCCTTCTGCGCTCTGTCTAAGTCCTCTACCAACGCTGGTTCGGCATCAGACGCAGATGCGAGCGCAACCTGAAGGAGGTCGAGACGCTCGTCTGCTTCATCGATTTGCTTTGTGAGTTCGCTAACTCTGCGCGTTAGCCGTTCGTATTCCCCACTGCCCTGCTCCAATCCTCGCTTAAGTGGACCAAGTTCACCTCTGACTTCCGCAGCCTTTCGGGCGGCCTCCAAACCAATTAGCGGTCCATCAACCTCAAGTGATTCAATTTCTATTTGCAGTTGATTCTCGGTTCGAATTATCTCTTCTAGCTGTTGCTCAATATCTGCGCCGCGTTCAGAGAGTTCATCGAGTTCTTCCACGAGTCGCGATAGTTCTGCTTGAAGCGTTAACGCTACGTCGGATGCCAACAGTGCTCCGCGATCACGCTCCGTCGTTTTTGAGCGTTCCTCGATAAGCGCAATCAAGCCTCGACAACGTTCACGTAAAGATTCCACTCTCGGAAGTAGGTCCGTGCTGGGATCACCCGCGACCGCTAGTTGGCTTTCCGAGGTACTAATTTCGATGTCGAGCCGACCTATCTCTCCTCGCAGTCGTACCTGTTCATTAGCTGCCTCAGCAGTTGCATCTTTAGCTGCGGCTTGAGCCGCTTCAAGGCTACGAATTTCTTGCCCGGTGAGGAACAGGCGAATCGCCCGCAACTCATCAGCAACGGCGCCGTGACGTTTCGCTGCATCAGCTTGCTTTTCCAGTGGGCGTAGTTGTCGACGTACTTCTCGTTGAAGATCTTGAAGCCTCGTTAGGTTGGCTTCGGTAGCGAGAAGGCGGCGCTCTGCGCGCTCTTTACGGCGACGAAATTTGAGTATCCCCGCTGCTTCTTCAACAATCGCTCGGCGGTCCTCGGACCTCGAATTAAGCACCTGGTCGATTTGGCCCTGCGCGACAATGACGTGCTGTTGTCGCCCTACACCTGCGTCGCTAAGCAGTTCTTGAATATCAAGAAGGCGACATGGGACACCATTCAACGAATACTCGGAATCTCCCGTCCGGTACAAAGTTCGCGTAACGGTGACCTCAGTAAATTCGATTGGCAGGGAACCAGAAGAGTTATCGATTACCAAACTCACTTCAGCACGTCCAAGAGCTGGCCGGTCCGGGGTGCCCGCAAATACTACGTCTTCCATTTTTCCTGATCGGACAGTCGTTGGTCCTTGGGCGCCCAAAACCCATGCTATGGCGTCTACGACATTCGACTTACCACTGCCGTTTGGCCCTACGACCACCGTCACACCAGGCTCAAACTCGAGCAGAGTTGGGTCTGCGAAAGACTTAAAGCCCTTCATCGTAAGTGATTTGAGAAACACTGAGTTTGACCTACCCGGAAAACGAAAGCGCCACTGAAAAGAGTGGTACTCCGACATCATGCCCTGTCATCGCGGCTTATTGGTTGACCCTCGGCTAGGTATTTTGAATGCCAAAAGAGATTTAGTGACTAGACCTGATAGTCGCAGTAGTAGTGGGTGGTTCCTCCCACTCTCGCAGTCAGCACATCACCGCGACCATTTCGACTGCGTTCGCCGCCTCGTCCGTATACCTCTAGGTATTCGTCGTATCCGCCTGGCTCTCCGAAAACGTCTGAAATTTGGTCGAGAGCTACACCACGGTGCTTCACTGCGTTATGGATCGTCTCGACGATTGACCTATACAACCTACGTATCTCTTGTGTAATCAGTTGATTTGCAACTCTGTCGTGTCGAAGGAGTGCTGCATGGAGGATCTCGTCGCTGTAGATAGGGCCTAAACCGACTACGAATGTTTGGTCCATGAGCAGGGGTCGCAGCTTCGCATCGCATTCGAGCAGACGCCGGCCAAAGTCCGTCCACGAGATGGGTTCGTCAACCGGGTCAAAGCCAAGCTCTGCCACTTCGGGGAAGACTTGAGCAATTTCTTCATTTTGAACCAAAGTAACAGTCGCTGATTTCTCACTGTCAAGCAGCCGTAACTGCCCCTTTTGAGTGAAACTAACGATCAATTGAGTGTCGGCTTCTTTCTGATCCTTGTTGACGGCTCTGCGCAACGTTCCACCGCTACCAAGGTTGATCACTAAGGACTCACCGTTGCCTACTTCGAGGCAAATCAGCATCCCAATTCGCTTAACGCTCGAGATCTTGCGTCCAGAGAGTGATTTAGTCAGGCCATTTTTATTTGCCTGACCGGGAATTAGCCGCTTAGGCCCGAGTACGTCTACCTCTTTTATCTTCAGGCCACCGATTTCTCGGTCGAGATCACGTCGGGCGGTTTCAAGTTCAGGGAGTTCCAGCATGTTCAGTTGTTCCTTACGTGGTGGATCGATCAGGTTCGGCCGTTGCTTTTAGGGTTTGCCAGGCCTGCGTCGCAGCCGCTTGCTCAGCTTGTTTCTTCGAAGTTCCTCGGCCGTTTCCTTGAAGACTGCCTCCGAACCAGACCTCTGCATAAAAAGATTTGTTGTGATCGGGACCGCTGTCAGTTACGACATAGCTCGGATAGTCGCCGTGGGTGCGCAAGACGAATTCTTGCAATCTGTTTTTGGCGCCATCTACCTCAGGATCGTTCGCTACTTGCGTCATTCGTTGCTGCAGGGCTTCAAGCACAAAAGCTTCTGCTGACGTCATACCTCCGTCAAGATAGATAGCCCCCAAGAGCGCCTCGAAGGCGTCACACAGAAGTGATTCCTTCTCTCTGCCCCCGGATCGCTCTTCGCCGACTCCTAACAGCAAGGCGCTGCCGAGGTCGTAGCGCTGCGCTACCTCTGCCAAGGACGAAGAATTCACTATCGACGATCTGGCTTGAGCGAGGTCGCCCTCAGTCCATTCGGGATGAGCACGGTATAGGTGTGTCGTGACGCAGTAGCCGAGTACGGCGTCGCCCAAGAGTTCCAGCCGCTCGTTCGAAGGGGAGTCGCCTCGCTCGGCACACCAACTTCTGTGAGACATGGCAAGTTGCAAAAGGGTGGGGTCCTCAAAGCAATGGCCGACGCGATCGGCAAATAGTCGCAGCCGATCTTCGACCTCTAAGGTCCTAGCCAATTCGGGCCATCACATAGTCGATAGCGTCGCGAACAGTTTTTAGGTCTTCTAGATCTTCATCTTCTATACGAAATCCCACCGTACGTTCAGAGAGTTCTTCTTCAAGACCTTCTACAAGTTCGATTAGAGCAAGCGAGTCTGCCTCAAGGTCCTCGACAAATGACGAGGACTCTGTGATCCGGCTGGGATCAATTTCAAGGATGTCCGATAATTGATCGCGAATGATGTCAAATACTGACTCTCGGTCCGGTTGGCTTTGTTCGACGTGTGTTTCGGCGGGCAATGCAACTCCTATGGACGGTATCCGTTGTCCTCACCATAGCAGAAGGACCCAAATAGCACTTTGAGTGGCAATTGAATCCACAATACCACTCAAGGTAGTTTTGAGATGTGTTGGGCGTTTGGGTCTAGTCGGCTACCGCTGAGGTCAATTCGGCGACGAGCTCTCGTTCAACCATATCTTTGGCCACTCGACACGCATTTAGAATCGCTGTCGGCCCTGCTGAACCATGGCTAATAATGGCCACTCCGTTGACCCCCAGCAGCATTGCTCCACCGACAGCATCTGGATTGAGTTCTGCGGCTATCGGCGCCAGATGACCTAGCGCCTCGGCTCCAACAGAGGCTGCTGCTTCGCTGGTTAACGCAGCGATGATCTCTCCAACGAGAAATTGGACCGTACCTTCTAACGTTTTCAAGATCACATTCCCGGTAAATCCGTCCGCCACCAGGACGTCTACGTCACCACTAAGTACGTCACGTCCTTCGACATTTCCAATGAAGTTGATCGTCTTGTCCTCTGCCAGAAGTCGATGAGTGTCCTTCACCAGTTGGTTGCCTTTTTCGGGCTCTTCGCCGATAGACACTAATCCCACACGGGGTGTCTGCAGTTCGTAGCGAACTTGGCTAAATGCTGAACCCATCCGAGCGAATTGTTGCAGCCAGTCAGGCTGACAATCGGCCATTGCGCCTGAGTCAAGCAGAATCTTGGGAGGCCGATCGGGCACTGGAAGAGTGGTTGCTATTGCAGGACGACTAACTCCCTTGATCCGCTTCATTCTTAGCAGGGCAGCCGCTGCGACGGCGCCGGTGTTTCCAGCGCTCACCATCGCCGAGGCATGTCCATCTCGAACTAATTCTGCGGCACGCACTATCGATGAGTCTTTCTTATTGCGGACAGCACGTCCCGGCTCTTCTGCCATCCCAATAACCTCGGAAGCGGCATGCAAAACAATGTCACCACAGTCATCTGCTATGTGCGGATCCCCAACCAACTCAACGGGAATACCCGCATCTATAGCCTCGCGGACACCTTCGATCACAATTGAGGGGGCGTTATCGCCACCCATGGCGTCGACAACAACCGGCTTCATGTTCGATATGACTCGTTAGCCGACTTCGACCGCTTGGCGACCTGCGTACCAACCGCAGTTACCACAAACCCTGTGAGGCAATTTCGCTTCGCCGCAGCGCGGACAGGTGCTACGAGACGAAGGGCGAAGTTTCCATGCTGCTGCTCGACGACTTCGTGTTTTTGACTTGGAAGTCTTTTTCTTTGGAACGGCCATCGTCGACCTCAACAAATTGGCACGGCAAAACTTGCCGGGCTAGCGAATAGGGGCCCGATTTAGTTCCAATGACCACGTTTAGTCAAGGCAACCCGGATCGGTGTCTTGAGCGCCAGAAACTACCAGCGCAAAGTAAGAGGCTACCCGAATGGAGTTCGACCTACTACTGAAGCATCTGCTCGAATGTCGGACTGCGAGACTTTGTTGAATCCTCACTCTTCGTCGAACACGAGTTCATCTAATGCCGCCCAACGAGGGTCTCGCATCTCAGATTCTGGCGTCTCTCCTGATGGGTCATTTTTTCCGGCGCCGTAACTCGGGGCTGCATCGGAACACTCTTGACTATCCACGCATCGCACCACACCGACAGGGAGTTCCAGAAGGATTGCTTCTCGGACCATAGCTGCCAGGTCAAGGAACTCGTCCCCCAACAGATATGACTCGCCTTCTCGCGGGTCCTGCTCAAATAACTCTTCGACTTCTGCTGTAGCTTCTCCATCTATTTGACGTAAACAGCGAGCGCAGTCGGCAGCCCAGTTAACTGCGATCTTGCCGCTAACTGCGACGCCCTCGCTCACTTTGTCCAACACGAGGTCTATGACGACGAGGTGGTCGGAGGGAACCAGAACGTCACCAATATGAAGAGGAGCCTCCAGGTCTTGTAGTTGTGCTGCCCTTACCTCAACTTGCCAGGTTCGGATCGGTTCTAGACGTTGAAGTCTCTCTAAAGGGACCTTTAGCGCAGACAAAGAACTCTCATTGTTCAATTCTCGTCCTGGTCAAACACTTCAGATGCTGAGGTGGTACCAGGATCTAGCTCAACATCAGGCTCTGGTTCAGGCATTTGTGGTTGTAGCAGCGACCTCGCATTGATCACGGCGCTCTGAATTTTTTCAAGAGCTATCGCGAACTTCTCAAGCTTTTCATCGAGGTAATCGTCAACTTCATGTTGCCGTCTACGAGCTTGAGCCTCCGCCTGTTCAACCGTTTGACGAGCCTTTAGTTCGGCTGATCTCACCACTTCGGTTCGCTGTACCATCTGCGCTACGCGGGTCCGAGCTTCTTCGATAACGAGCCCGGCGTCGACCCTCGCTTTGGACAAAAGATCTTCGCGCTCCTTTAAGAGCCATCTAGCTTCTCTAACTTCTTCGGGAAGTTCCGCTAGAGCGGCCTCCAGTAAGTCAATAATTTCATCTCTGCTGACCATTACCGACGTAGAAAGGGGCATCGGGCGTGCTGCGTTAATCACGTCAATTACCCGGCGCACTAGGGCTTCGACGCCAGGACCGCTCAAGGGTGCGGTCTCTGTCACTTGGGCATCTTCTCTCGGAGGCGCTCAGCGATTGACTCGGGTACAAGATGCGAACAGTCAGTGCCGAATTGGGTTATATCGCGAATGTACTTAGATGCGATAAATGAGTTTTCGCTGCTCGAGGGCAAAAACAGTGTTTCAACACCACTGACAGATTTGTTTGTCTGAGCCATCTGTAGCTCCGACTCAAAATCGGCCGGACTCCTAAGACCTTTGACTATGAAATCGACCTCTAAGCGCTGAGCTAAGTCGACAACAAGCTCTCCGAACTGGACTACCTCGACGTTGGATAACTGCGCGCATGCTTCCGTAAGCATTTCGATTCGCTCTTCGTCACTGAATAGAGGTGAAGACTTTTGCGGATTTCTCATCGCAGCCACCACAACGTGGTCAAACATGCGACTTGCAGTAGCGCAAATCTCCATGTGACCGTTATGAACAGGGTCAAACGAACCTGGATAAAGAACCTTAACCACGAGCGTCTCCTCGCCTAACGGTTCGAGCTATACAAAACGGTACCGACCCTGAGCGAAATCCTCCACTGTCAAACCTTCAAATTCATGAAATCAACCGTTATCTCTTTTGGTGGGTCGCAAAATAGTGACCGTTGCTCGCCCATATTTTCGCGAACGCAAGACCTCCCAGCCCTCTAATGCTTCTAGAGCGCTTTCGCTTTCGGCCACCACGAAGGCTTTACCCGCTGCAGCCAACAACCGATCCCAATCGTCAAATCCATAAGGTGGATCCGCTAACACTAAATCGGCGTCGAGCGACTCAAGCTTTTGGAGCGCATCTCCCTGGATCACCCTGCCATGTATGGCCAGTCCATCCAAGTTGTCCTTGATGGTTCGGCAGGCCTCAGCGCTCTTATCAACGAAATAGGCTTCTTCAGCTCCGCGCGATAAGGCTTCGATACCAAGAGCACCTGAACCTGCATAGAGGTCAACGACTCGACAGCCTCTCGGTAATCCGAGGCTGTAGAGCATGTTGAAAATCGCTTCGCGCGCGCGATCTGAGGTGGGCCTTACTGTTTCGTCCCTGGGGGCAGCGATTCGGCGACCACTCAATTCTCCTCCAACAATGCGCATACGACGACACTAACGGCACACTATGGACATGGAAGTCCCTGAATCGATTATCTGCGTCGACTGCGGAGGATTATGCGGTTTGATTAGTTACGAGGAACCTGACGAAGGCTTTCAACCAGGCGACGTGGTGGCTTATCGCTGCAGAGACTGTCTCGACCGGTGGGACATTGTTATTGAGCCCGACTAGGTCAGGTTTCATTACCCCCTTGAAAGGTTCTCCGCTTCGTCATCACGTCGCTCTATGAACCAGCGAACCTCATCTTCGAGGAAGACATTTTGATCTATAGAGCCTTGTTCGTCGACAAGTTCCGCGGCCAAATCGCGAGCGCGTTCAACCCAGATCCGATCTCTAGCTAACGAAGCCAGCTTAAGGTCATTTCGACCTGACTGTCGCTGTTCAAAAATAGTTCCCTCTCCTCGAAGTTCTAGGTCCCGTTCAGCCAAAGCAAAACCATCAGTCGACTCCTCTAGGGCTCTAAGCCGCGCACCGGCATCAACTGATACTTCTTCGGTAGTGACTAAGAAACAAACCGACTCATGACTGCCTCTACCTACCCTTCCGCGAAGTTGGTGAAGCTGCGCTATGCCAAATCGGTCTGCGGACAAAATAACCATTGTCGTGGCATTGGAAACGTCAACGCCGACTTCAATAACAGTTGTTGCGACTAGAACGTCTAGGTCTCCCTCTCGAAAGGAGTCCATCGTCTGCTGTTTTTCCGCGGCACTTAAGCGGCCATGAAGGATGCCCACTCTCAATTCTGAGAGCTCGCCTTCGGCTAGGTCTTGTCGCGTTTTCTCTGCGGAACTCGCGTCCAACTTGTCACTTTCTTCGATCAATGGACACACCACGTACGTCTGCCGTCCCTGATCAGCTTCAGAACGAACATGATCCCAGACTGGAACAAGATCTTCCGATACCCAGCGCGTCGCTATTGGCGATCGACCCGGTGGAAGCTCATTCAATGTTGAGACATCAAGGTCACCATAAACGGTCATAGCCGCTGTTCGAGGTATCGGGGTGGCAGTCATCACCAACAGGTGGGGTAATCGCTCATCTTGTCGTCCTCTTTCTCTGAGGACCGATCTTTGTTCGACGCCAAACCTGTGTTGCTCATCGACAACCACCACGCTGAGAGAGTCGAAGTTGACTCCGTCTTGGATAAGAGCGTGCGTTCCTATGACAAGGTCAACTGAGCCCTCCTGCATTCCTTTTAGAATCTGACTTCGATCTGTTCCGGTAACTCCATTGGTCAACAGTTGGATCGAAAGAGGCCTCTTTCCGGTCAGCGTCGATTCATCCGAGACTTCTAGATGTTTCGCTAATTCAAACAAATTGAGATGGTGCTGCTCAGCTAAGACTTCAGTCGGAGCCATGAGAGCACCCTGATGACCGTCAGCAACAGCCACCAACATTGCATACATTGCGACCAGTGTTTTTCCGGCTCCAACATCGCCTTGGAGAAGTCGGTGCATCGGTTGATCCGATTCAAGGTCGGCGCTGACCTCTGCGATGGTCCTCTGCTGTGCGGCAGTGAGGTCGAAAGGTAAACCTCTGATGAACTGGTTGGGAAGGTCGCCTTCATTTAAGTGCTTAACCCCCAAGGCGTGGTGCAGACGCTCCATCTTTCGCATACGAAGGACGAGCTGAACCCTCAATAATTCATCGAGCACCAGCCTGTCTCGAGCCCCAACTACCTCTGACATCGAGTTGGGTTGATGAATCGCCTCCAATGCGCTCATGCGATCCACGAGACCCATCTTGTCGAGGAAGTCTTCAGGAATCGGATCGGCGATCTGTCGAGTCTGGCAACGCCGTAAAGCTTCGGTACACCAGCGCCCTATGTCCCAAGTGGTAAGTCCAGCCTTGCTGGACTGTGGATAAATTGCCACGATCCGTCCAGTTCGATCCCCGACAAGGTCCACAAGGGGGTTAGTCATTTGAAGACGACCTCGATAGCGATCGGCCTTTCCGAACAACGCAACCGTTAGACCTTGGCTGAGTTGCTTAGCTCGCCATGCCTGATTGAAGAAGACCAGCTCCATAGTGCCTGTGTCATCGGATAATGATGCTTCAACTATGGACTTCCGATTTCGTGTCCTTCGAGACGTAACACTTTCGATATCACCGACAACCATTACCTCTTGGCCTGGGTGAACGTCAGCAAGTTTGGCTTCATGACTTCGATCTATATATCGCCTTGGGTAGTGAGTCAGTAGTTCAAATACCGAATGTATCTGTGCTTCTTCTAGGGAAGTTCGTCTCTGTTCGCCTACCCCTTGGAGTCGGTCAACGCCTATGGCGTCGAGTTCCCGCAGAGAGATCGGATCTGTCACTCCACTCCAAAAAAGAACGGGTAGTGGCTCTGCCCGCCCTTATGGACTTCTGTCTCTACTTCGGGTCGATTCTCTGCCACCCACTCAGTTACCGCGCGGATGTCAGCGTCAGTTGCTTCGTCGCCGACAATCACGGAAAGGATCTCGTCTTCACCGCCAACAAGCTGCTCTAGAAGAGCTGTAGCAGCTTGCGTCAGGGTGCCACCTATCGAACATATGCCGTCACGATCCAGGCCTATCCAATCGCCAGTTGTTACCTCACCAACAGCGGTGTTAGTTGGGCGAACGGCCTGGGTCACCTCACCAACCTTTACTCCCTCAACGATCTCAGACATCGCTATGGAATTCTGAGCCGCCGTAGTCTCCGGATCGTATCCAAGTAACGACGCTAGACCTTCTGGGATCGACGTAGTTGGGACTACTACCACCGTCTTTTCTGTCTCCGCGTCGACAGCTTGGGCTACCGCCACGATGTTGGAATTGTTCGGCAGTATGAGGACTTCTTCCCCAGGCGCTCGTTCAACAGCACCTAGCAGTTCAGAGGTGGAAGGATTCATGCTTTGGCCACCTAGAACTAGCTCTTGTACTCCAAGGCTGTGGAAGATTCGACTTATACCGCTGGCTGGTGACACTGCAACTACGGCACATGGCACTTCATCAGCTACAACTCTCTCGTCGATCTTTCCAACTTCTGCTGCCTCACGAACCCATCTCTCCTCCATCACCTCTTCGCTTAAATCGGTGACCCTTATCCGTTCCGGCCGCCCGACCTCAATTCCTGCCTCGATCGTCGGGCCAATGTCATTGGTGTGTATATGACAGTTCCATAGCCCGTCACCGCCGACCACAACGATGGAGTCTCCGAGACCCGCCCAAATCTTTTTAAATTCTTCGATTGCTTGGTCGGGTGCATGCAGCAGGTACATCACTTCGTAGCGGAGCTCGGATAGTTCGTCGACGACGGGCGGTTCCACTACAGCAGCGAATGGCCCCTCTTCCATTGCCTCCGGCAGGTCGCGGCCATCAATAATCGAAAGAAACGCATGCAGCAGCAAAAGAAATCCCGCTCCTCCAGCATCTACTACGCCGGCTTCGCGTAGAACCTCTAGCTGCTCCGGGGTGCGCTCTAACGCAGCTTCCCCTTCTTCAAGCGCAAGTTCAACAGTTCGTAGTATCGATCCGTCACTTGCTGCGTCTTGTGCTGCTTTAGCAACTTCGCGCACAACGGTAAGGATCGTGCCCTCTACCGGTTTCATAACTGAACCATCTGCCGCGATGCTGGCTTCACTAAGGGCTACCGCCAGTACTTTCGCATCAATTTCATCTGCCTGTGCGAAGCGGTTACTGATCCCCCTGAGTACCTGCGACAAAATGACTCCCGAATTCCCGCGGGCGCCCATCAATGATCCATGTGAGATGGCAGTACACACGGCTGATCTGTCGTTTGCGTCAACGCCGTTTAATTCCTCCAATACCGATGCCACGGTCAAAAACATATTGGTGCCCGTATCACCATCGGGAACTGGGTAAACGTTGAGTCGATTGATCGACTCTTTATGATCCCCCAGCGCAGCGTGAAACGCAGAGAGGGTTTCAACGACGTTTTTCGTAGTCAACGAGGAGATGGTTTCCACAAACGCCGATGCTACCGGTGAGCGGCACCATCAATAGGTGACTACCCCGAAAGCTAAACCTCCCCCCCATGGCTTTCCTCACTTGCTAAGTTGTGCCCGCTTCTCTTCGCGTCCTAGGGTCGCCATAGAAGCAAGCGTTATTTTCCGAATTTTCGACTTCAGCAGTGCCATCGGAGGCCAGCCGTGCAGGGTGTCATAAAGTCATATGACCCACAATCAAGAACGGGCGTCGTCGTTGATGACGTTGACCGCTCTGAATACGACCTCGCCCTCGATGCCCTTGAAGGTTCTGTTTTTCGGATGGTTAGACAGGGGCAGAGGGTCATTTTCGACCTCGACGAACAAGGATTAGCTACCCAACTTCGGTTGGGTAGCGAAGTGGACCTTGGTACACCTGATTGGATCACAGCCGTGGGGGGCGACGCGTGACCAGATACTGGGGATTTGCCCCAATTAACGTCTGAGAGCTGGCGGAGGTCTGAATGCCTGGAACGACCACCAACCAAAAACTTCACGATTGGGTTGAAGGCTGGGCCGAAGTGCTC
>CEPK01011910.1_pt1 | contig 30785 bp, 6 predicted proteins | sample 356231 | NCBI WGS metagenome assembly CEPK01 (sample SAMEA2620259, study PRJEB7988) | marine metagenome | biome: marine biome (ENVO:00000447); feature: deep chlorophyll maximum layer (ENVO:xxxxxxxx); material: "saline water (ENVO:00002010), including plankton (ENVO:xxxxxxxx)" | depth 80 m
TGAGTTAGAGCGTGTTAATAACTTAGAAAGAGACCTTAGATACTTCTATGGTCCTAATTGGAGAGCATTACAGATACCTACTGAGGCATGTAACACATATTGTTATAGAATTAATCAAGTTGCTAATGATGAACCTTACCTATTAATAGGACATCATTACACGAGATATATCGGTGATTTGTCTGGAGGACAGATTTTATGCAATATTGCTCAAAAAGCACTTAATCCACCTAAAGGTGAAGGATTATGGTTTTACGATTTTAGTAAGATACCTGATGCTAAAGAGTTTAAGAATAACTATAGGAACGTTTTAGATAATCTTGGTTTAGATGAATCTCAAACAAATGCATTAATTACAGAGGCAAATTATGCATTTAGGTTAAATATGTACCTATTTGATGAAATTCAAGGATCTGCTACTAAAGGATTCTGGAAAGTGTTATTAGGTTTTTTACGGGGAAACTAATGTTTAACTTCAAAAAGATTAAAGAGCGTAGAGAAAAGCAGAAAGAGTATATTCGTAATGAAATAAAGTCTATTGTGAGAGAAGCAATGGATGAATGGGCAGAAGGTGTTGACTATTTGACACCTAATCAAGGTGAAGGAAGATACTACTGTTCTAAAGAGGGATGCAAAGGTGTCCGTTTCTCTGATAAATAATAATTAGTTACATTATGAATAGTGACCTACAGAGCACTTCCTGAAGGACTTTTTGTGCAAAATAGTCCAGTAGCAGGACAAGGTATATTCACACGATATGAATTAACCGAAGGCAAAGAGCTTGGTATGTCACATTACCTTGAAAACGGCGAAATATACAGAACACCCCTAGGTGGATTTCTAAATCATAGCATAAACCCTAATTGTGTTAAGTATCAAGTCGGAAACAAATATTATGTTAAGACCATTAGGTCTATAGGTCCTATGGAGGAACTATTCTTGAGATATACTTTCTATGAAGTCTAATGGCATTAAAACCGATAACAGGTAAGGAATTTAATAAGTCGAGAGCGTTTAAGGACATTCCCGTCGGTTTTACCAAGAACCCATTTACGAAAGACGTACAACCTACTAAAAATGACCAAGCAATAAAACAAGCGGTCAAAAATATTATATTAACAACTCCTGGAGAAAAACCATTTCAACCTAATTTTGGTTCTAATGTATCTCAAATGCTATTTGAGCCGTTAGACCCATTTTTAATTGACTCGATCCATAGTGAGATACTAAATACATTACAGCAACACGAGCCACGTATAAAGATTACTAGCCTAGAGTGCGTACCTGATTATGATGACAACGCTATAACCGTTGACCTAGAATACCAAATAGTTGGTCTTCCAGTAATTGAGAATATCACCTTCGTCTTACAGAGACCATAATGCAACCGAATAATTTAACAGCATTAGATTTTACAGATATTAAGTCTTCTATCAAGGCATATCTGCGAACTCGTAGTGAATTTTCAGATTATGACTTTGAAGGGTCAGGTCTGTCGTATTTAATTGATACTCTTGCTTATAACACTTATTATAGTGCATTCATGGCAAATATGTCAATGAATGAGGCATTTATAGCATCATCTACTGTAAGAGATAATATTGTCAATATTGCGAAGCTTTTAAACTATACACCTAATTCTGTTACTGCTTCTAAGGCGTATTTGGAATTAGCGATACAAACTAATCAAACTGCTGGTGCTTGGCCTGCTTCAGTCACTTTAGCGAAGGGATCCGTTGCTACTGGTGGTAATTACACTTGGAATAGACTAGAGCCATTCACTGCTGAGGTTGATCAAACAACAGGAATTGCAACATTAAAATGTGTATTGATACAAGAAGGTAGCGTTATCAACTTCTCGTATCTTGTTAACACATTTGCTAAACAGAATTATGTGGTACCAACATCTGATGCAGATATTGCCACTCTAAAAGTTAGTGTTAGAGCAAACGAAAGTAGCACTAGCTCAGACGTTTATAATAAAGTAGAAAATGTTACTAATGTAACAGCAACTGACAGGGTTTATTTCTTATCCGAAACAGAGGATATGAGATATGAATTGACTTTTGGTGATGATGTAATTGGTAGAAAATTAACTGATGGTGAGGTTATTGACCTTGAATACCTTGTAACTGCTGGAAAAGGTGCAAATGATGTAACAAGCTTTGCATTTATCGGTTTAATCTCTGATAGTAATGGTGTTAACTATTCTGCATCTGATGTAGACGTAATAGTTAAGAATACATCCTACGGAGGTTCTGATGAAGAAAGCGTTGAATCCATCAAATATAATGCTCCAAGATACTATTCTGCCCAATATCGTGCAGTTACTTCAAAGGATTACGAAGTTATCATGCAAAAGATATATGATAACGTGGCAAGCGTTGTCGCTTATGGTGGAGATGAATTATATCCTCCTGTATATGGAAAAGTCTACATCGCAGTCAAAACTAAGACAGGATCTAAATTAAACGATGCAACAAAGATAAACCTCTCTAAACAGTTGAGAGCATACGCTATGGCATCGATTGAACCCGTTGTAACCGATGCTGAGAGCATTTACGTCTATCCTAAAGTGTTTATCACTTATGACCCTGCTTGCTCTGCTAGAAGCGTCTCTGCTATCGAATCAAATGCTCAAAATGCTATTAATGAGTGGGCAGTTGCTTCTAAAGTTAACAACTTCAATTCTTCATTCAGTCTTGCGAAATTCCAGAAGGCAATAACACTTGCAGATAAGTGTATTTCTGATGTTTCGACTCAAGTCTCACTACTAAAATATATTAATCCAAAACCAGCAGAAACAAACACATACTGTATATCAACTGGTGCTCCTATCTACGATAGTGCTCCAGGTAAGACTTCTAATGCAGATGGTTGTGTCAAAGAGCCTGTAATCGTTTCTGGTAGGTTTAGACTCGCTGATCGTCCTACTGTAGACCAGTATTTCGAGGATGATGGGTTTGGAAACTTAAGAACTTATTACAACAGTGGTAATAGAAAAGTTATTACTAATTCTTCTGCTGGTACAGTTAACTATACAACTGGTGATATCTGTTTTGGTCCTGCAAATGTAACAGGTGCAGCAGGTAATAATTTGGGAGTATTAGCAGGTACAGCAGTTGATACTGATGCAGACGGTGTATTTGAAGGTGGCACAGTAGATTCTTCTGCTGCAAACCTTGCTGCATTAGGAGATTTAAACATTCCTGTACAGATTATTCCTGCAAACGCATCTCAAATACCTACTCCAAGTCCAGATACTATTATCGGTGTAATAAACCCAACGATTGACATTGGTGCGATTGGTACTACTCCACCTACCAGTATCCCACTAAATAGTCTTACGCCAACCATTTTTGAGACTTCGAGCACACCAACTACACTCGATCCTATTACTGTTACCAACGTTGGCAGCACTACAACACAATCTTGTTTCTAAGGTATAATGACGACAAGTAGTAAGGTATCGCAAGCGATAGCAAGACAGACCCCTCAGTTCATTTCGGACGGGTATCCCCTGTTTGACAAGTTTCTGGAGTATTATTATAAGTCACAAGAGAAGACAGGGTTTGGACAAAATATACTTAATAATTTTCTAAATTATCTCGATATTGATAAACTAGATGTTGGGATATTAGGTGGTGCTACAAAGATTGTTGAAGCTTCATTAATAGATGATACAGAGATTGTTGTTGAGAACGTAGATAAATTTTTAACTGATAATGGTAGTGTGATGATAGGAGATGAGATCATCTTCTATGAAAAAGCAGTTGCTTCTCCAAGTATTGCACTTTCACCAGGTATTTCATATGAGCAGGTAAAACTTAAGTGGATTACTCTTGCTAATATTATTAATCAGTTTGATGGTAACACACAAAGGTTTTCATTAACCTCTCAGGACGCTCCTGTAGCACCTCCAAGTGCTCAACACCTAATAGTAAAGGTATATGGTGAAATACAGGTACCAGGCGTTGATTATACTATAGATGGCACAAGTATTGTATTCAGTGTTGCACCAAGGACTAGACTTGCATCAGATGATACAACAGCAACTAATATCACATATCTCAATGGTTTTATTGAGAATAGTATTGTAGCATTAGATAATATTTCAGGTTCATTTGGAGATGGTAAGAAAACTTTCCAAATGACGGTTGCAAATTTACCTTATGCACCGATTGTAGACGAATATTGTATTGCGATTTATGATAACAGACTTTTAACACCAAAAGTTGATTTTACGTTTGACGAGACATATATTACCCTAGGATTTACTCCTATTGCAGGTAGAAGACTAGATGTATTCTCAATTGAAGCACCAATTCCTTCTTTTGGTACTGGTGCTGTTGGATTCTCTCGTGTTGATGCATTAGGAGCACTAAGTTCAGTTGAAGTTAATAATACTGGTAAAAATTATAGATTTGAGTTTCCACCTAAGATTTCAGTCAAATCAACGACTGGTAGAGATGCTTCTGTAAAACCATTAATTAATGGTGTTAAATCTGTATCACTACTAACAGGTGGTGCTGGATATTCTACATCCAACCCTCCAGTCGTCCAAATTCAAACTCCAACCAAAGAAGGTTCAACTGCTGCTACTGTTAATGCAACAGTTGTAGATGGTGCTGTTACTGCTCTTACTGTCACCAGTAGTGGGTCAGGATACACCTTTACACCAAGATTAACCTTTGTGCAACCTGGTGGAGCTGAATTAGGCACCCCAACTATCACTGCTGGTAGTTTTGCTGCTGCTCCTCCTATTACTAAGAATGGATTTGGATATACTACACCTCCAGCAATCTATGTTGATGAGCCTACTGGGTTAAATGGTATTAAAGCATCATTCCAGACTGTATTAACTCCTACTGGAGAACTTGCAAGTATAACTGTATTGAATGCTGGTCAAGGTTATGAAACAACACCAAGGGTTGCAGTTATTGACCCAGTTGGTGCTCAAATACTAGAAACTAAGGTTGATGGTGATGGAAGAATCACTGACATCGAATTATTATCTGGTGGCAGTGGATATGAGGATATTCCATCTGTTTATATCGTTGATGAAAGGACTACAAATCCAGGATCAGGAGCAACTGCTGCTGCATCCATTTTTAACGGTGCTATTACTGATATTAACATAACTGCCTTTGGTAGTGGTTATAGTGCTGCTAATCCTCCAAAAGTCTTTATTCAACCACCTCCACATGCTTCTGCATCTGTAGATATTGGTTTGGGTGAAGTAACTGGTTTCCAAGTTATCAATGCTGGTGCCAATTACACCAAATGTAAACTAACTGGTTGTGCTAGAGCTGCTAGTGGTATTAAGGAATATACTGAAGAAGGTAACGCAGTATTCTCTGGAGACACTTCTGCTGCTGCACATGCTGTTGATTCTGAAGTTAAGTGTCTTGATGCACTATTTGTTAAGAGATTGCTTGATAAGTACACAGAGCAATTCCTTCCTGATGTTCCTCAGTTAGATTATGATAGTATTGATGTAAGAAGTGCTATTAAGCACATTAAGACCTTCTATTCAACAAAAGGCACATCATTTAGTATTGCTTATCTCTTTAAGTTACTATATGGTGAAAGTGTAAGTATTTCATATCCAAAAGACCAAATTACTAAGCCATCTGCTGCTACTTGGTCTATTAACACAATTTTGCGTGCTACACTGGTTTCAGGTGACCCTCGCAACATTCAAGATGCTTTAATTCAACAGGTTGCTGATATTGCTGACCCTAATATTAAAGCAGCATCTGCATTGGTTGAAAACTATATTTCAATTAAGACTTCTGACCTAGAGATATTTGAATTAGTCCTATCAGAAGAAACTATTCAAGGCACATTTATTGTACCTTACAAAACAAAACTCGCTGAGCCTCTCACAGCCACCAGTGACATTATTACGGTTGACTCCACCATCGGTTGGCCAGAAAGGAACGGTGAAATAGTCATTGGTGACAAAGAGACGGTTAGATATAAAGAAAAGTCATTAAACCAGTTTATTGAGTGTACTAGAGCATCAAATGCACAAATTTGGGACTCTGCTACAGTAGTTAAGTCTAATTTCGTAGTTTACCTCAATAAAGGCACATTACAAGAAGTTGTGATGAATGTGGTTGGTATCGTTGATGCTAACCAAACTACATTAACTGATACAGGTTCTTACTACCTACCAGGAGATAAATTAACTGTTTCTAAGTTGGGAGGCACATCTATACAACCTCAACTAACAACTTGGTTGTATAACGTTAAGAAACTCATTAATGTAACTAGCATTGCTTATGGTGGTGTTAATAATCAGTCTGCTACAGTTACTTGTGCTAACCCTCATGGTTTATTGGTTGGAGACCAAGTTACAATTTATGGTGCAAACCCAATTCTTTATAACGGAAGTTTCCTAGTAACATCAAGGGATTCCACGACTGTATTCCAATATCAATTACCTCAACCAGCACAAGTTGTGCCACAGGGTAATATTCTAATTTCAGTTGACCTTAACAAAGGTAAGTCAGTTAATACTGCAATTAGTAATGCTATTGGACCTTACACTACTAACGTTCAGAATACATTTTTCAATACCAGTTACGTTTATGTTGCATCTACTGGTATTCCAAACTATGAAATTGGTCCATTCCCTGGATCTGCTTTATTACCAGGCAACCAACGTAAATTAAACAGGTTTGCCTTACTTCCTACTACTATTTCAACTAAGACTGCTATTGTCCCTGGTCCAATTGGAACATGGGTTAATGGTGTATCAATTTGGTCTTATAAGTCTAAACAAACTAAAACCTTTGGTGCTGTAACCTCTATTAGCATTTCTGCTGCTGGTGAAGGTTACGATGCTGCTTCTCCTCCTGCAATGACCCTTACTGGGGGTGGTGGATCTGGAGCAACTGCAACTGTTACAGTTGACGGTGCAATTTCTTCTATTGATGTAACAGCAGGTGGTAGTGGTTACACTTCTTCACCTCTTGTTTCTATCGTTGGTGGAGGTGGCTCAGGTGCTGCTGCAACTGCGATTATAACGAAAGGAGTCGTTTCAAGAGTACTAATAAATGCTGGAGGAAGTGGATATACTTCTCAACCTGAGATAACTATAGTCGGTGGAGGTGGATCTGGGGCAACTGCTACTGCATCTGTCAGAGGTCCAATTAAGACTGTTAATATCACCAATGGTGGTGCATCTTATACTTCAAAACCAAATGTAAAACTATCATCTGGTAGTGGTGCTGTTGCTCAGGCAATTGTTAACAATGGTAGAATTATATCGATTGCTATTATTTCTGCTGGTAGCGGATACACTACTGCTCCTGAAGTTAGCATACAGGGTCAAGGATTTGGTGCTGTAGCAAAAGCAACTATCGATGTTGACGGTGAGAATGCTGGTAAAGTTACTGGTATCACTATTACCAACAAAGGTATTGGATATATTCAAGGTACAACATTAATTAACCTCACTTCTATTGGTATTAATGCTACCTTTACAGCAAACGTATTTGAGTGGACTTATAATTTACAAGAGACTTCTACCTTCGATACTGCGAAAGGATCTGTATTTGAAGGATTTAACGTACAATATGGTGGAGAATATGCTCACCTCTCTAACCCACAGAAATTAAGATATATTTTAGGTGATAATCTATATGAATCAGAATCTGGTACAATCCTTGAGCAGGATGTCCAGTTAACACACTCACCTATTATTGGGTGGGCATTTGATGGTAACCCAATTTATGGACCTTATGGTTACTCTGACCCAACTAATCAGACTTCACAGGTACAAAGATTAAACACATCTTATAGTCTTAAGACAAATCTAGTCTATGATGCTGTTTCAAACCCATATCCTGTAAGAACTGATGGTCCTTTACTAACAGACGAAGCTGCTGGTAAGTTTGTTGAAGACTACGAATATGTATTTGGTAGTGGTGACTTAGACCAGTATAATGGACGTTTCTGTAAGACTCCTGAATTCTCTGCTGGTAGATACTGCTATTTCGTTACTATTGATGCTGCTGAAGCAGGTAATCCAAAATTCCCTTATATTTTAGGACCAAGTTATAACTCTGTAGTTGATACATGGAACCTAGTAGATGATGCTGTCCAACAGAATATTCCTACTGGTGTTGTCCGTTATAGAGACCCATACGAGAATGTAGATATTGACGTTGAGAGGACTCCAAATGCCTCTACAAACGCTTTAACTACTGAAGCAGGTGATATACTCCTATTTGACCCAGAAGACGAAAATAGAGATGGTGTTATTACTGCTGATGAGACCGCAGATCCAGAACAGATGTTTGAGGAAGCACCTCTACAACTGTTTGATTACTTCCCTAAAGTAAGATTTGATTCTAAGGTTGATATTGAAGTTGATACTATTACCAAGTTTGAAGATGCATCTGTAACTGGATTTACTGTTGAAAACCCAGGTATATCTTATCAGGTTAATGACCGTCTAATATTTGATAACACTGATACTGATGGTAGTGGTGTTTCTGCTCGTGTTGCAAGAATTAAAGGTGAAGCAGTTGAGTCATATACTTATGAAACCCTTGATGGAGTTAACTATGGTATTTTAACCTCAGTTAATCCTCATAACCTAGTTGCTGGAGATACAGTCTTTGTAGACTATGCTCCTACAATGGACAATACAAATAAGACATTTGTAGTCCGTCAATACAAAGGTATAGAAGAAGTTATTGTTAATACAATCGGAAGTGGATATAACACAGACATTCCTCCTACTGTTACTATTGATAGTGATAGCGGTACTGGTGGATCTATAGAAGCAGTTGTTTCTTCTGTTGGATCTATTGAATCATTCAAGATTCTAAATTCAGGGTCTGGATATACAAGTAACCCTCGTGTTATTCTATCTCACCCACAGGTATTCAAGAAGTGTGATTATTATGCTTCATTGATTAGTAATAACGATTTCGTTAAGATTAACGATATTTTCGTCAATACTACTAAAGAAGTATATGTTTGTGGTAAGACAAAGGATACTTCTGGTAATACTGTAGGTATAGTTGCAAAACTGTCTGCTACTGGTGTTAAGGAATGGGAGAAGACATTAGAATCTACTGCTCCTAACACAGGCACAACTTACCTAGAATTTAATAAGATTTACGTTGATGGTAATGATATTTGGGTTGCTGGTACTAATAGACCAAATATTACTGTATTGGATGCATATAACCCTGATGTAATCCTATGTAAGTATCTTGAAGCATCAAATGGTTTGAGTGCTGGATTAGCAATTCAGAAGGCATATGCTGGTATTTCAGGTTCTACTAGAGAAGATTATGTAACTGCTCTGACTAAGTTGTCTAGCAATCCTACTCGTTTCATAATGGGTGGTTATACTAATACTAACTCTGCTAATCCTTATGATGCATTCTTAGCAGTTACTGATACTGCTGGTTCTTTCGTTGTTAAGAGAAAATTAGCAACTGCTGCTGGAAATGAGAAGATTACTGACATTACAGTTGCTAGTGATGGTTCAGTTTACTTTACTATGGAGACATCTACATCTGCTGCTTCAAATGATATTAACGTATCCTTTGGTAAAGCAACTGTAGGTATTAATGTAATTACGATTGAATGGATTAAAGAAATAAGCAATACTCTATATTCCTTCCAGAATGCTAGTGTATGTTTTGATGAATTTAACGAATTCTATGTTACTGCTACTTGTAGACTTAAGTCTGATGATGTAACTAAGGATAGTTTCTGGATTTGTAAGTTTGATGCTGCTGGTGCAGTACTTTGGAATAAGAGATATGTTGCAGAAGCAAGAGATATTGAAGTAGTTGGTAAGACTAGAGTTGATATCTTTGGTGATGTTAACGTTGCTTATACTCATTCTGCCTCTCAGGTAGATGGTAAGAAGATAGTTAACACTGCTAAGATTAAGTATGATGGCACGATGTTAAATCATACAAGTAATGAATTCCGTGTTGATACTGCTACCGCAAATACTACTGAGGGATGGACTGCACATTCACTTGATATTGATAATTCAGGTGACCTTCATGTATTTGGTCAGGCATCTCATAATAGAAACGAATTTATATACGACTTTGCAAGTAACCAAACAACTGATATAACAGGTCATTATACACTTGGAATTGGACAAACTACTAACTCAGTTACAGTCGCCGATAATATGGCGAAGATATATGGATATAACCCTGCTGGATCTAACTCTACATGGGTCAATTCATATCTTTCTGTAACTAATACTCAATTAGGTACAAAACTAGGTGATAACTGGACTCTTGAATTCTTCATCTATAAGAATGCTAGTGAATCACAGACTTTATCTCAAGGTTTCCAAACTCTTGTAGGTATTGGTGGTGCTCAAGATGCAACTGGTGGACTATGGTTAGGATATAATACTTCTAACGGTAAGTTAACTTTCGTTGTAACTAATAATTCTACTACAATTGCTGCTGGTAGTGCTATTGAGTCTACTCAGACAACAATGTATGCTAATAACAGTTGGCAGACAATTGGAGTAAGTAAGAATGGTGATACATTTAAAGCATACGTTAATGGTATTGAAGTCTTAAGTGGCACACAATCAAATACTTCACTTGGTAATAAGACACTCTACTTTGGTAACCAGATTGGTTTCGGTAGTGGTGCAACAGATTTCTCTGCTGGTAAGCAAGGACAATTCTATATTGATAACATTAGATTGAGAAATAGGGCACTTGTTCCTACAGTTCCTTCTGATATTACAACTCTACCTCCAGTAGCAAGTTATGGTTTAACATTTGACTGGGTAGATGATGCATGGTTTACTAATCATCTTAATAAGTATGATTACATTGACTTTAATGCTGTTGGACTGAAAGTTGATAAGAATGCTGATGCTGCAAGATTAGGTGTTAAAACTGCATTTACAAATACACAACTTTCTCTAACAAGGACTGCTATTACTCCTGTTACAGGGTCAACTTTGACTATCGGTAATGTTGGTCTATCATTAGGTGATGCTGGATTCCAGTCACTAGACTTTGACGATGCTAACGTAGCATATACTGAAGCAACTGAATCAATGACTTATGTCCAAGATATTTGGTCATCTAGGACAGGTACAGTTCCTTCTCCTGGTTCTACTAAGGTTAATGCAACTGCTAAGGTTAAAGACCGTTACTTCTTTAAGGTAACAGATACTTCTAAGATTGATAATATACAAGAATTAACTATCAACCAAGCATTCAACTTTACTGTTGGTGCTAAGTTGATGCTCAAGAATGGCAACACCTTTATTAATAGTGGTTATATTACCAGTGTTGATAAGGATAATAATAAGGTTTACGTTGCTGTTAATAATAATGTTTGGACTAACGATACCAATACAGGTCAACTTTCTACAGAAAGATTTGATGAGCAATCCACTTATGGTATTCGTGGTCCTATACCAAATGATACCAATGAAATTGCTGCATATACATTTGCAGAAGTTAATAACACAACTCCTGGTACATTTGATATTGACCTAGACGATTATAATTTAGACGGCACTTATAATGCTGGTGGTAGTCAAAACCTTGATAGTTTTGCTAAGTTTAAAGCATGGTCTGGTAGTGACTATACTGTAAGAATCGATGAAGTTGCAGGAGGGTCAGCATATATTGTTGGATCTGTTGTAGATGTCCCTGCTAACCAGACTTCATTTAATGCTGCATACAGCACTCTTCAAATCACTGGATTGACTGCTGTTACTAAGATTACTCTTGTTGCAAATTTAACTAAGATTCTTCAAGTTTCTTCAGTTGCTAATAGTGACCAAGTTTATGTAATTACATCTACAAGTCATTATCTCACACCTGGTGAAATGGTTTATGTTGATGGTAACCCATCACAGACATATAACTCTGTAGTTTATGATGAATATGATGGTGCATTCTTTGTAAAAGATGTTATTAGTGTTAAGGAATTCACTTACAAACTGCCACAGGCAGCAGTAACTGATCCTGCTACAACTCCTGGTAATGTTAGCATCTTTGTGAAGTCCCCAACTCTGAAGATGTTCTATGGACACCAATATATCTTTGACCTCAGCCATTCATCTTTGGTTGGTGGTAACCTATCCTTTGCTAAAGATAGTCTCTATAAACTCGAATATTCCTTTAACAGCATTGAAAGAATTGGAACACCTGGAGTAACTGGTCAAGGTGTACCTACTCCATCTGTTAAGTTTAAAGTTGATGGTGATGTTGTTACTAATATTTCTTACTATTTCGACCCATCTAGGACTACATCTGATACATCTCCTGTAATTCCAGGAAGTTATCTTGATGTTGTAGATTCTCCTTATAAGGGTACATTTGAAATTTCATCTACTTCTGGTGCGACAATTACTAGAGGTGATGATGCTATGCGATTCATATTGGCAAATGAGCCAGAAGGTGCTGCTGAAGTATCTCCTTCTAGTTACTCTACCAGTTCTGTTAAGGCAGTTGGTTCAATTGCTTCTATTCGTATTGTTAACTCAGGTGGTTTCTATACTAAATTACCTATTATTTCTAATATTGAATCAACAAGAAAGATTGAGAGAGTTGATATTAAGACTCCAGGTACTGAATATGCTGTAGGAGAATACACTGGAGTACCTATTGCTGGTGATGGTGAAGGTGGTTTAGTATCAATTACAGTTGCAGATGGCACTGATGCTGAAGGTGTAACAATTCCAGGTCAGATTAACAGTGTTGCTGTTACTTCTCCAGGTAAGAATTATACTACTGCATCTATTGACATTGACTCAATTCCTGGCATACTTGGTAGTGGACTAACTGGTTCTGGAGCAGAATTGACTGTTGTCATTCCTTCCTCTGGTAGTGGTGCATCTATTTTCACTAAAGGAGATAAAGTTGGTAAAATTAAGAAACTTAAGAATAATAACTTTGGTTATGATTATCCTCATGACTATACTTTACGTCCTGAGATTACTTTCCCTCTAAACTGTCAATTAACTAGCACATCTATACTTGCTAGTATTACAGTTACTGACCCAGGTTCTGGGTATTCACAAGCACCTGCTGTTGTAATTACAGGTGGTGGTGGATCTGGTGCTGTTGCTGAAGCATCTATTAAGAATGGTAGATTAGATAATATAATCGTTAAGGATCCAGGTGCTGGATATTCATCTACACCTACAATTGCTTTAAGGTCTGCATTTAACTATGTTGTAAACCTTGACTTGGGATTACTACAGTTTGCTTTCCCACATGGTATTGCGAATGGATCTGCTGTAACACTTAATGTAGTTGATACTGGTGATGGTGCTGAGTATCCTCTTGCTGCTGGTGCTATTGGTAGATTAAACTCTTCTACTACTTACTATGCTATTGCTGGAGCAGCAAACTCATTAGAAACTGACCAGTTGAAACTGGCAATTACTGCTAGTAACGCAGCTTTAGGAGATGCTATTAGCTTCGTTAACGCAGGTACTGGAAGACAGCAAGTATTGACCGAATCCTTCGGTGGTGCTGCTACTGCTAACGTTGCAACTTCAGTCTTTGACGAAGGTGAATTAGTATATCAAGGTGATACATTTGCTACTGCAACTGCTACTGGATATGTTTCTGAAAACAATGGTTGGCAGATTGGACCTAGAATCCTTAAGATTGTTGACTACACTGGTGATTTCATTGAAGGACAAAAGATAACTGGTGTTATCTCTAAGTCTTCTGGTGTTATCTCTGACCTCAATATTGCTAAGGGTGTCCTAGAAATCGGGTCTATCACTCAAACTACAGGTCAATTTATCGATGACGTAGGTAAACCTTCAGAAATCATTCAGAAGATTCAAGACTCCTACTATTATCAGGACTTCTCTTATGCAGTTAACTCTGCTACTTCTATTAGTGAGTGGAAAGATATTCTACTTAGAAATGTCCACCCTGCATCATTTAAGGTATTTGGAGAATTAAATCTACAAGAATATGGGTCAATTCCAAACAAAGAAACTGCATTCCAGTTAACTAAGTCAGTTGAATTGGCACAATCAGCAATTGTTCCAAATATTCAAAACTTTGCTCTAGTTGAGCCAGTCTATCAAGAATTTAATAACACTGAGGTATTATTCAGACAGAAGAGATTAACATCTTCTGAGAATATCTTGACTTCTGTTGTCCAGAGAATTGATGATATTTCTAACCTATTTGACGGTGAAAGAATTGCATTCCCTCTAACAGTTTCTGGAGACAACGTTGTTGCAAACGCAAACCAGTTGATGATTATTCTTAACGGTATTGCACAGACTCCTGGTATTTCTTTCCAAGTCCAGAGTGACAACATCGTCTTTAGTGAGCCACCTCAACCACCTGCAAGTATTAAGTATGCATCTGTAACTATTACACAGATTGCAACTAAGAAATTCGTCTTTAGTAATATTAGTGGTATCTTCCCAATAGCAGGTCAATATGTAGTTGGATCTTCTTCTGCTGCTAAGTTTAGAGTAACTTCTGTTGTTGGTAACGATATCTTTGGTTATATCACTGAAGGTACATTCACTATTGGTGAATTAGTTAACGTTAGTGCAACTGGTTTCTCAGCAACACTGAATAGTCAAACAGACGTTGTTAATAATGGTCTATTCATGTTTGGTGAGACTATTACTAACTTTGAGGGTAATACTGCTAAGATTGAAGAAATTAACCTAGCAAAAGGTCAAGAAACTCCTCTTGCAAAACTACGTTATACAATCGGTCAATCCACAACATCATTTGAAGTAGTACCTGTAACTGGTGCTGCTGCTGCTTTACCTGCTGGCACATTCGTTGCTACTAAGAATTACCAGTTTGGTTCTGAAATATTCAGAGTTGATACTATTACTGATGGTGCAGAGTCTACAACTCTTGGAGTAACAAGAGCACAACTTGGTACTGCTGCTACTGCACAGTTAGAGAATACTCCATTATACGGCACAGACATTACTATTACCAATGCTTTGGTCTTGAGTAAGACAACTGGTACTTATCAGTCTACTCCAGGTCTATTTGATATTCAGTTAAATGATGTTATCATTGCTGCTAAGTCTGGTGTTGTTGCAACAATTGCATCTACAAGTCCTTATCAAGACCCTGTAACTAACGAATTTATTAGTCAGGTCAATATATCTGAAGGATCCTCATTCTTCGGTCTACTATTCAACAGAATTGCATCTCAGACTTATCCAAACGTTGTATTGGATGATATTTCACAGTCTCAGATTTCTATTGTTGACTTTACTGATAATCTAACAGCATTTGATTCTAAATTCCCTGCTAACGAGTTGATTAACAACTACGTTATTAAGACAACAAATATTACTGGAACATTCCAAGAAAATGAGTTTATTAGAAATTATAAAATTGATTATGGAAATAACTCTGGTACTTTCCTAGAAAATGAAGAAGGTTTTGTAAGAAAACTAACCTTTACTGATAAGCAAGGTGCTGGATTCTTTAACCAAGGTAATGTAATTAGGTCTAGGAATTCTAAGGCAGAAGTTATTGGTTATAACCAAGCAAGAAGCACTGTTTACCTAGGTAAGATGGGTAGGTCAACTGCTTCTGGTTCTGACTTCCATACTGTTACATTCAATGGTGGAGCACAATTAGACACTGCTCAGAAGAAGTGGGGCACTGCATCTCTATTACTTGATGGTACTGGTGACTACTTACTTGTTGCTGCAAACCAAGAATTTGGATTCGGCACTGGTGCTCTTACTCTTGAAGCATGGATTCGTCCTGCTAATGTAACTGGAGAGCATACAATTATTGATACTAGAAGTGCATCTGCTACAGATACTGCTCTTAGACTTTATACTGATGGCACTGCACTTAAAGTTGCTGTAGGAAATACAGCTGCTGCTAATGGTGGCACTCTTGCAATAAACACATGGTATCATGTTGCTGTTACTAAGACTGGCACTTCAACTAAGATATTTGTAAATGGAGCACAGGTTGGTAGTACCTATACTGATAATAACAACTACGGTGCTTCTAAACCAGTTTATATCGGTGCTGACTATGCAGGTGCTACAGGATTTAATGGTCATATTGATGAAGTAAGAGTTTCAACAACTGCAAGATATACAGGTGCTTATACTCTTCCAACTGGTATTTTCCAAGGAGATAGTAATACAAAATTACTATATCACTTTGATGGTCCTGACGCAGCAACTTATGTTGATGATTGGTCTGGTACTGGAACTTGGGTAGATGGAGATTACTTTAATAATGATGCTATTCTTGCTACTAAGAGAAAGACAGGTGGTAACCTATCTGCTCATAGTCTGAATACTCACAGATATCTTAATGCTGCTGATTTACTTAATAGTAATAAGGAATTCCTTGCTAAGGAAGTTGTATGGAGATTGGAGCATCAGTCACCTTATTCACCATTCAATGTCCTTACTGGCACTGTAAATTGCACTGATGACGTACAAGATATCATCGATGCTCTAATAAAAGATGTAAGAAACGGTGGTAACAGTTATCTTTGGGATGCTGCTGCACTTTATGTTAATAGAAATGTATCTCCTATCACTGTTAACCACATTGAAACTGAAGTAGAAGAGACAATCTGGGTACATGAAGAGTTATCTAGGTTAGCACAGCAAATTATTACTAACCAACATATTCAAATATTAGGTGATCATGGATTAACTCAGGTCACTGATACAACTATTACTGATTCTACTAACGCTTCTCCATCAACAATTACTCCTACCACAGGATCTTATGATACCTCAACTGGAGAATTGACTCTAACCAAGGCAGCTCATGGTTTGACTGCTGGTGCTGCTATCACAGCAACAGGTGCAACTTATGATGCCAACACAGGTATTATGGTCGTTACTTCTAACGGTCATGGTTTAAATCCTGGCGATAAGGTCAAGATGGAAGATGGTGCAGTCACAATGACTTGTGATATGGACGGTAATAAGTCCGAGCACGCATATCCTAGACCAGAGGATCCTGCATCAGAGAAATGGATTGAAGTTGGTGTAGTATCAACAAATACTTTTGAAATATTCGTTGGTAAGAAACCTTTAGTTGCTTACAAACCAACTGCTTCTACTTACGATGCTGCAACTGGTTTGATGTCATTAACCATTGGTGATCATAACTTCGCTGCTGGTCAAACAATTAAGTTGGCAAATAATTCGCTCAACTTTACTTGTGCGATGGATGACAATAATGCAATTAAGTCTTATCCAAGGTCAACTGACCCAGTATATGAAGAAGCAATTCCTATCAAGTATGAAGGTACTCCATATACTCCTACTAATGCAGTTTATACACCTACAACAGGTGAAATGATTGTTACCTTAATAGGACATGGATTTGCAGTTAATGACCAAGTTAAACTTTCTGATGGTGCTGTAACTTTCAGTTGTGCTAAGGATAATAACCAGTCTGATCATTCATATCCTAGAGCAACAGACCCAGTTGCTAATAGTTGGATAACAATTTCTGCTGTAACTACTAATACATTTACAATTAACGTTGGTAAGTCTCCTGATATTTCTGCACATACTTATCTAAGATGGGATCATAACAGCGTAGTTAAGAAAGATAATACTATACAATTAGATGTTGGTAAGTCTCCAATAATTCAGCATGACGTTTCTGCTGCTTCATTTACACCTGCTTCAGGTGCTTTGGACATCACTATTGGATCTCATAACCTATTAGTTGGTGATAGCATCAAGTTTGCAGATAACTCTCTAACATTTACTTGTGCACAGGATAGTAATGCTACAAACCATACCTATCCAAGAACAGATATTTTAAATCATACACCAACCAATGCTACATATAACCCTACAACAGGTATTTTAAGTCTTACTGTTGGTGGTCATGGCATGTTGGATGGTGATTGGGTTAAGTTAGATGCTAATTGCTTAACATTCACTTGTGCTGCTGACTCTAACCAAACTAACCACACATATCCAAGGTCAACTGACCCAATTGCTAATAAGTGGATTCAAGTTTCTAACGTATCTACAAATGGCTTTGATATTCAGGTATTAGATTCTGCACCTTCTACTAACACTTCTGCTCATACATTTGTATCTGCTGTTTCTAATGGAGTTAAGCAGAAGAAAGATAGAGCATATGATACTGCAATAGAGGTTACTGGAGTTGGTACTACAAACCTAACTGCATCTACTGCTGCATATACACCTACTACTGGTAAGTTAACAATTACCAGCAACAGTCATGGATTGACTGGAGCTACACAACATACTCCAACTGCTGCATCTTATGCTCCTGCTACTGGTATATTAACCATTACTTTATCAAGTCATGGATTCTCTAACGGTGACAGAATACAAATCGTAGACAATTCATTGACTATGACTTGTGCTAAGGATAGTGATGCTACATTCCATACATATCCTCGCTCATCTGATCCTGTATCTGGTAAGTGGTTACCAATTACTAAGATTGATACTAATTCATTTACAGTTGACGTTCATAAGTCACAAGACCTTTCTGCACATACCTTCATCTCTTGGGCATCTAATGGATTGCTCAGAGCAAGAGATATGGTTAAGTTTGATGCAGATTCATTAACATTTACATGTGCTAAGGATAGTAATGCTACTAACCACACATATCCTCGTGTAACTGATCCTCTTGCATCACAATGGGTGCCTGTTACTGGAGTAACAACTAACACATTTGATGTTAACACAGGACCATCTACTAACACTTCTGCTCACACATTCGTTTCTGCAACTTCTAACGGAATTAAGAAGCAAACTGGTGTTATCTCAGTTAACGTTGGTATTTCTTCTAATACTACAACTCACGCATTCGTATCTGCTACTGCTGGTGCAGTTAAGGCAGGTGGAGTTTATGCTCATACATTCAAGAATGCAAATAACACATATACACCATCTACAGCGTCTTACACCCCTGCAACAGGTGTTTTAACACTAACCATTAATGGTCATGGATTCCAGAATGGTGAGTGGGTTAAGATTGCTGATAATGGATTAACCTTTACCTGTGCTCAGGATAGCAACGCAACAAACCATACCTATCCTCGTGCTGCTGGTGCTCAATTTACAGCAACAACTGGTACTGCTTATAACCCAACAACAGGTATCTTAAGCATTACTACAACTGCTGCTCATAACCTAGCAAATGGTGATGAGATTAAGATTGCTAATGATTCATTGACATTTACATGTGCAATGGATGGCAATACAGTTAATAAAACCTATCCTCGTGCTTCTGACCCTGTAAGTGCTAGGTGGTTAAAAGTTTCTAACGTAGCATCTACATCATTCGATGTCCAAGTATTAGACATCACTCCATCTTCTAATACCTCAACTCATACATTTGTTTCTGCTAGTGCAAATGGTATTCAAACTAGAGACCCTGCTTCTGGTAAGTGGTTGAAGATTTCTGGTGTAACTACAAATACATTTAATGTAAATGTGAGTGCTTCTTCTAATACTTCAACTCATACATTCGTTTCTGCAATTTCTGGATGTGTTAGCAGAGCAGTCATAATGTCTGGTGGAGACCATGCTCATACATTTGTATCTGGTAAGACTAATGCATTCCATAAGGAAGGTTCTTCTATCACTATCGATAAAGAATCACTTACATTTGAATGTGCTTTAGATGAGTTTGGTTCAGAGCACACATATCCAAGGACATCTGATCCTTTCTACAATAAGGTATTACCAATTGTTAAAGCAACTACCAACACATTTACAGTTAATGTAGGTAAGTCAACTCAACCTGATGATTATATTCCATATACTCCATCTGCTGCAACTTATGATCCTGCAACTGGTGATATGGTATTAACCATTGGTACACATGATATTACTACAGATGACTTCGTTGAGATTGATGATAATTCATTGACATTCACTTGTGCAATGGACAATAACCAGTCTCAGAAGACATATCCTCGTCCTGGACATGATACTAGGACTTCAGGTAAGTTGAAGGCTGTAACTGCTATTGGTTCAACAAGTCATACTCCAAGTTTTGCAGCATATAATCCAACTACAGGTGTAATGACAATTACCCTAGATGCTCATGGATTCTCTGCTGGTGATAGAGTTAAGTTTGATGCTGGTGCTGTAACCTTTACTTGTGCACAAGACAGTAATGCTACTAACCATGCATATCCAAGGACTACTGACCCAACATTCGGTAAGTGGTTAAAGATTACTAATGTAACTACAACTCAATTTGATATTCAAGTTGGTACTTCAACTAATACTACTGCTCATAACTTTGCTTCTGCTTTAAATAACGGAATGAAGAGGCAGAATGGTCAGATTACAGTTAATGTTGGTGCTGCTGGTACAAACGCACAGTTTACTCCATCTGCTGCTACTTACAATGCTGTAACTGGTGACATGACACTGACTATTGGTCAGCATGGCATTCAGGTTGGATCTAACATTGTCCTTGCTAATGATTCATTAACATTCAACTGCACAATGGACGGAGGGTCTTCTAATAAGACTTATCCTCGTGCTACAGACCCATATGGTCAAAGCAAGTCTATTCGTGTTGATGAAGTAGGATATGTTTCTACTACTGCTACTAACGTTGCTTATACACCTTCTACAGGTGTAATGGTAATTACAGTTCCTTCTCATGGATACTCCAATAACGATTACATTCAAATCGTTGAAGGGTCTCTAGTAATGAGATGTGCTCTTGATGGAAATCAGACAGACCATGCATATCCTAGAAAGACAGACCCATATTACGGTAAGTGGTTAAAGATTTCTAACGTTGCTACAGATACTTTCCAAGTTAATGTTGGTATATCATCTGATACTACAACTCATTCATTCGTCTCTGCTGCTACAAACGGTATTAGAAAGCAGTCAGGTGTAATTACAGTTAATGTTGGTAAGTCTCCTGCTATCGGTTACGATGTATCTGCTGCATCATTCGTACCTGCTACTGGACTTCTAACAGTAACAATCGGTGAGCATGACCTCACTACAAATCATAAGGTTAGAATTGCAAATAATTCTCTAACCTTTACATGTGCTCAAGATAGTCATGGATCCAACCACACTTATCCTCGTGCAAACGGTCAAGGTGGTGCATCTGCTGACGATCCAGCATACAACGATGCTGTAGCAATTACTGCTGTAACAGCAACAACAATTACTCTAAACGTTGGAACTTCTTCTAACACAACTGCACATACATTTGTAAGTGCAAATAGTAACTATACTGCAACTGGTGCAACTTATAGTCCAACTACAGGTCTATTGACATTGACTGTTAATGGTCATGGTTTCGTTAATGGAGAAAGAATTAAGATTGCAGATAACTCTTTAACTTTCAGTTGTGCTAAGGATAGTAATGCTACTAACCACACATATCCAAGACCAAGTGATCCTGTATCTGGTAAGTGGTTAACTATTTCTGGAGTTACTACAAACACATTCCAAGTACAAGTATTAGATTCTCTACCTTCCACAAACGTTTCTGCACATACATTCGTTTCTGCTACTGCAAATGGAATTAAGAGAGCAGTAATCCACGCAGGTGGTGACTATGCTCATACATTTGTAACTGCTGCTTCTAACGCTGTTTCTTACACTCCAAACTCTTCACACTTATTTGTAAGTGCTAAGGGTGGTGCTATTAAGAAATGGTTGCATACTCATAAGTGGGTTAAGGCAGTCGCTGATTGCGTTAAGGTCCTTGGATACAGTAACGGTGATTGCTCAGACGTACAATCTACTGTTGATAACCTATTATCAGTTGTTATTGATACATTGATTGAAGCAAATCAGGCAGTTGCTGTAGACCATCTAGCAACTATTACAAAACTAACTCCACAACATGAGTATGTTGGTGCAACTGCTGATGCATTCTTAGAAATACCATTTAACATCGATGACGTTGCTACTGGTCTTGCTTATACACAAAGAGTTGACCTAGCAACTAGAGACAGATTCCGTGATGCTGCAAATCTAATCAGACTCAATCGTGGTCCTATCGTAGATAAGACTGCTGCTGATATGATTGCTCGTTATCCTGAGTTGACTCTAGGAATGCCTAGAAATGCTGATGGTAGTGGTGCTGGTACTCTACGTTGTAAGACTGACTTAGGAATTATCTTAGATGCTATTGCAAATGACATCGAAGATGGTGGTAACTTCAATACTCTAATTGCAGTTAAGAATTACCTTGGAACTAACGATGAGATTCAACACGTTAGACTCCAACTACTTCAATCTCTATATGCTCATAACAGACTTGGATTCTATGCCAAGCAATCAGTAACAGGTGATTTAACTGACGCTAATACTGATTCTGTTATCATTGGTGATTGGGGTATTACCCAAGATACTGCTACTAACTTTAGTCCTACTGCTGCAACATACGATCCTGTAACTGGTGACATGGTATTAACCATTGGAACACACAGTTTGACAGTTGGTAGAAAGATTAACATTGCTGCTGGTGGATTGAAATTCACTTGTGCAATGGATGGTAACAGTTCTGCTAAGGATTATCCAAGAGCATCTGACCCTTGGTATAACAAGAATATTTTAATTAAGGCAGTTACTGCAACAACTATTACAGTTAACATTGGTGCATCACCTACCAAATACTTTACTCCTACTGCTGCAACATACGATCCTACTACAGGTGTATTGGTATTAACAATCGGTGCTCATAACTTAGCAGTTGGCACAGCAATTCAGATTGCACAACAATCATTAACATTCACTTGTGCTCAGGACAGTCATGGATCTAATCACCAATATCCTCGTGCTAATGGACAAGGTGGAGCATCCGCAGATGACCCTGCATACAACGATGCTGTAGCAATTACTGCTGTTGATGATAATACAATCACAGTTAACGTTGGTACATCTACTAACACAACTGCACACCTATTTGTTTCTGCTTCTGCTAATGCTATAGTCACAGGTGGTAACTATGCTCATACATTTGTATCTGCTGTTGCTAACTCTGTAACTGCCCCTGGCGATTGCACAAACGTTAAGGATGCACTTGATACTTTAGTCCTATTGGCAAATGAGACTCTTGCTCCTAATGGTGACAGATATAGAGATGCAGGTGACCTTCTACACTTCAATAAGGATTACATTGCTGAAGAGGCAGTTGGTTTACTAGATGCTGAATTCTCATATACTCTAAACAACATCCTTTATCAATCCTTCCAGTATCCAGGTGGTGCTACTGGTAGAGATACATGTAAGAAAGATATTAAACTATTGCTTGATAGTGTCATCAGTGACCTACAAACTGGTGGTAACAGTAATACTATTAGAGCAATTGAAAATTATATTGCTACTTCTGGTGGTATCAAACAAGTTGAGGATCAATTACTCTCAACCATGTATGCCTTCCAGCAAGTTAAGAAACTTGGTAAACTAGCAATAATCAATAACCTTTATAACCAAGGTATAACTGGATTAACTGGTGACCAGTATGCTGCTATGTGGACTACAGAAGTTGCATACCGTGATGCAACTATTACCGATAGTAAGGGTGATACTGCATACTTAAGTGATGATTGTATTGATGCAGTTAACGCATTTGAGAACTTGATGGATATCGCAATTGATACTCTATCTCCTTCAGATGATGCTGGTAGGTCTGCTGGTAGAATGATTCTTAATAACAAGAATTACTACGACCAAGAATTAGAAAATCTAGTTAACAGTCAGTGGGGTTCTGGTGCATGGTCAGCAGATATCAATACATTCCTAGAGACTACAGTTAATGATGTAATTCATGACTTAGCAATTACTGATACATCTAAGTTTGGTAATGCTAGAAACATCACTCTTACCAATGTAATTGGAGAATTCTCTGAGGGTGAAGTTGTAACTTCATCTGGTGGTGGTTATGCATCTGTTAAGGAATATATCACTGAGACTCAGATGTTGGTTATTGGTGATGTTACAGGTACAAATTGGGCATCTGTAGATGACTTAACTGGCACTAGCGGTGCAACTGCTGTAGTTAATGTTGTTGGTCCTACCTACGATTACTACACAACTGTTGCTAACGTCCAGTCACTTGCTTCTACAAGAATTATAACAACAGGTATTGCTGATCAAGTTGCAGGTATTAACCTCTTTACTAATCCTGAAGACTTTACTGCTAACTGGACTGCAAGCGGTTCTAGTATAGACGGTAATGTAACTGCTGACCCAGACGATCAATTACTTGCTGAGAAGGTTGTAGTTGATAGTAGCACTGGTGAGCATACAATTTCAAGAAATTATAGTCTAACTGCTTACGATACATTTGATGATACTTCTATCAAGTGGGATACTACAGGTCAGAAGTTTGACGAAGGTGCTATTACTACTGCTCAGACATTCACATTCTCTGCATTCATTAAGAAAGCAGAATTTGATAAGGTTAGATTCCAAATGACATTGGATACTGGTACATCAGCAGAGCAGAATGCATTCTTTGACCTTGATTTAAGTAACGCATCCTTCGGTAGCATATTCACACCTCAGCAAGGTATTACTGCTAACGCATATGGATCAGTCCCTGTTGGTGGTGGATGGATAAGAGCATATATTCAAATTACATTCTCCTTCGGTTTCACAACCTTAACTAACAAGGTTATCGTTAAGAATGCTGGTGGTTCAACTAACTACGCTGGTGATGGTGTAAGTGGTGTATATGTTTGGGGTGCAAAACTAACTAAGTCTGCACTTGACCCATATGTTTCTGCATACGGCACAACATTCTATGCTGATAACGATTTCAACATTAAGAATTACATTCTTGAGACATTAGAAACACAGATTGATGGAGCACTTTCTCAAAGTCTAACTTCTCCTTCTCCTGGTGCTTCCTTCTACGCATTCACCTCTGCTACTTTAGCAAAAGATTATAACACTCTCTCAATTATGAGAGTTGTGAGATATCTCTTAGGTATGGTTAAGAAGCAACTTGTTAATAACGCTCATTATACAAATATTACCAATCAAACTGGTATTGTTACTCCTGCTAAGACATACGGCACTAGAGATATTCCAATACCTCTTGGTGGTGGAATTAATAATGCTGACAACTTCTTTGGTGGTACTTCAGGTGCATATGCTGAAGTTGAATCAATCACAAGGAATGAAGGTAAGATTGTCCAAGTCTACTCCAGATTCAGAATTGATGGCACTATCACTGATGGTCCATTCACAATGAATGAGGCAATTCAAAAGCAAGGTGATAACACTAAGACAGGTATTGTTTATGGATTCCATGAAGATGCTAACTTCAAGTATGTCGATGTTAAGATTACTGCTGGTACATTCGCAGTCCTAGACACTATAGTCGGTGCTGCTAACTCAACTACTTGTCAGATTAGTAACATTGAGACAAGAATGCATATCATCGATAAGATTGGTACATTTGATGCTAATGTAGGATTCCAAGGATATACTTCGGGTGCTACTGCTGATGTTAACGCAAATATCACTGCTGAAGCTGCTGTCCTTACAAACACTGGTGGTAAGTTAGTTGTTGATACTGCATCTCTATTAGGAACATTTGAGAAGACTGCTGTTGTTTACGCAGAAAGCTCAAGACAATACTTAGAGGTTGCTAAGTTTGGTGGTTTAGATGTTGCTATCGGTAATAGAATTGTATCAGACGGATACACAAGAATTGGTATTAGCATACTAACCAACTTGAATAACTTCACTGTTGGTAACAGACTTTATAAGGTTGTATCAGGTGTCCAAGATACTGCAAATTACGGTATCATTACTTCAGTTGACCTAAGCAATAACTACATCTACTACGCTCCTGTAATGGGATCACTAACTAACGGTGATATCGTTGGTGACTACGGTCAAGGTGAATCCTTCCCAGTTGGTTACGCAACCATTACAACTTCTGTTGTAACAGCAGGTGCTGCTGGTGCTCTTGTCCAAGACATTGAGACAGTTGGTGTTAACAAGCGTATCTACATGAGTGACATCGTAGGTACCTTCGATACTAAGGACGCAATCAAGTCACTTAATGGATATAAGGCAGTTGTTAAGAGTAAGCAAGATATTAAGGCACGTGTTAAGAGATCCTTCAAGGGATTCGATGGTGTCCAAACACAATTCAAACTTACACAGAATAATGGTACAGCATACTTGCCTGACTCTGAAGGACATATGCTCATATTTGTTAATGGTATTCTACAACCTCCAGGTGCAGCTAACGCATACACAGCATTCTCAGACACAATTCAGTTTACTGAAGCACCTACGATAGGGTCTGCATTCACAGGATTCTACGTTGGTAAGTTGAGACAGTTAGATGACATCTCATTCGACTTCGACTCATTGAGACAGTCATTCAACCTCAAGCGTAATGGAGTATTCTACTCACTAACACTTACCGATGGTGTCCAGTCTACGGTTATACGTCCAGAAAATAATATCATCGTTTCACTCAATGGTGTTATTCAGGAACCAGGCGTAGGTTTCGAGCTTGTTGGTTCTCGAATAATCTTCTCTGAAATACCTCGTGTTGGGTCTACATTCGTTGCATTCTCTTACGTGGGTAGTGAGGCAGACGTTGACGCTGCTGAAGTTGTCCCACCAATTGAACCAGGTGACTTTATTGACATTCAAGGTGAGACTTCAGACAGAGAAGTTGCTGTTATTGAATCTTCTAACTCTCTAATCACATTCGACTATCTCGGATCAGTCTTTGGTAAGGACGCAGTTGGATCTGCAACGATTACAAGTGGGTCTATCGCTAGTGTCCAAGTTACCTCTGTTGGATCTGGATATACAACTAGACCATCTGTAAGGGTTGACTCCATCTCTGGATTTGACGCACAGATTAAGGCACTGGTTGGTGTTGGTGAGTGTGTAATTTCTAACCAAGGAAGTGGATATTCTGCTCCTGGTATATCGGTTGATACTTCAGTCCCTGATGATTGGACTGCTCCAGACTTAAGTCAATATGGTGAAGAAGTAATTGACCCTGAGATAATCCCATAAATAACTAAAAATTGTAAGGTAAATGGCTAAACAAACGCTAGGTCTTGGTACTGCAGCTAACGACAACACGGGTGATACCCTGAGAGTTGGTGGTGACAAGATTAATGACAATTTTAACGAAATATACACTGGTATAGGTAATGGCACTACGTTGCAACTTAGTGTTACCAATGCTGCTGTAGGACAGGTACTTAGATATAATGGATCGACATTTCTTCCATCTGACTATACAAACCTCACTGCTGGTTTGGATGTTAACGGTAATAGTATTGTTTCTTCAAGTAATGGAAATATCAATATCGCTCCGAATGGCACGGGTAACTTAACACTTGGCGTTGGTGGTGTTACCAATACATTTGCGGGTTCTGGTGGAGGAATTGATTTCCCTACTACAGTAAAGTATAAGAATGAGTGGGCATCACTTGCTGCTTCTCCTGCTGCTGCATCATATAAGGGATATTTCTTTACAGTTAACGGTGATGATAATCCATATGTAAACATTAATATTACTGCTGGTGGTGTTGGTGCTACCCAAGCAAAATTATTGACACAATATTCAGGTGTTAATGATTTGGTTGACGTTGATACAAATACTGCTGCACCTACAAATAATCAAGTTTTAAAGTGGAATTCTTCTACAAGTAAGTGGGCACCTGCTGATGATGACTCAGGTATATCCTCACTTAACCTTTGGGCATCAGTTGCTGGTGATACAGGATCCACTACTGCTAATACACAATCTGATACTCTAACGATTGCTGGTGGTACAAACATTACCACAGCCGTTTCTGGGGATACTTTGACAGTTAATTTCTCTGGAACTCTGACTACAACATTTGCTGCTTTGACTGATACAAATATCGGTGGTCTTGTCCAAGGAGATTCACTCTTCTACAACGGCACAAACTGGGTACCAACCCGTAGTCCAATTACTTGGTGGGAAGTGAATGCTGATGGTGCAGACCATTATACATTCTCTGGACCAGGTTTCTCTGCTGCTACAAATGACCCAACGTTATATGTCCAGAGAGGACAAACTTATGCATTTGATAATTCTGTCCAAGGTGCTGGTCACCCATTCAGAATTCAGAGCACAACTGGATTAGCTGGGACTCCATATACTGCTGGTCAAACTGGTAGTGGAATCACAGTTTTATATTGGACTGTCCCTATGGATGCTCCAACAACTCTATATTACCAATGCACATTACATGCATTGATGAACGGTACAATCAACGTAGTAACTTAATAAATGGCGAGGACGATACCTGGTTCTGGTGCTTCTATCAAACCATTATTCAACGAAGTATTTGGTGTTAGAGCAGTCGAAGTTTTGGAAGGAGGGAAGGATTATACTTCTGCGGATCCACCAAGACTAACTGTTACTGGTTGTGGCACACCAGATGAAGAAGCAATACTCTATCCTATCATTGACGATGCGTCAGGTAGGATTGTCCATGTACGAGTATTAAACAAAGGGAGGGGTTATGATCCACTCAGACTCAACATTTTACCAACTTCTGATACGCCAAACGTTGTTACGTCATTTGACATTAATAGAATATGGCAAAGCAATCCGCAGTCAACGACAACAGCATCATTTTCAGGAGCAACAGACAGACTAACTATTGTTTCAGATAATCATCCAAAACCTGCTGACTATGGCACAGAAAGAGCACCAGGTGGTGGACCTTTAGTAGATAGAAATTTCAATCAAGCATTCGTATATAGAGGTGGTAAGGACGTACCTGCTGCTGAACCAAGACCTGACCAGAAGAATAAGGCTTTGGGTATTATGGCAAATGGAGTGTTACTCCATACTCCAGAATGGGGACAAGGACATAGTGATGTCCCTGTAGGATTCAGTTTAGATACTGTAAAGTCATCATTCATTAAAAATAGTGATGTTTATGGTGGTGCAGTTGATAATAACGTTTATTATTATCATTCAAATAAACTAATCAATCATTTAGCATTAAAGAATGGACCATTTCAAAATGGTTTCATACAAACATTCACTTGGAATATTAAAACAGAATTTGATAACTTAATGCTTCCTGTTGGTAACGTCTCTGAGACGATGGGAAGTGTTGAAGTTGGTAGACTTATTGAAAAAGTTGGTGGTAATGCAACATGTGAAGTTGCAAAAATTGTTAGAAATGGTTCTGGTATTGTCCAGAGAGTATATGTAAGACTTGTTAATGGCACATTTGCTAATGGAGATAATCTGTTAGGTGCAAATGGTTTCCAAATGACCATTAATAATGACCCTACTACATTCCCTAATGGTCTTTTCTATATTAATTTTGGACCTGATGCTGCTGAATTTGGTAGTTTTGATGTTAATGGATGGTATCTATCACCTGAAAACATTAAGGTTCAAAGAAATTATCTAATTAAGTGGAATCAATCTGATACAAGTAACCAACCTTCTCAGACACATCAACATGGTCACCCAATGCAATTCAGTACCACACAAGATGGTCTGTTAAATGGTGGCACACTATACACAAATAGCACTGGATCAGATGCTGGTTGGGCAACTGATTACGAGAATGAGTTTATGCCACTCTTCTTGATGAATGCTGATGAGACTAATAGAATCTATTATTACTGTAAGTATCACAGATATATGTCTGGATATACTGGTGATGAAGGATATATGATTCTTGATTCTACAGTAGAGAATTTTACACCAACTAATAATTATTACGTTACAGATTTCTTTGCTACTGGTCCTGACTACGGTAGACATGCAGATGGACATTCTAAGATTTTAGGTATGTCCTATGATGGATATCCAATCTATGGACCTTGGGGATACAATTCTTCTGGTGTTGCTGCTAGAGAAGTATCAGGATATAGATTAAAAACTGGTGTTGAAATTGACGGTGCTAGACCTGCTGTTGTTACAGCATCTACAGTAACACAGACTATTACCGTATCTAATGGCAAATTCTATGTCGGTGGTAGTGAAGTACAATTCTTAAATTTATTCAGAGGTAAGACATACGTTTTCAATCAGGATCATGCTACTAATAATAGTAACTTCCTGTTATTAAGCACACAAGAAAATGGTTGGCAAGCGGCTGGTACTGCTAATGGTGATACTTCAATCTTACATACAGAAGGTGTTACCTATGAGTTAGATGGAGTTGCTAAGACATATACAGAATATATTTCAGGATTTAATGCTGCAACCCAAAGACGTTTAACATTTGCTCCCAGAACAGATTGCCCTAGACTACTTTATACATTCTCATATTCAACAGCTGATATGGGATTTAGATTAGTCCAAGATGGTTACTTAATGGGTGACCTAACTCAAGACTATATCTGGGATTCTGCTGTTTCTGGTGCAACTTTAGATAAGTTTAATGGTAGATTTGCTACTACTCCAGAGTATCCAAACGGCACTTATGCTTACTTTATGACAGAGGATAGTTCAGGTAATCCTGTTTATCCTTATGTTATTGGACCTCAGTTTAGAGGAGTACCTACATTTGAAGGTGATACTTTAGGAGATGTTCCTACAGAATTCCCTAGTGGTGCAGAAGGTGAAGTTGTATTGGGAACAGGTGCTGATGCTGGTAAAGTTTCTTACATTAGGATGGAGAAATTTGGTGATGGTTACTTTGGTACAGCAGAAGCAAAGATTTTAGGTGGTGGAGGTACTGGTGCTACTGCAACTCCTACCGTCCAAACTGTTACAGGTCTTGCATTATTAAACCCAGGTAGAAGTTTTGCTACTCCTCCTACT
>CEPK01183765.1_pt1 | contig 30768 bp, 28 predicted proteins | sample 356231 | NCBI WGS metagenome assembly CEPK01 (sample SAMEA2620259, study PRJEB7988) | marine metagenome | biome: marine biome (ENVO:00000447); feature: deep chlorophyll maximum layer (ENVO:xxxxxxxx); material: "saline water (ENVO:00002010), including plankton (ENVO:xxxxxxxx)" | depth 80 m
GTTTTGGTAGATGCCCCTTGTTCAGGCTTGGGTGTTCTTCACCGGCGGGCCGATGCACGGTGGAGAATAAAACGGTCTGATATCGATAATTTAGCTATCCTCCAACTCAAGCTTTTAAGATCAGCCAAAGAGTTGGTTAAGCCAGGTGGTGAATTAATCTATAGCGTCTGCACAATAACAGAAGCTGAGACTTCGAACGTGATAAAAAGTTTTACTAAATCGGTTGACGGGCTCAAACCTGTAGTTATCAATGACTCGCGTTGGCGAAAGAAAAACGGGGGAGTGTTCTTGCTTCCTCAAGATCATGAGACCGACGGAATGAGTATGTTCAAGTGGGAGGTTGAATAAGGAGTTTTGGCTTTTATAGGAGATTTATCTAAACCAAGTAGAATTTATTTATGGAACACTCAATAGCACTTGAAGCAAAAATACTGACTGTGTCTGATGGGGTAGTTGTCGGTGAACGTGAAGATATTTCTGGTGGGAATCTACAACAACTTCTTGAAGAGTCTGGGTGGGTGATAAAGAAGCGAGCTGTAGTTAAAGACGGTTCTGAGTCTGTAGCTTCAGCGCTTATTAGCCTTGCTGAGGGTTTTCATGGACTTATAGTCACCACTGGCGGGACAGGATTTGGCCCACGAGATCTAACTCCTGAAGGTACTCTCAAAGTCCTCGAGCGTGAAGCTCCTGGCCTTGCTGAAGCTATGCGGTTAACAAATCCGCTTGGGAGGCTCTCTCGGGCTGTTGCGGGAACTTTGGGTTCAAGTCTTATCCTTAATGTTCCAGGTTCGGCTAAAGGGAGCGTTGAGTGTTTAGAAGCCGTTCTCGATATTGTTGATCATGCTGTCCGTCTTCTCGAAGATAATAAAGATCCACACCCGACAGAATCTGCTGGCTGACCATGTCTTCCAAGGATCTAAATGATGAGTTAATGATGGAGAGGGCTCTTGGGAATGCTGAAGCAGTCCGGCTTACTGCCTCTCCAAATCCATGGGTGGGCTCAGTCTTGGTAACTCCGAGTGGGGATGTATTCGATGGGTCGACAATGCCGGTAGGCGCCGAACATGCAGAAGTGAATTGTCTTCTTAAAGCAGATACGGAAACAAGGGGATCTACTCTGTATACGACTCTTGAACCGTGCTGTCATTCTGGAAATACTCCGCCTTGTACAGAAGCATTGGTTCAAGCTGGGATAGGTAGGGTTGTTGTCGGAATCATTGACCCCGACGAGAGAGTGAACGGACAAGGTGTAGCTGACCTTCGAGCTAATGGTATTCAGGTTGAGGTGGGAGTTAAGGAAGACGAAGTTAGGTCACAACTACTGCCGTATATTCATCACCGAACTACTGGGCGTCCGTATGTTGTAGTCAAAGTTGCTTCAACTTTAGATGGGAAAATAGCTGCATCGGACGGTAGTAGTAAATGGATAACTGGTCCTCAAGCTCGTGAAGAAGCTCATAAGTTACGAGCATATTCTGATGCTATTTGTGTTGGGGCAGAAACAGTTCGGATAGATAATCCTCGGTTGACTGTGAGAGATTGGTCGCCTGCATCAGGGTTAATGGAGGGGCTTGACCCGCTTCGGGTAGTTCTCGGGGAGGCACCTGAGAACTCTTTAATCCACCCATGTATTGAAATGACTGGAGAAATTGAAGATATCTTATACGAATTGGGGGCAAAGGGAGTTCTCCAGCTGCTCGTTGAAGGCGGCGGAAATACCATAAGTAGGTTTCACGATTCAGGCTACGTAGATAGATATGAAATTTTCTTTGCTGCTGCGTTCTTTGGGGGAGGGGATTCAGTTTCAATGCTTTCTGGAGATGGGGTGCGAGCTATAGAGGACTTATGGAGAGGTCGGATAGTTAACCTCTCACAGCGTGGTGACGACTTTCAAGTATCCGTCGAGCCAAAGTTAAGTAAATAGACCAACTCACGAGCATATTGGCGCTACGGTTAGATGCATGCTTCGTCTCGTTTTGCCGAAAGGTTCTTTAGAAAAATCTACCCTCGAGCTCTTCGCTTCTGCGGGCCTCTATGTTAGAAGGGGGTCGAGTGTTGACTATAAAGGAACTATCGATGACCCCAGAGTGGAGTCAGTCAGAATTCTTCGCCCGCAAGAAATTGGTCGATATATAACTGATGGACTTTTTGATCTTGGGATTACTGGGCGTGATTGGATCGAAGAGACCGGAAGTGATGTCGAATCTCTTGGGCAACTGCGATATAGCAAGAATACTGAACGACCTGTCCGAATCGTTGTCGCAGTTCCAGAAGAAAGCCCTTGGAGCTCAGTGAGTGACCTCCCACAAGGAGTTAAGGTCAGTACCGAATACCCTTCACTGACGTCTGATTATTTTTTAGCTAATGGTGTTAAAGCTGATATTCAACTTTCTTATGGGGCTACTGAAGCAAAGGCACCTGAGATCGTTGATGCTGTTGTTGATATAACAGAAACAGGAAGAGCGCTTAGGGCAGCAGGTCTAAAGATTCTGGATACGATATTGACAAGCCACACAGAGCTCATCGCAAATCAGGCATCTTTTGAAGATCCAGATAAGCGGCAAGCGATGGAGCAAATACGAACATTGTTGCAAGGGGTTCTTGATGCTCGAGGAAAGGTAATGGTCAAAATGAATGTCCTTTCTGAAAACCTAGATGAAGTTATAGGCCAACTTCCATCGATGAAGTCGCCTACAGTGAATGAACTATCTACTGGAGATGGTTTCGCAGTTGAAACTGTCGTAGAGAAAGATCAGATAAATATCCTTATTCCAGACCTACGGGGTGCTGGGGCAACTGACATTATCGAACTGCCAATCTCGAAAATCGTTCCTTAGTCCCATCGAACAGGAAGTGATTTCTTCCCCCAAAGAAGGAACGGCGCAATTCTTTGTGGTTCCCCATCAAGTCTCAGATTCGGAAATCGATTCGCTACGGCACGTAGTGCGATTTTGGCTTCGAGTCTTGAAAGTTGAGCGCCGGGGCAGAAGTGATGGCCGAGGCCGAATGCGACGTGCTTTCTTAGTTCGTCGGGGTTTCTATCTAGCCTGAAAGTATTTGGATCTTCGAAAATTTTCGGGTCGCGGTTTGCCGCTCCGAATGTGGCCATAACTTTTGAGCGTTCAGGAATTCTGACTCCATTGAAAACGGTCTCCTCCGTGTTTGTCCTGTATAGACCAAGAACAGGAGCATCCATTCGTAAGCTTTCTTCTATAGCTACAGTGTCAAGAGTCGGATCATCTCTAACTTGGTTATAAAGCTCTGGATTCTCCAAAAGCCTCCAGAAAATATTTGTAAGGAGCGATGTTGTTGTTTCGTTACCGCCGACAAGAAGTTGATTCAACATAACTAGGCGTTCAGTGTCACCTAGTTTTCTTCCATCTACTTCCGCCAGAAGAATTCCTGTTATGACGTCATCTGGTAGTACGGTTCCGGCCGTGCTTTGATCGGCAGTTTCTGGGGCGTAGCCACTATCGATTAGGGCCTCTCTTCTGACGTCAATCTGCTGTAGAAGGTACTCTTCCATAGCTTTTCGCGCTGCTTTTGGTGCTTCCATATCTGGGGCACTTGCCTCGGCAAGTTGCTGGTCACTCCAAGCTTTAAATTGGTCAATGTCATCAGTCGGTACTCCTAAAATCTTCGCAATGACCAATACCGGCAATGGGCAAGCCAACGCGTCATGAAGGTCAGACCTGTTTCTACTTTCCATTTCATCCAGAAGCTGATCTACTAGAGAAGAAATTTCACTTTCCATCGCAGCTACATGTCGGGGTGCAAAGCTTTTCTGAATAAGTTTTCTGTACCACGTATGTTGAGGAGGGTCGCTAAATAAACACCCTTGAACTGAGTAGCGAGGCATTTGACCATAGTGGCTAGACCACATGTCAATATTTGTTAAAAGCTGAACGACATCCTCGTAGCGGGTAACGGTGAAAAGAGGATGAGAAAAGTCATCGAACTTGTGAACCGGGCACTTTTCGCGAAGTTCATCGTATTCTGCAAACGGATCTTTGAGAGTTCGCGATGCAAAAGGGTTGTAATCTATTTCAGGAGTCATATCTAGATCGTAGGAAACACTTTCGTTGCATGCACGTCTGAAGGTCTCAAAATATAAAACCCGTTCTTTTCCTATGATAGATTTGCCAGTTTTCTGATCTTGTGTGAAATCTCAGGCCAGTAAATTGAAGGCAGGTCATGTCCCATGTCGTCATATACAAGCAATTCAGACTCTGGAATTGCTTCAGCCGTCGCAAGTCCGCAATGGAGCGGGAGTAAGGGGTCAACAGCGCCATGGATTATCAATGCAGGTAGTTGCAATTTTGAGAGCTGACTGGTCCTGTCTCCGCTCATAGCTATAGCGGCTATCTGAAATCCAACTCCCTCAGGGCAGAAACTGCGGTCATAGTTCGCTTCGGCTTGTAAGGTGGCATACTGTTCGTCCCAAAGAGGACCAGCTAGTGAACGAGAGCCGATCACATTTGCTTCAAGTATTTCTTCTCTACCTTCTGGTGTGTCCCCGATTATGGCTTCCAACGCTTCTTCGGTCGGGGTAAAGAGTTCAGCGGCGCCAGTCGTCGAACATATGCTGGTAAGGGAGCGCGCGTATGTCGGATGATCGATTGCTAAGGTTTGGGCAATCATCCCACCCATTGATGCGCCCACAATGTGCGCCGACTGGTAACCTATAAAATCTAAAAGGGCGACAGCGTCATCGGCCATAGTTGATAACGAGTAGGGGGATTCAATACTTTCGCCGTTCAATGCTTTTGCTAGGAGGTCCATAGCAGCTGGTGGGTCCCCAGCGGATTTAGTGGATAGTCCACTGTCGCGGTTGTCGAAACGGATGACTCTAAAACCTTGAGAAGCTAAATGCTCAACAAACTCGATAGGCCATCCTATTAACTGGGCACCGAGACCCATGATGAGGAGAAGTGGATCTCCGTCCATTGGGCCATTCAATGCATAGCAAAGTTCGATTCCGTTTACTTTGGTAGTTAGTTCTTCTGTCTCCATCATTCTTTCTCTTGCTTTAATTCTTTTTTGCTTTGGCCTTCGGGCACTCACTCAGCTCTGACTGCCTTCTTCTGATTCTTCGCGAAGGGTATGCTGCTCTGATATTTGAACAAAGGCGATTTGTATTTGTTGAAGAGCTTCTCGGAGTACATTTTCATTTTGTCCCAGTCGTCCCTGCAGTCCTGCCATGATGGCACTCATAGCATCAATAGCGATTTTCGCAGCATCTACAGCAGGTGGTTCATTCGACAAGTGGATTGCCGCTAATTCGTAAATGCCCATTACATGGTTAGCTATGACATCTTCGGCAGGAGTTTCGGATAGTCGCTTGCGAACTTCGGCTAGTTCTGCAGCCATCATTCGAGCTTGCTCTTGCTCCTCTGGAGTTAAATCATCGAATTCAGGGGGGGTGCCTGAAACTTCAGTGGGATCAGTCCCATCGTTTCTCTCTTCCGGTACATCATGTTCTCCATGGGGCGTCCAAATACTCATCGGTTCTCCTTCTGTAGCTCTATATGAACTCTATATAGATAGTTGCCTAATCCGAAAGTTTCGCTGATACTCTAGTTAATGTCTCAAATGTAATATTGGGATCAAGAAAGTGCTGTCGAGAGGCAGTCACCTAGCTGCTCCATAAAAAATGGAATTGAAAAGCGATGTTCGGTTAACGTAGTTTAGGTGCAACACAAGTCGTGGCCTTATGGCCTTTATCGGCGGGTGCTTACTTTCCTTGGCCCCGCCGTTTAATATTTAGGAACCACAATGAGACGGTGGTTTAAAAATTTGTTTAAAGGAGATTTAACTTGATCAGGAGCTTGACATAGCTGGGAATGCAGAGCCTCGAATTAATGAGTCGATACGCGCCGAAGAAGTTCGGCTTGTCTCTCCAGATGGAGAACAGATAGGTATCACACCAATTAGTGAGGCTCTAGAAAAAGCCCGAGACCTCGAACTCGATTTGGTAGAAGTAGCAGAGAATGCAAACCCACCGGTTTGTAGGATCATGGACTATGGCAAATACAAGTATGAAGCAGCTCAAAGGGCGAAGGATTCCCGAAAGAAAAGCACAAATATCGTAGTAAAAGAGCTTAAGTATCGACCCAAGATCGCCAAAGGCGATTTTGATACGAAGACAAATAAAGTTCGGAAATTTCTCGAAGGTGGCCACAAGGTGAAATTGACGATCATGTTTCGTGGTCGTGAAGTTCAACATCCGGAATTGGGAAGAAAGATTCTTGATGATGTCGCAGAGCTTATGGAAGATATAGCAATTCTTGAGGCTTACCCGCAGCTCGATGGGAGAAATATGACCATGGTCCTTGGCCCAGATAAAAAAGCAATCGCAAATCTTCGCAAAGAAAAAGAAAAACAACAAGAGGATGAGCAAGGCTAAGAGCAGGAAGTGCTTTCAAGCCAGTGTCGAGTTGTTAGGCGCAGCTGTTGATCGGATTACAAACTTGAAGATTATTCAGATGTAGATCGAATCTGATGAAAAATGAAGTGGAGAGAAAATGTCAAAAATGAAAACGCATAAGAGTTCAGCCAAAAGGTTCAAAAAGACGTCTAAGGGTAAGCTCAAGCGGGGTCGGATGCACCGGAACCATCTAGCAGAAGCAAAGTCCCCAAAGCGTAAGCGACAAGCGCGAAGGCCAGCAGAAGTAAGTAAAGCAGATACTTCAGCCGTGCGACGAAATCTAGGAATTTAAATATCAATTAGGTCAGATTCCATTTGATAGTGATACAGGAGAAGAGAAATGGCAAGAACAAAAACTGCGGTAAATAGAAAGAAGCGTCGTCGCCAGGTACTGGGGAAGGCTAAAGGGTATTACGGAAATAAAAGTAGGACGTTCCGTGCTGCAAATGAACAGGTTATGCATAGTGGAAACTATGCATATCGTGACCGGCGTGCCAGAAAAGGTGAATTTCGTAAATTGTGGATCCAGCGAATCAATGCGGCGTGCCGTCAGCATGGAACTACCTACAGCCGGTTTATAAGCGGGCTGAAAAATGCCGAAGTCGAAGTAGATCGAAAAAACCTTTCGGATCTAGCTATCCATGAGCCAGCTGCTTTTGCTGAATTGGTTGAAATCGCAAATAAGGCAAACGCTGATCACGCAGGCTAGCCAAAGGGATGGTCGCTGTATCTAGGAGCAACCGAAGAGTTAGGGATCTGCGAAAACTGCTGCGAAAAAGCTCGTACCGTCACGCAACAAAAACATTTGTCATTGAGGGCCTGAGTCTTTTGCGTGAGGCGGGGCTAACTGGAAACGTGCCTATTGATATCTTCGTTGCCGAAGGTGACACGGACACAAGCGCAGAAATCGAAACTCTTGGACTTGGTAACCCAAAAATCTGGGAGCTTGACGCAAAAGTGCTTAGATCTATTGGGTCGACCCAGAACCCTCAACCAGTCCTAGCGACAGTTCCGATGTTCGAGCATTCGTATGATGGACTAATTGGATCCTTTTCAGATTTTTTAGCTGTCGGAGTCGAAATTAACGATCCGGGAAATGCTGGGACGATTATTCGAACCGCAGCAGCTGCTGGCGCTAATGCGGTTGTTTTTTCACAGGGCTCAGTAGACATTTATAACCCCAAAGTCATTCGAGCATCAGCTGGATCAATATTTCGCATTCCGGTTGTTAGCTCTGTGGATGCCCTTAATGTCATTCAAGAGTGCCACAAGCAGAAAATAATTACAGTGGGATTAACTGGAAAAGGAAAGACTGATTACTTCGCTTATGACTTAACCCAACCAATTGCGTTGTTTGTCGGGAACGAGTCTCGAGGTTTGGATAGTTTAATACTTGGAAATCTTGGGGCGGAAGTTTCGATTCCAATGGAAGCTGGAGTCGAATCACTCAACGCTGCTGTTGCGCTTTCAATAGTCTCTTTCGAAGTAAGTCGACAAAGGGCCCTCAATGATGTTTGACATCACTCAGTCGGCTTGCTGATCCGATTATTCTAGAGATGGTGAGTTATCAATTAATTCACTGCAATATATACCTCCAACCTGCGACAATGGCACTAGCTAAGTTTAAAGACGGTAAATCGTGAGCGAATATCAAAAACTCATAGATGAAGCACAATCAGCTGCTGAGTCATCACAAAACGCTGAAGAACTAGGTTCGGCGCGTAGTAAATTCCTTGGAAAGAAATCCCAGTTATCTGAAGCTAAAAAAGAATTAGGGAAGCTAGAAGAAAGGGATCGGGCAGCAGCCGGAAAGGAATTGAATGAAGTTCGAAAATTCATTGAAAAAGCTTTCGAGCAACGTGAAGTAGACCTTCAAGAAGAAGCATGGAATCTCCAGTTTGAATCAGAGCGCATAGATTTGTCAGAGAGGTTAGAAAGCTTGCGTAGAGGCCACCTCCACCTAATTACTCAAGCTCGTGACCATCTCGAAGACGTATTTGTCGGAATGGGCTTTACTGTTGCTGAAGGACCGGAGGTGGAGACTGCTTGGTATAACTTTGAGGCGTTAAACATACCAGATTGGCACCCAGCAAGGGGAAACTTTGACACGATCTTCGTTAACTTGGGTTCTCCTGAAGAGGTTATGCTGCGGTCTCATACATCGCCTGTTCAGGTTAGAACAATGGAAAATCATCAACCGCCAATATACATAGTTGCTCCAGGTCGAACGTTCCGGACAGACAATGCTGACGCTACTCACCTACCAGCCTTTAACCAGATAGAAGGCCTTGTTATCGACAAGGGGATCACTATGGGGGACCTGGCTGGAACAATAGATTCTTTCGTTCAAGCTTTTTTTGGTGCTGAGGTGAAGTCAAGGTTGAGACCAAGCTATTTCCCGTTTACAGAACCGTCAGCGGAATTTGATATCTCAAGGCCTGATGGAAGTTGGTTAGAGCTTGGAGGTTGTGGAATGGTGCACCCAAATGTGCTCTCAAATTGCGGTATCGACCCAGAAGAGTGGCAGGGTTTCGCGTTCGGTTTTGGGATTGACCGGCTAGTTGCTATGAGGTACCAGCTTGATGACATTCGTGAACTTGTAGTTAATGACGCCCGATTCCTCAGGCAGTTTTAGGTGATTGCATGAAAGTTCTACTGTCTTGGTTGAAAGAATTTGCACCGGAAATCGATGGCGATCCGGTTTCTCTAGGTGAGCGTTTAAGCCACTTAGGTTTAGCCGTTGAAGAAATGTCCATCCTCGGAGAAGGCCTTGAAGGTGTAGTCGTAGGTCGTATTTTGGATCTTCGCCCCCATCCAGATGCGGAAAGAATACAGCTGGTTGATGTCGACTTAGGAGATGGTAGCGCTACTCAAATTTGTTGTGGGGCGTTCAATATGGAGATTGGAGACCATATTCCAGTTGCAACCATAGGAAGCATCCTTCCAGATGGACTAGTTATCTCACAAAGGAAGCTCCGAGGCGAACTATCTAATGGAATGTGTTGCTCGCCTGCTGAGCTTGGTTTGGGCGATGACCATGACGGGATAATGATTCTTCCGAAAGACTCCAATGCATCATCTTTGGGTATGCCAATTACGGAAGCCTTGGGGATACAGCGAGATGTTTTGTGGGATCTCGAAGTGAACGCCAATCGGCCTGACGCTATGAGCGTAGCTGGAGTCGCACGTGACCTTGCTGCATCACTTGGGATTCCATTTATGTATCCAGATTATGCATTGACAGAAGGAAAGTCGAAACTTTCTGACCTTTCATCAGTTGAAATAATCGATCCAACATTATGTGGTCGGTTTGCCATACGCGCTGCTTCAGGAGTTTCAATTGGGGAGTCACCGCTTTGGATACAAAATAGGCTAATCAGTCTTGGCATGAGGCCTATCAATAACGTCGTAGATATTTCGAATTATGTCATGCTCGAACTTGGGCAACCCAACCACACATATGACCTGGCTAAGGTCCCTGAAGGCCATCTTTCTATCAGGCGCGCCAATGAAGGGGAAACTATTACAACCTTAGATGGCGAAGAGAGGTCACTTATCTCAGAAGATGGGGTGATCGCTAATATTCGCGGAGAAGCAATAGGGATAGCTGGAGTTATGGGGGGACTATCTACAGAAATTTCTGAAAAGACTACTGATGTTTTGATCGAAGTGGCATGGTGGGACCCTCCCTCTATCTCTAGAACCGTTAAGAGGTTAAATCTCATGAGTGAGGCCTCAATGCGTTTCCGTCGGGGAGCGGATTATGGGGATAATATTGAACGATCATTAGATCGGATCGGTAGCCTATTGGCTGATAATGGAGCGGAAATTGCCTCTGGAGTTGAACAAGATATTGGAGATTTACCATCTCGCGATTCCATCAAGGTGAGGACGAGCAAAATCAATAGTCTATTGGGGGTTGATTTGTCTGCAAAAGACATGAAGTCACACCTTGAATCGATTGGATTTGAAGTCTCGGTTGAGAAAGACGACCTTTCTGTCGTAATACCTACATGGAGGTGGGATACAGCTACAGAAACTGATATTTCAGAGGAAGTCGCGAGGATGTTCGGGTATGAAAATATTAGGCGTTCAGTTCCTAAAGGGACTGCTCCCGGCGCACTAACCGAGTATCAAAAAAATCGAAGACGTGTTCGCGAAATACTTGTAGGGGTTGGTTGTGATGAGACAATGCCTATGCCTTTTCTTGCCCCTGGGGATCTTCGAGCGGCTGGGTTGGCTGAAGAAGCTATAAGTCTCACAAATCCTTTAGTTCAAGAAGAATCGCTTTTGCGTACCTCGCTTTTGCCGGGCCAGTTAAAGGTTGTCGCTTACAATCAATCCCATAGGGTAGAAGATCTTCGTTTTTTTGAAATTGGCCATGTCTTTATAGACTCACCTGATGCAATACTTCCAGATGAGCGCGAGTATCTTTCTGTAGCGCTGGTTGGCGTTCCTGTCTCTGAAATAGTTGACCTCCTCTTCGTCTTGGGGAATGAGCTAGCACTGCCTAATCTACAGTTGGCTTCCAACGAACTTCCTGGGATGCACCCTGGCCGAGCAGCTGAGATTTTAGTAGCAGGAAAATCTAGTGGCGTTGTAGGCGAAGTAGACCCTCGAGTTCTAATGTCGTATGGGATTGATGGAAGGGTAGCGTGGCTAGAGTTGAATCTCGGGAAGCTCTTATCTGGACCGCTTGGCAAGAAAACCTACAGAAGCGTCTCGAAATACCCTTCAAGTGACGTGGACCTTGCCTTCGACGTTCCTGAATCAGTTACTTCAGCCTCAATATTGGGGTGCTTACGAAAGGCAGGAAGTGACCTATTGCAGCAAGTAAAGCTATTTGACTCATATTCAGGTAACGCTGTAGAAGAGGGGCACCGAAGCCTTGCATATAGACTCAGATTCCAAGCAAGTGATCGAACATTGACTGACGATGAGGTCTCGGCACTTCGCACTAAATGCATCCAGGTGGTCGAGAAAAAGACAAACGCTAGACTCCGCCAATAGTATATTTATACGAATATACGTATAAATATACTATTTCTTGGTATGATGACCATATGAAGAACATAGGAATTATAGGAGCTTCGGGATACACCGGTGCAGAGTTGTTACGGATAATTGCTGGACACCCTGAATTTAACCTCCAAATTGCAACTGGAGAAACCCAAGCCGGCTCTGCCATTCGGGATCTGTATCCCAGCCTTTCAACTGCATACCCTAATACATACTTTGATTCGTTTTCTCCGGAGATTGTTGATGGCCTGGACCTCGTATTCTGCGCATTACCTCACGGAGTGAGTCAAAGCGTCATCCCAGATATACACGGAACAGTTGGCCACATTGTTGATCTAGGTTCTGATTTTCGTCTAAAAGATCCTTCTCTTTATCAAGAGTGGTACGGGTCAGAGCATACCTGCCCTGAGCTACTCAATGACTTTGTCTACGGACTCCCAGAATTATTTAGAGATGAAATTGAAGGAGCAGATCTTATAGCAGCAACTGGATGCAATGCCGCAGCAGCTATTTTCGCTCTTGCGCCCTTTGTGCAATCACAAACAATAGATTCCGGTTCAATGATTGTAGATCTCATCACTGGGGTAAGTGGCGCGGGTAGGCCACCCAAAGAAAACACAACATTCTGTGCTGTTAGCGGGAATATCACCCCGTATGGGCTGCTAACACATCGGCATACACCTGAGATTGAGCAAGCATTAACTACTTTCGTAGGGGATACGAGTTCTGTGCTTTTTACCCCCCACCTAGCACCAATAGATCGCGGAATCATAGCGACATGCTACGGACGAGCAAAGTCTGCAATTTCCACTGATGAGGCTCTAAATCAGCTGGAAACGTTCTATAAAGAAGAACCCTTCTTCGTCGTTGATGAAAGGCCTCCTTCCACTAAATCTACCCTGGGTGCAAATACCGTTCACCTGACTGCCAGAGTAGATGAACGAACAGGTATGCTCGTTTCAATTTCTGCACTTGATAATCTCGTAAAGGGGGCATCAGGAATGGCAATGCAGAATGCAAATCTTGCCCTCGGCCTACCTGAGTCCTTAGGGATTCCATCCCTTGGTCTTTACCCCTAGGACCATCATGCCTGTTTCACCTCTAGCACCTCCATCTTTTCCTAAGGTCCCTTCTATTGGGGGAGTTCAATTCGCTGTAGCTGCATCCGGAATGCGGTATAGCGGAAGGCATGATTTGTTCCTGGCGGTTCTTCCGCCATCAACTACCGTAGGTGGTGTCTTCACTCAGTCTCTATGCCCATCTGCTCCAGTGGAATGGTGCAAGGACCGGATTCGTGGAGAGTCAGCTCGTGCTTTGCTTTGTAACGCTGGTAATGCGAATGCTTTTACTGGTAGCGCTGGCTTTGAAGTAGTCGGTAGCTGTGCAAATGTGGTCGCAGACCTATTTTCATTGAGCCCAGATGAAGTGTTTCTCGCATCTACGGGAGTTATCGGCGAGCCTTTCGATTCCAGCGTTATCACTGACCATATGGCAGCTCTAGCTGATGGATTGGGGCCACCTAACCCAGATATGTGGGAACAAGCTGCAAATGCGATACGTACCACAGATACCTTTCCTAAAGGCTTTTACTCCCGAATTGGAGATTCAGAGTCATATATTGCTGGGATAGCTAAGGGGAGTGGAATGATCGCTCCGAGCATGGCAACGATGCTTGCATTCATATTTACCGATCTTGAAATTAGTCAGAGAGAATTACAAGCATTTACTGAGAGGTCAGTTGATAAGAGTTTCAACTCTATAACTGTGGATTCAGATACATCGACAAGTGACACTGTACTTACATTCGCTACAGGCGAATCTGGAAATTCTATTGAAAGTCATCGTCTCGACTTTGAGGTTGCTCTTGATGAGGTCATGCTTGGGTTAGCTCACCAAATAGTTCGGGATGGCGAAGGAGCTACCAAATTTATTGAGATAACTGTTACTGGGGCAGAAGATGATGTTGCTGCGAAAGCGATTGCAAAGTCTGTAGCTAATTCACCGCTTGTCAAAACTGCAGTCGCAGCTGAAGACGCTAATTGGGGAAGAATTGTGATGGCCGTTGGAAAGGCTGGAGAGCTAGCGGAGCGAGACAAATTAAAAATATGGATCGGCGATGAACTAGTAGCAGAACAGGGCATGCAGTCGGCGACCTATGATGAGTCACGGGCATCGGCGCACCTTGCTGGTCAAGATATCTCTATTCAAGTAGATGTGGGAATAGGGAATGGTGACTCTACTATCTGGACCTGTGATCTGACCCATGGTTACATTGACATAAACGCGGGGTACCGCTCATGACAGGTATTCGAAATGCATCATTAGAGGCCTCGTTCGGATTTAGCCCAGAACTCAGAGCTAAAGCCTTAGTGGAAGCTATACCGTACATACAAAAATTTTCTGGAAAAGTGATTCTTGTCAAGATGGGAGGAAGCGCTCTCATCGATGAGGGACTATTTTCAAAATTTGCTCAAGACATTGTTCTTCTTGCGTCTGTCGGAATACAGCCAGTGGTTGTCCATGGAGGTGGGCCTCAAATCGGGCAATATTTGAAACAAATAGGGAAAGAAAGCACGTTTATTGATGGTCTTCGTGTCACGGATGGAGAAACGCTCGCTGCAGTTCGTGAGGTTCTTGTTCAGCAAGTTGGGAAAAAAATAGTTGAGGCAGTAATTGCTTATGGAGGATCAGCTACGGCACTAACTGGAGAGACGGAAGGCCTTCTCACTGTGAAGCCAAAAGGGGATCGTTTTGGTTTCGTAGGAGAAGTCTCAAAAGTAAATCCCGACATTATTTCACACTTACATGGACAAGGAGAAGTGCCAGTTATTTCAACTATCGGACAAGACGCTGATGGGCAAGCATATAATATCAACGCAGATACAGCTGCTGGAGCCCTCGCAGGAGCTCTTGTAGCAGAAAAGGCGATTTATCTCTCCGATGTTCCTGGTTTGCTAATTGATAAGGATGATCCGACGTCGATAATATCTTCAATCCAATATAAGGAATTGTATGAAATGTTTGAAACCGGAGTGATTTCTGATGGGATGATCCCCAAAGTGGAATCATGTATCCATGCTCTGGAAAAAGGTGCAAAAGCGGCTCATTTACTTGATGGCCGCGTTTCACATGTTCTACTTTTGGAGATTTTCACAGATAGTGGTATCGGAACGATGATCAAGAAAGGGGATGAAGATGTCTAGCCACGCACTTAACATGGGAGCTGAACTCGGACAGGTCAGATGTCCAATCATGCCAACCTATGGAGCACCTTCTATCATGTTCGTTCGTGGTCAAGGGACCGAATTATGGGACTCGCAGGGGGAAAGGTACCTAGATTTTGTCGGGGGTTTGGCTGTCCAATCACTCGGTCATGCAAACCCAGAGGTAGCTGAGGCCATATCGGAGCAGGCAATGAAGTTGACTCAAGTGTCGAACTACTGGGCAACTGAACATGCCCATCACGTTGCTCTTGAACTTGATCGGCACATCACTGGAGCAGGAAGTTCTCTGAGCTCAGAACCTGAGTTTCCTTCTGGACAAGTTTTCTTCTGTAACTCAGGTGCCGAAGCGAATGAACTTGCCTTTAAACTAGCGAGAAAATCAACCGGAAGCGGACAGTTCGAGATCCTCACAGCGATGGGTTCCTTCCATGGGAGAACACTTGCGGCTCTCGCTGCATGCGGTCAACCGCATAAACATGAACCTTTTGAACCTATGCCATCTGGGTTTTATCATTTTCAAAGAGATGAGCCTAACTCGCTCGAGGCGTTAGTGACCTCTTCAACTGCTGCCATACATGTTGAACCCATCCAAGGCGAAGGTGGAGTATGGCCCAGTAATAAACCCTTTATGTCTCGGGTTCAGGAGCTATCTTTGGACAATAACGTTCTCTTCATGGTTGATGAGGTTCAAAGTGGTCTTTGTCGAACAGGCAAGTGGTTTGCATTTCAACATTTCGGGGTGAAGCCAGATGTTGTTTGTATAGCTAAAGCTCTTGGGAATGGTTTTCCAATCGCTGCGGTATGGGCAAGAGCTGAAGTTGCTTCTGCATTCCAAGCTGGCGATCATGGAAGTACATACGGCGGAAACCCACTTGGAACGGCGGCAGCAAGAAAAGTCCTTGAAATCATGGCAAGGGACAATTACCCGCAAAAGGCATCAGCCTTAGGTAGCGTTCTTTCCGATGCTCTTGCGGATCTTCCGAGAGTTGTTTCTGTAAGAGGGATGGGGGGGATGCTTGCTGCAGAGCTGGATGGAGAGATTAGCGCAAATGTTGCTTTGCAAGCCACCGAGAATGGCCTATTAGTTAATCCCATTACCCCTACTGCTATTCGTCTCACTCCGCCGTTATCAACTTCATTAGATCATGTAGATGAAGCCATGAGTATCTTGAAAGGAGTTCTCCATGCCCAAGCACCTTCTTGAAATCGATGACTTATCAGCCATCGATATAGCGGAAATAATTCGACTTTCACACGTTGAGAACCCAGAACAAGTACTTCGAAATAAAGGGGCGGCCCTTCTATTTGAGAAGCCATCAAACCGGACAAGGAACTCGATGGAAATGGCGATCATCCAATTAGGTGGGCATCCAATTACCATCCGTCCAGATGAAGTTGGCATAGGGACGCGTGAAAGCGCGGAAGATGTGGCTAGAACCCTTTCCTGTTACCACGCATTAATCGGAGCACGAGTTTTCGCACATTCGACCGTAGAAGAACTTTCCAGCGCTTCAACGTCACCAGTGGTTAATATGCTTTCCGACAAGTCGCATCCTCTTCAAGCTCTTGCAGATTTACTAACTATCTGGGAGGAATATGGCACTTTTGAAGGCTGTATCGTCGCATATGTCGGGGATGCTAATAATGTGGCGCGGTCACTGGCAATAGGATGTGGTTTGATGGGTATTGAATTCCGCGTTGCCCACCCAAATGGGTATGGATTTTCAAAAGCTGATGAAGAGACGATTCGAGGAATAGGAACACAATTTTCCGCCACGAACAATCCTGCAGAAGCTGTTACAGGGGCAAGCGTTGTCTATACCGATGTATGGGCATCGATGGGGCAAGAAGAAGAAAGAGAAAAAAGGCTAGCAGATTTCGAAGGGTACACGGTTGGGGATGAATTGTTTGAATTGTCAAACGACGACAGCATTTTCATGCACTGTTTACCTGCCCATCCAGGGGAGGAAGTATCACGGTCTGTTCTTGATAACGGTAAGAGCAGGATATGGGAACAAGCAGAAAACCGAATGCATGCTGCAAGAGGTTTTCTATTGCACCTATTTCAAGAGGAGAATCAATAGTGACTACCAAAAGGCAACGTCAACAAGTAATTGTGCAACTTTTAGCTGAACAATCTGTTCGTTCTCAAAGTCAGCTAGTCGAACTCCTTGGAGAAGAAGGAATTGAGACGACACAAAAAACCGTCTCAAAAGATCTAGATGAACTAGGTTCTGTCACGGTTCGCGGCAGTGGTGGCAAGATCATTTATGCAATCCCTGAGCTTCCGTCTGAACAACATCTGCCGGAAGACCATTTGAAGAGAGTTCTGGGCGAGTGGGTTGTTGATGTTAGTTCTTCCGGAAATGTCGTAATATTGCGAACCCCTCCTGGATCAGCTCATGTAGTAGCTTCGGCTATTGATAGGGCTGGAGTAGAGACGATACTAGGGACAGTGGCAGGTGACGACACCATAATGATCATTACGAATGAAGGAATCAGCGGAAGCAGTGTTGCGGATTCGCTGAGGAAAACAGCAGGATTGGAATAAGAAAATGGAATCAGCATCAGACATTAATAAGGTCGTATTGGCTTACTCGGGTGGTCTCGATACCTCGATAATTTTGAAATGGCTTCAAGATACCTATGAGTGTGAGGTTGTTACCTTTACAGCAGATATAGGACAAGGGGAAGAAGTCGAGCCGGCCCGAACGAAAGCGCTTCAAATGGGAGTGCCCGAAAATGAGATCTATATCGAAGACCTATGTGAAGATTTCGCCCGAGATTATGTATTCCCGATGTTCAGGGCAAACGCTATTTACGAGGGTGAATACCTTCTTGGAACTTCAATAGCACGACCTCTTATCGCAAAACGGCTTGTCGAAATAGCGAAAGAAACCAAAGCCGACGCGATAAGTCATGGAGCTACTGGTAAGGGTAACGATCAGGTGCGATTTGAATTAGGTGCTTATGCCTTAGACCCGTCAATAAAGATCGTGGCGCCATGGAGAGAATGGAGCCTTGGGTCTCGCGAGTCACTTATGGCCTATGCCGAAGAGCACAGCATTCCTATTGAAATGAAAAGAGGTAAAGAATCACCTTTTTCAATGGACGCAAACCTTCTCCATATTTCCTACGAGGGCGGGCCTTTAGAAGATCCATGGGTTCAACCGCCGGAGGAGATGTGGAGATGGTCGGTGAGTCCAGAAGCAGCGCCGAATGAAGCTACATTTGTTGAGATTAGCTATCAATCAGGCGATATTGTTGCTATTGACGGAAAGTCACTGACTCCCGCTCAAGTTCTTTCTACTCTTAATGAGCTTGGTGGGTCGAATGGTATCGGAAGGCTGGATATAGTCGAAAACCGCTTTGTCGGGATGAAGTCACGAGGTGCTTATGAAACCCCGGGTGGAACCATTATGCTTAAAGCCCACCGCGCTATAGAGAGTTTGACTTTAGACAGAGAAGTCGCTCATCTTAAAGATGAATTAATGCCAAGGTATGCGAGTCTTATCTATAACGGCTATTGGTGGAGTCCAGAGCGAGAGATGCTTCAAACGGCTATAGACCACAGTCAGCTCTTGGTTAATGGGGACGTTAGATTGAAGCTGTTCAAAGGAAATGTAGAAGTCGTTGGCCGACGAAGCGAAGAGTCACTTTTCGACGAAAAGATAGCGACCTTTGAAGATGATGAAGGTGTATATGACCAGGCTGATGCTGGTGGTTTTATTAAATTGAATGCTTTACGACTAAGGACATTGGCATCGAAGCGGATAGGGAAATGAACTCCGGAAAAGGAAACAGACAATGAATCAAAACTCCGGCAATGATGAAAGTAAATCACTCTGGCATGGCCGTTTTCTTGAGCAATCAGCAGACGAATTGCAGAAGCTTAATAACAGTATCTCGTATGATATTCGTCTGTTTAGTCAGGACATTGAGGGATCTCGGGTGCATGCGAAAATGCTTCAAAAAATTGGTGTTTTCTCTAAAGATGAGCTCACCGAGGTGCTATTAGCTCTCGATCAGGTTGAAGAAGAAATTCAAAGTGGGTCATTCTCAGTTCTTCCAACCGATGAAGATGTCCACACCTATGTTGAAAGGCGAGTAACGGAAATTGCCCCTTCAGGAGCACGCCTACATACGGGAAGAAGTAGAAACGATCAGGTGGCAACAGATTTAAGGCTTTGGACGAAAGAAGCGCTTACGGACGTGGCTCGTATGGCTATTTCTCTCCAAAGGGCACTTCTTGAGAAAGCGAAAGAGGTTGATGGAGCTGTTCTTCCGGGGTACACCCATCTCCAACAGGCGCAGCCCGTACCCCTAGGCCATCATCTCCTAGCACATGGATGGTCGATTTCACGAGATGTCGAAAGGCTCTTACAAGCAATCGAACGCATGGACGTTTCCCCTCTGGGTGCAGGGGCTATGGCAGGGTCTTCGATACCGTTGGATGTAGATGCTGTCGCGGACGACCTTCATTTTTCAAGAGTTTTTGATAACAGCATTGATGCTGTTTCTGATAGAGATTTTGTTGCAGATGCGTTATATGTTCTTGCTCTTCTTGGCATTCACCTTTCGAGGATAGGGGAGGAAGTGATCATTTGGTCCTCATCTGAATTTGGTTTTATAGAACTTTCTGACAGCTTCTCGACAGGGTCTTCAATGATGCCGCAGAAGAAAAACCCAGACATTGCTGAATTAGCTCGAGGTAAATCTGGAAGATTAATAGGAAACCTTGCAGGATTTTTAGCAACATTGAAGGCTCTTCCTCTTTCATATAACAAGGACCTTCAAGAAGATAAAGAGCCACTATTTGATGCAGTCGATACAGTATCGAATATCCTGCCTGCAGTAACGGGAATGATTAGTTCAGCGACGTTTCAGATTGAACAAATGCGTGACCAGGCTCTATCACCATATTTAGCGACAACGGACTTAGCGGAATGGCTCGTTCAGCGAGGAATGCCGTTCCGTGAAGCGCATGCAGTCATCGGGCAATTAGTAGCTAGGTCTTTATCGGAGGGAGTTGCTCTGGAGGATCTTATTTCCATGGATGAGAACCTAGGGGAAGAAGCTGTATCTCTGTTAGAAGAGGGCAGCTTATTCAACAGCAAAAAAACACATGGTTCTGCGAGTTTAGAAAAACTAGCTGATCAAATTGAAAGGTTCGAAAACAAAATATGCTCGGATGAAGGAAAACTATGACTTACAATCACGAGGTCCGTATCCGATACGCTGACTGCGATATGCAGGGCGTTGTCTACAATGCTCATTATTTGACGTTCGTCGATGATGCCTTTGACTGTTGGCTTCGAAGTTTAGATTTAGCTTTTGAGAGTGTATATGGGTGGGAAGTAATGCTCAAAAAAGCTGAGATTACATGGCATTTACCTGTAAAATTTGCTGATCAATTACAGATTCAGTGTGGGATTGAGAGCTGGGGGAATACAAGTTTCAAAGCACTTTTTGAGGGGAAGGTGAGGGGAGAGTCTTCGTTTACTTCATCTGTAATCTATGTATGTGTAGACCATGAAAACTACAGTCCTATTCCTGTTCCCCAAGAGCTTCATGATCACCTGTCGAGTTCCTAGTAGTATGACAATACAGGTAACCCAGTGATACCAGCCAGTGCCTCATTTACTTTCGATCTCCCATCCGGAGGGTCAATTTCACAAGCACAGCATGAAGTTCGAAACGCTTTATCTAGTTCATCCGAGTCGGATCTGGCTCGTGAGAAAATCCTTGAATTTATAACTGAACATGACGATGCCCTATACCGAACGTGTGTTGAGGGTCATTTGACCGGATCGGCACTGATCGTAGAAAGTTCATATCAGAAGGTTTTGGTCATGCTTCATAAAAAACTTGGTATCTGGCTTCAACCAGGTGGCCATGCAGATGGAGAGGGGCATTTATCTAATGTCGCGTATAGAGAGGCTTACGAAGAAACGGGAATCGAAAATTTAGCTCTTTGGACTACTGCAATCGATTGTGACGTGCATAAAATCCCAGAATTTGGAGATGAAAAAGAACACTTTCACTTTGACCTCACGTATCTTCTCATAGCACCCGAAGACGCAGTGATAAAGCGGAACCATGAAAGTACAGATATGCGGTGGGTCACCCTCGAGGAGCTAAAAGTACTTACAGGAGAAGAGAGACTCCAACGCATGGCTCGAATAGGCCTTGAATTAGCTCAAAGAATTAACCTACCTCAATAGTAGGTATTTGCTGGCCTGATGATGCCTCCAAACCGCAAAGCAGCCCTACACTCTCACATATGACTATGCGGGGAAATCACACTTTACTTAGTTTGCTATTTCTTTCATTTCTTATCTTCGCTTGCGGAACTAACGAAGATGCTTCAACCCCACAGTCGGTCAATACTGAAGCGAGTTCGGCTTCTGAAATAAGCACTGACGACACGCCTCAGAACTCCCCAAATGAATCACCAGAGGAGAGCCAGCAAACAGAAACCATTAGCTTTGAGAAGAAGATACTCCCAATAATTGAGGCGTCCTGCGCACGCTGTCATACCGGAGATGCCCCAGGAACGACCCACGCTCTACTAGAAACTGCTTCGGATGTATCAGCGTATGCCTTTGCAGTTGCAGCAGTTGTTGAAGCAGGAATCATGCCGCCTTGGCCAGCTTCAAACTTGAGTGTTCCATTCGAACATGACTGGAGTTTAAGCCAGCAAGAGAGAGAGGCTGTCATTCAATGGACTAAATCTGGCGGCAGTATTGACATTGACCCATCAACCAAGATCTCCGCAAGGGAGGAAGTTCACCACCTTGTTGATTTCGATCAAGAGATATTTCCAATAGGGAATTACGATGGGGAGAAGGGGCAAAGCGACGAATACCGATGTTTTATTTATGACCCCCAATTAACAGAACGAAAATACCTTGTCGGCTATGAATTTGTTCCCGATCAGACAGAAGTGGTCCATCATCTCGTCGGGTATAGAGTTCCAGAAGAACTTCGAGAAGCAGCCGACCAAAGAAACTACTCTGATGGGCAAGGAGGTTGGAGCTGCTTTGGAGGAACTGGACTTGGAGGGAGCCAGGTAGGAACGCTTAATCAAATGATTACTCTCTGGGGGCCTGGGACAGGTGCGGTTGAATATCATGATGGGCACGGTTTACTAATGGAGCCCGGAGACTTCTTCGTGATGCAGATTCACTACCACTATGATGTTGAAGCACCAGCAGATAATTCCTCTTTTCGAGCAAAATGGAGTGCGGATGAATCAATAACTCCAGTAGAGCTAATCCAGTATTTCGCCCCAGCAGAAATACCTTGCTCTACAACCGAATCAGGGCCATTATGCGATCGTGAAGTGTCGCTTATCGATCGATTGGCTAGCTACGACGGAGAAGGAGTGCAGGCGAATATGATCCTAGATCTCTGTGGTTATTCTCCTGATGATTTCTCTCATATGACAGATGGTTATGCATCATCAACGTGCGATCAACCTGCAAGATTTTCTGGGATGATCGTTTCCGTTCTTGGCCACCAACATGGCATAGGTACAACATTTAGGATGACCCTAAATCCAGATACTCCCGACGAACGGATTCTCCTTGATATTCCCAGATGGGATTTCGAATGGCAGTTTAACTATGACCCAATTGAAGAAATTATGATAAAGCCCAGCGACACCATCCGACTAGAATGTACGTGGGATCGTTCTCTTAGGCCGCCAGATGCTGAACCGAGATATGTTCTTTGGGCTGACGGCAGCGATGATGAGATGTGTTTCGGTATCATCATGGGCACTAGAACGTAGCGAATTTGATGGCTAGGAGTTGCCACAAGTTATGAAAAGAGCCCAGCGCAATCTAAGATATTACTAATGATCCCAAAAATAATCAGTGCAGATGACCACGTCATAGAACCTGCCAATGTATGGCAAGACCGAGTCCCTTCAAAGCACAAAGAAAAAGCTCCAAAGATAGTTATTGCCCCTCAAGGCGAAATGACCTTGAACGACGGTGTGTGGGTTGAAACTCCCGGAACCGGAGAACGAATGGCTGCATGGTGGCATTTTGAAAATAAGCGCTACCAAATCAAGCAAATGGTCGCATGTCCTGGTGTGCCACCTGAGGAAGTCACGATGGAAGGGGTAACTTATGATGACATAGCTGATGGCTGCTATGACCCTAAGGCAAGACTTGCTGACATGGACCTCAATCATGTTGAAGCATCACTTTGCTTCCCTAACTACCCACGGTTCTGCGGCCAGCTATTTTCCGAGGCTGATGATCTCGAACTAGGTTTATTATGCGTCCAGGCCTACAACGACTGGATGATTGATGAGTGGTGTGGGGATAGTGAAGGCCGCTTAATTCCCCTGTGCATCGTTCCCCTTTGGGATGCGTCATTGGCTGCAGAGGAAATCTATCGTGTAGCTGAAAGAGGTTGCCGAGCTGTTGCTTGGTCAGAGCTTCCTTCCTGGCTCGGTCAACCCGGAATCCATGGGGATCACTGGGATCCTTTCTTTCAGGCTTGCGAAGATACCGGAACCGTCATATGCATGCACATTGGGTCAGGTACTCGTACAGTTCAAACATCACCAGAAGCCCCGACCGTTGTAACCGCAAATCTTATCGTCTGTAATAGCGCAGCATCGATGATTGATTGGATCTTCTCAGGAAAATTCGAGCAATTCCCCAACCTCAAGCTCCTTTATGCTGAAAGCCAGATCGGATGGATTCCGTATTTCATTGAACGTGCAGATGATACATGGCAGACGCACCAATGGGCACAAGGAGAGAATAGAATTCCCAAGCCCCCTTCCCACTACTACCGCAAGCATGTGTATAGCTGCTTTTTTAAAGACACAATAGGGATAGGTCTTCTTGATCAAATCGGAGTTGATAACGTTTTGTTTGAAACCGACTATCCCCACCAAGACGGAACCTTTCCGAATTCGCGGACAGTTGCTGAAGAACTGTTTGGTCATCTAAACCAAGAAGATATACATAAGATAGCCCGCGGTAACGCTATCAAGCTCTTCGGTCTAGGCTTCGAGAACTAAAGGAAAAGTATGGCCGGAGATGAGCCCAAACCAACAGATCAGCATGTTGAACAAGTATGGGAAACCCCAAGCCATGAGGAGATTGTGGACCTTACAAAGGTTCATGTAGAGGCAATGGAAATGACAAACGATGACCTGGTATGGGTTCAAGCAGGGATGCACCACGTCCTCCTAACAACCATTGGAAGAAAGTCAGGAAAGCCCCACAAGGTAGCTCTGCCAACCTGGCAGGATCGTAACGGAATTCGTATAATTGTTGCTTCATTCGCCGGAGCCGAAAAGAACCCCTCATGGTTCATCAATTTACGTGATAAAAAAGCTAATCCTCGGCTATTGTGCCAGGTTCAAAATGGAAAATTTTGGTCTGAGCCTGAAATCCTCGAAGGAGAGGAGCGCGATACCGTATGGGGGCAGCTGTGCGCTGACCGAGCTTGGTATGCCAACTACCAAGACAGGACAAGTCGCAAAATCCCGCTAGTTCGTCTACCAGAAACCGAACAAATCCCAAATTAAGTCTCTAAATAGTCCTTTATTCCTTGAAGGACATTTTGCATATTTGCTTTGAGTGAAGAGGCGCGGTTCATTATCACTTGCTCTTCTTTATCCGGATATTGCTCGATAATTCTAGTCAGGCCTGAAGACCCTGGGCCTAAAAGAGCTCGATGTCGAAGCCTTACAGAGCTTCCGAATGATTCAAGTTCGTATCTCCACCGAGCACCAGGCGAATTAAGGTCGCCTGTGCACCAGCCGAAAGCGCACTTTTCGTCGTAGACGTCAACTATGCACTGAGCCGTCCACTCTCCGATATTAGCATTCTGATTTTTGCCAATAAATACTGAGCCTAATCCTATTTCCCCTCCATCTTCGCTCCATTGAGCAGAAATAAACTCATCTGAATACCTAGCTGGAAAATTGATATCTGTGACGACCTCCCAGACATCAGATAGTGAAGATTCGATATCAATTTCCGTTGAAATAATTGGCCCATCCGAAAAAGAGATCGGGGAACTCGGCGTCCTCTCAAAAGTTACTCCATAGCTGTCAAAATAGGTGATATTGAGAGCAGGAGTTCGAGGAGCCTTTGAAAAATTAGTACCTTTTGTCCATGCAACGGGGAGCAGTGCAATTTCAGTTACACCATGAGGAATCCCGAGGATCTCTTTAAGCTCATCTTGCTCGCTCAGAACTGCAGTTGTCCATGCACTTCCTAACCCGCGGGCTCTGAGCGCAAGACAGAAGCTCCAAGCACTCTGGATGACAGAATCAAAAAGTCCAGGCTTTCCAGAATTATCATGAGTTCCAATGATCGTTGGAACCACGATTGCTGGAGCTTTTTCCAGATTTTCAGCTAAGTACGCAGCAGACTCCATCATTTTTTCATTCGGGTGGCCGGTTCCAGTTAACTGATCCCTTGCTTTAATCATCCAAGAACCAGCTGCTCTCATGTAAAGATCTGCTATTTTCTCTTTTTGTGATTTCTCGGTAATTACGATCCACCTCCTACTGCTCCTATTACCACCAGTCGGAGCCTGTTCAGCGAGATCGATACAGTCCAAAATAATTTGAGGGTCTACTTTGCGCTCGAAGTCAAGTCGAAGCCGAACGGACCTTGTTGAAGAAAGAACGTAGTCAACAGCTTCTGAATTTAAATCCATTTCAATGTTTTATCACCATCCTGGCGATAGTAGGAAGCGGAAGGAGATTTCGAGGCATACTGTAAATGTGTTTCCCTTACCGTTAGAAACAATTTTCAGTCCAGAGTTAACTGAACTCAATCGGCTACCTATGCATGTTCCTTTATGCCCTTATGGGAGTATTGAGGAAGCAAGAGAAGGTAAGGATACGACTAGTAGGGTTAGCCTTGACGGCGAGTGGAAATTTAACCTTATAAATGCTTTTGAGGATGCCCCAAAGTTTTGGGTTGAGCCTGAATTCGACGATAATCCCTGGGATCTTATACAGGTGCCAGGTGTTTGGACACGTCAAAAAACCGGCGACTATCCACATTACACAAACATTGTTATGCCTTGGCAGGGTTTAGAACCTCCACAAATCCCTGCGAAAAATCCGACTGGCCTCTATAGAACAAAGTTTGATTTACCTGTTACTTGGGATGAGGGTCAAGTCATAATCCATATTGGAGCAGCAGAAAGTGTAGTTTCGGTATGGTGTAATGGCACATTTGTCGGACTGGGTAAAGACAGCCGTCTTTCTAGCGAATTTGATTTAACGCCGTATATACAGAGAACCGGTAATTGTATTGCGGTTATGGTGAGTCGGTGGAGTGACGCGACATGGATCGAAGATCAGGATCATTGGTTTCATGGAGGTATCCACCGCTCTATTTATGTCGAACGCAGAGCGCTTTTACATATAGCTGACCTCCATATTTCGGCAGACTATGACCATAAGAATTCGCAAGGAACGGCAAAAGGTTCGATTTCTCTATCAGGTCCTTGTGAGGGTTACATAGTAAATGTAAGGCTCGAAGAAACATCCGGTAGTCTCGTTGCAGAGCACACAGCTATTGCTACCCCCACAAGTATTTCAGGTTCTTCTTTGGATCAGCTACTTGCCGCATACACCTTCCAAGGTTTCTGCTGCGAATTTGAGCTCCCATCGCTGCCTGTTGACCCATGGACAGCAGAGACACCTAAATTGTACGTTCTCTATGTCTCTTTGGAGGACCCTTCAGGAGACTTGATAGAAGTTATTTCTCAGAGGATAGGATTCCGCTGTGTGGAAATAGCCGAAAGGCGGCTAAAGATAAATGGCAAACCTGTCATTCTCCATGGGGTTAATAGGCATGATCACCATGAGAAAAATGGGAAAACGCTTACCAAAAATGAGATGAGGTCAGAACTCCTGACGATGAAGCAACACAACATTAATGCGATTAGGACAGCACATTATCCTAACGACAATTATCTACTAGATCTGTGTGATGAGTTGGGCTTGTATGTCGTTGATGAGGCGAATTGTGAATCTCATGCAAGATTAAGATCGTTAGCTCTAGATCCTAGATATCACAATGCCATCCAAGAACGAGTTAAGCGAATGGTCGCACGAGATAGAAATCATCCTTCGGTCATCGGGTGGTCATTAGGTAATGAATCAGGATTCGGCCCCCCACATGTTTCAGCTGCTGGATGGATTAGGGCCAGTGACCCAACGAGATTTATACAATACGAAGGAGCCTTGGAGCATCGGTTCTCTTTAAATGAGGGCAAGGGATACGAGAACAGTAAAAGGGCTCCCGAGAAACTTGAAGAGTTGGTTACAGATGTGGTCTGCCCTATGTATACCCCAATTCAGGAAATTACTGAGTGGGCTGAGTGGGCTGAAGGTGAGGGAAGGGACGAGCGGCCAATGGTTTTATGCGAGTTTTCTCATGCTATGGGAAACTCCAACGGTTCAATCGCCGAGTACGTTGATGCATTTTATGCTTACCCCGCATTAGCTGGAGGTTTTGTTTGGGATTGGCGTGATCAGGGGTTGGAAGAATTTAACGAAGATGGTGAATTCTTCTGGGCATATGGAGGTCACTTTGGGGACGAACCTAATGATGCAAATTTTTGTATCAATGGGTTAACTGATCCTGAAGGAAAGCCTCACCCTGCTCTAAGGGAATACATGTGGGCGAGTCGGCCGGTTACTGTTCGGCTACTAGATGAGGAAACTTTAATTATAGAGAATCGCAGAGTCTTTGAAGATTTAGAAGATTTGAGATGCCACTGGGAGTTTCAACAAAATGGTGAGATTTACCAGTCCGGACAGCTTGACGTCAATCTATTGCCAGGCGAGTCTCAGGAATTCCCTTTCCCTGTTAATTACGAGGCTGATTCGCAGACAGAAACAGTATTTAATTTCTATTGGTATTTAGATCAAGACGTAATTTGGTCTGACAGTGGGCATCTCGTTAGTTGGGACCAAGTCGTCGTAGGCAGAAAAAAGAAAACGCCAGTAGAAAAGCCACTTCTAAAGGCAGAAACGCAAATACCTTTAGTAACAAAATACGAAGCTGGACCTATTTCAGTTGAGGTAAACGAAGCCGGCTTCTTAACGAGCATCCTGTATAAAGGTCGATCGATGATGAATGCTATTCCGGATAGCTGTCTTTGGCGAGCCCCGACTGATAACGATGGTGTTAAACAAGGATGGATGGCCAACGTGTCAGGGATTCGGCAGAAATGGATTCGAGATGGGATCAATAATTTAGAAATCCATAGAAAGAAACATGAAGCTTATAAGAGTGGGGACGATGTATTTCTTGTATTTGAAAAGGAGATCCATGGGGTATCAAATTACGCTCTCCACCATTCTGTGTACTTAGTGTCGGAAAATGGGATTTACGTAACTGAGTGGATGGATATTCCTAAAGAATGGAATGACCTGCCACGTATTGGCGTTCGGTTTGAAATGCCAGGATCTTTCAATTTATTGAGATGGTATGGGAGGGGGCCGCAGGAGTCATACGCAGATCGGTGTCTATCTCAAATGGTAGGGATTTGGGATTCAGATGTTGAGAGCCAATATCATCGCTATGTAGTACCCCAAGAACATGGAGCCCATCATGAAACAAGGTGGTTCACTCTCCAAGAGGACAGTGGCGTTCAGATGCGTGTTACATCTACGAATCCCTTCTCTTTTTCAGCGCGCTTTCATCATGATGTGGACATCGCATCTGCTAAAACAATTGCTGATCTTAAACGACGAGATACGGTCGAAGTTCATGTTGATACTGCTTTGCGAGGATTGGGAACTGGAGCATGTGGGCCTGATGTCCTAGAAAAATATCAGGTGGGTTCAGGCGAATATATATGGGATTGGGAAATCAGCTTTGAGGAGCAGGTGAAGTGAGCATCAAACATCCAGCGGAACCATGCATTCTTTAAGATCATTAGCTTTTGCAAATTCGTCTATAGGTCGGGTAACCCACTTGTCTCCCTTGATCGAAGGGGAAACTACGAAAGCTTCATCTTTACCAATTCTGAATTTTTCAGCATATTGGTCACGATCATTCAGATAAATCTCATAATCGTCTATCCACAAATTTACGTTTTTCCCATCATTAGTATTAGGAGCAGGGGCGAGAAGCCGTAAAGCTTCGAGAAGCTCTCTGTAGATTGTGGTTCCTTCGTCAATTAGATCAGCGCGCTCATCAGGTGTTTTTGAAGTTAAGGCAAGGGGGAGTTCCTCGACTGAATTTTTTGCATCAGCACAAAGTGGTTTTGCTGCATTTGCAAATGCTGGGTCATCAAGCTTGTCCGGGTGCCCCTGTGGGGCCAGAGGAGATAAGGCCCATATCCAAAAAGCAATTATTGAAAGGAACAATAGCAGGGAAACAACCCTCCATACAGTCCACTTTTTGTAGACAATATTGCCATCCGAACTGTCATTCATATTAACTCTCCTGAAGTAATAAGCATTGCTTCCTTCAAACGGGTATGCCAAATACCCAAAGAAAAGTCGACTGAACTCTTTGGAAAATCACTCGCTGTAGCCCTAAAGGGGCGTAAGGTTCAGTGTATGGCTAATGCAAATCTTCTTCTTGACCTAGACCAGCGGGGAATGGTGCAAGACACAACAGATAGGGGATCGCTGGAAGATCTTCTATCCACAGAATCTATAACTCTTTATCATGGGATTGATCCTTCAGCTCCTAGCTTGCACATTGGTAACTTTATAGGGGTCTTGATGCTGCGTAGATTTCAAGAAGCGGGTCACAAACCTATTGTTCTCGTAGGGGGCTCTACTGGAATGATAGGGGATCCCGGTGGTCGGTCTGAAGAGCGGAACCTTTTGGATGAAGAGACTCTTGCGAGAAACCTTGCCGGAATTCGAAAGCAATTGGAAGCACTGGTCGATCTTGAACGGGCTGAACTGGTGAACAATTATGAATGGACAAAAAGCGTCAATATTCTCGATTTTCTTCGAGACGTGGGTAAGCATGCAACAGTGAATCAAATGGTGGCTAAGGACTCCGTGAGAACGAGAATGGAAGGTAAGCATGGAATCTCTTATACAGAGTTCTCCTACATGCTTCTCCAAGCTTTTGATTTTTGGTGGCTTCATAATGAATATAACTGCCAGTTGCAGATCGGAGGTTCGGATCAATGGGGGAATATTGCCCAAGGGGTTGATTTGATTCGAAGAAGAAACGGCAATGCGGTACATGGACTTACATGGCCATTAATTACAAGAAGTGACGGCCAAAAGTACGGGAAGTCAGTCGATGGAGCTATATGGCTTGATCCAGAGATGACGTTGCCTTATGAGTTTCATCAATACTGGCTAAGTGTCGATGACCGAGATGTCCAAAGATTCCTGATGCAGTTGACACTTTTGAACCTGAAAGAGATAGAAGAAATTGTTATTGAACACCAGAAAGCTCCTGACAAGCGACACGGACAGCAGCGTATAGCGGATGAGGTCACTGCTCTCGTTCATGGAACTGAAGCAGTAGATCAAGCAAAACTGGCGGCTACAGCGTTGTTCGGGTCTGGAGAATTAAATGAAGAAATGCTAGCTGCTTTAGAGGGAATTATCCCCAAAACCTCAGTAAAAAGGTCTGTTTTTACTAGGGATGAAACACTGATCGATCTTCTCGTGGATAGTGGCCTAACAGCATCAAAAAGTGAGGCCCGTCGGTTGTTGAAGCAGGGGGGTGTATCAGTGAACCGAGAGAAGAGATCCTCTGGGGACCTTGACATGGATGCCCTAATTGGTGGACGATTTCTGTTGCTCCAAAAAGGAAAAAAACAGAGAAACCTCGTCATCCTAGATGATTAACACTTTGCCTGATTTTCTTTAAAAGTTCATAGAATTCACTAGCTTTAGAAATATAGAAAAATATCCAAACAAACGTTGACGTTTTAGCAGGTAAAGGGTAGATTTCACCTTCTGCCCTATTTATTGGTTTCTAAGTAGTTGAAGTCGAAACAATGGGGTGTATATCCGGCTCCAGCTTTGCTGCCCGGAAGCGGTTTCAGCCCAAGGCTGTGAACACTGCTCTTTGAAAACGGAAGAGAGGACGAAAAAGCCAGTGCGGG